>Ga0209702_10000278_pt1 | contig 104818 bp, 105 predicted proteins | sample FRY01_FD_187210 | JGI IMG/M metagenome (GOLD analysis project Ga0209702, IMG submission 187210) | Freshwater microbial communities from Lake Fryxell liftoff mats and glacier meltwater in Antarctica - FRY-01 (SPAdes) (version 2) | ecosystem: Environmental > Aquatic > Freshwater > Ice > Glacier... | reverse complement strand
AGGTATTGCTAGGGAACAATGGGGAAAAAACGGTTGTTTGTTCCCCATCTTTATAGGTTAAGAATCTTACAATAACCTTTATAAATCAAAGGCTTACTGTAAGATTCTTAACAGGTATTTGGTGCCGGTGAAAGGAATCGAACCCTCGACCTTCTCATTACAAGTGAGCTGCTCTACCAACTGAGCTACACCGGCAGGTGTGGTTTAACAATAAGCCTGCTATTGTAAAAGATTTTGAAATTATTTATTTCACAATAGAAAGGTGTAGACGCTTGCGTGTGCGCGACTCGACATCAGGCAATTTATCAGTGCCTGTTGGGGATACGTTTAGCTGAGGCGTTGCCGATTTAACATTACCCCCCTCAGAGGGAAGTACTTTTATTACACTTTTGTCAACTTTGTCGTGTGGCGAATGGTCTGTTGTGTCATCAGTTGCATTATCAGTTTCGCCAACAAAAGCTTCGCCAGCGCTGCCATCACCAACCTCAAACCCCATACCTGCGCCGGTTTCACGTGCAAAGATAGCGCTGATAGCTGAAATGGGTACCCAAACATCTTCGGTTTTACCACTAAAGCGCGCTTGAAACGAAATATAGTCGTTACCCAAATCAAGTTTGTTCGTGGCCAACAAACCTAAATTTAAAGTGATTTGACCATCACTAATAAACGCGCGTGGGACGCGTGTGTTGTCATCGACCTGCACCACAACGTGGGGGGTGTAGCCATTATCAGAGCACCACTCGTGTAGCGCCCGAATAAAGTACGGCTTGGTCGATGACTCAGACATTTAGCGACGCATCACTTTTTCTGAGGGGGTCAACGCCTCAATATAAGCCGGGCGCGAAAAAACACGTTCAGCATATTTTTGTAAAGGCGCAGCCGTTTTAGGTAACTCAATACCGTAGTGATCTAAGCGCCAAAGTAAAGGGGCCATAGCAATATCAAGCATCGAGAAATCTTCGCCCAACATGTATTTATTTTTAATCAATAAGGGAGCCAATTGAGACAGGCGGTCACGAATGGCCGCACGGGCTTGATCAAGCTTTTTAGTATCAGCACGCAAGCTACGGTCTTCAAGAACTGCGACGTGTACAAATATCTCTTTTTCAAAGTTGAATAAAAATAAACGTGTACGCGCGCGCATGACAGGGTCAGCTGGCATTAATTGTGGGTGCGGAAAACGCTCGTCGATGTATTCGTTGATGATGTTTGATTCGTACAAAATTAAGTCGCGCTCAACCAAAATAGGCACTTGGCCGTAAGGGTTCATGACGTTAATTTCATCAGGCTTGTTGTACAAGTCTAAATCGTTAATTTCGTAGTCCATACCTTTTTCGAACAAAACGAAGCGGCAGCGGTGAGAAAATGGGCAGGTCGTGCCTGAGTGAAGAACCATCATGATAGGCGTTCCTTCCTAATTAAAAGTGGTGCAAACATAAAACAAAAAGCCAGCGCCTGTCAATAACAAGCGCTGGCTACAAGCATATCGTTACTTAACGTGTTTCCAGTAACTTGCGTTTAAGCGCCAAGCTACTATAAAAAAGATGCCTAAAAACATGAGTACCCATACGCCGATTTGTTTACGAAAGAGTTGAGCGGGTTCAGACATCCAGGTCATAAAAGCAGCTAAATCGGCAATTTCACTGTCGTAAGCCATTGCACGTGCTGGGTCAAGTGCTTTAAAGCCGTGACCGCTTGTTGCATGACCCGTGTAATCAACGATGGGTTCAGTTGTCGCTGTCCAGTAGCCTTGGGGGCCATACACGCTGGTGACACGCTCCCATGATTTTTTACCGTTTTTTTCGACTTCGTGAACCACCACAGAGGTGTACTCACGTAAACCTTGACGTTCCCATAACACGTGTGGCATGGCTGGGTTAGGGAATGCCAGGTTATTCCACCCAGTTGGTTTGGTTGCATCGCGATAAAACGTACGTAGGTAGGTGTAGATATAATCGCCACCTGCGGGACCTGCATTGATAGACTTTGCCCGTGCAATCACTGACAAATCAGGTGGTGGTGCACCAAACCATGCTTTAGCATCAGCTGAAGTCATGGCGACCTTCATTAAATCGCCAACTTTTTCACCCGTAAAAAGTAAATTATCTTTAATTTGTGTGTTGGTCAAACCAATATCGCGCAATTTGTTGTAGCGCATTGATGTGGCGGCATGGCAGTTTAGGCAATAGTTTACAAACATTTTGGCGCCATTTTGCAATGCCGCTTGGTTTGTTAAACGATTAGGCGCTTTTTCGAGTGGAAATTCACCACCCGCGGCTTGTGCTGTTACACAAGCCACCGTGAGGGCGATTACGCTGAGGAGCTTTTTCATCATCATTATTGGGTTCCGTCAGTTATGGGCTCAGTGGGCGTGAAAAACAACACGGTCAGGTACTGGCTTGTATGTGCCTTTCACTGTCCAGATTGGCATCAACAAAAAGAAAGCCAAGTAGATCATGGTACCAATTTGCGACATCAGGTTGAATGCATCTGATGGAGCTTGGGTGCCCAAGTAGCCAAGAACGACAAAGGTAATAAAGAAAATAGCGTATAGCCCTTTGTGCCAACCGGGTCGATAGCGAATGGAGCGCACAGGACTGTGATCAAGCCAAGGAACAAAGAATAGCAGAACAACTGCACCACCCATTGCCACAACACCCCAGAATTTTGCATCAATTACACGCAATAAAACGGCTATAACCAATAATGCGATTGGCCAAGCCAGCTTAGCCAGCCCTTTGCAACGCAGGAAAGTTAACCCTGCGCCGATGACAGCTGAAGCGGCAAGCACCCAAGTAAAGTCGCTAGTGGTGGCACGCAGCATTGAATAAAAAGGCGTGAAATACCAAACGGGAGCAATATGTAACGGTGTTTTAAGGGGGTCAGCCGGAATAAAATTGTTGTATTCCAAAAAGTAACCACCCATTTCAGGTGCAAAAAACACAATCGCCATGAAGATAATTGCAAACCCTGCCAAACCCATAATATCGTGCACGGTGTAATAAGGATGGAAAGGAATGCCATCAAGTGGACGGCCGTATTTATCTTTCTTTGCTTTAATGTCTATACCGTCTGGGTTATTTGAGCCGACTTCATGCAAGGCCACAATATGTGCTGCCACCAGACCTAATAAAACTAACGGAATGGCAATAACGTGGAATGCGAAGAAGCGATTTAAGGTGGCGTCTGATACAACGTAGTCACCACGAATCCAGATAGCGAGGTCAGGGCCAATGAAGGGAATGGCTGAGAACAAGTTAACAATTACTTGCGCACCCCAGTAAGACATTTGGCCCCAAGGCAAGAGATACCCAAAGAAAGCCTCGGCCATTAAGCAAAGGAAAATGCCAACACCGAAAATCCAGATGAGTTCACGGGGTTTACGATAAGAACCATAAATTAGCGCGCGCACCATGTGCAGGTAAACCACCACGAAGAACATAGAGGCCCCTGTCGAGTGCATATACCGAATAAACCAACCGCCGGGCACCTCACGCATGATGTATTCAACTGACTGGAAGGCATAGGCTGCATCGGGCTTGTAATGCATGACAAGAAAAATGCCCGTCACAATTTGCAAGACCAATACAAACATGGCTAACGAGCCAAAGAAGTACCAGAAGTTAAAGTTTTTCGGAGCATAGTACTCAGACAAATGCCCCTTAATTGTCGACGTAAAAGGAAAGCGTTGGTCTATCCAACCAACTAACCCCGTAGTCTCACCAGTTTTTTCGCCAGCCATAAAACAATTCCTTTGAGTCTTTCAGTTGTTAAGCAAACTTAAAGTGTTTGCGTCACACGATTAGGCTTTGTTGTCTTCATCAACGCCGATAATAATTTTGGTTTCGCTTAAATATTGATAAGGCGGAACTTCAAGGTTATCGGGCGCAGGTTTGTTTTTAAACACCCGACCAGCCAGGTCAAACGTTGAACCATGACATGGGCATAGGCTACCACCTTGCCAATTACTAGGAAGGCTAGGTTGTGCACCCGTTTCAAGTTTTGGGGTAGGTGAACAACCGAGATGGGTACAAATAGCTACGCCAACAAAAATCTCAGGTTTGCGTGAACGCCAATCATTTTTAGCGTATGGCGGGGTATACCCTGGACGTTCTGAATTAGGGTCAGCCAACTCGCTATTGAGCGTAGGCAATGCTGCCAACTGCTCTTTCGTGCGGCGCATAACCCAAACGGGTTTGCCACGCCACTCAATTGTGCGTAATTCGCCAGACGCTAGGGTGCTGGTGTCAAACTCAACTGGGGCACCCGCTGCACGGGCTTTTTCAGACGGTGCAAAAGTACTGACAAATGGTAGGGCAACCCCGGCACCTGCTACGCCGCCAACGGCACAGGTGGCGCCGATCCAAAAGCGACGTGATGGATCTGGCGGTAATGTAAGGGGTGTTGCCCCTTCGTCATTGGGGTGGATGGTCGTTTCCTGGCTCATCTTTGATTCCTTCGGGGTGCCTAAATAGGGCAACATTTAATTCAAAAGCAGCTTACGATTTGTATCGCACTTGCAGTTTGAATAGCCATACATTATAACGCTGTCACAACATTTATTCTTATAGCTGAGGATTAACATGACAAAAACCAAGGGTTTTATTAAAGAATTTAGAGAGTTTGCCGTTCGCGGCAGTGTGGTTGACTTAGCAGTAGGCGTCATAATTGGTGCTGCTTTCGGTAAGATTGTTGACTCACTCGTCAAAGATATAGCGATGCCGTTTGTAAACTTTTTAGTGGGTGGCGCAGCCGACTTTACCAATAAGTTTATCGTACTAACCCGCCCAAGCTCTTACATGGGGCCCGAGACCTATGCTGACCTAACAAAAGCCGGAGCAACTGTTTTTGCATGGGGCAACTTTGTAACAATTTTGATCAATTTTGTATTGCTGGCCTTCGTCATTTTTTGGATGGTCAAGTTGGTTAACGTTGCGCGCGATAGAGCACAAGCTGAAGAGCCTGCAGCGCCTCCATCACCAACCCCTGCCGATGTTGCTTTACTAACTGAAATACGCGATTTACTGAAAAACAATCGTTGATCGTCAGGTCAGCTATAGAACAATGATAGATCAGGCATTGATAAACCTAGACTCATGGCGCGGCACCGACTTTGAGCAATCCAGCTCAAGCAATGGTGCACGGAGAGGACTGTTTACAGTCGTCTTGGGGCGTTCGGGGCAAATCACGAGCTAGTGTGGCGCGGCTCACTGCCGCCCCTATGCCGATCAATAGTTAAATCTTTACTCAATATTGGCAAAGATTTTGGCGTCTGCGGTTGGGTTTTTGGAATTGGCAGTTTGTTTAGCTAAACTTTCAAACTTGAGCAATAAGTGCTCACGTGGCATTTGATCTAAGCGGTGAAATAGTTCTTGCAAACGGGCTTGATCTTCGTCTTCGGTATAAAACCAGCTCACGGGCATATCAAGAATTTCAGCTACCTTGCACATCAAACGGTAGTCTGGGGCGTGTTTGCCACGCTCGTATTGGTTCATGCGAGCGCTAGCAGAAGTGGGGTCAATACCGGCTAACTTACCAAGTTTTTCTTGTGATAGCCCTGCACGAATGCGGGCTGTCTTAAGTCGTTGATTGATCATCTAATTCCCCGTCGAAATTTTTTATGTATCAAAAACAAAGCAATTTTTTACTTTGCAAAGCATAAGAACTTCCAAACAAAATTGCAATTTTTGTCCTTATTTACGAACAATGCTAAAAATTTTGTGCTAGTGTGTCTATTAATATTTCCTTATAATTCTAATCATTAAAAATGATATATATAAATTAACGGTAAATAGTGATGGAATTCAGGCAAATTCAGTATTTTGTCGCACTTTACGAAGAGCGCTCGGTTACGCGAGCTGCCCGTAGGCTAAATATTGTGCAGCCAGCCCTTAGTATGCAAATGACCAAGTTAGAAGAAAACTGGGGTCAGCAACTCTTTATACGCAATGCGCGCGGCGTCACACCCACACCTGTGGGTGATCAAATGTATAAACTTTTCTTACCCGTATTGGCTAATTTTTTTAAAGCTAAAGAGCATTTAACCCAGCAATCAGGGTCATTAACGGGGCACGTTCGGGTAGGTATGATTAAAAGTGTGGCTCAAAATGCGTTAGTCACAACAGTGCTTAATTTTCAGCGTCAATACCCGATGGCCACTTTAGCCATTCACGAAGGGCTAACAGAAAGTTTGGCGCAATCAACAGCAGCAGGTTTACTTGATGCTGTGATCACCAATATACCAAAACGTTCAGTTGGGCTAGAGGTTGACGTGTTGCTTGATGAACCCATGCTGTTGGTTGTGGGGGCGAATCATTACAAGCTACCCACCAAAGTTTCAATCGAAATCCTGACGACGCTTAACTTGGCATTGCCAACGCAGGGGCAAGGCCTACGCCGATTAATTGATCAGTGGGCTCACGGTATAGGCATAAGCTTAGTGCCCGCTATAGAAATTGACGCCATGATTGCGTTAGGCTGTGTGGTCGCAGGGGGTACCTATGCTGCGCTGATGCCCGAAAGCGTGGTGCGTTATGTGAATCGCGATCAAAACTTAACGGTACACACCCTAGACGCCCCAACGTTTAGGCGACAAGTGGTGTGCTTAACCAGCGCAACCCGCCCCATGTCAAACTCAGCTCAAATCTTTGTGAGTATGCTCAAAAGCAATATTAGGGGGCTGAACTAAGCACACGAAATATGAGTCTGAATTAAGCGTCAGATTTAGGGTCTGCATCTTCATCATCGCGGCGAGGTTTAATGCCACGCGCTAACAGTATGCCGACTTCATATAGTACCCAAAGCGGTACGGCCAACATAAATTGACTCACAACATCAGGTGGGGTAATAACGGCGGCAATAACGAATGCACCCACAACCACATAACCACGAATTTCTTTTAACTTTTCAACAGTTACGATACCGAGACGAACCAGCAAGATCACGGCAATGGGTACTTCAAATGTGATGCCAAATGCAATAAACATACTCATGACAAAGTTTAAGTACGCTTCAATGTCAGGTGCGGGCGTGATAGATTGTGGCGCAAAAGATGCGATGAAAGCAAAAACAGTTTGGAAAACTACGAAATAACAAAATGCCATGCCTGCTAAAAATAGCAATGAACTTGACACAATAAGCGGTAAAGCCAAGCGCTGCTCACTACGATACAACCCGGGAGCGACAAAAGCCCATGCTTGGTACAACACAAAAGGCAAAGAAATTAGAAATGCCGCCAACATGGTGACTTTAACGGGCACCATGAAAGGGGTGATCACCCCGGTGGCGATCATGCGTGTGCCTTCAGGCAGGGAAGCCAACATGGGTTGCGCCAAGAAGTCATAAATAACCGAAGGCCCAGGGTATAAAAACAGACCGATAAAAACGACTGCCAACACAAGGACTGTGCGCAAAAGACGGTCGCGCAACTCGACCAAATGTGACATAAAACTTTCTTTAATCTCTTCAATCACATTAGTTTCAGGCGCTTGCTCAGTCGTACCATCAGTATTTAATTTTTCAGTCACAGCAGTTTCTCTTGCGTGGAGCTTGACGGCTCGGCAGGGTTGGATTCAACCGCTACTTTGGCCTTAACCGTTCTGGCGGCTCTAGCAGCCCGAGGTTTAGTAGCTGCTGGATTGGGTGCTGGAGCGGGCTCAGCACTGGGCTCAGCATGTAGCCCTTTAGTGGGCACTAAAGAGGGTTCTAGAGCAAGGTCTTGTGGCGAAATATTACTGGGTGTGGAGACCTCTGGTGCAGTAGATGCATCGGTCACAGCCTCGGTTGAGGTAGTTGTTGTATTTGCTGTGATCGATTGGTAAGTATTTTCAGCAAAACCATCTTCCTCTTTCAGATCAAGGTTACCTCGAATACTTTTTTCAGTTTCTTGCATAGAATTTGTGACATCGCGTGCCGCGTCTTCCATTTCTGCCTTCATTTTTTTGAGCTCATCAAGCTCGACCTCGCGTTGAATATCACCTTTGACGTCACTGACATAACGTTGCGCTCGACCCAATAGGTGACCGACCGTACGGGCTACTTTAGGCAACCGCTCGGGACCGATCACAACGAGCGCAATCACGCCAATAATGAGTAACTCAGTAAAGCTAATGTCGAACACGATAGACTCTGGCCTAAAAGAAAAATGCTAGACCCACATATGTGGGAAAAGTTGATTATTGTTGTGTTGTGTTGGCTTTTTCTTTGGCCTGCACATCAATCGTGTCTTCGGCTGAAACACGTTGTGTGGTGCTTGCACCCACTGGATCGGCGGCTTTGTCTAGTGAGGCTTCTTTCATGCCGTCTTTAAAACCTTTGACTGCACCACCCAAGTCTGAACCCATATTACGAATTTTTTTGGTACCAAAGACCAACGCAACAATCACCAAAACAACTAACCAATGCCAAATGCTAAAGCTACCCATAATGTCTTCTCCGTTAGACGTTGATGGCTGCGCGACCCGACCAGGGCCGTGCACCACCCATAATATGTACGTGTAAATGGCCTACTTCTTGACCACCCTCTTTGCCTGAGTTTACCAACACTCTAAACCCACCTGCCGCCCCTGGGTTGCACCCACTATCAAATGCAATTTTAGGAATAAGAACCATCATTCTACCCAACCAGCCCGCATCTGCATCAGTAACCGTCTGCATGGATGTGACATGCTTACGTGGAACCATTAATAAATGTACCGGCGCCGACGGGTTGATATCATGAAACACAATAAAATCGTCATCTTGGTAAGCGATTTTTGCAGGAATTTCACCTGAAGCGATCTTGCAAAATAAGCAGTTTGTCATAACTCGCACCTAATCAACAACATTTATATATTAACAAGTACGGAATTATTTATGAGTTACGGCTCGCCTTTTCATCTAAACCCGATAAGCCTTCGCGTCGTGCCAACTCAGCTAAGACCTGTTCTGGATGTAAACCGTGTTCTGCCAAAACCACTAAACAATGAAACCATAAGTCTGCCGTTTCAGCCACAATGCGATCGGCTTCCCCATCTTTAACCGCCATTACTAGCTCGGTGGCTTCTTCACCAATTTTCTTTAATGCAGCGTCGGGGCCTTTACTAGAAAGCTTGGCAACGTATGACGTGCTAGGGTCACCACCATGCTTAACCAAACGCGACTCAATTGTGCTGGCCACGCGGTTTAAAACATTTTCAACAGGCAAATTGTTAGGCGTATTGGTCATATTAGTAGATTATTAGGTAAATTTTTCACGTTGATACTGAGCCATGGTAGCCCATTACTTTTTATAAAAAGTACTGGGGTCTTTTAACACAGGCTCAGCGGTTTGCCATCTTGGCGCATCGCCTTGCGTGTTGAGCACCTGAAAAAAACAGTTTGCACGCCCGGTATGGCAGGCAATGCCCCCTAGTTGCTCAACCTTAAGAAGTATGACGTCAGCGTCACAGTCGAGGCGAATCTCTTTGATTAATTGCGTATGGCCTGATTCTTCACCTTTGTGCCAAAGTTTTTGGCGTGAGCGCGACCAATATACTGCGTGGCCTGTTGCTACGGTTAAAGACAAGGCTTCGCGATTCATCCAGGCAACCATCAGTGCCGCACCTGTTACAAAGTCTTGTGCAATAGCTGGCACTAAGCCCTGTGCATCAAATGTTACGGTATCTAGCCAGCCGGTGTTTAATGGCGTGCTCGTTGCGTTAGTATTCGTATTATCGGCATGAGTCATAGTTGAATCTAGCCTATTTGAATTAGACATGGCGTCGCACCGGAATGCCTTGTGAGGCCATAAAATCTTTAGCTTGCCCGATGGTGTATTGCCCAAAATGAAAAATACTGGCCGCCAATACAGCACTGGCACCACCTAGAGTCACCCCATCAGCTAAATCTTTCAGTGACCCGACGCCACCTGAAGCAATCACCGGTACCGTCACCGCGTCTGCGACAAGGCGCGTTAAATTTAAATCAAAACCAGAGCGTGTACCATCTCGGTCCATACTGGTGAGCAACAATTCTCCCGCACCGTATTCGACCATTTTTTGCGCCCAGGCTAAAACATCAATACCTGTACCGCGCCGACCACCGTGCGTAAACACTTCCCAACGGGGGTTGTCATCAGGTGTGCCAACAACACGACGCGCATCAATGGCTACCACAATACATTGTGAGCCGTGATAGCTTGCTGCCTCAGCTATCAATTCTGGACGCGCAACCGCTGCACTATTAATTGACACCTTGTCAGCGCCGGCATTGAGTAAGCGTTGAATATCGCTGACTTGCCGTACCCCGCCGCCGACCGTTAGGGGAATAAATACCTCAGACGCCACCCGTTCAATCATAGGCAAAATTAGATCGCGATCATCGCTGGTTGCGGTGATGTCTAAAAAAGTAATTTCGTCAGCGCCTTGTTCGTTGTATCGCTCAGCAATTTCAACCGGGTCACCTGCATCGGTCAATGCCACAAAGTTTACGCCCTTCACGACACGGCCAGCCGCAACATCAAGGCATGGAATAATGCGCCGTGTGAGACCGTTGCATGCCACTGATGTAGCAGTTTGTGTTGTCACGACAGCTTGCTCACACGATCAAGCGCTGCTTTAAAGTCAAGCGTACCTTCGTAAATGCTGCGCCCCAAAATAGCACCCTCAACACCTTGATTTTCAACCGCTAGCAGGGCATCAATATCAGTCATATTGGTGATACCACCTGAGGCAATTATGGGTATGCGTACATGTTGTGCCAACGCAACGGTGGCCGCAATGTTCACGCCTGTAAGCATGCCATCGCGACCAATGTCAGTATAAATAATGGCTTCGCAACCATAGTCTTCAAACTTTTTAGCTAAATCAGTGACATCGTGCTTGGTGAGTTTGCTCCACCCATCGGTGGCAACTTTACCGTCACGCGCATCTAGCCCGACAATGATGTTTCCTGGAAAAGCAACACATGCATCTTGTAAAAAACCTGGGCTTTTTACGGCAGCTGTACCAATAATGACGTATGAAATACCGGCATCAAGGTAACGTTCAATGGTGTCTAAATCGCGAATACCACCACCGATTTGAACCGGTAAATCATCACCGACTTCAGCTAAAATAGCCTTGATAACGCTTTCGTTTAGTGGCTTGCCTGCTACCGCACCGTTTAAATCAACCAGATGTAAACGCTCTGCGCCAAGGCTGGCCCAGCGCACAGCCACCTCAACTGGGTCGTCAGAAAAAATCGTAGCGTCATCAAGATCACCTTGACGCAAGCGCACACATTTACCATCTTTAAGATCAATTGCTGGAATAAGAAGCATGATAAAAACACCTAAATCAAATTCAAAAAGTCGATAAAAAAACGCTAAGGCTTCCAGTCTACAAAATTACGGTAAAAACGCAAACCATGATCGGCACTTTTTTCTGGGTGAAACTGAACCGCAAAGATATTGTCGCGAGCCACAGCGCACGTAAAGGGCAAGCCATAATCTGCCGTGCCGACTGTTAACGCTGAGTCTGAGGGTTCAACGTAGAAACTGTGCACAAAATAAAACGGTGATAAATCAGGAATACCTTGCCACAGGGGGTGTGGCTTGGTTTGACGTACTGCATTCCAACCCATATGGGGTATCTTTAAGGCGTTAGGACCACTTTTTGCGGTTTCAAATGCCGGTCCACTAAAACGTTTAACGGCACCCCTAAAGATACCCAAGCTGGGGGTGTTTCCCTCTTCGCTGCGCTCAAATAATATTTGCTCACCTACGCAAATGCCGAGCAAAGGCTTGGTTGCGGCAATATGCAGAACAGTGTCACGTAAACCGGCCGCTTCAAGCGTACGCATGCAGTCTGCCATGGCACCTTGGCCGGGCAATACAACGCGGTCAGCCGCCCGAATAACGGCCGGTGAACCGGTTAATTGAATGGTTGCCTCGGGTGCCGCATGACGCAATGCACGCTCTACCGAGTGATAATTGCCCATGCCGTATTCGACAATGGCGATGGTGCTCATTTTTAAACCTATTTGCCAGTGAGTTAAAGCATGCCTTTGGTGGATGGCATAATGCCAACCCCACGCGGGTCGAGTTCAAGAGCCATACGCAATGCGCGGCCAAAAGCTTTAAAGACGGTTTCGCATTGGTGGTGTGCATTGACACCCCGTAAATTATCGATATGGGCGGTGACTAAAGCATGATTTACAAAGCCTTGAAAAAACTCGATGCTTAAGTCAACATCAAAATCGCCCACGCGAGCGCGGGTGAAAGGCACATTAAACACCAGCCCTGGGCGCCCAGAAAAATCAATTACAACGCGTGACAGGGCCTCGTCGAGCGGCACATAAGCATGGCCGTAACGACGAATACCGGTACGCGAACCCACCGCTTGAGACACGGCTTGACCCAGAGTGATACCAACGTCTTCAACTGTGTGGTGCGCATCGATATGCAAATCACCCTCGGCTTTAATGTCGAGATCGATCATGCCATGACGCGCGATTTGATCGAGCATATGGTCAAGGAAGGGCACGCCTGTATCAAGCGATTGTTTGCCCGTACCATCAAGGTTCAGGGCGACACGAATGCGCGTTTCGTTTGTGTTGCGGGTGACATCGGCGGTACGCATAACTCAGGCCATAAAAGAAAAATTGAAACACTATTGTAAAGCGACATTCACTTAAATTTTGAATTTAGGGGCTAATTGACCGAGATGTGCCGCAAGCCCCTGCGTTCAGTGCGTGGAGGATGTCAACCGATAGCGCGCACTGGTGGCGTGGGCGGTCAGACCCTCGCCTTGCGCCAAGGTGTTAGCAATACGCCCTAACGTTTGAGCACCCTCTTTTGAAACATAAATAATGCTTGAGCGTTTCTGGAAGTCGTACACCCCTAACGGTGACGAAAAACGGGCCGTTCTTGAGGTTGGTAAGACATGGTTGGGGCCGGCACAGTAGTCGCCTAACGCCTCAGAGCTGTGGCGACCCATAAAGATGGCGCCAGCATGGCGCAACTTGGATAACCAGGCTTCAGGGTTTACGGTTGAAACCTCAAGGTGCTCGGGTGCAATTGTGTTTGAAATATGACAGGCTTCGTCAAGGTCTTTAACCTGGATCAGCGCGCCGCGGTTTTGTAGGCTGGTGCGAATAATGTTAGCCCGGGGCATGGTGTTAATTAAACGGTCAATTGAAGCCTGCACCGCTTCAATATAAGCCGCGTCAGGGCATAACAAAATGGCTTGTGCTAGCTCGTCGTGTTCAGCTTGAGAGAAAAGATCCATCGCGACCCAGTCGGGTGGGGTTTGACCATCGCAAATAATCAGTATTTCACTTGGGCCAGCAATCATGTCGATGCCCACAGTACCAAACACTCGACGCTTAGCGGCCGCCACATAGGCGTTACCGGGCCCAACGATTTTGTCGACGGGGGCAATGGTTTTGGTACCGTAAGCTAACGCCCCAACCGCTTGAGCGCCACCAATCGTAAACACCCGGTTAACGCCCGCCACCGCGGCGGCTGCCAACACCAGTGGGTTGTGTTCGCCGCCAGGGGTGGGCGTCACCATGATGATTTCTTTAACCCCAGCGACTTTAGCCGGTATAGCATTCATGAGAACTGAAGACGGGTAAGCGGCCTTGCCACCCGGCACATAGATGCCAACTCGATCAAGCGGCGTAATCTGTTGGCCTAGTTCGGTGCCATCTGCTTCGGTGTAAGACCAGCTGATTTGAACCTGCTTCAGGTGATAAGCTTTAACCCGTTCTGCAGCCGCCTCGAGCGCTTGACGCTGAGCGTTGGGCAAGCCATTTAAAGCGTGATGGCAGGTTTCAAGCGAAATTTCTAGATCAGCCATTGACTGCGCAGTCACATGGTCAAACTGAGCTGTTAACGCTAAAACAGCGGCATCACCCTCGTGTTGCACGAGTTTTAAAATGCGTGCAACAACTTGGTCGATAGCCTCGTCTTGCTCGGCATCGAACTTTAACAGTGCTGATAAACGTGATGAAAAATCAGCGTCTTGAGAATTGAGTCGTGAAATCTTTACCATGCTGCAGACCTTTAACTTCCTTAGATTTATTGAAATAATGGTTTAAATATAGCTTTAAAATTGCTAAAACTGAACTCATTACCTAACTGCTGATTGCTAAATTTAAGTGTCACAGATATTGCCGCTATTCATGCCGGGAAGACATCATTTAGCATTGCTTTTGCTTGCCCGATCAAACGCGTCAATGAGTGGTTGTAGCTCGGCATGACGGGTTTTGAGGGCGGCGCGATTAATGATTAACCTTGATGATATGGGCATAATGTCTTCAACGGCCACCAAGTCATTGGCGCGTAGGGTATTGCCGGTTGAAACCAAGTCAACAATGGCGTCAGCTAAACCAATTAAGGGTGCTAATTCCATTGAGCCATAGAGCTTGATCAAATCAACATACACGCCTTTCTCAGCAAAGTGTTCACGTGCCGCATGTACATATTTGGTTGCAACCCTTAGGCGTGCACCTTGTTTAATCGCAGCCGCGTAGTCAAAACCCTTTTTAACGGCAACACTGAGTTTGCAGCGCGCAATATTTAGATCAATCGGTTGATACAAGGCACCTGGGTGCGATGCTGCGTGCTCAATCAACACGTCTTTACCTGCAATACCAAAATCGGCGGCGCCATATTCAACGTAGGTGGGTACATCAGAAGCGCGCACAATAATGATGCGCACGTTGGGGTTACTGGTGGTTAAAATCAGTTTGCGCGAGGTTTCAGGGTCTTCACTGACCTCAATGCCAGCGGCCTGCAGCATGGGCAAGGTTTCATCAAAAATACGACCCTTAGATAATGCCAGTGTTAAAGGTCGATTTAAGGAAGAATCCGGTACTGAGCCTAATAATGAAGTTGAAGTTGATACAGATGCTGATGTAATCGACTCAGGTTGCGACGGTTGAGCGGTCATCACTGAACCCCTTTAAACGAAATGCGCTCAATTTGAGCGCCTAACAAGCGTAGTTTGTGTTCCATTTTTTCGTAACCGCGGTCAAGGTGATAAATACGTTCAACCGTGGTGACGCCTTCAGCCGCTAAACCTGCAATCACTAAACTGGCTGACGCACGCAAGTCTGTGGCCATCACGGTTGCACCCGACAGTTGTGGTACGCCACGCACGACCGCAGTGTGGCCATCAATATCAATATCTGCACCCAAGCGAATTAATTCTTGAACATGCATGAAGCGGTTTTCAAAAATCGTTTCGACCATGACTGCGGTGCCCTCAGCTAACGTATTCAGGGCCATAAACTGCGCCTGCATGTCGGTGGGGAAGCCTGGGTATTCAACGGTGCGAATATCGATGGCTAGTGGTGGTTTTTGCATGACAGCGCGTATTGTGCTGTCTGACACGGTCATGTGTAAACCCGCTTGCTCAAGCTTAGCCAAAATAGCGCCCATGGTCGATGGCTTGGTATGGGTTAAGGTAATGTCACCACCGGTAGCAGCGACAGCACACAAAAAGCTGCCAGCTTCAATACGGTCTGGCACCACTTGATATTCTGTACCGCGCAGGCTTTTAACACCTTCGATCACAATGCGGTCAGTGCCATGGCCAGAAATGCGAGCGCCCATTGTGATGAGCATCTCAGCTAAATCAACCACTTCAGGTTCGCGTGCGGCATTTTCTAAAACGGTGGTGCCTTCTGCCAAAGTGGCAGCCATCATGAGGTTTTCAGTGCCAGTAACCGTTACCATGTCGGTACGAATCACTGCACCTTTTAAGCGTGCCGCCTTGGCCACTACGTAACCATGCTCAATATGTATTTCAGCGCCCAGGGCTTGTAAGCCCATAATGTGTTGATCAACTGGGCGTTGACCAATCGCGCAGCCGCCAGGCAAGCTGACACGCGCTTGACCAAAACGCGCCAATAAAGGCCCTAGAACCAATATAGACGCCCGCATGGTTTTGACCAGTTCGTAGGGGGCTTCAAGCGAGTCAATTGCATCGGCACTGAGCGTTAAGCTGTGCTCACTATCGCTCTGGGTTTTTACACCCAACTGACTCAGTAAACGAATGGTGGTGCCTATATCGTTTAAGGCGGGAATGTTGTGCAACGTGACGGGCTCAGCCGTTAATAAGCTAGCACACAAGATCGGTAGGGCTGAATTTTTTGCGCCTGAAATACGAACCTCGCCATGCAAAGCGGCGCCACCCGTGATGCGAAGCGTGTCCATTATTTAGAAGCCTCGTACTCATTCGGTGTGAGCGTGCGCATTGAGAGAGCATGTATCTCATCTTTCATGCGATCGCCCAAAACTTTGTAAACCAATTGATGACGCGCAATAGGGCGAAGGCCCCCAAAAGCATCACTGACAATGGTCGCCTCAAAATGTGCACCATCACCGGTCACATTAACGTGTTGGCAGTCTAAGCCTTCACTAATATATTGACGAATATTTTCAGGGGTAGGTAGCATAATTAAAAGTCTTAAAAAATTTTTAGAATGAGATGAGTAACATCATATTAAGTTTGTAACGCTGGTGTTGCTTGAAGTCACACTTACTGTCTGTTCAATGATGGGTATTTGTAAAGGTATTCGCAAAAGTATGCGGTAATGATTGAGTCTTTATATAGTCGCTATTAAATGACGTACGTAATTTATAATTTCAGTACATCATTCATAACTTAAGTTCGTAATTTATAACCCGAAGCCAACAACCGCAACGCGAACCAAGTTAACACGATAAAAACAAACGAAACCACAATCAGGCTCTTCCAGGGCGAGGTGTCAGACAAACCAAAAAAACCATAACGAAACCCGTCAATCGTATAAAAAATAGGGTTCCAATGTGACACCGTTTGCCAGAACTGCGGCAGACTGTGTATGGAATAAAACACACCAGATAAAAAGGTAGCTGGCATAATTAAAAAGTTTTGAAAGGCTGCCAATTGGTCAAATTTTTCAGACCAAAGCCCGGCTATTAAGCCCAGCACACCCATGATGCCAGTTGCTAAAACGGCAAAAATCAAAACCCAACCAATATGTTCAATGGTGAGCGACAAAAAGAAAAGTGAAATCAACCATACCGCCAAGCCTACCACCATGCCGCGAACGACGCCAGCCAACACATACGCCGCAAAAAACTCGCGATGCGAAATGGGCGTGAGTAAGACAAAGACCAAATTACCCGTGACGCGACTTTGAATCAGCGAAGAAGATGGGTTTGCAAAAGCGTTTTGCAGCATACTCATCATCATCAGACCGGGAATTAAAAAAGCGGTGTAGGGTATTTCACCAAATACTTGAACACGGTTTTGTAAGACTTGTGCAAACACAACCAAATATAACGCAGCCGTTAAAGCGGGGGCAGCAATAGTCTGAAAACTGACTTTCCAAAAGCGTAGCAGTTCTTTGTAGAACAGTGGGCCAAACCCTGAGCCTAAGCCTTTTTCGTTAACAAGGGGAACAACTGGTCTATCACTAGTTGATGTGCTCATGCTGGGGCACCCTGTGCAGTGTGGGGTGTGTCTTTCATAATGTGAACAAATGCCTCTTCAAGCCCAGCACCACCCACGCGCGCCAATAGCGCTTGGGTCGTATCAAGTGCAATAATTTGACCCGCTTTGAGCATTGCAATGCGGCCACACAAGGCTTCAGCTTCTTCAAGATAATGAGTAGTTAATAAAATGGTGTGCCCAGCTTTATTTAAGCGTGCAATAAATTCCCATAAACTACGACGTAAATCAACATCAACGCCAGCGGTGGGCTCGTCAAGCACAATAACGGGGGGGCGATGAACCAACGCTTGGGCGACCAATACCCGACGCTTCATGCCGCCAGATAACGATCGCATGTTGGTGTTGGCTTTGTCGGTTAAGCCAAGGTTACTGAGAATTTCATCGATCCAGTTGTCGTTATGGTTTAAGCCAAAGTAGCCAGATTGAATGCGCAAGGTTTCACGAACTGTAAAAAACGGGTCGTAGACTAATTCTTGTGGCACCACCCCTAACGTACGGCGTGCTAAACGGTAATCAGTCAACACATTATGACCATAGACGTAAGCCCGACCTTCTGTGGCACGACACAAGCCTGCCAAAATTGAAATCAAAGAAGTCTTGCCTGCCCCATTGGGGCCTAGCAAACCAAAAAATTCACCTTGCTCAATATCTAGCGACACATTAGACAGGGCTTGAAAGCCGGGCTTTGATGAGCCAAACAAATGATCACGCCATGTTTTTTTGCTAGGGGAATAAGTTTTACTGATATGTTCAAAGCGTATTGCAGGGGTTTTCATATAGGGACTAACAAAAAAACTAATTGAGCTGAGAGCTAAACAGCTAAACAGCTATAGAACTAAATAAAGCCTAGTTGCTATTGCGTTCATTGAGCGCAGCAATTAAACCATCAATACCATTGGTATTAATTTGTTGCGAAAACTGATTTCTATAATTTTGTATTAACCAAATGTTTTCAACATTCAGGTCGTATATTTTCCAGCCAGTTGGTGTTTTTTCTAGGCGGTAATCAATACCAATGGCTTGGCTATTTTGGTTTTGTATCACGCGTGAACGTACCACCACATCTTTGGCATCGGGTTCGGTGCGTAGGGGTAGAATATCCATTTTTGTACCGCTATCAATACGTGATAAAGCGCCGCTGTAGGTGCGTGCCAGCGTCTGACGAAACGCTTTTGTGAGTTGTACGCGCTGTTCGGGCGTTGCCTGACGCCAATATTTACCAGCCGATAAACGTGTAGTTTTCTCAAAATCAACGTAAGGCAAAATGTACATATCAACTATTTCGTTGATGCGGCTAATATTTTGTTTTCGCACTTCAGGGTCGTTTTGCAGCATGACCAAAACTTGGTCAGCAACAGCTTGAACAAAGGTGTCAGGTGCTGTGTTGGCGTCGGGCTTGGTTTGCGCATAACTTTGCATCGTTACCAAGGCGATGCCCAACAATAATAAAAACTTTGCCATCATCAAGCGACCCAAAGAACGTTGTAGTAGCAATGGCTTTGGCCGGCGGGCTTGTGTTAAAGCCAGTGAGGCTTGAGCTAAGTGCGAGACCGTGCGATCAAACTGAGCGACTATATGTGAGAATGCTGGCATGTTCAGACCTTTACTCGTGTGTGCGATACCCGCCTAAGCGGGTGGTTAAATCAAGAAAAATTACTTTTGTGGTACCAGTTTTAATGCTTTGTCATCTGCGGCAACGTCTTCATAATTTTCGTAGTTGGGTAGTGCGTCAGCCGCCGCTTCAGGCCCCAATATTTTAGCTTGACGCTGTTGTAAGTAAGCATCGCGTATAAAGCTGTAAGGGTCAAGCGCGGTGCGATCAACCATTTCAGATACATGTAATAATGCTTCGCGTCGGGCTATAAATTCCAGGCCCCAAATCGAGTTACGTAACCCTACGTTAGGTATGTAACCAATGGTGTTGAGCTGGTTGCCGACGAAGTTACCGACATCGCCTAACGTGTCACGAACCGAACTCGAGCCCACAACGGGCAAGACCACGTAAGGGCCAGAGCTAAAGCCCCATACCCCCAACGTCACACCAAAATCGTTAGGTATGCGAGGTTGGCCGTTGGCACTGGCTAAATCAAGGCAACCACCCAAGCCCATTGTTGTATTAAGTAAAAAACGCCCCATGGTATTAATGGCGTCAAACTGACGTTGTTGTAAAACGCTGTTAATACCCGACCAAATTTCGCCTAAATTAAGAAATATATTGCGTATGCAGGTGCGAACGGGTTGTGGCGTGATGAAAGCATAAGCCTTTGAAACAGGGCGTAATACCACCCGGTCAAGCCCATCGTTAAATTCGTAGATGGTACGGTTTGAGCCTTCCCAGGGGTCGGTGGGGTTAGGTAGCCCTTGCGTTGCAGCGCAACCAACGGTCAACATACAGGCTGCTAGTGCCAAAATTTTATAAAAAAGTCGTGTGACATTAAAAAGCATTTACTGAGCCGTGGTAGGGGGTTTAGAAGCAGCGCCTTGCTCGTCAGCCTTGTTATACAAAAATTTGCTGATAAGGTTTTCAAGCACGATGGCGCTTTGGGTCATGCTGATTGTATCGCCGGTTACGAGCATATTCTCATCGCCGCCGGCATCGAGCCCAATGTATTGCTCGCCCAGCAAACCTGAAGTTAATATTTTGGCTGACGTGTCTTTGGGGAAAGCAAATTGACTCTCAATATTAAACGTCACAATCGCTTGGTAGGTTTTGTCATCAAAACGAATGCTACCCACGCGGCCAACCACCACACCCGCGCTTTTAATGGGTGCTCGAACCTTCAAGCCGCCAATATTTTCAAATTTTCCGCTTACTGCGTAGGTAGACCCGAACGAGAAGCTACTCATATTGCCAGCGCGGAGTGCAAGAAACACCAAGGCGACAATACCCAGTAAAACAAAAAGCCCGACCCAAACATCTTTTTTATCAGTCGACACGCTAGCCCCTGTTATTGACTAAACATTAAAGCAGTTAACACGAAATCGAGGCCTAATACCGCTAAAGACCCCGCCACAACGGTACGGGTAGTGGCGCGTGCGACCCCTTCAGGGGTGGGGCGACACTTCCAGCCCTCAAATAACGCAATGGAGGTCACCACGAAACCAAATGCCACACTTTTAATGACGCCATTCAAAATATCGTCAAACACGTCAACCCCAGCTTGCATTTGAGACCAAAAAGCACCCGAATCAATACCAATCAGTAAAACGCCCACAACCCAACCGCCCAGCACGCCCACCATAGAGAATATGGCAGCTAGTACCGGCATTGCAATCACCCCCCCCCAAAACCGAGGGGCAATAACGCGGCGAATGGGGTCAACCGCCATGACTTCCATGGCGGCAAGCTGTTCGCCCGCCTTCATAAGGCCAATTTCAGCCGTGAGCGAGGTACCAGCTCGGCCAGCAAACAGCAGCGCGGTCACCACAGGCCCCAACTCACGCGTTAACGAAAGGGCAACTAAAAGCCCTAGGGCTTCTTCAGAACCGTAGCGATTGAGCGTGTAATAGCCCTGCAAACCCAGCACAAAGCCTACAAACAAACCTGAAATCACAATAATGATGAGCGAATAATTACCAATAAAGTGAACTTGCGTGATGACCAGTTGGGCGCGTTTCCAGAGCGCGTTGGTGCGTAGCAAAATCTGCCCAAAAAAGAGCGTAAATTGCCCTAGGGTTTGGGTGGTGTGACGAACCCAGGCACCTAATTGACCGATCAGTTTGAGCCCGTTCATGAGCGACTACCTTGGCGGTCAAGCCAGCGTTCATAAGCTGGCGTAGTGGGGTAGTCAAAGGCTACTGGGCCATCGGGTGCGCCATCAAGAAACTGCCGCACGTAGGGGTCAGTTGAATGGCTTAATGAATCAGGGTTACCCTGAGCTTTGAGTGCGCCCTGGCCAACAAGGTATACGGCATCAGCAATGGCAAAAGATTCAGCAATATCGTGCGTAATGAGTACTGAGGCGCAGCCTAAACGATCAGACAATTGGCGAATTAACCGGGCGGTGACACCTAAAGAAATAGGGTCAAGCCCAGCAAAGGGTTCGTCGTATAAAATAAGCTCGGGGCCTCGCACCACCGCGCGGGCAAGCGCCACACGGCGTGCCATACCGCCTGAAATCTCAGACAGTTTCAAATGGGCGGCCGCTTTTAAACCTACCGAATTAAGCGTTTCGAGCACCTGCTTAAGCAACTCAGCTTCACTAAAGTGTGTGTGTTCACGAAGGGGGAAGGCGACGTTTTCAAAGACATTTAAATCGGTAAACAACGCCCCGTGCTGAAACAGCACACCCATACGTTGGCGCAAGGCTTCAAGCTTGAGGCGATTGCTCACGTCAATCACTGTATCAAACACCTTAACCTGCCCTATCATCGGGGCGAGTTGGCCAGTGGCAGCACGTAATAATGTGGTTTTGCCTGAGCCCGACCCACCCATAATAGCGACCACTTCACCTGCACGCACGCTCAATGAAATACCACTCAGCACGGTGAAGTCACCGTAACCGAGCGTAACGTTGTCAAATGTGAGCGCGAACTGTGCGCCCGTATGTGAAGGTGAGGGGGCGGGTGATAGATCAATCATATTAGGATATTGTAGACTGACCGCGTAACCAAAAGGCAATGTCGTTTAAGTCTTAAGGTATTAATGATTATCAACCAGTATTAACTAATACCAGCGATTACCTGTCATTCGATTTGGGCGTGTCATGTTTACACGCCCTTCACGATTCAACGCGGCAATGAGGTGACACCCATCAAAAACTCATCAACCGAACGGGCGCATTGACGGCCTTCACGAATGGCCCAAACCACCAAAGACTGGCCGCGACGCATATCACCCGCGGCAAAGACTTTAGGCATATTGGTTTGATAGTCGTCGGTATTGGCTTTGATGTTGCCACGGTTGTCAGCCTCGACCCCAAATGCCTTGAGCACATGGTTAATCGGCGCCACAAAACCCATTGCTAACAAAATCAAGTCAGCTTTGATCTCAAACTCTGAGCCGGCCATTTCAACCATTTTCATTTGCCCAGTGGTTTCGTCTTTGACCCACTCAACTCGAGCCCCAACCAGTTTTTTGACTTGACCATTTTCACCCTCAATACGCTTGGTGGTAATAGCCCAGTCGCGATCTGCACCCTCTTCGTGTGAAGACGAAGTACGTAGCTTAGCAGGCCAGTAAGGCCAAGACATGGCTTTGTTTTCATGTTCGGGTGGCTTAGGCATCAACTCAATTTGCGTTACTGACACAGCGCCATGGCGGTTACTAGTGCCGACACAATCAGAGCCAGTGTCGCCCCCACCAATCACCACAACATGCATATCTTTGGCGATCACTTGATTTTGTACCTCGTCACCCGCCACGACTTTATTTTGTGGGCGCAGGAAGTCCATCGCGTACATCACGCCATTTAAGTCACGACCTTCAACTGGCAAATCGCGTGGGCTTTCAGACCCGCCTGACAAAACAATAGCGTCAAACTCTGCGTTTAAATCTTCAGGTGTTTTAACTTGCAAGCCGTTGGCAGCAGGGTCTTGTGGTGAACCAATGTAGGTGTTTGGGCAGAACGTGATACCCTCAGCTTGCATTTGTGCAACACGGTTGTCGATCAAATGCTTTTCAAGTTTAAAGTCAGGTATACCGTAACGTAGCAAACCACCGATACGATCTTGTTTTTCAAATAGTGTGACGTCGTGACCCGCGCGCGCCAACTGTTGCGCAGCGGCCATACCTGCAGGGCCTGAACCTACCACCGCAACGTTCTTGCCAGTTTTTACGGCAGCCGTTTCAGGCGTAACCCAACCTTCTTCCCAGCCGCGATCAATAATGGCATGCTCAATTGATTTGATACCCACCGGTGCATCGCTGATGTTCAAGGTGCAGGCTGCCTCGCATGGTGCTGGGCAAATACGGCCTGTGAACTCAGGAAAGTTATTGGTCGAATGCAATACTTCAAGCGCTTCGCGCCAGTTTTTCTTAAAAACCAAATCATTCCAGTCAGGAATAATATTGTTAACTGGGCAACCCGTAATACAGAAGGGTATACCGCAATCCATACAGCGTGCGCCTTGTTTGCTGGCCTCGTCTTCGGTGAGGTGAACAATAAATTCACGCCAATGTTTAACCCGAGTGATCGGGGCTTCAGCTGCTTCTTGTAAACGCTCAAGTTCAAGAAAACCGGTAACTTTACCCATGATGAAGAGCCCTTTTATAAATAAACGATGCGTGACAGTTTGAATGCATCGAAGTAATCATGTTGATATGAAATCATAAAAATTTAAGCCGCTTTAGACGACACTTGGGCGGTTTGCCACAGTTCAGCCAGAGCGCGACGGTAATCAACTGGCATGACTTTCATAAAATGTCCGCGTGCTGAAGACCAGTTGCCCAGAATGTCACGTGCCCTATAGCTACCTGTAAATTTAAAGTGATTCTCAATCAACGTCTTTAAAATGGCATCGTCGGTTTCGCGTGATGCCTCGCGCGAAATGCTGTGCCAAATTTCAATACCTTGTGTGTTTTTTTGATTGGCGCTGCTGAGCACGGGTTCAATGTCAACCATGCTGCGGTTACAGTTTTCAGCAAACCGGCCTTCAGGGTCAAATACATACGCTACGCCTCCAGACATACCGGCCGCAAAATTACGACCTGTGTTGCCAAGTACCACGACTGTGCCGCCGGTCATATATTCGCAACCGTGGTCGCCATTACCTTCAACCACTGTGGCAGCACCAGAGTTGCGCACCGCAAACCGCTCACCCGCAACACCGTTAAAGTATGCTTGGCCGCCCGTTGCACCGTAGAGCACCGTGTTACCGACAATAATATGCTCTGGTCCAAACCCGCGGAAATCATTTGGCGAACGCACAATAATGCGGCCACCTGCCAAGCCCTTACCGACATAGTCGTTACCTTCGCCAACTAAATCAAGCGTAATACCATGTGCTAGAAATGCGCCAAAGCTTTGACCCGCTACACCGTTAAGCTGAATATGAACTGTGTCTTCAGGCAAGCCTTCTTGGCCATAACGCCGCGCCACTTGACCCGACAGCATGGCGCCCACGCTACGATTACGGTTGCGAATAGGCATAATGAACGACACTTTTTCGCCGCGTTCAATTGCTTGTTTGCTGCGTTCAATCAGTTGATGATCAAGGGCTGCCTCAAGACCATGGTCTTGCACTTCGGTTTGGTAGCGGTCGCCCGCAATTGCCGGGTTATAAAAAACTTTGTCAAAATTCAAGCCGCGTGATTTCCAATGATCGCTACTATTTCGCGTATCTAGCAAGTCAGTGCGACCGATCAAATCGTCAAAATGTTTAATGCCTAACTGTGCCATGATTTCACGCACTTCTTCTGCTACAAAAAAGAAGTAGTTCACAACATATTCTGGCTTGCCTTGAAACTTTTTACGCAACACAGGGTCTTGTGTGGCGACACCCACTGGACAGGTATTTAGGTGGCATTTGCGCATCATGATGCAGCCTTCAACCACCAAGGGCGCGGTTGCAAAACCAAACTCGTCAGCACCCAATAGCCCACCTACCACCACGTCACGACCGGTTTTCATTTGACCGTCAGCCTGTACACGAATTCGGCTACGTAGATTGTTTAATACCAAGGTTTGCTGCGTTTCAGCGAGGCCTAATTCCCACGGTGTACCGGCATGTTTAATAGAAGAAATAGGTGAGGCACCGGTGCCACCATCGTGACCTGAGATGGTCACATGGTCAGCCTTGGCTTTTGCAACGCCTGTAGCCACCGTACCGACACCAACCTCAGACACCAATTTGACCGAGATCGAGGCGCGCTCGTTCACATTTTTAAGATCGTGAATCAATTGCGCCAAGTCTTCAATCGAGTAAATGTCATGGTGTGGGGGTGGTGAAATCAAACCTACGCCGGGTACTGAATACCGTAACTTAGCGATGTACTCTGACACCTTATGGCCAGGTAATTGGCCGCCTTCACCGGGCTTGGCGCCTTGCGCCATTTTGATTTGAATTTGATCGGCACTTGTTAGGTATTCAGCACTAACACCAAAGCGACCCGACGCCACCTGTTTAATGCGTGAGCGCAATGAATCACCTGCTTTAAGGGGTATGTCTGCCACAACACGGTCAGCACCCAAAATAGACGCCAAAGTATCTTGGTCGCTAATACCACTGCTACCGGTTTGAATTTCTTTGCGATAACGTAACTCGTCTTCACCGCCCTCACCCGTGTTTGATTTGCCACCGATTCTGTTCATGGCAACGGCTAACACGGCATGTGCTTCAGTAGAAATTGAACCCAGCGACATTGCGCCAGTAACAAAGCGCTTCACAATTTCTTTCGCGGGCTCGACGTCATCGATTGAAATCGCCTGGGCGGGATCTACCTTGAACTCAAACAAGCCACGCAAGGTCATTTGACGACGACTTTGATCGTTAATGAGTTGTGCGTACTCTTTGTAAGTGCTGTAGTTGTTGCCTCGTGTTGCGTGTTGCAGTTTGGCAATTGAGTCAGGCGTCCACATATGCTCTTCACCTCGAATACGAAAAGCGTATTCCCCGCCTGCATCAAGAGCATGCTTTAAAACCGGGTCATCACTGAAGGCGGCACGGTGCGTACGCAAGGCTTCTTCAGCCACTTCAAAAATACCAATGCCTTCGATGTTACTGGATGTACCCGCAAAGTATTTTGTTACAAAAACAGACTGCAAACCGATTGCTTCAAAAATTTGGGCACCACAGTACGACATGAAAGTTGAAATACCCATTTTTGACATGACTTTGTTTAAGCCTTTGCCAATCGCTTTGATGTAGTTTTTAATTGCTTTTGCCGCGTGCTCAGCATCTTCAGCTGAAGTTCTAATTGACTCAAATACTAAGTAGGGGTGAATGGCTTCAGCACCAAACCCACCTAGCAACGCAAAGTGATGTACTTCACGTGCCGATCCGGTTTCAACCACTAAGCCCGTTTTGGTGCGAATGCCAGCGCGAATTAAGTGTTGGTGAATGGCAGACGTGGCTAACAATGCAGGAATAGCCACTTGATCTGGACCCACATGCCGATCTGACAAAATCAACACATTAAAACCACTGTGAACCGCATCAGCTGCACCGGCACATAATTCTGCTAAGCGCGCTTCAATACCTTCCGCACCCCAAGCACTTGGGTAGGTAATGTCAACTTCGTAGCTGCGAAACTTTTGCCCTGTGTAATGTGCCACTGAACGCAGTTGCGCCATTGCGTCTTGATCTAAAACAGGTTGTGCAACTTCAAGGCGCAACGGTGGGTTAACGTTATTGATATCAAGCAAATTAGGCTTGGGGCCAATAAATGACACCAAAGACATTACCATTTGTTCGCGTATAGGGTCGATGGGGGGGTTAGTGACCTGTGCAAACAGCTGACGAAAATAGTTATAAAAAGGCTTAGACCGGCTTGACAAAACGGCCAACGGTGAGTCGTTACCCATCGAACCGGTGGCTTCTTCACCATTTGCCAACATGGGTTCAAGCACAAACTTAAAATCTTCTTGCGTCCAGCCAAAAGCTTGCTGTTGATCGAGTAAAGGCACCTTTGAGCGAGTTTCTTCAAGGGCCGATGCTTCAGGCGTGGGTAATGACTCTAGTTTGACGCGTAAACGGTCGATCCATTGACGGTAAGGGCGGCCGTTAGAGAGTTGCGATTTAATTTCATCATCTTCAATGATGCGACCTTGTTGCAGGTCGATCAAAAACATTTTGCCTGGCTGTAAGCGCCATTTTTTTACGATACGATTTTCAGGAATCGGTAACGTACCCGCTTCAGAAGCCATAATGACCAAATCGTCATCAGTAATCAAATAACGTGCAGGGCGTAAACCGTTGCGATCAAGTGTGGCACCAATTTGTTTGCCATCAGTAAAAGCTACGGCAGCGGGGCCATCCCAAGGTTCCATCATAGCGGCGTGATATTCATAGAACGCACGGCGTGAGGGATCCATTTGAGTGTGCTGTTCCCATGCCTCAGGAATCATCAGCATCATGGCGTGTGCCAACGAATAGCCCGACATCACCAACAACTCAAGACAGTTATCGAATGTTGCCGTGTCTGATTGGCCAGAGTAAACGATCGGGTAAAGCTTAGCTAAATCGTCACCCAGTACAGCTGATTTCATCATGCCTTCACGAGCACGCAACCAGTTAAAGTTGCCCTTTACCGTATTAATTTCGCCATTGTGCGCAATCATGCGATAAGGGTGAGCCAAAGGCCACGCGGGGAACGTATTGGTTGAGAAACGTTGATGCACCAACGCTAAGGCTGACTCAGTACGGGCATCAGCCAAGTCAAGGTAATACTGCCCCACTTGAATGGCCAACAATAACCCTTTGTAAACGACGGTACGAACTGACGCCGAGGGCACAAAATACTCAGTACCGTGCGCTAATTTCATGGCGTGAATGGCGTGGCTTGCTGTTTTACGAATCACGTACAGCTTACGCTCAAGAGCGTCGGGTATCATCACATCAGCACCTCGCCCCACAAACAACTGGCGAATCACCGGTTCGCAGGCGCGCACCGTTTCAGACATGGGCATTTCGCGGTCAACTGGCACATCGCGCCAGCCCAACACAATTTGACCTTCAGCCTTAACAGCGCGCTCAAGCGTTTGCTCGCACGCTAAGCGCGACGCGATTTCCTTAGGCAAAAACACCATGCATACGCCATATTCACCTGGGGCGGGTAACTCAACCCCTTGCTTGGCCATTTCTTCGCGATACAAAGCGTCGGGTATTTGTATCAAAATACCGGCGCCATCGCCCATCAGCTTGTCGGCACCGACAGCACCCCGGTGGTCAAGGTTTTCAAGAATCTTTAAACCCTGCGACACAATTGTGTGAGCAGCCTTACCCTGAATGTGCGCCACAAAGCCCACACCGCAGGCATCATGTTCGTGCACACTTGAGTAAAGACCTTGATCTTTTGGCATGCCCGCGGGCTTACTCACAAAACTTAAGGGGAGGGTGGCCATTTGTAGACTCCGATCGTGCAAAATGCAAAAGGAGGGTTAGATTAACCGAGTCTGAGCTAGGAATAAAGCCATTTTTGTGGGGGTGCGTCCCTAATAATAAAATAAGGTCAAGGGGCGATATTTAAATGGGGACATATCAGTCTGTTTAGAGACTGTTTAACACGACCTTCTGATGTAAAACCATGTCGTGATTGGTAGGCTATCCCGATGCGGTCACAAAACGCAAAGTAGACGCGATCTAAGTAAGGTCTAGTTTTTAAGCATCAATCAACCCTCTTTTTTAGGCCGTCCTCTTTTAGCAGGTGTTGCGCGCCTTGAAGCCACTTGATTCATATTTTGTAAAAAAGCCACACTGCCCAAGGCCCATTGGCCATGCAGGGTGGTCTCAATACGGTTTAGGGCCTGACTGTTGATGCCCTCTGCCAAAATCGCTTTGTAGCGGGCTTGGCGAGCAAAAGGTGTATTTCCACAAGCCCAGTAGTCAGGGTGGTCAACCAACCAAGGGGTTAAGCGGCCCGCCACTCCGACATGCTGTTGCGCCGAAGACCAACGCCAGTCTTCGGCTTGTTGCACCAAATTTAACCGCACGGGGGCTTGCTCGATCCAAACCAAAGTGGGTAAAACCCACGTTTTGGGTTCAATTAAAGCGGTTTTGTACCGCCCAACAAAAATCGCACCCATATCAACAACAGCCGCCAAATGGCGACCTACAGCTTGCATCACGTAGCTAAGTTGCAAAATAGAGTGCGGTGTACAAAGAATATGTAAACCTTGCGGGGTGACACACCAGCCGTGCACGGCTAGGCTTTGCTCGTTGGCATACATACCCAACCAGCCAAATACATCAGCATAGGGAATAGACGTCACGTGTGCAGGGAATCGTACCCCAGCTAGGGTTGGTGTTTGTGGGGCAAATAGGCGGGCAAGGCGCATAAAAAAATCATCAAAATGGGGAACTAAACCTTAAAATTTGGCGTCTCATTAGCACTCACCATATGAGAGTGCTAAAATTTAAGTCGTAAAAAAAGTTAAACACACTTACATTAATAAACCACATTTACCAACGACATTTCAAACTTAACCCACAACGTCACTTAATCAGATAAAGAAAAAAACAAACAGCCTATGACAACAACTCAGACACTTGTAATAGCACCCCAAACCTTAGCGGCAGCCATTGCCAACCCGGGCTCATTGGGTTCTATTCAAGCTTACATCAGCACGGTTAACCGTCTGCCTATGCTCACAGCTGAGCAAGAGAGAGACTTGGCCCGTCGTTTGCAGCAAGATGGTGACATCGAAGCCGCCCGCGAATTGATATTGTCGCATTTGCGCTTAGTGGTGTCTGTTGCTCGTCAATACTTAGGCTACGGCCTGCCACATGCTGATCTGATACAAGAAGGAAATGTCGGTCTCATGAAGGCTGTTAAACGCTACGACCCTGAGCGTGGCGTACGTCTTATGACCTTTGCTGTGCACTGGATCAAAGCTGAAATTCACGAATTCGTCGTTCGCAACTGGCGCATGGTGAAAGTGGCTACCACCAAAGCGCAACGTAAACTATTTTTCAATTTACGCAGCCTGCGTGGCGATGGTGAAACCCTTAACACCCAGCGGGTTGAAGACATCGCAAAAAAACTTAATGTGCGCGAATCAGACGTTCGTGAAATGGAAGTGCGGCTGTCAGGCCGAGAAATGCCCATCGATGCACCCGGTGACGACAGCGAAGCTTTTGCACCGATTACTTATTTATCAGACGAAGGTCATGACGACCCCGTTGCAGTGATTGCACGCCAAGACCAAGCAACGCTTGAGTCAGAAGGCTTGTTAAAAGCTATTGCGCAACTAGACCCTCGTTCACGTCGTATTGTGCAAGCACGTTGGTTGGCCGAAGATGAAAACTCAACATTGGCTGACCTAGCGCAAGAGTTTGGGGTTTCGGCCGAGCGTATTCGCCAAATCGAAGTCGCAGCCCTTAAAAAAATGCGTACAAATTTAGTGGTTGCTTAAAAGCCCGGTCATCAACTAGCGTTACCATACCGATCATGACAATTGAAATGATCGTATTTGGTTTGGCCGGCCTGCTCATGCTGGTGTGCTTTATGCCGCCGCTAGCAGGTATGGTGCGCTTGCCTTACACGCTAATACTGGCCATTTGCGGTTTATTACTGGGCTTTCTTTTCAAATTTCATGGTTGGGCGCCCCCCCTCGTTAAACAACTACTCATATCACTTCAAGGTATTGAGATTTCGTCAGAAGTGTTCTTGGTGGTGTTTTTGCCGGTCCTGTTATTTGAAACCGCGCTCAATATGAACGTCAGGCGCATGCTTGACGATATTGCCCCCATTTTATTGATGGCTGTGGTGGCCGTTATTGCCAGTACAGCGCTGGTCGGGGCGGGGCTCTTTACTTTCACAGAACAAAGCCTCATTGCCTGTTTATTGTTAGGTTCAATAATCGCAACGACCGACCCCGGTGCGGTGGTCAGTATCTTTAAAGAAGTGGGTGCGCCTAAACGCTTGGTCACCATAATTGAAGGTGAAAGCTTACTCAATGATGCCGCTGCAATTGCCTTATTTGCCATTTTAATCGGCATACTTACGAACGAAAGGCAGTGGGAATACGGCACGGTCATTCAAGACTTTGCCAGATTATTTTTAGGTGGTGCACTCGCGGGTTATTTAATAGGGCGTCTAGCTTGTTCAATGTTTCGTGCTTTGCGCGGTTGGCCCACTGCTGAGATTTCACTAACTTTGGCATTTGCTTATTTAGCCTACATCGTGCCTGAACATTACTTTGGTGTATCGGGTGTGGTCTCAACGGTCACAGCAGGCTTAGTCATTGGTTCGGTGGGCCGTACGCGTATTAGCGCAACCACCTTTGCATCACTTTCACAATCGTGGCAGCAGTTTGGTTTTTGGGCAAACTCTTTAATCTTTTTGTTTGCCACCATGTTGATACCTAAACTGTTTAGCCATTTCACTTTGCAAAGCTTAGCTGTGGTGGGTATTCTCTTTGTAGCTACACTATTTTCTCGTGCACTCGTGGTGTTTGGTATTTTGCCGGTATTAACTTGGGCCGTGGGCACACGCATTAATAGCAGTTACAAAACAGTGATTTGGTGGGGCGGTTTACGGGGCGCGCTGTCATTAGCTTTGGCCTTGTCTGTTACCGAACATGATCTCGTATCACCAGCTGTTCGAGAGTTTGTCGCGCTCGGTGTAACGGGTTATGTATTGGCTACACTATTAATCAACGGTGTGACGTTGCGGCCTTTAATTAAGTTGCTCAAACTCGACAAACTCACCCCTACCGAACGCTTATTACGTAATCAAGCGATGGCTGTGGCCACTAACACACTACAAAAAGAAACCGAACGCATAGCCTTAAATGAGCAAATTAGTAAAACGGCCCGTACGCGTATTAATCAAGTTTTTGAAGCCAGCATCAATAGCTCGCAAGACACACATATTGATCAGTTCACCGAAACCGAACGCGTCAACATTGGCTTAACCATGTTGGCTCGCCGCGAGTTTGAAGCCTATTTCAATATTCTCAAAGAAAACAATCTCGACCCCAAAGTTGCTGAATACTTGTTGTCGCATGCTGAACGCATGGAAGACGCCATCAAAATAAATGGCGTTGAAGGTTTTAAAAAAGCCGTTCACGACAGCCTCCAATACCCCAGAGCTTTTCGGTTAACCATACGTCTACACAATCGCATTGGCATACATAAAGCTTTAGCACAAACCCTGACGAACCGCTTTGCTCGACTGGTGGTGATGAGTTGGGTGGTGCGAAAGCTGAGTACCTTTGCAGACGAGCAAATCAGAGCCATGATCGGTGACGAAGCAGCACAATCTTTGTTAAGCCTTACAAAATGGCGTGCAGGTTTAGTAGAAGAAAACCTACAAGCCTTGCGTTTGCAATACCCCACATATGCTGATTGGTTAGAAGAAAAGTACCTCGGTCAAACCGCGCGGTCACTTGAGCGTCGTCGCTATCGCAGCATGCTTGACGAGTCACTAATTGGTGGCGAGGTTTATGATGACTTGGTGACACAACTTGAACGCCGCTGGCGCTTCTTAGAGCGCGAGCCTTCGCTTGACGTTGAAATGACAGCCGCGCAATTGATTGCTCGCGTGCCGTTGCTTAGCGACATGTCAGCCGAATCAGAAGTGTTGATCACTAAGCTATTACGGCCGCGATTAGCCATTCCCCACGAATTAATTTTAGGTGCAGAAAAATCAAGAGCCTCAATGTATTTTGTGGCGTCAGGTGCGGTCTCGGTCTTACTGCCTGACGGCACCCATATTGAGCTGGGCTCAGGCGAATTCTTTGGCGAGTTAGCCTTATTAACTGACGAAACCATAAAATTTGAAGTGCGTTCGTTGGGCTACACCAAGTTACTCGAACTCACCACGAAAGACTTTAAATTGCTGTTGTCGCGCGATCAAAAATTAAGAGACGTTGTTGACAAGGTTGTCGCCGAACGCGTCAAAGCCTTAAGGGTTTGGCGCGATCAACCGCAGCAGACATAGCACCTGCTTTTGTCAGTACTAAGATTTTTGTAGTGGTCGCGAGTGCCATTTAAAATGGCCGATGAGCCCAATAGTTGTATTACCCCCGGCGCACCAAATCTTCAGCAATCACAATCGTAGCTTCAGTCGTGAAAGCTTTGGCAAGCAACATGTCAACCACCTCAGTTGGTTCAATGCATTGAATGTGCATCACTTCGCCGTCTTGATTTACGGGTACGCTGTCATCTGCCAATACACATTCGCTGGTTAACACCCGCTCAATTTGGTAGCCTTCGGGCAACTGGCGTTGCATGACTGTAATTTGCCGAATCGGTGTGCGATATTTAATTTGCTCGGGTGACAAGCCCGCTTCTTCTTCTGTTTCGCGGACCAGTGCTAAGTCGTCGGGTTCACCATAACCGACCAAGCCACCGACTAAAGTGTCCCACATGCCGGGGTCAGTGGCTTTGTTTAAGGCGCGTCGCGCGACCCACAAAGCGCCCGCTGCATTACGTGCTTGCAAATGAACGGCTCGTGTTGTGAGGCCCAGGGGGCGCACCACACCGCGCTCGATAGCTGCAATTGATGCCTCGCCCGCCCACACATCAAGTAACTCGTTACGCCAGGCTACACAGCAGCCAGCCTCTTTTAAGCGCAACGCAACCCCAGCCAATAACGTGCTTAACGATGCAAGCTCGTTTGGTTCCAACACCTCGATTGATTCAGCCTTGACCTGAATGCTCTCAAGCCCCGCTAGGGCCAAAGCTGCCGCAGGGTGCACCCAACCACAGGCCAGTCCACCAATATAAAGCGGCTTTGAACCCCTTTGAGGGGGGCGTTTTGTCTCTAAAAGGTATTGGTCAAGCAAAGCGTTGACTGACTTTTGAGCTGACGCGGAAAGGGTGAGTGACATCTGCATAATTCCCGACTAGATGAGTCACCTATTGTAGAGTATAGGTATACACAATACGGAATCATAAACCTTGGTTATAATCTCGCGGAAGTCTTAAAAATTCGATCACGAATACAGCCTATTGTCGGGTGTCAGCTTCCTGTATCACAAAGAAATTGAACCCGAATCACTAAGTTTGAGGTAAGCATGATGAAGTTGAAAAAGGGTGTTTTGGCCTGTACGCTACTCGCGAGCGGTACGGCTTTTGCCCAAGTCAAAGATATGCCTGGCGGCCCGGGTGTTAATCAACTAAACCTGCCGGTCGGTGTTACACAAATTGCGCAAGATATAGCCTGGTTGCATTGGCTTATGCTGATTATCTGTTTGGTCATTTTTTTGGCCGTGTTTGGTGTGATGTTTTACTCAATTTGGGCGCACCGTAAGTCAAAAGGCCATAAGCCGGCTACTTTTCATGAGCACGTTGGCATTGAAATTGCCTGGACAGTGATCCCTTTTCTAATTGTTATTGGCATGGCTTTACCCGCTACTCGTACCGTTGTCGCCATGAAAGACACTTCAGGTGCTGACATGACGGTTAAGGTGACCGGTTACCAATGGAAGTGGGGCTATGAATACGTTGATGGGCCCGCCAAAGGCGTAAGCTTCCTCTCAAGCTTGTCTACCCCCTTGGCTCAAATTGAAAACCGCGAACCCAAAGGCGAGTTTTATTTGATGGAAGTTGACAACCCACTGGTGGTACCCGTTGGTAAAAAAATTCGCCTACAAGTTACTGCGGGTGACGTCATTCATTCTTGGTCTGTGCAAATGCTTGGGGTCAAGCAAGATGCTATTCCAGGTTTCTTGCGTGATACGTGGTTTCGCGCTGAAGTACCTGGTACTTACCGGGGTCAATGCTCAGAATTGTGCGGTAAAGAACACGCTTTTATGCCGATCGTCGTAAAAGTATTGCCTGCAGCTGAATATACAGCTTGGGTTGATGGTCAGCAGCAAAAGCTAGCCAAAGCGTCTGAAGACCCAAATAAACAGTGGACATCTGCAGAACTTGTCACGAAAGGGACCAAGCTTTACGGCTCAATGTGCGTATCGTGCCACCAAGCCAATGGTGCAGGCATCGCAGGTGCATTTCCTGCGCTTGATGGTAGCAAATTAGTGATGGGGCCAAAATCAGAGCAGGTGGCGATTTTGCTTAAAGGTAAGCAAGGCACCTCCATGCAGTCATTTGCCCAATTAAGCAATACCGATATTGCCTCTCTTATTACCTATTCCCGTCAGTCGTGGGGTAATGGTGGTAATGGCCAAGACCCCGTTGTGATGCCTGCAGACATTCAAGCGGCACGCTAATTCACAATAACTGTCACTTAAGCATTGGCGTTTTACGAATACCAAATTAACTTAAACTTAGCTAAGCAACCGAAAGATGCTCTCTAAAACAGGGCACACCCATTTTAGAAGGTTAGGAGTCAAAAATGAGCAGCGTAACCGTAGAACAAATTCCGGATAAGGGTCAAGAAAAAGCCCAAGATCATCACGGTAGCCACGACGATCATCATCACGGCATACCTTATGGTTGGCGTCGCTGGTTGTTTGCAACCAACCATAAAGACATCGGTACGATGTACCTGCTCTTCGCTCTCATTATGCTGTTCGAAGGTGGCATTCTTGCGCTCTTGTTGCGTACAGAACTGTTCATACCAGGCATTCAGTTTTTCCGCCCAGAGCTGTTTAACCAGTTCACCACCATGCACGGTTTGATTATGGTGTTTGGCGCCATCATGCCAGCCTTCGTGGGTTTCGCTAACTGGATGGTGCCGCTACAAATCGGCGCATCAGACATGGCCTTTGCGCGTATGAATAACTTCAGCTTCTGGCTCTTGCCCGTTGCCGCAGTGATGCTTACCATGTCGTTCTTTGTGCCAGGTGGCGCGACCGCTGCTGGCTGGACATTGTACGCACCGCTCACCATGCAAATGGGCCCCGGCATGGATCTCGCCATTTTCGCAGTTCACATCATGGGTGCCTCATCAATCATGGGTTCTATCAACATCGTCGTCACGATTTTGAACATGCGCGCACCCGGCATGACATTAATGAAAATGCCTTTATTTTGCTGGACATGGCTCATCACCGCGTTTTTGCTTATCGCTGTGATGCCTGTGTTAGCTGCTGCCATGACCATGGTGTTGACAGACCGTCACTTTGGTACTGGTTTCTTTAACGCTGCGGCTGGTGGTGACCCCGTGTTGTACCAACACATTTTCTGGTTTTTCGGTCACCCAGAGGTTTACATTATGATTCTGCCGGCATTTGGCATTGTCTCGGCTATTGTGCCCGCCTTTGCGCGTAAGCCTTTGTTTGGTTACGCCTCAATGGTGTACGCCACCGCCTCAATTGCGATTTTGTCTTTCATCGTCTGGGCGCACCACATGTTCACCACGGGTATGCCAGTGACTGCGCAGCTGTACTTTATGTATGCCACCATGCTGATTTCAATTCCCACGGGCGTAAAAGTCTTTAACTGGGTAGCCACGATGTGGAAAGGTTCAATGACTTTTGAAACCCCGATGTTGTGGGCAATTGGTTTCATCTTTGTGTTCACTATCGGTGGTTTCACCGGTTTAATATTGTCAATGGCACCGATCGACATTCAAGTGCATGACACCTACTACGTTGTGGCTCATTTCCATTACGTCTTGGTGGCTGGCTCGTTATTTGCCTTGTTTGCAGGCGCCTACTACTGGTTACCAAAGTGGACAGGCCGTATGTATGACGAAACTTTAGGTAAGTGGCACTTCTGGACAAGCATGATTTCGTTCAACATTACTTTTTTTCCTATGCACTTCTTGGGTTTAGCAGGTATGCCACGCCGTTACGCTGATTACGCAGCTCAATTTACCGACTTCCATATGGTTGCAACCGTGGGCGCCTACTTTTTTGGCTTCTCACAGTTAATCTTTGTATGGGTCTTGGTTAAAGCGTATTCAGGCAAAGGTGCTTTAGCACCTGCCAAACCATGGGAAGGCGCAGAAGGCCTTGAGTGGACAGTGCCTTCACCCGCACCATTCCATACTTTTGAAACACCACCTGTTTTGTCGCACGCTTAAGCGAAAGCAAAATATAGATCTTACTGAAACAATTTTATATTGATATGACACCTGAACAACGCCGCAAGAACAAACGTACTGGCCTTATACTTTTAGTGTTTGTTGTTGCGGTGATGGCTTGGGTGATATACCGCCAAGTTGAGTTAATTTATTACACGCCATAAACCGTATTAATGTTTTGAGTTGTTGATGACCGAATCGCAGGCCAGTGAACGTAAATTAAACTTATTTCAAACCCTTAAAGCAGTCTTATGGGCAATGTTTGGGGTGCGCCGTAAAGCCGGTTTACTTGAAGATATTGGTAAGCTCAACCCAGTCTATGTTGTGCTGACCGGCCTTATATTCGGTGTTGTCTTTGTCACAACCTTAGTGTTTTTAGCCAAGTTGATAGTTAGCATGGCAGTTGCTTAGTTGTTAACTTTTAAAATCAATATCAGTACTAGGAGAACTACATGAGTGCTGCAAGCCACTCCACCACTAAAGAGGCACCTTATTACTACGTGCCGGCTGGTTCAGCTCACCCTGTTCGTGCCAGCGTTTCACTGCTGGTCGTGATGCTAGGCGCAACCGCATGGGTAAACGATTACACGGTGGGTAAATGGGCTGTGTTTGCGGGTTTGTTGAGCTTATTTGTGATCTTATATTACTGGTTTTCTGACGCTATTAATGAATCACAAATTGGTTTAAATAGTACGCGTGTTGACTCGTCTTACCGTTGGAGCATGAGCTGGTTCATTTTTTCTGAAATCATGTTCTTTGCTGCCTTCTTTGGCTCGCTTTGGTACATACGCACGGTCACCACCCCTTGGTTGGGCGATCTTGATCACAAAATGCTGCTTTGGCCTGAATTCAGTGCAGTATGGCCCAACATGGGGCCAGCCGGCATCATTGATAAATTTGAAATTATGGGCCCCTTTTGGTTGCCCACGGTTAACACCGCATTATTGTTGAGCTCAGGCGTTACCCTAACCATCGCCCATCATGCTTTACGCGAAAATCATCGTAATAAAACAATTTTTTGGTTGTTTACTACCGTTATTCTTGGCTTTGCCTTTGTAGCGTGCCAAGCTTACGAATACCATCACGCTTACACCGATTTGAATCTACGATTTGATTCTGGTGCATTCGGTTCGCTGTTTTACATGTTGACAGGCTTTCACGGGTTTCACGTGATTTTGGGTGCTGTCATGTTGTCTGTTATTTTAATTCGTGTCATGAAGGGGCACTTCACCGCCGACAATCATTTTGGTTTTGAAGGTGCGGCATGGTACTGGCACTTTGTTGACGTGGTTTGGCTTGGTTTATATTTGTTTGTTTACTGGTTCTAATTTAACCAGTTGCCAAATAACAAGAGCCGGGCAACCGGCTCTTGTTATTTCGAGTGTAATAAATAAATGTTGTGAAGTTTAGTGCGTGATTTGGCGTGCGAAAACTGTTGTCTGCCAACTGTCGTGGGTAAACACTAGCGAGTGAAGCCGGGTGATTTAAGGCTTAAAACCGGTTGAACTGATTAAGCCAAAATGATTGGCTACCAACAGGCATAAAAAAAGTACCACTGACAAACTAATACGAACCGTCAAAGCATTCACTGTTCGGTTGCTCGACCCTTTGTCGCGCATTAAGTAAAAAAGCGCTGAACCCAAGCTACCTAAAATAGTCAAAAAAATGATGACAACGGCAATACGCATGATGACCCTCTTGAATTACGTTAAATCATAACGCACCTATGACAAAAATAGCAGTAGATCGATCAGAATCGAAGCCACCATCACGCAAAAAACGGGTTGTGGGTGTTGTGTTGTTAATTGCCATGGGCTTGGCGTTTGTATCATTAGGGCGTTGGCAGCTGAGTCGGGCAGACGAGCGTCGGGGCATTTCCCAGTCAATAGAAGCCGGGCGGGCTCAAAGCCCCATTCAACTCAATATTGCCACCCCTAAAACTGACTTAACTGACTGGCGCTCAGCTAAAGTGCAAGGCACTTGGGCGCCACAATATAGCGTATTACTTGATAACCGTAACCTAGACGGCCGCCCTGGCTATTGGTTGGCCACCCCCCTAATCAATACAGACGGCAGCGCTGTTTTGGTGTTGAGGGGCTGGTTACCCCGTTTGATTGCGCCGATGCCTTCGGGCACAACGACCTACCAGGTCGGGCCTAAGTTATTAATCAACACGCCCACTGGGGCAGAGCAGGTTGTAGGCGAGATGACACAACACGTACCTCGTCTATACGAACTTAAGGCTGGCCCACCCCTACAAATGGCCCCTGCCTCAGCCTTTACAAAAACGTCGCAAAACATCGATACAGACATACGACAGTTGCCCACTGCACAAAACCTCGAGCTTGATGACTTGGCCCAAGTCACAGGCTTAAAATTATTGCCCATTGTGTTGAAACAAACCTCAGCAGCCCCAGATGGTTTAACGCGTCAATGGGCAGGGCCATCAGTCGACGCAGATAAAAATATGGGGTATGCCATGCAATGGTTTGCATTCGCTGCGATCGCCATTGTCGCAGCATGCGTATTAGGGTGGGGAGCCCTAAAGCGTGCCAAAATATAACGTTTATCAGTAAAAACGGAACGCATTATTTTTGTGTAACTTGAAATCAATACACCAAACCCTTAACATCAATAGAACGAAATTAACGGCTCGTAAACGTTAATGACATATAACCGACATATAATCGACTCGTAGCCATGACACAATCAGTGACGCAAACCACTAAATCAGCAACACCAGCGCAGCCGCCTAAAAAGCGCAGCATGAAACCATTAATTATGGTTTTATTGTTAAGTCTATCGCCAGTGGTTGCCGCATTACTGGTTTACTTCAACCCCGATTGGCGCCCCGAGGGCAATACCAATTATGGCCAACTGATTGAGCCACAACGGGCCATGCCTTCTGCTCAAGAATTGCCACTGACCTCGCTCGACGGCCAGCCGTTTGACTTAAAAAGCCTCAAAGGCCAATGGTTGCTGGTCACTGCTGACAGTGGTGGCTGTGACGATGCTTGCGCGAAAAAGCTCTTTATCTTACGCAACACCCATGCCATGAACGGTAAAAACGTTGACCGTATACGTCGCGTTTGGTTTGTGACCGATGACAAACCTATTCCACAAAATGTACTCGATGCCTATGTGGGTACCGTAATTGTGCGAGCCGACCCGGCCACCTTAGCGCGCTATTTACCGGTACCACTGGGTCAACTTGAAACCGCGGCAGGCTTGACCGAAAGCATGTGGATGATTGACCCTTTAGGCAACCTTATACTGCAATACCCCCGCGAAACAGACCCCCTTGAGTTGCGTAAAGATATTGGCAAATTACTACACTCTTCTAGAATAGGTTGATACCGTGCCTACTTCAGTCACTCTGGCTCAAACAATTGAAGAAAAGCGCATTGCGCGTTATCGCAAAATTGTTTTTTTGACATGGTTTATTACACTTGATTTAATTATTTTTGGTGCCTTTGTACGCTTAACCGACTCAGGTTTAGGTTGCCCCGATTGGCCAGGTTGTTATGGCAAAGTCACCCCAATCGGCGCCCTAGCCGAAATACGTGCTGCTGTGCAAGTTTTACCCGATGGCCCTGTCACCATACCCAAAGCTTGGATCGAAATGGTTCATCGTTACGTCGGCTCAATACTGGGTTTATTAATTATGTCGATCGGCTTTATGGCATGGCGCTGGCGCGACATCTTGGGCCGTACCCCAACCCTAGCTTGGGTAGCTTTTGTTGCCGTGTGCATACAAGGTGCGTTTGGCGCCTGGACAGTCACACTCAAACTCATGCCCCTGATTGTCACCATTCATTTGTTAGGGGGAATGGGCTTGCTCGCCCTTATGACATGGCTGACCGCCCGAGAAAAAACTCATTTACCCATACAGCCCCAAAGTAAACCCTATGTGGGTTGGGTCGCGGGCGCTGTATTTTTATTGTTTATGCAAATCGGTTTAGGGGGTTGGGTGAGCACCAACTATGCAGCTCTGGCCTGTATGGACTTTCCGACTTGCTACGGCAGCTGGGTGCCACCGATGGACTTTAAAAATGGCTTCTCTGTTGTACGAGGCTTAGGTGAAATGTCTAATGGTGAAGCAATCTCACAAGACGCCCTCACCGCTATTCACTGGGTACACCGCAACTTTGCGTTTGTATTAGTGGTTTACATGGGTGCTTTGGCGTGGCGCTTACGTAAAGACCCCGCTTTACGCGGCCCATCAAACTTAGTCTGGGCTTTGTTGGCAGCACAATTCTTCACAGGTCTCACAACCATATTCTTTCAATGGCCATTACTGATTGCAGTGTTGCATAACGCCGGTGCCGCAGGGTTGGTGATTGCAACGGTGACCCTGATGGTTCGAACGGCGGGTATTCAGCCCGCACGACCCTCTCGCGTTGCTAGCGCGTTAGGTGACGACGTTAATCAGCCAACACGTCAGGCTAAGTACGCTTAAAATGAACATATGACAACAGCCCTTGCCCCTGCAGAAAGATTATGGCACCAATATTGGGTGCTAACTAAACCGCGCGTGACGCAGTTGGCTGTGTTTTGTGCAGTTATCGGCATGTTTTTAGCTACCCCAGGTTTACCTGAGCTTTCAACCGTGGTAGCCGCCACAATTGGTATTTGGCTGTTGGCCGCTGCCGCTTTTGCGATGAACTGCTTAATTGAGCAGCAAATTGACGCTCGTATGACACGCACCGCACAACGTGCCACCGCACAAGGCGCCATTGCTTCACATCACGTCTTTGCGATGTCAAGCTTACTGGGTGGGGCGGGTATGTTTGTGCTGTATTACTGGGTTAACGCACTCACCATGTGGCTGACCTTTGCCACCTTCGTGGGTTATGCCGTCATCTACACCATGGTTCTCAAGCCCCGCACCCCACAAAATATTGTTATTGGTGGCCTGTCGGGCGCCATGCCACCCGCCCTAGGTTGGGCTGCCGTGGCCGACAGTGTGCCTGCCGAAGCATGGTTATTAGTATTAATTATTTTTGTCTGGACGCCCCCCCACTTTTGGGCACTGGCTCTCTACCGCAATAAAGATTACGAGAAATCAGGCCTACCCATGTTGCCCGTAACGCACGGCCAGAAATTCACACGTTTACACATTTTGCTCTATAGCATTGCCTTGCTCGCCACAACCACCTTACCCTTTGTTATGCGCATGAACGGCTGGCTTTACTTAGCCGCCGCATGGTTGTTAGGTGGCTGGTTTGTTTGGTTATCGTGGAAATTGTACAAAAACTATAGTGATGCATTGGCCAAGCAGCTGTTCAAGTATTCCATTATTTACTTATCGTTGTTATTTGCGGCATTGTTAATTGATCATTGGTTTATTGCGGTATGACCTTGCATCATTCATTTAAGCAAACTGTTGCTGACCTTAAATTGTCAAGCCTAGATTTAAATAATCAAAGCGAGGCAAATCAAGTTCTAATAAATCAAAGTAAAACCAGTATTGGTATCCCACATCAAATTCAAGCCCGTTTTAAAAAACTCATTAATGGTCTATTCCTTTTATTAGTCGTCGTCTTATTATCAGCCTGCGAGCCCGCACCAACTAAATTTATGGGCAGTGACATAACCGGTACCAACCTCGGTCAAAACTGGTCCATGCCCGACACCTCAGCTGTGATGCGCGATGCCAAAAGTTTTCCTAAACAAGTTCAGTTGGTGTTTTTTGGGTTTACCCAATGCCCCGATATTTGCCCTGCCGTCTTGTCCGAAGTCAGCGAAGCGATGCGGCTGTTGGGCCCACAAGCTAAAGACGTACAAGTGTTGATGGTCACCGTAGACCCTGAGCGCGACAACCCTACAGTTTTGAGTGACTATATGGCGGCATTCAACCCCGACTTTAAAGGTTTGGTCGGCAGCCCCGAGCAACTTAAAAAAACCGCCTCATCATTCAAAGCCTTCTACGCCAAATCACCCTTGTCGGACGGCAACTACACAATGGACCACAGCACCTCGTTTTATCTGCTTGATCAAAACGGTAACCCACGTGTGCTGCTTAGCCATCAAATAGGCGCTGCAGCCATTGCCCATGATATTAAAGCGTTGTTGAATTAAAAGTAATGAATTTAGAAATCGTTTTTGAACACAGTCACATACTTGAAAATGGCACTTTGGAAATTATCTTAAAACGATATACCGGCCCAAGAAGCTCAGGCATCGAAATGGCTTTGGCCTATCTTAAATGGTTAACGTGTATTGAACCAGGTGTCGCAGATTGGCAGGTTAGGAAGTTTTAATTTAGACCTTTGCGAATCAACGCGACGCTTAACAAAACCCATCAACAAAACCCATCAAAACGGTCATAGGCCAAGGCCCTGAGGCGTTTGAAATCGGCCAAACTGAAGTCACCATTGAAGCCTTTGCGCAATATGCAAAGTAAATGGGCTTTCGTTGCGTTTACCCGTTGGGTTAGAACGGCACTGCCGACCTAATTTTAATTATTGTGACGTTAAACCAGCAGCGCGTAATTCTGCTGCAGACTTTTTAAATTGTTTATGAAATTCAAGATTTTGTAAAAGCTCAATCGCAATTAAAGTGCCCATTACTTGGCCGGCCGAAATATCTGATTGATGATGAAAGCCGCAAATCAAACGATTATGGGCGTAAATATTAGCTCGTTCTAAAATGGCGGGTGCTTTTTCAGGTAACAAATTTGACAAAACGATAGCCATGCTAAAGGCCATGGTTGCGTGACCGCTTGGGTAACTTGCTAACTCTTTGCCTTTGACAGGCTTCATGCAGGTTGAAAGTGTTGCATCGGTTACATAAGGACGGGGTCGCTTAAAATGGCTTTTAAAAGCTTTTAACTGTTGGTCTTCAGTAAAACGCACTTGTTTAAATAAAGCTTTTGTTTCAGGTAACTTGTCTAAATCTAACCCTTTAATTGTGTCAGCAAAAAAACTAACTGTTTTATTCTTAGCATCGCGTGCTGCAAATTTCGTTTGATCGGGCGTAGCATTTGCAACGATTAATTGAACCTCAGACAGTTCTAATCGACCCAGTGCGCTGTTTAAGCTTGGTATAGGCGACAGAATACGCCCTGGCACCATATACGTTTGATCAATGAGTATTTTTAGCTGTGGTTTTTTTTCAGAGTCGGCGTTGGCTACTGAGGCAACCAAAGAAAAAAATACACATAATATTTTGAATTTATTATTCATGGGTCAGCTTAAAAAAATGACGTGATACTGAAAATTTTTATTTACAACAAAAAAAGTTTGTTAAACATTTTGTCTGATTTGTGCCTGCATGCAGTTATAGTCTACGGGTTATGAAGCGATCACCCTAAAACAATCGGAGTTTTTAATGGAAACATCGCTTAGACAAATTGCGGTGGGTTTGTCAGGTAGTGATTACGATAACGTCACCAGCGTAGTCGTGATGGAATTAGCGCAACGCACGTTAGCCAAAGTTGATATGTATTTGATACGCCCCATGTCTGATGACCCGCAGTTATTAATGTCGTCTGGGTTTTCGGGTAACGCGTTTCGTGGTTTTATAGAACATAGTGAAAAAATAATTGTTGAATTTGATAAAACAGCGCATCAAGCATTTGAAGCTGCCAAAGCTGATTTTCCTGAGGTAGAAGCGCGTTATCACGACCCCTTTAGCAATCGGTCACGACTATTTTCTACAGTTGTTTGGGCCGCAGATCTTGCTGTCATGACGCACCCAGCGTTAGTAAACGTGCATTATTACAAAGCCGCGGTACTTGATGCGATTGCAGATTCAGGCCGCCCGATTTTGCTCTTACCTGAGGGCAAAAATTTAGGCAACTTTAAACATATGCTTATTGTCTGGCGTTCAGACACCCGACACGCCCAAGCGCTTGCGACGTCATTACCCATTTTACGTTTGGCCGATGAAGTCACTGTTATGAGTCATGATGATGGTGACTTCACATTACCAGGCGGTGATGTTGCTGGGCAATACCTCACGGCACACGGTATAAAAGTTCGTAACGTTGTGATTAAAGCGAACGAACGGTTTACACGCGCGTCAATTGACGCCTATTGCGACAAAAATGATATTTCAATGATTATTATGGGTGGGGGCTTACAAAGTGACTTGGTCGATCAATACGTAACAGACAGTCGTCATAGCGCAACACAAAAACCATTGCGGGCCATTTTGGCGTTGGGTTAATAAAATGGGCTTAGCGAAATGAACCAAGTCATAACCGATTTCTCAACCTTTACTGGCATTATGCTGTTAATTGTGTTTGGCCTCATCGTATTTCAAGAAGCCATTAATGGTTTTCATGATGCTGCAAATGCAATTGCAACGGTTATTTATTCTAATGCCATGACACCTATGCATGCCGTTGTACTGGCTACAGTATTTAATTTTCTGGGTGTGTTGATTGGTGGTACAGCAGTCGCCTTTAGTCTCGTTTATTTAATGCCTGAAAGTATTGTGACAGGTATTAATTCCCAAGGTGAAGCCGCGTTGTTCGCAGGCATGATTGTTGCTGCTGTGATTTGGAATTTTGGCACGTGGTGGATGGGTATTCCCAATTCAACCACCCATGCTTACATCGGTTCAATTATTGGGTTGGCTTTGGCTGATGCTTTTTTGCATGGAGAGTCAATGGCGGAACAGATCAATTGGCCGCAGAGCGAAAAAATCATGATTGCGTTGATCGTTTCGCCTATTGTCGGTTTTGTATTGGGTTATTTATTGCTCAAGCTTTTTCGCTTTACGATTAAAGATGAAGAGATGTACAAGCCGGTTGCCCCGGGTACTAAACCGGGCTGGGGTATTCGCAGTGTGCTTATTGCTGGCGCGGCAGGGGTTAGCGTGATGCACGGCTCTAACGATGGTCAAAAAAGCATTGGCTTAATGATGATTGTTATGTTTGGTTTATTTCCTGCCGCATATGGCCTTGACCCGGGCCGACTTGACCCCAAAAGCTATCAAGACATGCAAGAAACTGTTGTTAGTACACAAGGTATTGCAACAGCACTGAATAATCAAACACTTTTAAACGCCAGCACTGGACTTTTATCGCATCTCAAAACTGACCAGGCGCATCAAACCGGTGGTAGCGATCAAGCCGCCATTCAAACGCGTCAGCAGGTACTACGCGTAAACAGTGAAGTATCGAAGATGCTCAATGACAAAGAGTCATTGAAAAAAATGACGCCAGAGCAAATCAACCAATTGAACTACACCCACACCTTGATGGCTGATTTTGTTGAACATGTTCCTTTCTGGATCATTCTTTTGTCTGCGCTCGCTTTAGGGGGTGGCACAGCGGTAGGCTACCGGCGCATTGTCACCACCTTAGGTGAAAAAATTGGTAGTTCACGTATGAACCCCGCGCAAGGCACTGCGGCGCAAATATCTGCAGTCATCAGTATTGGCTTAGCTGATTTAGGCGGCTTGCCCGTTAGTACCACCCATGTTTTGTCATCATCAGTCATTGGCTCTGTATCAGCAACCCCAAATCAAACCATTAATACCAGCACGCTGGCCCGTATCGCAATGACATGGGTCACCACCTTGCCGGGCACAATGCTGCTTTCTTTTGCCCTTGGGGTTGTATTTTTTAAAGCGGTTGGGTGATCTAAACTCCTGCGTACCAAGTCGCTAAAGCGGCTTGCGCTTTGTCAGATAAGTTTTCAACAGCAACGGTTGGTTGGCGCCCTAAAATCATCAAAGCATAAGGTGTCGCCAATGCTGAAGTCTCGGCACTAAGACGGCACTCTTCACCCACAGACGGGCTTTTAGCGCGCCAATAATTAATGGCAGACTCAAGGTCAGTTAAGGGTATAGATAGGGGTAGCGCGATTTTCATATCACTATTTTCGCAGATAATCTCTTATGATCGAAGAATACATGAATCAATTTCTATGTTAATTGCCCGCAAACAGGCAATGAATTAGCCCGAGTTCAGTCGTTTGTAACCTAAGTCGGGCACAATTAACCTTAGCCAAATCTCTATCAAAGATTAAGTGAGACCCAACATGACAAACAATGCCTTCAACCCATTTATGATGCCAAATTTTGGTCAAGCTGGTGCAGAGTCAGCCACCAACCCCTTAATTGCGAGTATGGAAATGATGCGACATGCCATGGCCGGCATGTCGGCCAAGTCGGCGGGCGACGCCTCAGGTAGTGGCATGGGCGCAGGGCTCAACTTTGCCCAAGCCCTTAACCCAGAAGAAATCGAGCGGCGTATTAGCGAGCTTAAAGTGGTTGAAAACTGGTTGAAACTCAACCTGTCAATGCTCACCAGCACCATACAAGGGCTTGAGGTGCAACTGGCTACTATACAAACCCTGAAATCATTTGCCGCCATGGGGGCGCAGGCTAACGAAGCCTCACAAAGTATGCACAATGCTTGGTCTGAGACTGCCAACCAAGCGAATGCTGCGGGCACCGTGAACGCTGCGACGAATGCCGCTACCTCTTACGGCACCTCTGGCGCGCCAAGTAGTGCGCATAGCACCCAACCTATTGATGGCCAGTCACCGCTAGAAGCGGCTTTAGGCATGCAGCCCAGCGCCCAGTCTGCTGCGCACGCTGCTCGTTCAGCCGGCAGTGCGCCCGACCACAAAGCACAGGCCGTTACGAGTGCAAACACTGAAAGCGGCTCAGGTCACGCTGATGCGGCCTCAACTTACGCAACAGCCATACCTCCGGCCGGTCAAGCCTGGTGGAATATGCTTGAAAAGCAGTTCTCGCAAATTGCCACCGCTACACAAGAGGCCACGCAGGTTGCCAATGCGGCTGCCGCTAAACTTGTGAAATCTCAAGTTTCAGCCCAAACCCCAGTAAAAAAAACCGCCATTAAAAAAACTACCTCAACACGACAAACAGCTAATAAAGCCCCAGCACAACCTAAGGCCTCAACCAATTCCCGCAAACCTTCAGGCACAAAAGCAACTGCTGCCCCACGTGTTATTAGCCGAACCTAAATTGCACCAAGTGGCCGCCGCACCTCACCCCAACCCGCTGCTAACAACCGTAAAGGCAGCACAAGTACTCGCCCTGCAAAGCCCAGCTCAAACGATTAAAATAAACGATTATCTATCTGACGGCCGATGGGTCAACTTGATCACACCATGTTAAACATCGTTATTTTGGCTGCAGGTATGGGCAAACGCATGCAATCAACCTTACCCAAGGTGTTGCATAAAATTGCCGGTCAACCGATGTTGACGCACTTATTACACACCGCCCAAACCTTGACGCCCGACCGCCTGATGGTGGTGATTGGTCACGGTGCCGAAACGATTCGCCAAGCTTACAAAGGCACTGATGCAGGTTTAAATGCCACATCAAATGCAAGCTCAGTCATAACCACCCCTACCTTACGTTTCGTATTGCAAACCGAGCAATTAGGCACTGGCCACGCTGTGCGCCAAACCAGTGACCAACTGCTAGGTGACGTCGCCAATAGTCTCACCATGGTGCTGTACGGCGACGTACCACTGGTGCAAGCCGACACTTTACGCAAACTTCAAGCCGCTGCAAACCAAGGTTTAGCCCTACTCACCGAAACCTTAAACAACCCGACCGGTTATGGTCGCATCGTGCGTAACGCACAAGGCCAAGTCACCTCAATCGTTGAACAAAAAGACGCCACTGACTCACAACGCCTCATACAAGAAGTCAACACGGGCATGCTGGTAGCTCGAACCGCTCATTTAAAAAAATGGCTACAAGCGCTTAATAATCAAAACGCACAAGGTGAGTACTATCTGACCGACATCGTCGCCATGGCTGTCGCAGAGGGCATCACCATTCAAACCGTGCAACCTCAAGCACATTACGAAACCCTAGGTGTTAACAGTCGTGCCCAGCAAGCCACCCTAGAGCGCCTTTGGCAAGCCGAGTTAGCGCGTCGCCAGCTAGAAGCCGGTGTCACTCTCATTGACCCCAGTCGGTTTGATGTGCGCGGCACTCTAAGCTGTGGGCGCGATGTGTCAATTGACGTGGGTTGTGTGTTTGAAGGTTACGTGCAATTGGCCGACGGTGTTTCGGTGGGGCCCCATTGCGTCTTGCAAGACGTCTTAATAGGTCCTGGCTCACGTATTGAGGCCTTCAGCCATCTGTCTAGCGCACAAGTCGGTGCCGATGCCCGCATAGGCCCTTACGCCCGCGTCAGACCCGGTTCGGTATTGGGTGACCGTAGTCACGTCGGTAATTTTGTGGAAATTAAAAACACACACTTTGGTGAAGACAGTAAAGCCAACCATCTGGCCTATGTGGGTGATGCCGATATAGGCCAACGCGTGAACATTGGTGCCGGCACCATCACGTGTAATTATGATGGCGCCAACAAATACCGCACCACTATCGAAGACGACGCTTTTATAGGTTCAGATACCCAGCTTGTCGCCCCCGTGCGTGTTGGCGCTGGCGCCACCATCGGAGCAGGTACAACCCTAACAGATGACGCTGCGCCCAACAGTTTGACCTTGTCGCGTGTCAAACAAGTCACGCTCGCAAACTGGCAACGTCCGGTTAAGAAAAAAACGGTTTAATTTTAAAGCATGCAGTGTTGCTCAAGCTCAACGGGTGTTTCGAATGACGTTGCTCATATAGCGAATGACACCTATGCATAAGCGGTCACTCATCACTTTGCTAAGGTTATCATTGCGTATTCGTGACGAATAATCATGACTAGTCATCAAATAAAGTAATTAACTTAATACCCCGAGGGTCAAAGCAATGTGTGGAATAGTTGGTGGAGTCGCGCAGCGCGACGTGGTGCCGGTTTTATTAGAAGGCTTGCGTCGTCTTGAGTACCGCGGTTACGACTCGTGTGGTGTGGCGGTTATAGACCCCCAAGTTGACATACAGCCTAGCGCAACGCCAAGCACATCAACCGGCACACAACCTAATGCAACTCTTAGCACACAACCCGCCACCCTAAAACGCGCCCGCAGCACGCACCGCGTGGCCGAGCTCATCGAGCAAGTGCAAAAAGAGCACTTAACCGGTTTCACAGGCATTGCACACACCCGTTGGGCCACCCATGGTGCACCGGTTACACATAACGCTCACCCCCATTTTTCTGGCATCGACCCTAAGCAGCCCCGCATTGCCTTAGTGCACAACGGCATCATAGAAAACCACGAAGCCCTGCACGAAATGCTGACCCAAGCCGGTTACGTGTTTGAGAGCCAAACCGATACCGAAGTGATTGCGCACTTAATCAATCATCTTTATCAAGGTGATTTGTTTGAAGCCGTTCAAAAAGCTTCGCGGCAGCTCAAAGGTGCTTACGCCATTGCGGTATTTTGTCGTGACGAGCCGCATCGTTTGGTGGCAGCGCGGCAAGGTTCACCATTAGTGATCGGGCGCGGCGAACAAGAGAATTTTCTCGCTTCAGACGCCTTAGCGTTAGCGGGCACGACTGATCAAATTATGTACTTGGAAGACGGCGATGTAGCCGACTTGCAAATCAACCATATTGCCGTGGTTGATGCCTTAGGCCATGCAGTTGATCGCGCCATACAAACGGTACACGTTCACACCGGTGCAGCCGAGCTGGGGCCATACCGCCATTACATGCAAAAAGAGATTTTTGAACAACCCCGTGCGGTCGCTGATACCCTTGATGATATTAAAACCATCAGCCCTACGTTGTTTGGTGAAGGCGCCGAGCAAGTTTTTAAAGACATTGACCAAGTATTGGTATTGGCCTGCGGCACCAGCTATTACGCGGGTTTAACAGCCAAATATTGGGTGGAATCTATCGCCCGAATACCGGTTGAGGTTGAAGTCGCCAGCGAGTATCGCTACCGCGACAGCGTGCCTAACCCACGCACCTTAGTAGTCACCATTTCACAATCAGGTGAAACGGCCGATACCTTGGCTGCACTTAAGCACGCTAAATCGTTGGGTATGAGCCAAACCTTAACGATTTGTAATGTCTCAACCAGCGCCATGGTTAGAGAATGCAAGCTTAAATTTATTACTCATGCGGGTGTTGAAATTGGTGTGGCCTCAACCAAAGCGTTTACCACTCAGTTGACCGCTTTGTTTATGTTGGCGTTAACGTTGGCTCAAGTTAAAGGGCGTCTGACGCCACAGCAAGCGCAGAGCCATATTGAAAGCATGCGGCATTTGCCGGTGGCTATATCAGCCGTGTTGGCCTTAGAGCCTCAAATCATTGCCTGGTCGCAGTATTTTGCTAAACGAGAAAATGCTTTGTTTTTAGGTCGTGGCATGCATTACCCCATTGCCTTAGAGGGCGCTTTAAAGCTTAAAGAAATAAGCTACATACACGCCGAGGCCTACCCGGCAGGCGAGCTTAAACACGGCCCGCTGGCACTCGTAACCGAGCACATGCCCGTGGTCATCGTTGCCCCGCATGACGCCTTGTTAGAAAAACTCAAATCAAATATGCAAGAAGTTCGTGCTCGTGGTGGTGAGTTATATGTCTTTGCTGATGCCGACACCCACATTGCGGCCGCAGAAGGTATGCACGTGATACGCATGCCCGACAACAGCGGCATGCTTTCGCCCATCTTGCACACCATTCCCCTGCAGCTACTGGCGTATCACACCGCTTGCGCTAGGGGCACTGACGTTGATAAACCGCGGAACTTAGCTAAGAGTGTCACGGTGGAATAGTCTTGTTAGGGCCCCTACCGCAGAGTCACGGCAGAGAGTCCGCTGAGAGGCGAAGGTTGGAATGACAGCCACATCGCAAAGTCTTTCAATGAACGAGGTTGGTTAACGCCTCGGGGTTGCAGATGGCTTCCCCAGAGTAACTCACATGCCCTTAACACTGCGAGCCCGTTCGAATACCAAACACTTTAACCAACTAGCCGCATTGAAACTCGGGACGATTCAGTGTCTTTAATTGATCATTGCCGCTCGCCCCAGCCCTCAATCGCCGGGTAGTTGCTGATAGTAGTCGGTGCGATTACGTTCAATCTGGTGTGACAGGGTAACGATGCGCCCCGGTGCTCCCATGTTCTGACCGAGCGCCAGTTGCAGGATGGCCTGCCCAATACGACCATTGCCATCATCAAAGGGATGCAGCGTTTCAAACCACAAGTGAGAGATGCTTGCCCGCACGATGCCGTCCACTGGGGATGAACCTGTTTTTGGGTGGCTCGCGTTGAACCAATCCGCGAACCTCTGGACGAATACGGCCAATACTTCCGCTGGCGGCGCTTCAAAATAGATTTTGTCTTTGCCGACCGGGCCGCTGATGATTTTCATCGTCGAGCTGCGCAGGGTGCCCACATCAATCTTGTGCATGCCGGAATAGCCGGTCGGGAAGAGGGCGCCGTGCCAGGCGCACATTCGCTCCAGAGTCAGCGGCTCATTGAGCGCCGTGGACGCATCCTGCAGCACATCCACGAGTCCTTCAATCTTTTTGTCGACAGCCGGGGCACCGTGAAGATCCAGCCCGAGTCGCTTGGCAATGGATGACCGAACGCTTTGCGGATTGATCGTTTCACCTTCAATCGTAGAGGTGGTGACCGCCTCCTGCGTCAGTGCATCGACGACGGTGTTTTGCAGTCCATCCAGACCAATGGCCGAGGCCTTGCCAAGCAGCATGCCTTGGGATTGCCTTGCCCGCGCAAGGTGCGCATCAACTTGCGAGCAATCGAACTTGAACTCAGGCCAGTCGGCAAGCTGCCAAATTCACGGGTGATATGAATACATGAGATAATCATATCATTTAATGATTCGATTTAGTCGAATAATCATCTCGTGCCGTATCGAGTATGTCGTTGAGCTTATCTAACATGCGCATAACAGGTAACGGTGGGGGCGAGACATTTTTCATATAAATACCATTATAAGGTTGTCAAATATTAATTGGCGATCATATAATGGTATTTATAAATTTTGATAAACCCCTAAACTTGGCTAAGAGTATGACCATTGAGGCGAGGCCTACAAGCCTGGCAAAAATGAATTTATGCCCCGCAATAATATAATTCCTTCTCGCCGAGTGTCGGTCATTATGCCCGTTAAAAATGGTGAGCGACATATCGTCGAGGCTCTTGAGAGCGTTCGTCGCAACTGTTCCATTGATGATGAGTTGATTGTCATCGATGATGGTTCTGATGACCAGACCCAAGCGATCGTGTCAGGGTTTGAGGCTCACTTTGACATTCATATTTTGTCTAGCCACGCTTCTGGGCCCGCCAATGCAAGAAATCAAGGTCTTTTAAAGGCAAAAGGGCAATACATCACGTTTCTTGACCATGACGATCGCTGGCCAGATGGTCGTGTAGAGGCCCACCTAGCATTGCTTGATACGAATCAAGCTGCATATGTTGCAATGGGAAAGACACAATACTTTGCAGACCCATTTGCGGGTAGCGATCAAGTTGACAGTGCGCTTGTTCATTTTGTGAAAGCTCTTTATCACGTTCACTTGGGTGCCAGTACTTTTCGGTCAGCAGTCTTTGAAAAAGTTGGCCTCTTTGATGAGCACTTGAGGTTTAGCGAAGACCATGACTTGTTTCTTCGTATTCGTGAGGCTGGGTTGTGTATTGAGCCTCTTCAGACTACAGGTCTTTATTATCGTCAGCACGAGACAAATATGACTCGCAATAAAGTGATGCAAGAGATGCAAATTTTCGCCGTTTTACAAAAGTCTTTACGTAGAAGGCGTGAACGAAATAGTCTACTATCAAAATTTCCGCAAAATTTGTAATTACACAGTTTAACTTTTATTAAATGAACCAAGAAATATAAAGATTATCTATAGGACATTATCTTGCTCGAATCATCTTATAAAATCAATGCACCCGACTGTATATGCGAAGAAGTAGAGTCAGATCTAATCGTGATCAACCTACTATCTGGTCGTTATTACAACATGCGAGGTGCTTCGGTCAGTGCTTGGAACATGATCGTTGCGGGTGTGACGCCCGCTCAATTGATCAAAGCGAATACCTTGACTGTTGAGCAGCAACAAGCTTTTGAGGAGTATATGACGTTGCTTATTAAAGAAGAACTCATTGTGGCCGCCACACAAGAAAGCGCTGAAATGGTCGTATTATCCATCATGCTCAATAACGAGACGTCACCGTTCCAAGTAGATATTTTTACCGACATGGAAGAGATGTTGCGCCTTGACCCCATACATGAAGCTGATACAAACTTAGGCTGGCCAAACAAAGCTTAAGGGTAACGAATGCATGTAGATATTTTTGATGCGCTAGCAGTTGAGTTGCCAGTTTATGCTGCCAAAAAAGGCTTTAAGCAAACCCTTATTGATCTAGGCCCTTTTTGCATTGAGTTTTACGTTGACACTCTCTGTGAGCATTTAACACTTGATGCACCGTTTTTCAGTACCCGTGAGCTGACTGAGTCACAAACGCAACGCTTGCGCGTTTTTGTGGTCGTGGGTGGTGAAGATGCACGGCTTTATATTGACCCGTTCTTTTTATCTTTTGCTGAGTCTTTAGATGCTCGCAAGCAGCAAAGTGCCCCACAAGTCGTTATTCATGACGCCGAAAGGGGTCTATTGAAAGTGTTCGATATACAGAACCAAATTGCTATGTTCTTTATCGCTGATCTAGATAAACTGCCACCGTGGGAACGGTTTTCCCCTGTAAAAGAGTTCATTCATCTCTACGCACTGAGTCAGTCTTGCTTGTTATTACATGCCGCCTGTCTTGTTATGAATGCGGAATCAAATGACAGTGTCTTGGTTGTTGGCCCAGGTGGGTCTGGCAAGTCATCTTTGACAGCTTATGCCGCTAGTCAGGGTATATTGATCAATGGTGATGATTATGTGCTGCTCGATTTACGGCAGCCTACAGTGCGGTGTTGGACAGTGTATCGAACGTTAAAGCTGCACCCTTCAAGCCCTGCAAATATTGAGGGCAATAGATTCACGCCATGGCAGCGTGAGCCGCTTGCAGGCAAGTTGGTTTTTTTGGGTAAATTAGCCGAACAGGGCGGAAGTTTTGTCGCGTGTTCGCAAGTTCAGCACATATTTGGTGTAACCCTTCAGAGCGAATGCTTGCCAATGACGTCTCATTTACCAACGCCGTCGATTCCTTCACCGCATCGCAACCCTTACATTTATAGCTATATGAGCACAATCGCACAAATACCTTACTGGATCGACACCACCCTCTTACTCACTAAGCGATTGCACGAGGCTGTTAACTTTCATGCACACACGATTGGGCGGGGAACTCAAGGTATGTCTAGCGCACTATCGCGAATGGGCCAGGAATTAGTATCGTGACTAATCCCTCTCTTTCGGTAGTATTGCCTCTTTATAACGGGGCGCGTTATGTAAGCAACGCTATCGAGAGCATTGTGACGCAAGCTGATTTGCCGCGTGATTGGGAAGTGATCGTTATAGATGACGGTTCAACCGATGAGGGTGCAGCGATTTGTCAGGGTTTGGCTCGCCGATACGAACACATTCGTATCGAGGTTCAGCCTACGAACCAGGGCGTCGCGGTTGCTCGAAACCGTGGGGTGAATCTCGCGCGCTACGAGTATCTGTGCTTTATTGACCAAGATGATATGTGGGTACCTAACAAGTGGCGCATGCAGTTACAAGCCTTGACTGAACAGAAACCAGATTTTGTGTTGGGGCACCAAGAATTTTTTCTGCAAAGTGATCAAATGCCTTTACCCAGTTGGTTTAGGCCAGAGTGGGCATTGGTACCGCAGCAAGGCTATCTATTCGGATGCTTATTAATTAAGCGGCACGATTTTTTTAAATTTGGGTTACTTGACGAGCGTTGCAAGTTCGGCGCTGACGATGTCGAATGGTTTGGGCGAGCACGTCAAATGTCTTTAAATGCGTTGATGCTTTCAGAGACCGTGCTCAAACGCCGGATTCACACCAACAATGCCTCAGCTCAAACACAAGACTCCACCCCAGCGTTATTGGCGCTTATTCGCAGAAGGCTTGGGTCGCGGTCATGAAGCATAGCGTCATCATTCCTGCTTTTAATGCATCTCTTTACATTGAAGCGTGCATTGGGTCAGTGTTGCCTCAGTTAGGCCCAGCAGATGAAGTCATTATTGTTAATGATGGCTCAACCGACGACACATGGTCAATCATTAGTAGCATGCGTGATTCACGCATTCAAACGATTGACCGAGCGCAAAACCTGGGTATGGCAGCAACTCGTAACCAAGCGCTGTCTTTGGCTACAGGTGACTACATCCATTTTATTGACCACGATGACTTGTGGCCCAATAATAGAATTGAAGTTATTGAAGCAGCTATAAAAGCCCATGCACCTGATCTCATTTCTGGGCACGTTGAACACTTTTTCTGTTCATCACTATCAGAGGCGGGACGGCAAGCGTTTTTTTTGCCCAAACCCCAAGCGGCGGCATTGTCTGGTTCTTTGGTTATTAACCGGTTGGCATTGAGCCGTATGGGCTTATTTGACACAACAATATCATCTGGTGAGTTTGTAGATTTATTGTCTCGGGCATTAGCTTTGAAGCTGCACTGGGTCAAAATTGACCAGCTGCTTTTTTATCGTCGCATTCACGGCAAAAATCATACCCTGTTTGATGGTCAGGCTTCAAACTCTTACATGGCCGTGATTCGGCGTCACATAGCTAGGGGTAAGGCGACATGAGCCTAGTGTTAGGTTACTCAAACCCAGCGCTGCAAAAAGTATTGCTTGAATTGTGTTTTGCAAGCAATAAATCTATAGAAAATCATCAATTTTCTATATTGTCGCTTGACCAAGCGCTGGTAGATGACACCCTATCTGGTGAGCAGCTTAGGGTCTTGCCATTGCTTTACTGTATAGCATCGCTTGAAGGCTTGAGCGCCGAATCTAGAGCTAAAGTTGTCAATATCTACAAGCATACCCTGTGCCGTAATAGCTTGATGCTTGATCGTCTAAGCAAGATTCAGCAACAGTTAGAATCTGCTCGTTTTGAACCCTTAATTGGTCTTAAAGGCTTGCCTGCTCTGGCGTACCTTAAGCACAGTATGGGTGCTCGACCGATGGCCGATGTTGATGTTTTGGTGCCAGGCATGCAGAAACGTTCGGCAGACGCTTTAGCTATTTTTAAAGAGATGGGGTATGTCAATAAAGAAAGTTCAATTCGGTCAATAACTGTGCTTTCCCCAGAGGGGCTAGAGTTTGATGTTCATTGGTATCTTAACGATTGGGCACTGGGTGAAAGCCTAGTCAGTTTGGTTAGAGAGCATGCCAAACCCCAAGTCTTTTCGTCGCATTCTTTTCTTATTCCCTGCGTAGAGCACCATTTGGCGCATACGTTAGCGCATGGGGTCTATACCAATACGTTGACATATGACGCTCGGTGGGTGTTTGACTTTGTCGGGGTATTCAAAAATGCTGTGCATATTAATGAAGACCGATTCGCGCAGTTTGTTAATAAGCTGGTTGCGCCTGAACTGATTCGTGAAACCTTGCAAAGTCTTGCCGATGAGCTACCCAAGTCAATAAACGTAGACAGGGCATTACTCATCAGAATTAAAGACCGAATAAACACCAACTCAGCGTGCGTATCTTGGCTGTATAAACAACGCCCGACCCCAAATTTACCAACAGAAATGCGCAGTTACACCTTTCGGTTAGACCGTATTAAGCAAGTGATTATTTTCTATTGGGTCAACCCACGCTTGGTGCGCACGATGCACGGGCTCACCTTTCTTGAATACATGTGTTGTTCGCAAAATTTCACTATACCCAGTAAATTAGTGGGCCTTAGGCAGCTGACAAAGAAAATTTTTATACGAGCACCACGATTGTTTTATCGTCTTTTGATGCAACGCTAAGTTGATCAAGCAATGTTTTAAATTCAGGGGTCGCAAGCCAGAAAAATACGCACAACCACAACCAAGTGCTAGCATTACCCCTAAAAACCCCATGCACCCAACCCTATGCCCACACCTAGCCGCCTATACAAACTCTTCCCCTTCCTAGCCTGGCAGCGGCCAACCGCAGCGCTACTAAGAGGCGAAGCGATGGCGGGTTTAACCGTGGGGTTGATGGTGATACCGCAGGGGGTTGCCTATGCAGCCTTGGCAGGTATGCCGCTGATTACTGGCATTTACGCCTCAATGTTGCCGGCATTAATTGCGGTGCTTTTTAGTGCTTCCACTCGACTGGGGGTTGGTCCCACGGCGTTGTCGTGTTTGCTCATCAGCGCTTCGCTGACAGGCCTGGCTACCCCTGGAAGCGCAGAATGGATAAATCTGGCCGTTTGGTTGGCGATTTTGTCGGGCTTGCTACAGGTGGGGTTGGGGGTATTACGATTTGGGTGGTTGCTTAACTTGGTCAATAGCCCGGTTTTGATGGCCTTTACCCAGGCGGCGGCCATATTGATCGTTTTGTCGCAGTTACCCGCTTTTCTAGGTTTAGAGGGAAGTTGGGCCCACGCATTACAGCAACCGCATTGGCTCTGGCAAGCGCCTTTATTTGGTGCCGCAAGTTTGGCCATATTAATGCTCGTGCGTCGCTGGCGCCCGACTTTACCGACTGTGCTGATCGTGGTGTTGATCACCTCTGGCATCTCATATTTAATGGGTTTCGAGGCCAATGGTGGTCGGGTAGTGGGGGTGTTGCCGAATGATTTACCGCAGTTTTATTTACCCAGCATGCTAGACCTGGCAACCCTTAAAACATTATTTGTGCCCACTTTAATCATCACGCTTGTGAGTTTTCTAGAAACCGCCTCAAGCGCCAAAGTTGATAATGAAAACCGCGGTGAGCGCTGGAATCAAAACCAAGACCTCATCGGCCAAGGCCTCGCCAAAATCGCTTCAGGCTTTAGCGGTGCATTTCCGACCAGTTCATCGTTTTCTAGGTCAGCACTGAATTTATATGCGGGCGCTAAAACGGGTTGGGCTAGCATTTTTGCCGTACTGGTGGTGTTTGTAGCTTTGCTCGTATTTGTGCCGGTGTTGCACCATGTACCCCAAGCGGTTCTGGCTTCAATTGTGTTGGTGGCAGTAATCGGTTTAGTCAAACCGCAGGCCTTTGTGCGCCTATGGCATATTTCTAAAATAGAAGCCAGCATCGCTGGCGCAACATTTCTCATCACCCTAGTGGCCTCACCGCAACTGTACTGGGGGGTATTGGCCGGCGTAGTGATGTCGCTGGCCTACTTTATGTACCAACGGCTTAACCCGCGCATCATTGAAGTCGGTTTGCATACCGACGGCACTTTGCGCGACCGCCACGCATGGCAATTACCCGCCTTAGCCGAACACACCTTCGCCTTGAGGGTTGACGCCGGTTTAGATTTTGCCACCACTGCAGCGTTTGACGCCAACGTAGCGCAATACTTAACCGAGCACCCCGATACCCAGCATGTATGCTTATTTGCTCAATCAATTAACCGCCTTGATGCCACAGGTGTTGACACCTTAATCAAGCTGGCAATGCAGCTTGATCGAAACAGCATCACCTTTAGCGTGTGCGGCTTAAAAGGCCCCGTCGAAGACACCCTCAAGCGCGCCAACCTAAACACCTACGCGCCCAACATCAAGTTTTATCGAACCGAACAGCAGATGTTGCAAGTGCTTACGTCAAACCCTACCGTCCGAACTTAAGCCTTTTGTTTTGAATCGTGGCATGACTTAGGCGGCTACTTAAAGTTAATGTTGCCACCCATCAATAAATCATTTTAGGCAACCACGTCACAATTTCTGGAAAGATAAACAGCGTGGCAATCGCCAGCACCTGCAGCGCCACAAACGGTATAGCCCCTTTGTAAATCATGCCTGTTGATACCGAATTGGGTGCCACACCTCGCAAGTAAAACAGCGCAAAGCCAAACGGAGGTGTTAAGAAACTGGTTTGTAGGTTTACCCCCACCATCACACCCACCCAAATGGGGTCAAGCCCTAGGGTCAATAAAATCGGTGCGGTAATCGGTATAACAATAAAAATAATTTCAAACGTATCAAGAATGAAACCCAGCACAAACATGATCAACATCACCACAATCATGGCGCCAATGGCGCCGCCTGGCAGGCCCGATAAAAACTCGTGCACTAAGTTGTCGCCACCCATTTGACGAAACACAATTGAAAACACCGACGCGCCAAACAGAATAATAAAAATCATGGCCGTAATGGTGGCGGTAGACACCATTGCTTCACGCATGACTTTATAAGACAAGCGCCAGCGAAATGCCGCTAACACTATGGCACCGACAGCGCCTACTGAGGCGGCCTCGGTGGGGGTAGCAATGCCGCCAATAATTGAACCCAATACGGTAATAATTAACAACAATGGGGGTATCAACGCCGTGAACACTTCTTTCAACAAGCTATTACCGTCAACTTTTTCAAACGGCGTGGCAGGGCATGACTTGGGGTCAAAAATGGCTTTGTAAACCATAAATAGCAAATAAAAGCCCACCAACATCAAGCCCGGTAAAAACGCCCCCGCAAACAAATCACCGACCGAAACCGGGTTGGGCGCAAAATTGCCCTTGGCCATTTGCACTTGTGAGTTAATACCGGCCAACATATCGGCCATAAAAATCAATACAGTTGAGGGGGGAATAATCTGCCCCAGGGTGCCCGATGCACAGATCACACCACTCGCTAGTTTGGGGTCGTAACCGGCTCGCAACATGGCCGGCAAAGAAATTAAACCCATGGTCACAACGGTGGCACCGACCACACCAGTTGAGGCCGCCAACAGCGCACCCACTAACACCACCGATATACCCAACCCCCCCCGCAAGTTGCCAAACATCTTACCCATGGTGAGCAACAACTGTTGAGCAATGCCCGAGCGTTCAAGCATGACACCCATAAAAATAAATAGTGGCACAGCCACCAAGACCTCGTTGGTCATAAAACCAATATAGCGACCCGCCAATGAAGCAAAATTACTAAAATCAAACACCCCTAACTGGTGCCCAACCAAAGCAAAAATGAGTGACGTACCCGACAACGTAAACGCCACCGGGAAGCCCAGCATCAACATACCAATGACCCCAAAGAACATCAGGGCCGCGAGAATTTCACCGACAAGTATGAGGTCCATAATTATTCTTTGCCTGTAGCTTGAGCTTGCGTCAAATAGCGGTAGTCTGCAGGTATGAGGTCGTCACGGTTTTTCAGAACCAATACAGAACGAATCAGCATGGCGATACCTTGCAAGATCATCAACACACCAAACACCACAATGAATGTCTTGAGAACATACAAGCCTGGCATACCACCGATGTTGGCGGAGTTCTCTAAAATGCGCCAAGATCGTTGTACAAACGGCAAGCCGTAGTAAATGACCACAAACATAAAGGGGAATAAAAATAGCAACACTCCAATGGCGTCGCAAATCGCTTTATGGCGAATGGTGCCTGGGCGGTAAAAGATATCAACCCGCACATGGTCGTCGCGCAACAGCGCAAAGCCAGCCACGGCAGTGAACATAAAACCATTAAGCCAGACATACAAGTCTTGGGCCCATAAGCGTGTGTTGTTAAACAAGTAACGTTCAACCACCACTGAAAAACAGACCACCACAATTGCCAACGCCAACCATGAAAAAACACGGCCCATTTCACGGTTCAGCGTGTTGATGGCGCGCATTACAGAAGCCATAAATTCAAGCATAACGGTTCCTCTTGGGTTCCATTGAGTTGAGAGTTATTTCTCAACCTGAGTTGTCAATTGTTATTTGTTGTAACAGTCGCGTGAATTGTAAATCAGAGAACGCAACAAGTTCTTTTTTTGTTTGTAAATGGTTAGCGTTAAAATCTACGTTTAAGCGTTAACCCGCAGTTAACTTATTCGTATTCACAACATGACACCTTCACCCTCCAAATCGATGCGCTGGGGCACCTGGTTTGCCAATGCGGTATTTACCTGCTTAGGCGTGTTTCCCTTGTCATTTTTACGCACCTTAGGAGTGGGGGCGGGCTGGTTATTATGGGTGCTGCCTGGCAGTTACAAACGCCGTGCTTTACAAAATCTAGCCATTGCCTTTCCAGAGCTTGACGATGCCCAGCGCCAACAGTGGGCACGCGAATCTATGCAGCACGTGTGCCAAATGTTTCTAGAAATGCCCTACTGGTGGCGCGACTGGTCATCAGAGCGTATAGCCGCCCATACCAAACCCATTGAATGGACGCTCGCCGACCATCTGTTAGAAAAAGGTAAAGGGTTGATACTGATTTCGCCGCACTTGGGCAGTTACGAGTTGTTGGGCTCATTGTTCAGTGCCCGCCACCCCTCAACCGTATTATTTAAGCCACCCCGCGTGGTCTGGTTGCGCGATTTTATTAAATCGTTACGCACTTTAGATCAACTGAAAGTGGTGCCAGCTGACGCCTCAGGCGTGCGGGCTTTAGTTAAAACCTTGCTACGCGGTCAAACAGTGGGCTTGCTGCCCGACCAAGTGCCTGTTATGGGTGAGGGCGAGTGGGTACCCTTTTTTGGCCAAGACGCTTACACCATGCGCTTGGTGCACCGCCTGCAGACTCTAACGGGTGCACCTGTCATCATGTTGTGCGTGGTGCGCCAGCCCGGCGAAACGCTTTGTAAGATGGAATATTGGGAAGTACCGACCCCCTGGCCCGAAGACCCCGTCGCCGCCTTAACGCTGATGAATCAAAACATTGAACGCGCTATTCGCTTGGCACCGACGCAATACTTGTGGGGTTACAACCGTTATCGGAAGCCGAATCAGCGAAAAAATAAGGGCGATTAGCTTGCAGCAAGTAGGTATTCAAGTTTACTCATCAACATGCTTGTAATTAAGCAGCCGAGAAGTAAGCAAATTTACTGCTTTGCGATTGCCGTATTAGGCCCCACCAACTCTATAAAATCATTCGCATAATCAGTCAATTTGGCATCAAGCATGCGCCGCTGTGAAGGGGTGAGCGAGTTCAAGATTGAAGCGGTCAATTGCGCCAACTGTTGACGTCGTTCTTCACTGAGCTTCTGAATATCAGCAATTCGGTAATTGCTCAAACTTATAAAGTACGCTTGTAAAGCTCCCGCTGCGCGCTCGGCTGAGCCGTGGTCTTGCACCTCTTGAATTAAGTTAAGTAAAGCTTCTTGGCGCGCCATGCGCTCTTGAGCCCATAAAGCAACCATGAGGCCACGACCATCAAGCCAAGTTTTAATCAATTGCTTTTGCTGTGCGGTCAAATCGCCTAGCCAATCTTCATAGTGGTCAACGATTTCTTCTAGCCTTTTCTCTTGACCTTTGGGGGCCAGGGCAACTTTGGCCTGTTTTTGTTGATAGTCGGCGTTGTTGTCTGCAAACTCTTTGCTTAAACGTTGACGTTGTTGCGGCGTCAGCGAAACCAGTATGGGTGCCAAGCGCACCGCAGCCTGCGCACCCATCGCCAATAGGGCGTCTTCTAAAAGGGCCTGCTTTTGCAAAATATCGGGAACCGTAAATTGTTTACCCGTTGCCAGCTCAACTCGCCAAGCTTTTAACGTTTGAGCGTAATAAGGCAACGCGTTTTGTTGATGCCAGGCTTTAAACTTTTGCAACTGCTCTTTAAGGGTTGCTTCTTGCGTGTCAGTTAAATCAAGGTAACTATCAAGTTGGTATTGAATCAGCGCGGGTGACGTACGGTAGGCCAGTTGTACTGAGCTACAGCCGCCAAGTAACATGACTGACAGCAAAACAGATAGGCCAATCATGCTTCTGTTGCTGTGGTTGTTTTGATGACCTTGAGGCGAGTTAAATATAAACGCTAATCTTCTAGATACCAGCGATTGAAATTCATACCAACGCAATTGCAACGCTTTCACCATAAGGCCCCAATGTGTTCAACGCCACTTCAACATGTGTTCAATACCCGCGATGCAAAGCCCACCGCGCACCTACAACAATACCCGATACCGCCAGCATCGACACATAAGACAGCGTTGATAGCCCGGTTAAACCTTGACCAATAGAACAGCCCATTGCTAACGCACCACCGATACCCATGCAAACCCCGCCAGCGATGTAGCGGCGTATTTCTTCAGGGCTACGAAACCCTTCAAACTTATGGGTGCGGGTCACGCGGGCAGAGACAAATGAACCAAGTACTACACCCATCACAACGGTTACCCCAAAACTTAAACTTAAGCCGGTTGCAATCATGGCGTATTGAATCGTCATACCAATGGGGGCAACAAAAGTTAATGACCCCACTGCACCAGGTGCGTTGGTTTCAAATTCATCGAACCCAAGCCAACCTGTCACCAACCAACCCGCCACAATCAGCAACCCGATGATGATGCCGCCCCACAGATCACGGCTTTGCTTTAAAAAGCCACGGCCTTTAAAGACATAAAACAACAACGCTAAAACAATGAACGGCCCCCCCCATCGATGCTGAACACCCACCCAGGGTAATGACACCGTCGTGGCGGTAGCTATCGCGCTACGCAGGGGGCCAATTAAGCCCGTTAAGGCCATAAAGGCTGAAATACCCAAACACAATGTCACCACCAGCGAGCGCATGTTGCCTTGCCCCAGCAGAACCAAACAACGTGCCCCACAGCCACGCGCCAAAATCATGCCCCAACCAAACAATAAGCCACCGGCCGGTATTAAAAACCAAGAAAACTGGGGAATGAAATAAATAGACTGTGACAAATTAATCGTGCCACTGTTGTGGGCCCACTGCGTGCCGGCCATAGCAATGGCTAAGGCTAAGATAAAAGACCTTAACTTATCGCTACGTTGTGAAGTGTGTGGGTCTGTGTTTGAATAGTTGCCTAAGCTATTTAAGCCTAAGTGACTCTTCGCTTTAAAACGTTCACGCAACGCACGGTTTAAACAAAAACCTGTCACTTGTGCCGCCGCACCGTAAATAAAACCAATAAGCAAGCCACCGATTACGGTGATTTCGCTGGGCGACATAAACGAGATTCCTTTAGGTAAGGTTAAGGTTAAAATACACGACAATACACGACAATACACGATGTAACCATTTGCAAACAAATACTTGCTAGCAATAACTTCATAAGAAAAACATTCTTGCTAAGAAATATTTTGTTGGCTTGGCTTGGCATGGTTGCGACCTAATTTGAAGGTAGCTTATGAGTAATGATTTTTATAGGGCGCTTAAAGAGAAATTTCGTGGCTCTCGCGAGCGGGTTAAATCACGTTTGCGCGATACTGCGCCGTTGCGCTGGGGTGTGCTGCAAGCTCGTCTCTTGCGAGGGTATGGCCTTTCATCGCGAATAAAGGCCCTCTTCAAAAAAATTGCTCGCCCCTTTATTCGACGATGCATCATTTTTATTAAGGCTCGACCCAGCCTAAGAAGCAAGACTATTGTTCTGGCCCATCGTTTGGGTATGTATCATTCAATACGAACGGTTTATGACCGAATTTTAGGCCATGGCCCCATTACGCGAGGTTTCCCTAGCAGTGCTAAGACACCAACTCTGTCAGTAGAGCTGTCACAACTTACACCAAGAGCCCGTGAAATCTTCGCAGAGCTCAAAGCGGCCATTAAAAATCAACAAGAATCTCGCTGATGTGCAAAGCTCTGCCCCTTGTCGAGGCCGCACGTCACAGTTTGCCCATCATTGCAAGGGATATTCCCGTATTTAAGGAAGTTGCCCGAGACAAGGCATATTATTTCACTGGTAATGATGATCAGTCATTGGCCGACAAGCACAAAACAGCTGCTAGGTCATGTTTTGGGTAGAGTACATAATCGTCACAACATCACACCCCAATAAGCTCCCCGGCCCATTTAAATAATTCAAGGTTATTTCCGTCAGTTAGGTTTAAGGTTAAGGTTAAGGTTAAGGTTAAGGTTAAAACAACGGCACAACAAAATACTTTCTATCAATTTGTAGAGCCTTTAAACAAATACTTGCTAGCAATAACTTCATAAGGAAAAAACATGATTGACTTGTATTACTGGACAACCCCAAACGGCCACAAAATTACTTTATTTCTAGAAGAGTCTAACCTTGACTACCTACTTAAGCCGATTAACATCAGCCAAGGCGAACAGTTCGAACCCAGCTTTTTAAAGATATCTCCCAACAACCGCATGCCAGCTATTGTTGACGTCAACCCTGCCGATGGTGGTGAGCCGATTTCTATATTTGAGTCGGGCGCTATTTTGTTGTATTTGGCTGACAAAACTCAAACCTTCATACCGCAAGATTTACGTGGCCGAAATGAATGCCTGCAATGGCTGTTTTGGCAGATGGGTGGCCTAGGCCCCATGGCTGGTCAAAACCACCACTTTGTGCAATATGCCCCCGAGAAACTGCCCTACGCCATCGAGCGTTATGTCAAAGAAACCAGCCGTTTATATGGCGTTCTAAACAAACACCTGTCTGACGGCCGTGACTTTATCTGTGGTGATCAATACACCATTGCTGACATGGCTTGCTACCCCTGGGTTGTGCCACACGAGCGTCAGCAACAAGAGCTAGCTAAATTTCCTGCTTTAGCAAAATGGTTCGTCCGCATTCATGCGCGCCCAGCAACGGTTAAGGCTTACGAGATTGGCTTGACGGTGAATCAGAATCAACCCACAGTTAATGAAGAATCAAAGAAAATTTTGTTCGGGCAAGATGCTTCTAGTGTGAAGTGATTTGCTTTTGCAGATACAACCAATCGACAATCGGGCTGTTAGGGCGGTAACCCACTACTAAATGTTCAAGCTGCGCCCGAACGGCTTCTACATCATTTTGTTTGATGTCGTTTTCAAGTTTGGCGAGTTCGGCCTCAAGCTCTGACCAAGGTAAGTGGGCCTCGTTGGCCTGCATAATGCGTGGGTGGTCGGTGGTTTGGGGGTTGTCACCAATGAGCAGTTCTTCGTAAAGTTTCTCACCGGGGCGCAGACCTGTCACGATCACTTCAATATCGCCATCTGGGTTTTGATCATTACGCACAGTTAGGCCAGACAGTTCAATGGTGCGGCGGGCCAGGTCAATGATTTTGACGGGTTCGCCCATATCTAAAACAAACACACGACCATTCGTACTTAAATCGCGACTTGACATGGCACCAGCTTGAATCACCAATTGAGCGGCTTCAGGTATGGTCATAAAGTAGCGGGTGATGTCTGAATGCGTAATGGTTACTGGCCCCCCACTGCGCACTTGCTGTTTAAAACGAGGCACCACTGAGCCTGAAGAGCCCAACACGTTACCAAACCGTACCATTGTAAAACGGGTTTTGCTCGGTACACCGGCCAAGCCTTGTAAAACCATTTCAGCCAAGCGCTTACTCGCCCCCATTACATTGGTGGGGCGAACAGCTTTGTCGGTGCTAATTAACACCATGTCAGGCACGCCACAATCGAGCGCCGCAAGGGCCAAGGTGCGCGTGCCCCAAACATTGTTCACCACCCCTTCAATCGGGTTGTGTTCAACCATCGGAACATGCTTGTAGGCTGCAGCATGGTAGATGGTATGGGGTTGCAGCGTTTCTAAAATGTGACGTATGCGGGGGGCGTCGCATACTGATGCCAAAAGAGGCAACAGTTTGATTTGACTTAAACCATCAACTTTAAGCTTGCTCTCAAGCTCATGGTGTATGGAATACAGCGCCAACTCGTTGAGCTCAACCAGTAACAAAGCGTGCGGTTTATGCTGCACAATTTGGCGGCATAACTCGCTACCAATTGAGCCGCCCGCACCCGTTACCAATACCGTTTTACCCGTGATGTTGAGCGACAACAATTTAAGATCAGGTGCCACCGGCTCGCGGCCTAATAAATCATCAATATCAAGTTCACGAATGTCTGCCGCAGTCACTTTACCTTGGGCCAAGTCAACCACACTGGGTAAAGTGCGTACAGAAAGCTTGGCTTGAATCAAACCCTCAATAATTTGATTGCGACGGTGTCGGTTAACCGAGGGTAACGCCAGTAAAACGATTGATACATTTAAGCGTTGGGCCAGTGTATTGATCTTGCTCGTGTTGTAAATGCGCTTACCGTTTAGCACTCGACCGTGCAACTTGGCATTGTCGTCTAAAAACCCCATTACTTGCATTTCAGGGCTATTAACCAAAGCCGCAGCCAATTGACGCCCGGCACTGCCCACGCCGTAAATTAAAACACCCGACCTTAAAGCTAACTTACTACGGCTTAAATACAAACCACCCAACCAAAAGCGCGCTAACAAACGTGAGGCTGACACCCCAATAAGCAAAAGCAAAGGTTGCATCAAGCCAACTGTACGGGGTACGTCATTAAAACTGACCGCTGTAATAATGCTAGCAAAAATCAAACCATACATGGCAACCGCTTTAACAATCGTGACAAATGCCGCCATGCCGACGTAACGAAATATGGCACGATACAAACCAAATGAAATAAAAATGGGTAAAGCAATCGCAACCGATGCCAACCCAACCCAAAAGGCCCGACCACTTAAGGGTACAAAATAATCAAGCCGTAAAAAATAGGCAAACCAGACAGTTAACAAACAAAGTGAAATATCAACCCCAATGACCAACACGCGTTTAAACGAACGCGGTAAATCTAAGGCTAAGTTTGCAATATTTTTAAGCATGGTGGGCGTTGTATAGGGCGTGTATAAGACTGACACCGCAACAAATTACGCTAGTCAATTAAGCGCTTAGTATAAGTGATGCTAATTTGTGCGAGGTAAGTGGCGACCTAAGTGTCGGCCCAATTGCCCAAACCGAATAATGTAGGTGTAGGCCAAGGCGTACACTGCGGCCATCAACACAAAACAGGCCATTAAGAGTTGCGTTGAATGCGCAAATAGCACAGCCAGTACGCTACCCATTGCCATAAAACATAAAGGGAGTAAAGACGCAAAACTGTTTTGCTGAGGTTTAGGCCAGCCTTTTGTAAAAGACTTAAACCGGCGGGCGTAAATGATGCTGTGTAAATGTAAACGATCGGGGTGAAATGAGTGGTGAGCCCTTAAGCGGCGCCTCAAAATACTAAACAACACCTCAAGAATGGGATAACTAAACACCAGCAAGGGCGCCCAAACTGAAATACTTGGGTTGCGCATGGGTAACATGACCGCCAACCAAGCCCCCATAAACCCTAATAAATAAGCCCCACCGTCACCTAAAAACAACTTACCAAAGGGAAAGTTAAACACCAAAAACCCCAATACGGTTACCCCCACTACAAAGCATATTTTGGCTAAAGTAACGTCGCCCGCTTGATACGCAATGATTGATAAGGCGGCCATCGCAAGCATCGTCACCCCACCCGCCAAACCATTTAAACCATCAATCATATTGATCGCATTGGCCACACCCGCCACTGCAAAGGCCGTGAAAATAACAGCAAGGGGTAACCATTGCAGCAGCCAATCAACCCCCCAAATATCGACCCGAGTTAAGGCATAACCAGTTAACCACCACCCCAATACCCCGCTAGCCATGGCCGCCCAAAGCCTTGTTTTGGGCCCGACGCGATTGCTTAAGTCTTCAACCGTACCCGAAAGAAAAGCAGGTAAAGAGGCCAGCAACATCATTACTAATAGATGAAAAATCTCGGTATCGGGGGAAGAAAGTGTCGCCATGACTAAACCGATCATGATGGCTATACCGCCAATTCGAGGTACAGGGTGGGCGTGAACTTTTTGAACCCCAGCAACGCTGTCAGCAGAGAAATTGCTGTGCCAGCGCTGCGTCATCAGTATCGTGATGCACATGGCAAAGCTAGACAGGCCGCCCACGAATAATTCTCTGTAAGGTATTTCAAAAGGTTGCATAAGAACGAAAGGGTTGGCCCTTTTTTAAACCTTTTAATTTACTAAGTATTTCATTGTCTTGCAAGAAATTGTTATCAAATTTGCAAATGTTTGCACTGTTTGTTGTATTTGGTCACGCGTTAAAGTGGGGTGCACCATAAACATCATAGCTGTTTCACCCAAAGCTTGAGCGTTTGGCAGTCGAGTTTTAGGCCGCCAACCCGTGCCGTCAAAGGCTTTTTCTAAGTAAACCTCGCTACAACTGCCTGAAAAGCAGGGTACACCCGCTTGGTTCACGGCTTCAATGATGCGGTCACGAGACCAACCTTCATTTAAAAACTCGGGTTTGATGTAGACATAAAACTTATAAAAGGCGTGAACGCAACCCAATGGGCACCCAAGCTGCGGTAAACGCAAAGGGCCTTGATCACCCGTGAAGGGTAAGAAAGCGTCTGTGAGCATTTGAGCATTTTGGTTACGTTGGGCCAGCCAACTGGGCATTCTTTTAAGTTGAACACGGCCAATGGCGGCTTGCATTTCAAGCATACGCCCGTTGGTGCCAAAGCTGTCGTGTAACCATCTAAAGCCTGGGGCGTGGTTTCGCTCGTACACAGCGGCATAGCTTTTGCCATGATCTTTATGGGCCCACATTTTGCGCCATAGGGCTTCATCATGAGTGGTTACCATGCCACCCTCACCACCTGTGGTCATGATTTTGTCTTGACAAAAGCTCCACGCGCCAATATGGCCAATGCTGCCGACACTGCGGCCTTTATATTGCGCACCATGTGCTTGGGCACAGTCTTCAATCACATACAGGTTGTGCTGTTGGGCTAAAGCCATGATGGGATCTAAGTCACATGGCCAGCCTGCTAAGTGCACGCAAACAATGGCTTTGGTTTTAGGGCTAATGACTTGCGCAATGGTGCGTGCTGAAAGATTGCCGCTATCAAGCTCAACCTCAGCAAACACCGGGGTCGCGCCTGCGTTCACTACGCTTGAAACGCTAGCAATAAAGGTGCGGGGGGTTACCACCACCTCATCACCTGGGCCAATGTCTAGTGCTTTAAGCGCCAAATCAAGCGCCAAAGTGCCATTGGCTAACGCAATGGCATGGGGTACACCCACCCATTGCGCAAACTCTTTTTCAAAAAGGCGACACTCTTGCCCTGTCCAGTAATTCACCTTGTTTGAGCCTAAGACAGCTTGCACAGCGTCAATCTCTTCAGTGCTGAAGCTGGGCCAAGGGGCGAAGGGGGTGTTGAGCATGGTTAGAGGTGCAATGAATTTGTTGTATTGGGTTGGTCGGGTGCGTCAGATGAGTTGGGTTCGTTTATTGCATGCGGTTTGCTATTTGTGTCAACCACATGAGTCATTGAAGCACTAGTTGAGTTTAAACCGGTAAAAGGCGGCATGGTGGCTTCTTGGCTGGCACTAATGCTCTCTCGTTTAAAAACCTTTTGTAGGGTGAGCCATAAAATTTTAATATCAAGCCAAATGTGAGCTACAACACCTTGCTGTTGGTATTGCTCAACATACCAAACATCAAAGTTAAATTTCTGTTCCCAGCTGATGGCGTTGCGACCGTTCACTTGTGCCCAACCCGTAACCCCGGGTCGAACCGCGTGACGGCGAGCTTGGTGTGGGGTATATAAGGGCAAGTATTGCATTAACAGCGGCCGTGGGCCCACTAAGCTCATTTCACCCCATAATACATTCCACAACTCAGGCAGTTCATCAAGGCTGGTGCTGCGCAGTAATTTACCAAATGGCGTTAAGCGCTGGGCATCGTCTAGCAGTTTGCCATCACCATCACGTGCATCGGTCATGCTACGAAACTTATACATCTTAAAAGGCTTGCCTGCTAACCCCGGGCGTGTTTGGGTAAACAAAACAGGCGACCCAAGTTTAAGCCTAACCAGTATGGCTAAAACAACGAGTGGTAAAGCTAGCAGCCACAATAATGTGAATGAAACCACAATATCAAATAAACGCTTCATAGCTTGAGCTTAGTGGGGTTAATCAGCGATTGATAGAAACGGACCAAAACTAAAATGTACGCTGCTCGTTCGTATAAACTTTGAATACGCTTGCGGGCCATAACGCCCATTGCTAACCGTTCGTGGCTCGAGGTTTGCATGGCATGCGTCATGGATTGTTTTAGCGTCGCAGCATCTTTAGCAGGAACCAACCAACCGGTTTCACCAGGCAGCACAATTTCATTGCTACCGTTTACATCTGTGGCCAAAACTGGCTTTTGCATCGCACCCGCTTGTAACAACACGTTAGGAAAACCTTCGCGATAACTAGGCAATACCAGCACGTCACAACGCGCCAATACCCCACGCACATCCTGTAAAAACCCCATGTGTTCAATGCGTGGGTGGTTGTTCAGTAACTGAAGCGTTGCTGCATCGGGTGGGGCGGTTTGGTCTAGGCTGCCGACTAGCCACAAGACAGTCCGCTGATCAAGCCCAACAAAAGCTTCAGCCAGCTCTTTTAACCCCTTATCGCGATTCAGCCTGCCAATATATAAATAGACAAAGGCGTTAGTTGGTAGATTCAATGCTGCACTGAGCGCGTCAGCCGCTTCTTGAACGACCGTCAGGTTAGGGTCAAAATAAGCTGAATCTAACCCAGCTATGTTGCCATGACCAATAATTTGAACCGGTTTGCGCGTAACGTTAAAACGAACTAAGTCGTTTCTAATACCCACCCCTTCAGCCACCACAGTCGTTGCACAGCCACAAATCAACGCATCAACCTGCTTTAAAACAAAGCGTTTAAAACGATTAAGGGTTGTGGGAAAGATCAACCCCGTAAAGGTATGCACTCGAGTACGAACGCCGCATAAAAAACCAGCCACCATACACACCAACCCAGCTTTAGGGGTGTAAGAGTGAATGATGTCAGGCTTAAATAAACGAATCACCCGCATCATTGAAATAATTGACTTTAAATCAGCCAGCGGGCTAATACCGCGATGCATATTAACCGTAAAGCGCTCTGACGCCTCAACATCAAGCCGATGCCCACCCGCACTTGAAACAACCGCAGTATCAAAATGCTCAGACAATTTTTTAGGTTGACCCTGCAAAATAGTCGCTAGAGTCTCGGGTACAGTTGTGGCAATGAGTAGTTTGGGTTTCAAGTTCAGAACAGGTCAGTGTTTTAATTTGATGGCCGCATTTAAAATGCGAAGAGTCACCATTTTAAAGCTTTAACATAGTATCGCAATCGATCAATAGTAGTGTTAACCTCTTTTGCTTGCAGACAGTGCTCGCAAGTCTCATTCTTGACATGTTTTCTGCCCTAAAAAACTAGATTAAAAACTAGGTTGTACGTGCTAACCGATCATTTTTTTCTATATCTTATATTTAAATGTTGAATTCAAAAACCATTAAAACTGCAGTGATAGAAAAATTAAGTAAAAGCGTCTGTCAAACATTAGAACCAAAAGATATTGTTATTTATAGGCCTTCTGTTTGGCCGCTTAATATCAAAGCCACCTTATGCGCTTAAGTCATATCGGCTGGAATCTCGCCGGCTTGTCGTTGCCATTGCTCATCGCTGTCGTCACGGTGCCGCAACTTATCAGTAAGCTCGGTAATGAACGTTTCGGTTTGCTCGCTTTGGCATGGGGGTTGATTGGGTATGCGGGGGCGCTAGATTTAGGTATTGGTCGAGCACTCACTCAGTTGGTGGCGCGGTTACGGGGTGAAGGCAATCTTTTTTCTATTGCCAATATTTTGGCAACAGCCAACCGAATCACGCTTATAGCCGGCTTGGTAGGTGGGGGGCTCATTGCGCTGGCTGCGATGGGTGGCTTAGCGTCTTTGATCAAGGCTGAAACAATTCCGCCGATTGAAATCAGAAATGCGATGCTTTTATTGGCTATTGCCTTGCCAGCACAGGCAATGAGCGCCACCTATCGTGGTGTAAATGAAGCCTTTATGAACTTTAAGGGCGTCAGTCTCTTGCGTGTGGCTCTGGGCATTGTTGGTTTTGGTGGCCCCTACCTGGTTACCTTCTATACCTTAGAACTGCCTTGGCTTGTCGCGACGTTAGTTGCCAGTCGCTTGCTTGCGTTAGCCGTGTATCGCTGGCTTGCCTACTCGTGTCTTGAGCAAAGCAAAATCGTGACAATTGAAGCCAAATATTCAAGCACCGTTGCTAGAAGGCTTTTTTCATTTGGTGGCTGGGTAGCCGTCAGCAATGTTGTCAGCCCAGTACTCATGCAGGCAGACCGATTTATGATTGGGGTCGTTTTATCGGCCGCCGCGGTTACTTATTATGTATTGCCCTATGAAGTCGTTGTGCAAAGTTTGATTCTGGTGGGTGCCGTTTCTTCTGTTATTTTCCCGACGTTGAGCAAATTAATACACGAGCAGCCTGACCATTGGCAGTCTTATTTTAGACGCTGGCTATATATTGTCGCGGGCATGATGTTTGTGGTGTGTGGCATGCTTGCGTTGGCGCTGCCCACAATCTTAAGGTTGTGGCTTAAAACTGAACTTCAGCCCGAATCAATCGTTGTCGGGCAAATTCTTTGTGTGGGCGTATTTGCTAATGCAGTGGGTTCAATGTACTACGCGTTACTGCACGCCAAAGGGCGGGCTGATTTAACAGCCAAAATACATATTATTGAACTACCATTTTTTTTAGCCGCACTTTTTTTTCTTCTACACCAATTTGGTATTGCGGGGGTTGCTTGGGCTTGGGTTGGAAGAATGATATTTGATGCCCTTGCATTAGCATGGTGTTCAAAGTTTATACGTTGTTAAAAAATATTTCATCAATCATTATTTTAAGTACACTTGCTTTAAATTAATCCCTTTAAAGCACTTTCTTTTAAGCGTTTTCTTTAAATATCTTCTGGTTTAGTTATGCAAATTTATTACCCCTATATCATTCTTACATGCATAGTTATTTTTTTTCTTGCATTAAATTTTTATGCGTTGGTTCATTCACGTAGCCTGCCTATATATTATGAATTGATTCTTGCAACGGTTCTTATTTTATTTGCTGGGCTGAATGCAACAGGCCCTGATATTGAAGTCTATAAATCAATGTTTGCAGATGTTCAGGCTTCAACTGGGCAAACGTTACTGCACAACGCATTTTTCGGAAGAGATATATTTTATGGGCTATTGCTTGTGGCTGTATCAGCTATAGGGCTTGGTAACACTACCGTATTTTTAACCTCTGCCGTGCTAAGTATTGGTATTAAAGTGGTTGCCTTTCGGTATGCGTTTGGAAACAGTATTTTAGGGTTAGGGTTGTATTTTTCTAGCTTTTATTTTCTTCATGATTTTACGCAAATTCGTCTTGCTATTGCCCTGGCATTTTGCTTTCTCGCTTTAGCAGTGTTAATAAATGGTAAGCGGCTTTTGTATCTTATTTTTTGTATTCTAGCAATTGGCTTCCAAGCTCAAACCATTATGTTTGTTATTGCTACGGTGTCTCTTTTGACAAATCTAAAATATAAATATTTACTGGTTTTTCTGTCGATTATTATTATAGGCCTCTTGTTCAGTAGCGTTAACTTTATTCTAGATCTAGACATAATTTCATCTAGAGCTGGCACAAATAATGGGTTTTCTAGCCTAAGATTGACTACTATTATGGTTATTGTTATTAATGCATTTATTATTGCTACAGCTTATATTGGCTCGATTGATCGTTTTAAACAGTTAAACGATCAAGAGATCGCTAAAGTTTCGATGCTTCTATATTTTGGGGGCCTTCTTTTCTTTTGTATCACGATCGCCAGCTCAGATGTTTTGGCTTGGCGTGTATATGAAATGTTCGCTGCGTTTGGGGTTTTTGTCATTATCACAAGCCTTCGTTCAGCATCTCAAAAAATTAGTTATTTAGCGGGTTTGAGTTATTTCGTTTTTAATCTTGCAATATATTTTCGCTCAGATCTTCTAGTAAAGCCTTCTATCAATAATAATTTTGGGGCATTGCATGGCATTTTCCAATAACGTAGACATTATCGTCGTTAACTGGAATGCGGGCCATCAACTCTACGATTGCATCAGCTCGATCCAAAAAAATGGCATGCCATACGTAGCCAATACCATTGTGGTTGATAACGGGTCAACTGATGGCTCTGAAAATACCATTAACAATATTCCAAACGTTAAGGTCATTCGTACTGGAATAAACCTTGGCTTCGCTAAGGCTTGTAATCTAGGTGCGCAGTACTCTAAAAGTGAATTTCTGTTGTTCTTCAACCCAGATGCAGCGCTTTATTCAGATACCTTGACCAAAGCCTTGGCTTTCATGCAAGACCCGATTAACGCTCAGGTGGGTATCTGTGGTGTGCAGTTGCTCGATGAATTCGGGCATATATCAAAAAGCTGCACTCGATTTCCGTCGGCTATGGGTTTTGTTTTTCACGCGATGGCTATTGATCGATTGATTCCCAAGCTGGGTCATTTTATGAGTGAATGGGATCATAACCAAACGCGTCAGGTAGATCAAGTCATCGGCGCCTTTTTTCTGGTTCGGCGGGTCGTGTTTGAAGCTTTGAAAGGTTTTGATGAACGCTTCTTTGTCTATTTAGAAGACCTTGATTTTTCACTCAGGGCAAACAATGTAGGCTGGGACAGTGTTTACCTTGCAGACGCGCAAGCGTTTCATGCAGGTGGGGGTACCTCAAACCAAGTTAAAGCGTTGAGATTGCTCTACATATTGCGTAGTCGCTTACTGTATGCTTTCAAGCACTTCAGTTTGATTGGGGCATGCCTGGTGTTGCTGTCTACCTTGCTAATAGAGCCTATCTCGCGTTCTGCTCTTGCCCTCGCGCGTCGATCGTGGCCAAGTTTTAAAGAAACTTGGGTCGGCTATGGCCTGCTGTGGCAATGGTTACCACAATGGGTTTTTAAAGCTAAAACACGTTGAAGCCCGTGCGTGTTTTAGCTTTGCCTAAATACGGCCCACTGGGCTCGGCCAGCCGGTTGCGGTTTTTACAATACTTCGGCCCGTTGAGAGGCGCTGGGCTGATCATAGAGCAGCATGGCTTGCTAAGCGATGAGGCGCTGCAGTCGCGTTACCATTCGGGCCAATATTCACGTATACAGCTTGTGGAAAGTTACGTTTCACGTTTTCAAGCCTTGTTAAGAAGAAGGCAGTTTGATGTACTCTGGGTCGAAAAAGAGGCCTTGCCTTGGTTGCCACTTTGGGTAGAACTTCTCATGCTAAGCGGGGTGCCCTATATTTTAGATTTTGATGACGCTATTTTTCACAATTATGACAACCATCACCTCAAATGGGTACGTAAACTTTACGGGCGACGAATTGACGGTTTAATGGCTAAGGCTACGTTGGTCATTGGTGGCAACAGTTACCTGACCAAACGGGCGCAAGATGCGGGTGCACCTTGGGTTGAGTTGTTGCCGACCGTCATTGATTTAGAACGATACCCTCTTGCATACCCCCCCAAAGCGTCCATGGCTGATGGTTTACCACGCATTGTGTGGGTCGGTTCACCTTATACGATACGTTATTTGCAGTTGCTGCAAGAGCCTTTAAAACAATTGGCACAGCGCGTGCCGTTCGTCTTGCGTGTCATTGGCGGGCAGATTGAGATGCTAGGCGTGCAAATTGAAATAATAGACTGGGCAGAGGCCACTGAGGTTGAGTCAATCGCAGCTGCCGATGTAGGCGTTATGCCCTTGTCTGATTCACTTTGGGAAAAAGGCAAGTGTGGCTATAAGTTAATTCAGTATATGGCTTGTGGCTTGCCCGTGGTGGCCAGCCCCATTGGCGTTAATACTGAAATTGTTCAAGACGGTATCAATGGGTTTTTGGCTGCTGAAACAACAGCGTGGGTCACAGCCTTAGAGCAGCTATTAACCCAACCCGACTTAGCAGCAAAAATGGGCCAAGCGGGTAGACAGCGTGTAGAAAACGAATACTGCCTGCAAATCACCGCACCCAAATTAGAAAAGTTTATTAAAAAAATAGCGGTTGATTCACGTGCGAAGAAGAACACTAAGTAATGTCATCCAACAATATATTTAATACATTTCAAAAATTAGGCAAGTCATTAAGGTGTGTTGAGGTTAACTTTTTGGTTCTTCTCGTAAGAGTTCATAACGAGTGGTCGCGATGCCACCACGATTGCCATGAGTACCCAAAAGATGGGTGTTCTTAAACCATAAGTAAAAAAACCATATACGAACGGTGCGCTCAACATCAATGCTTCAGGTAGGCTTAGACGCCTAAATATTTGATATAGAAACCCTATAAAAAGCACTAAACCCACAATGCCGTAGTAAAAGAACACGCTCAAAAATGATGAATGAATTTCATGCCGTGAGTTAAAACGGGTTTCGTCACCATGACCCGCGCCCAAAAGTAAATATTGAGGGTATTTAATAGGTCTTAAGTAGCCGCGCCTTTTAGCCTCTACCCTCCAATTAGTTGCAAGCAAACGGTTAAGCGGAGTCTCTTTTGCCAGTGCAACTTCATAAGATGGCGCGACGCTATGTTCATTCACTTTCGAACCAAGAATGACGACTACAGTTGCAATGAACGCCGCCACGATAAACAATAAAACAGGTTTAGGTAGTAAAAGCTTTTCTTTAAAAAAACGTAACCATATAAAACCAATCATTAAAGGAATAAGACCGAACATTGTTGAGCGTGACCCAGAAGCTGAAATCAACAATGCAATAATAATTAACCACGCCAATTGAACAAATCGGTTACTTAAAAAACCTTTATGTGCTAACAAAAAAAGACCGATGAATGCACACAATAACCAATACCCCATTTGGTTAGGGTCGTTAAACTGGGCAATGAATCGGGTGTCAAACAGATCAATACGAATGTAACCCATTGACCATAATATTAAAATTGTAACGATACAAAGCAAAAATACATAAGGCAGTATTGATCGTATTTTTTTAGACGTCATCAAGATGTGACTGAGGGTTATAAACAATGCAATGTTGTAGCCCCAATACAAAATTGATGCTAAAAACGCAGTGTTATGCGAACTAAAATAGTAATAAGCGTTAACCACTAAGGCGTACAGACCAAATGCCAATAACCATTTGTCACCGCTGTTTAAGTTGTGCCACCGTATAAAGCTAGCGCCAATTAAAACGATCACAGGTGCCAAGTAATGCCCTGGTTGTATTGAACCTGCGGGAAAAATATAAATGGCTGTTCCAATGACAAATAATGTCACGATTAGGTGGGTGAAATAATGATCAATTAATTTATTATTCACCGAGGTCTGCGCCATGTTAGCCAAGCCATCCAAACAAAATAAGAAATAGCAAAAATAACCATCGAGCCCACAACCCCTTTGATGCCATAGGCCCAAGCCCCTAAAATATTTAAAATCAGGCCAAGTAAAGCCGTGCCGACCTTAACGCTCAGCATACTTCTAGAGTTAAATTCAGACACCAATTTTAACGACAGTAGTTGGCCTGCAGAAAATAACCCACCCGCTAGAATCATATAGGGCAAGTAAATTGATGCAGACCTAAACTCTGAAGCCACTAAAAAACTAAAGAGCCATGCATGCGTATTAAGTATAAAAATAAAGGCTAAACCCGTAAGTGTTAGGCTTGACAGGGTTGTGGCCCAAGTGATGCGGTGAACTGATTTTGACTTGTTTAGGTCATTTTGAGTCTTTGCGGTCAGGCTGGTGGGGTAGGTCGTATGTTTATCTTGTGCGTGCTCAATACGTTGATTTAAGATGGGCCCTAAAAATACCTGTACAACGGCGTTTAATAAAATAATAGGTGCGTAGCCCAATTGAAAAATAACGGTATAAAGCCCCACCTCATCTGTACTGGCAAAGGTCTTTAACGACCATAAGTCTGAAACCTGTTGTGCCCAGGTAAATACTCCCCAGGTTGCAAATGGCCAGGCAAATTGCCAAATGTCGTGTTGCCATTGGCTCTGATTATGTTTAGGCGTGCTAAACGTGGCGACTAAGGGGGTATGGTTTTGATTGGCTGTACCTGCGGCACTATCAGTGCTTACGGTTGCACTAGATTGATTAATCAGCTGCCTACCCACATGCTCTAAAAAGAACCACTGAGACAATAAAACCAAGCCGACTGCAACCATATAACCCACCAATGCAGAGCTGGCGCTTGCACCCAATAGAACAACTGCCACAACCCCAAAAAGCACTTTTAACCAAGTTTCTAGCGACGTGTGCAACGCAACAATGGCGCGATGTCGTGCTGCATTTTGTACGGTATTGGCGGTAAAGTTATATAAAGACATGGTTGCAAAACTGAAGCCGAGTAAGCACATCAAAGCCCAATCGCCGTGTTGGTTTAACCATAAAGCGCTTGACAATAAAATGCCGATTAGTAGAGAAACCCCAGCGCTAAACATTAAAATTTTATGTGCAGCTGATGCGAAGTCGGGTAACTCATGCCGGTTAATGGCCACCGGCAAATAACGGCCAATTGATGCGCTTACGCTATTCATAGCAATCTGGCTTATTAAACTGACAGCTGTTAGGCTCAGCGCTAGTTGACCGTATTCTTTAGGGGTTAGGTAACTTGTTAGCACCCTAACCAGCACCAACGAACCCATTAAGGTCACAAACTGTCCCAAAATAACCCAAGTTGATTTTTTGATTAAGGGTTTTAAACTTCGGGGTATAAAAAAAGGCATGCTGCTTTAGCTTGGCGTGTTGCTAGGCTCAACCGGTGCCACCCGCCCATAAACATCTTCAAGCCTAACAATATCGTCTTCACCTAAATAGCTACCCGATTGAATTTCAATCATTTCTAATTCAACCACGCCTGGGTTCTTCAGGCGGTGTATTTCACCAATGGGTATGTAGGTTGATTGGTTCTCACACAAGATAAAGGTTTCAGTGCCGCGCGTGACCTCTGCGGTACCGCGTACGACGACCCAATGCTCGGCTCGGTGGTGATGCTTTTGTAAGCTCAGTGCTGCACCGGGTTTAACGCCAATGCGCTTCACTTGAAAGCGTTCACCCATATCAATACTGTCGTACCAGCCCCATGGTCTGGCAACCTTGCGGTGTGTAACGGCTTGTGATCTATTTTGTGACTGCAGTTGTGCCACCACTTCTTTGACTTGCTCGGCATGGCTTTGTGCCAAAACTAAGATCGCATCGGGGGTGTCAATAATCAGTAAATCTTGTGTGCCCAACGCGACTACCGGTCGGGTAGGGGCGTGAATGAAGGTGTTTTGACTGAGGTGTGCAACCCCATGCCCCTCGATGCGGTTACCGTGCTCATCAGCAGGGGTGAGGTTGGCGACCGCATTCCAACTGCCGACATCGCTCCATTGCCCTGTGAATTTAACCAAAGCGATGTTTTGTGCCTGTTCCATCACTGCGTAGTCAATACTTTCAGAGCGGCAGGTTTTTAGGGCTTCAAGTTTAGGTTGAACTAGGCATTCACCTTGCTTGGTGAGCGTTTCAGTCGCCTCGGCCATGGCCGCTTCGCAGCTGGCCAAGATATCGGGTGCGTGGTCTTTTAAAGCGTTGAGTAAAACGTCAGCCGTACAAAGAAAGATACCCGCATTCCAGCAGACGTTGCCTTGCAAAATAAGCTCTTGGGCTTTTAGAGCTTGAGGCTTTTCTATAAAGCGGTCTACTTTATAAACATGATTTTGATGATTGTCTGATTGCGGGTGTTTATTTGAGTTAACTTGCTCATTGGGCAGCACATCAGCCTGCTCATCAAGTAATGACTTAGCGTCAACAGCAGGTTGTGCGTGAGTTTGTATATAGCCATACGCACTGCTTGGGTAGGTCGGCACCACTCCAAAAGTCACAATTTCGCCTGCTAAAGCCGCTTGGGCACCCTGCATGACGGTATCGTGAAACAGTTGCAGATCAGGTATGTGGTGATCTGCGGGGCAAAAAAGCAATAATGGCTGAGTGGTTTTTTGTGCTGCATCTTGAGTCATTGCTGTAACCGCTGTAACGGCTGTAACAGGTTCAAAGGCTGATCCCGCTTGCGCTTTTAAAACCTGCAAAGCCGCCATAGCCATGGCTGCAGCGGTATTGCGTGCAATGGGTTCAAGAATAATCGTGCAACTAGCATGAGATGCTAATGATGAACCAGAGTTAGCGCTTGCGCCCAAGTTCGACCTTGAGGCTGACGGCGAACCCTTATGCTCACTACCCATGCTTTGATTTGTAACCTCTAATACATCAAGCATCATGAAGCGATGCGCTTCAGAGCCAATCAGTATGGGTGCTGACCCAAACAAACGCGTACGCTCAAGCGTCAGTTGCAATAAGCTTTTATGACCGATTAAGGGCACAAATTGTTTCGGGAAGCTTTGCCGTGACAAGGGCCACAAACGTGTACCCGATCCCCCGCAGAGAATAATGGGGGTGATGGGGTTAATGGGGGTATTGCTTGCACTACTTTTACGGGTAGAGGACATTTGATCAGTCATATGATTTACTGTTTTGTAGAGTTTTGTTCAAACTGCCAGGCACTTTGGCACATATCAGCTATGCCACGGGTGGCAACCCAGTTTAAAGTGTTCAACGCTTTGTGTGTGTCAGCGAAGCAAGCCGCAATGTCACCTGGCCGTCGGCCAACAAATTGTAAGGGTACTGAAACGTGGTTAACCGATTCAAAAGCCTTAACAAGCTCTAAAACGCTGCAACCCTTGCCTGTACCTAAGTTGATGGCTTGCCAGCCAAGCTGTTTGGCAACATAGTCAAGCGCTGCAACATGGCCTTGAGCTAAATCAACCACATGTATGTAATCTCGCACCCCAGTACCGTCTGGGGTAGGGTAATCTTTACCAAAGACATTTAAATGGCTACGCTGGCCCGAGGCGACCTGAGTAATATAGGGCATAAGGTTGTTGGGTACGCCTGATGGGCGCTCGCCTATTAAACCACTGCTGTGTGCCCCCACGGGGTTGAAGTAGCGCAAACATACAACTGACCAAGCAGGGTCGCTTAAACACAAGTCATACAGCATTTCTTCAATATGCAGCTTGCTACGCCCATACGGGTTGGCGGCGCGGGTCGGGTGGATTTCAGTTAAAGGCAGTTGCTGGGGCTCACCATACACAGTCGCACTGCTGCTAAATACAATCTTTTTAACGTGACAAGCTTGCATGGCCTGCAACAGGCTTAGAGTACCTTGCACATTGTTTGCATAATACTCAAGCGGTTGGGTAACTGATTCACCCACAGCTTTTAAGCCGGCAAAGTGAATGATCGCGTCAATTTTGTGGTCTCGTAGAACCCGAGAGAGTAATTCAGTATCTCGAATATCACCTTGAATAAAGGTGAGTGAAGGGTCTTTGACTGGGGGGGCAACAACAGGTGCCTTCACCAGATCTTGAGCAGAGGTCTCAGTGGTTAAAGCTGATGCACGAGCACTTTGAATGATTTCTTGAATACGCTCAACTGTACCCACTTCACTATTACTTAGGTTGTCGTACAACACAATATGGGTTGCAGCCTTAGCCAGCGCCACTGCCGTGTGGCTTCCGATATAACCTGTACCACCTGTGAGTAAGACATTCATTTTTTTGCCAAAAAACCAAGCGACACAATGCGACACAATATATTAAATCATACCCTGCCCTGTTAAACATTAAAGGCTCTAAGAGCTTGTGTATCAAGCGCTAGCATTTAAGTTAAATTATTTAGGGTCGGTTTAAGAGCTTTGGTCTGAGCTAATATGGCACTTTAAGTGTTTACAACAATGGTTTAATTGATAATTTTAATTTTGTGACTGTGTAACGAAGACTTTGAATATTTCAGACCATTTATTAAAACAAATAATCGCTGATGCAGATTACGAGATCAGTATTCCACCCAAGGTGGCCATTTTACTTTGCACCTTTCAAGGCCAATATTTTCTTGCTGAGCAGCTTGATTCTTATACGGCACAAACTTACAGCAACTGGCAAGTCTGGGTATCAGACGACGGATCGACAGACAATACGCAATCTATTCTTCAGGCCTACCAAAACAAGTGGCCTTTAAATCGATTATCTATTCATGCAGGCCCAGTCAGTGGCTTTGCAGCAAATTTTCTATCGATAACTTGTAGACAAAACATTCGTGCAGATTATTACGCTTATTCAGACCAAGATGATATTTGGGAAGCAGATAAGCTGGCCCGAGCAGTCGATTGGCTAGAGACTATTCCACACCATATACCTGCCATATATTGTTCTCGCACCCGCTTGGTCGATGCACAAAACAATGAAATCGTTATGTCGCCCCTGTTTTCTAAACCAGCCAGTTTTGCCAATGCCCTCATGCAAAATATGGGGGGCGGCAACACCATGGTTTTTAATCACGCCGCACGCGCTTTGTTATGCAAAGCAGGCGAAAAGATAACCGTAATAAGCCATGACTGGTGGGCCTACTTGGTGGTGACGGGTTGTGGCGGCAAGGTGTTTTACGACCCCATTCCCGGGGTGCGTTATCGCCAGCATGGCCACAATTTGGTCGGTACCAATGCAACCTTAGCAGGCCGCTTTAAACGCTTGCGCATGTTGTGGGAAGGGCATTTCAGAAGGTGTAATGACCGGAACATTGCAGAGTTGCACACCTTGCAACACCAACTCACACCAGAAAATCGTCTGATGCTGACGCGTTTTGATCAGGCTAGAAAAATGAGTTTAATGGCGCGACTTATTCATTTTAAGCGCTTGGGCCTTCATCGCCAAACTTTGCTGGGAAACCTAGGCCTGATTGTTGCAGCTATCTTTAGAAAAATTTAAGTGAATACCCCACCTAAAATCTACGTAGCCGGTCACAGGGGTATGGTTGGCTCTGCCATTGTGTGTCAGTTATTGAATAACGGTCACCCTAAAGAATATATCGTGACTCGCACACACGACGAATTAGATTTAATCAATCAGGCGGCATTCACGCTAACAGCACTTACCCCGCTGAGATTAGGTTCGGCTGGCTAGAGCAACACCCCACGAGAGCCAATCGAGTGGTGGGTTATTTGGTGGTTGTACAATTCAATTTTTATCGTCATCTAGCTACCCAGTTAAAAGTTCCATGACCCCCCCCAAAAAAACAGCTACTACCTTCAGCCTTTTCAAACGCCTTTGGTTACATATCAATCTGCGCCGACGTTGGCAAACCATTCTATTGCTTGTGCTGATGTTGGTGGCTGCCTTGGCCGAGGTTTTGAGTATTGGTGCGGTACTGCCATTTTTGGGGGTATTGGCCGCACCTGATGTTATTTTTACCCAGCCCATGTTGGCACCTTTTATTCAGGTTTTGGGCATTCAAACCCCTGCTCAGTTGCTCTTACCTCTAACCGTTGTATTCATACTGGCTGCAGTATTGTCGGGTTTGATGCGCATTGTTTTAATTTGGGCGCAATATCGCCTGAGCTCTGCCATGGGTACTGACTTAAGTCTTAATGTCTATCGCCGTACTTTATTTCAACCCTATGCAGTTCATGTGGCGCGCAACAGCAGCGCTTTAATTGCGGCGATTTCAACAAAGGTTTCGGGGGTTACAAACGGTATTGTGATGGCGACCATGACGATGATGAGTTCGTTCTTTTTAATGATTATGATTTTGAGCGCCTTATTGCTCATCGACCCCATGATCGCGATAGCGGCTTTTGTAGGGTTTGGTTTGGTGTATCTATTGGTCATTATGCTGACTAAAAAACGTTTGCAGCGCGATAGTAAAATTGTCAGCCAGCAATCTAATCAAGTGGTCAAGGCATTGCAAGAAGGCTTAGGCGGTATACGTGACGTCTTAATAGACGGCACGCAAAATACCTATTGTGATATTTACCGCTCGGCTGACTCGTCGCTACGACGTGCTCAAGCGAATATGGGCATTGTGGGTACCAGTCCTCGATTTATGATCGAAGCGTTGGGCATGGTATTAATTGCCGTCTTGGCATATGTGATGGCGCAGCGCTCTGCGGGTTTAACGGGTGCCATACCGGTGCTGGGTGCGTTGGCACTGGGCGCACAACGCCTATTACCAGTTTTGCAGCAAGCCTATAGCAGTTTTTCTAGTATTCGTGGATATCGTGCAACGTTAGAAGACGTGATAGATCTACTAGATCAACCCATGCCCAACGAAGCACAATGGGCCGTTGAACCCATTGCCTTTGAACGAGAAATTAAGCTTAACAACTTATCGTTTCAGTATGGTGAACAATCACCCATGGTGCTTAAGGCCGTTGACATTACCATCACCAAAGGCAGCCGAGTCGGTTTCATAGGCAGTACCGGCAGTGGTAAAAGCACTTTAATTGATTTGGTCATGAGCTTACTGAAACCCACACAAGGTTCTTTAGACATCGATGGCCAGGCCATTACAACAAGCAATCATCGTGCTTGGCATGCTCACCTGTCACACGTACCGCAATCAATATTCTTAGCAGACAGTAGCATCGCTGAAAACATCGCCTTTGGTGTGCCCAAACTGTTAATTGATATGCAAAGAGTAAAGCTCGCCGCGCAGCAAGCGCAAATTGCGCAAACCATTGAAGGCTGGCAAAAAGGCTACGAAACCTTTGTAGGTGAACGTGGGGTTAGATTGTCTGGCGGTCAAAGGCAGCGTATTGGTATTGCCCGTGCACTATATAAGCAAGCCAACGTCATCATTTTTGACGAGGCCACCAGCGCGCTTGACAATGAAACTGAACGTGAAGTGATGCAAGCGATTGACAGCTTGGGTGGTGAACTCACCGTTATAATCGTGGCCCATCGTTTAAGCACCCTTCAACGCTGCACTCATATTATTGAATTGAAGCACGGGCAAGTGGTACGTCAAGGTGCGTATGATGAAATTGTCTTAAAAATATAGTAAAGTGCTCTATTTTTAAAATGATCTTTAAAACGATTTTTCAAATTGCCGAGCGGTATAAATTTTTTCAGAGGTTTTTAAGTGGCATCTAGTTTAAATCTACTGGTTGTTTGTACCGCAAACGTATGTCGTAGCCCAGCCGCGGCAATTTTTTTGCAAGACGCCCTTTCGACTTCAACCCAAGCTGTTAAAGTGACTTCTGCTGGCACTTTAGCGCTCAATGGTAATCAAGCTGTTCAAACGATTCGTAAACTGATGATCGAGCGCGGGTACAACCAAATTGAATCACATCGGTCTCAAGCATTAATGCCGCATCATTTAACTCAAGCAGATTTAGTTTTTTGTATGGAAAGTGAGCATATCTCTGTGGTTCAGCGTATGAAACCACTACTTAGTGGTAAAGTTTATTTGTTAGGCCATTTTGAAAAACGAACAGAAGTTGCCGACCCTATTGGTCAGGTTGAACCCATTTACGATGAGTCTTTAAATCAAATGCAACGTTTTGCTAAAATATGGGCTCAAAAAATGCAAAAAATGGGGTTTATTTGATAATGTTTTTACAAATACCTTCACATACCCCTTTTCATACCCATTTAAATATTCCTATTCATGCTGAAAACATTGCTTTAGCTCATATGTTTTGTGTATTTAATGCGTGAAATGATGATTAAGCCACGATTATCTCGCTTGGGTTTATTCTCTTTGACGTTCGTTGTGACGCTAGCGCTGCCGGGCTGTTCAATTTTGCCTGGTATGTACGCATCTTTTTCTAAAAAACCTGAAGTCGTTGCAAGTAAAGAGATGCCTGTTGACATTGACTACACCATTTTTCAAATCACCCCTTTGCTGGTTAAGCAATTAACAGAGCAAGCTAACGCAGAGGAAATTGCGTCGGGTAGCGTCGTTTTGCCTCCCATTAAGCCAAGTTATCCATACAGACTGGGGCCGCAAGACAGTCTCAGCATATCAGTTTGGGGTCACAATGAGCTCTCTGGCGGTGGTGGCGCATCGGGTGGTAGTTCGTCTGGCGGTGCTGGTAGCAGCAGCGGTGGCAGTAGCAGCGGTGGTGGTCGCACCATTGATTCCCAAGGCAACGTATTTATTCCTTTATTGGGTAAAGTGAAAGCCTCTGGTCTGACCATAAACGAGTTAAGAGTCGAGCTCACTAAAAGGTATTCTAAATTCGTACCCGACCCTCAAGTTGATGTCAATGTCGTTTCTTACCGTAGCCAAAAAGTCTTTATCTCGGGTTCAGTGGGCAAACCCGGTAACGTTAGTATTACCGATCAACCTTTAAGAGTGACTGATGCTATCAGCAGTGCCGGTGGCGTCTTAGAAGCCTCAGATCTCTATAATGTCATGCTCACCCGAGGCAACAAGTTGGTGCGGTTAAATTTAGATCGTTTGTTTTATTCTGGCGATTTAAAGCTCAACATTTTATTGGCTGACGGCGATGTGTTAACCATTCCAAATAACTCGTACCGTAAAGTCTTTATGTTGGGTGAGGTCGGTAATAGCGTGGGCTCGAATCAATCGGGTGGGGTCATTATGCGACGTGGGCGTATGTCATTAGCCGAGGTCATTGCGGGCGCCGGGGGTGTCAGCCCCTTCAGCGGCGCAGCCAATCAAATTTACGTCATGCGTGCCAACCCCAACATTAAAAACCCGGTTGACGCTGCCCGTCAACCTATTATCTATGAACTTGATGCTTGGAAACCTGAGGCTTTGTTAATAGCAGAGCAATTCCCCATGCGGCCGCGAGATTTGGTTTTTGTCAACCCAACAGGCCCAACGATGATTGGTCGCTTCATTGGTCAGTTCATACCCCTTTTAACGTCTGTTAATACAACAGGCGGTACTGTGGGCGCTTACTAGGGTATGACATGAGCTCATCACAATCTATCCAGAGCAACTCAAACTCATCAAGTCGTGTTAACAATCAAAATCAAGGTGCGTTAATTCAAGACCCTGATGTGATTTCGTTGTCAAATATTCTTGACAACCTTATTTTTTATCGTGGCTACTTAATCGTTGTGACGATAATCGTAACGCTCATTGCGGGTCTTTATGCCTACACAGCAACCCCAATTTATTTTTCTGACGCAATGATTCAGGTCAAGTCTAGTCAAGGATCGCCCTCTTTATTTGCTTTAAATCAAGGCAATAACCCAGCATTCCAAAACCGCACGGCTACAAGTGACGAAATTGAAATCATTAAATCAAGAAAAGTTATTGCCGCTGTCATTGAACGTTTACAGCGTAATGTCAATGTAAGGGTTTCAAACACAGTACCTTTTTTGGGTGGTTGGCTCGCAAGAGTGCTCGATAAAGACGAACAAGGTTTGGTGAAGCCTCCTGTTGAATGGCTGTCTTATGCCTGGGGAGGTGAGCGGCTCGATCTTGAGAGCTTTGAAGTACCTAACGCACTGATCGGTAAAGCACTATTATTTAGTGTTGGTCTAGACAGAAATTGGGAATTAACAGCAAAAGAAACAGGTCAAGCCCTAGCAAAAGGGCAAGGCATTGATCAGACGGTTTTAACCAAAGACCCAGATTTTAAGTTTCAAATTAAAGATCTTGTAGCAAGACCCGATACCGAGTTTTTAATATCTATCGATCAAAGCCAATATATGGTTGGTAGCATACTGGGTTCATTGGTAGTCAATCCGGCTAAACCAGGGTCTAATTTAATTGACCTTACCTTTCAAAGCCCTGACCCTAAGTTTGCATCACTTGTACTCAATACCCTAGCCGACGTATATAAGCAACAAAGCCTAGAAAGAAGCCTAGCAGAAACTGAAAAAACAATTGCATTTATTACGTCGCAACTTCCTGACCTAAGAAAGCAGTTAGATGCGTCTGAAGAGGCTTTAAGTCAGTTTAGAGTTAATACCAAAATCGTCGATATGTCAGCCGAGCTTGCGGGTTTAGTGACCGCTTCATCAACTCTTCAAGCCAAAAAAATGGCGCTTGAGATTAAACGCCAAGAAATGTCAATTATGTACGATGTAAAGCACCCGACCATGCGGGCTTTAGCGGCAGAAATCAATGGTATTGAGCAGCAATCAGTCGTTTTATCGCAACGCATTAGTTATTTACCAAACGATGAACGCAAATATGTAAATTTATTGCAAAACGTAGGGTACAGCACTCAACTTTATGTGGGCTTGTTAAATAATAAGCAACAATTAGAGATTTCTCAGGCAGGTAATATTGGTAACGTCAATATTATTGATTTGGCCTTAACACCACGATTTGCATTTAAACCACAAAAAAGCATCATTATTTTGGTTGGTGTGGCTATAGGCTTATTACTAGGCTTTTTACTAACCCAGCTCATGGGTTTAATTGAAAAAGTCGTACGCGACCCTAAAAAGCTTGAAACTGAAACAGGCATACCCAATTTATCTATCTTACCGATTGTTGAATCTCAGCGTGTACGAACTGCATCTGGCGATGAATCAACATTTTTGGTGGCATTCGAAGAGCCCGACAGCACAGAGGTTGAGGCGTTGCGAAGCTTGCGTACAGCTTTATTGTTCGCTTTGTCTGAAAAGCCGCGCTCTAAGGTAACGTTGATTACTTCTGCTGTGCCCTCACAAGGTAAGAGCTTTATTTCTGCCAATTTAGCCTACCTTTTCGCTGCTATCGGCAAGCGCACCTTGTTGATCGATGCCGATATACGTAAATCATCTTCGCACCGATACTTTAATGTTGAAACCAAAAATATAGGCCTTTCAACGGTATTACGTGGCTTAAATACCGTTGATGACGTGATTTTTAAAGATGTACACGAAAATTTAGATTTTCTGCCCGCAGGCCAACGAGTGCGTAGCCCAGGCGATTTGCTTTCTGGTGATAAGCTGCAACACCTTATTACACAACTGGCTGACCGATACGATTACGTCATTATTGATGCGCCACCCCTACTGCCGGTGCACGACACCCGCACACTGGGCACAGCAGTTGACGTTTCGTTATTTGTGGCTCGCCAAAACACGGTTAGCTTAACTGAAGTGCAAGACGCCATTGATGTGTTTAATAAATCAGGCAATCAATTTGATGGCGTTATCTTTAACGGTTTCATACCCTCAAAATTGGGTTATCGATACGGCTATGGTTACGGTTATAAGTATGGAAGGGATGGCCGCTACGGTCGTTATGCCACCTACAGTGCTTATGGTAAATATACAGACGAAGCTGAAAAGTCTAAAGTCTAAAAAATAAGTTAGTTATTTATATAAGTTAGTCATTTATATAAGTTAGTCATTTTGTAATTTTTTTTACGACAATATCTTTTGTAACACGCCTGTTAGTTTTTAAACCAGTACGGCGGTAGCGTGCCTAAAGCTAGATCACAGCCCAAAACCTCGCAACTAAGCCACTCACCTAGGTCTCGCACCTAACACGCAATTAATACAAGCCTCAAACCATGCCCCCTCCCAACATTAAACTCGCCATAATAGGCTTAGGCTACGTCGGCTTACCTTTAGCGGTTGAGTTTGGGCGCAAGCGATCTGTGGTTGGGTTTGATATTAACTCTACCCGCATCAATGACTTAAAAGCCGGCAAAGACGTCACGCTTGAAACCTCGCAAGAAGAAATCGCAGCGGCCCAGCATTTAAGCTTTAGCCAGCAGCCTGAAGACTTGCAGTCTTGTAACGTATTTATTGTGACAGTACCGACCCCAATAGATCAGTACAACCGCCCAGACTTAACACCGCTAATTAAAGCCAGCGAAACCGTCGGTAAAGTGCTGAAGCAGGGTGATATCGTCATTTACGAATCAACCGTATACCCTGGTTGCACAGAAGAAGACTGCGTACCCATACTAGAAAAGCACTCTGGTTTAACCTTTAACCAAGACTTTTATTGCGGCTATAGCCCCGAGCGTATTAACCCAGGCGACAAAGAACACAGAGTAACCACGATTAAAAAAGTAACCTCTGGTTCAACCCCAGAAATTGCTGATTTTGTTGATGCACTGTATAACGAAATCATTACCGCAGGTACCCATAAAGCAGAGAGCATTAAAGTAGCAGAAGCCGCCAAGGTTATAGAAAATACCCAACGTGATTTAAATATTGCCTTAATTAACGAACTGGCTTTGATTTTTAATAAACTCGGTATAGATACCGAAGCCGTTTTAAAAGCGGCAGGTAGCAAATGGAACTTTTTACCCTTTAGGCCAGGTCTAGTCGGTGGCCATTGCATCGGCGTTGACCCCTACTACTTAACCCATAAAGCGGAAGCCGTTGGTTACCACCCAGAAATTATATTGGCAGGGCGCAGATTAAACGACAGCATGGGTACATATGTTGTAGCCCAACTTATCAAAGCCATGACTCAAAAGAGCCGGCCTATTGCAGGCGCAAAAGTTCTGGTTATGGGCTTAACCTTTAAAGAAAACTGCCCTGATTTACGAAATACACGTGTGGTTGATATGGTCGCAGAGCTAAAAGCCTACAACTGCGAAGTTGATGTATACGACCCTTGGGTATCAGCAAAAGAAGCCGAACACGAATACAGCATCACCCCAATTATGCAACCCAAAGCAAATCATTACGACGCCATCATTTTAGCCGTGGCACACAACCAGTTTAAAGAAATGGGCGCACAAGCCATACGTGCCTTAGGTGTACCGAACGCTGTGTTGTATGACTTAAAGTACCTGCTAACGGCTGATGAATCTGACCTTAGGCTGTAAATTAAAGTAATACCAAACAAAGCATCACCCTTCTAAACCATGACCACAGCAAATCTCTCTCTATTTGAGCAAGTTCAGCAAAACCTACAAGCCGAGCCTAAAACTTGGTTGGTTACTGGTGTGGCTGGCTTTATAGGCAGCCACTTGCTTGAAGCTCTGCTTAAACTTAATCAACGGGTGATGGGCTTAGATAATTTCAGTACAGGTTACCAACATAACCTTGATGAAGTTCAAAGCTTAGTTAAGGCTGAACAATGGTCTAACTTTAACTTTATAAACGGTGATATTCGTGATCTAAATACCTGCCAGCAAGCCTGCAAAGACGTTGATTATGTCCTGCACCAAGCGGCTTTAGGTTCCGTACCCCGTAGCATTGCAGACCCCATACTCACCAATCAAAACAATATAGATGGTTATTTAAACATGTTGGTTGCTGCACGCGATGCTAAAGTAAAAAGCTTTACCTACGCAGCTAGCAGCAGCACCTATGGTGACCACCCTGATTTACCTAAAGTTGAAGACAAAATTGGTAAACCGTTAAGCCCTTATGCGGTTACTAAGTACGTGAATGAGTTGTACGCCGATGTGTTTGCCAGAAGCTATGGTTTTAATACCATAGGCCTGCGCTACTTTAATGTGTTTGGCCCAAGACAAGACCCCAATGGTGCTTACGCCGCGGTTATACCTAAATGGGTCGATGCACTGATTAAAGATGAGCCAGTTTATATCAATGGTGACGGTGAAACTAGCCGTGACTTTTGTTTTGTGGGCAATGCGGTACAAGCTAACTTGTTAGCAGCTACCACACAAAACTCAGAGGCTTTGAATCAAGTTTATAACGTAGCGGTGGGTGATCGTACCAGCCTCAATGAGCTTTTCGGTCTGCTGAAAGAAAACCTAGCTGATTATTTCACGCTGGTTAAAAATGCCCAGCCTGTTTATAGAGAGTTTAGAGAAGGTGATGTGCGGCATAGTCAGGCTGACGTTGATAAAGCGAAACGGTTGCTGGGGTATGAGCCTAAGTTTGATATTACGGCGGGGTTGGGGGTTGCTGTGGGGTGGTTTGTTGCGCAAGTTGATACAGTTTCTTCAACTAAGAATTTAACTCATAAATAAAAATCCAGTCATCAATCGTAATATTTAAACAGTTTTTATTCGTCTGGTCTTAAAACATGAAAGCAGTCATCCTCGCGGGCGGTTTAGGCACACGAATCTCAGAGGAGACTCACCTAAAACCTAAACCCATGATTGAGATTGGTGGTAAGCCCATTCTTTGGCACATCATGAAAATGCACTCAGCTCATGGCGTCAACGATTTTATAATCTGTTGTGGTTATAAAGGCTATGTCATTAAAGAGTACTTCACCAACTATTTTTTGCATATGTCAGGCGTGACCTTTGATATGAGCAACAACAAAATGGAAGTGCATGAACAAAAGGCTGAACCTTGGCGGGTAACGTTAAATATGAAAATTCGTAATAATCAAGGTAAGTGGGCGCTTAGGCAAGTGTTGTATAAACACGTGCCACGTGAGTTTATTGAAAGACCCAAGGCAGGTTTTGCAATTCCCTTAGGCCAGTGGTTACGTGGGCCCTTACGTGACTGGACAAATGGCTTGCTTGATGAAACAAGGCTCAAGCAAGAGAGCTATTTAAAGCCTGCCCCAATTTTACAAGTATGGAAAGAGCATTTAACAGGCCGCATAGACCTCACCTCTAAACTTTGGGCGGTGTTGATGTTTCAATCTTGGCTTGAAGTAAACAAATAGCATGTTGGTTTACTGGTTGATTTTTGGTTTTGTTGCCTATATGGCGATTTCGCGTCGTCAAACGGGCCAACCTTATGGCATTGAGTTTAACTATCACTCGTCACAAAACCGTGGGCTAGGTTGGTTTGAATTAACTTTTATTTTGCTGGTTTTGGTTATTGGCCTTCGATTTGAGGTCGGCGGCGATTGGGGTAATTATTTGCCTGCAGTTGAAAGGGCAAAATGGAATACGCTGGCAGAAGCATTATCAAGGGGTGACCCTGCGTATGAACTTTTAAACTGGTTGGGGGCTAATTGGTTTGGCGGTATTTATTTGGTGAATGCTGTTTGTGCAGCATTTTTTGTATTTGGTTTGTTGGCATTTTGTAAAAATCAACCCCGGCCTTGGCTGGCTTTGTTGGTTTCAATACCCTATTTAGTGACTGTTGTGGCAATGGGTTATACGCGACAAGGTATTGCGATTGGTATTGCTATGTTAGCTTTAGTTGCTTTGCAACAAGGTAGTATTAGGCGTTATGTGATGTACATTGCATTTGCCGCGTTGTTTCACAAGTCAGCTATTATTTTAATGCCTTTGGCTATTTTGTTTAGTACAAAAAACCGCTGGCTTGTGATATTAAGCGTTGGTTTTACGACTTTTTTGACCTACATTTTTTTGCTGGCAGATTCTGTACAACAATACACTTCTGGCTATATAGATGCTGAATATGATTCAGCAGGTGCACTGATACGTATAACCATGAATGTGTTACCCGCCAGTATATTTTTATTGTACAGGCGGCGGTTTAATATAGAGCCCGTACAATCAAAGTTTTGGGCATGGGTTTCGTATATTACTTTAGCGCTTCTAGTTCCTTTATTTATTTCACCCTCATCAACCGCGGTTGACCGCGTGGCTTTGTATTTCATACCCATACAGTTATTTGTATTATCTCGCTTACCTGATGCCATGGCCACGAATAGGAATAGCCAAACTTGGGTGTTAGTTGTTGTGGCGTATAGCGCAGCGGTGTTGTTTGTTTGGTTGTTTTTTGCGTCTCACTCTAAGTTTTGGTTGCCCTACCAGTTTTACCCTTGGGTTTGGTTGTGGTCTTAATTTGACAAAAATCTTAATTTCAATCAACACCTCATGGAATTTATATAATTTTCGTGCCGGTTTGATACGTGCTTTGGTTGAGGCCGGTTACGAAGTGGTGGTCGCTGCACCGCCAGACGATTACTCTGCAAGGGTTAAAAAGTTGGATTGTCGTTATGTACCGTTACCAATGACTAATAAGGGTACTAACCCTGCAAGTGACTTATGGTTGCTGTTGCGTTACTGGTTGCTGTTGCGTAAAGAAAGGCCCAATGCTTATTTTGGTTACACCATCAAGCCAAATATTTATGGCTCAATTGCAGCGCATAGGTTGGGCATTCCTGTTATCAATAATATCGCTGGCTTAGGTGCGGTGTTTATGAAAGATACGTTATTGACTAAGCTGGTTAAACATTCGTATAAGCTAGCATTGTCAAAATCGAATACGGTTTTTTTTCAAAATGAAGATGATAGGCTGATGTTTGTTGAAGCAGGCTTAGTACCTGCGTCAATCACAGACCGGTTGCCCGGTTCTGGGGTTGATTTGGTTAAGTTTGCTTATCAAACACCTTTAGAAAAGGTGGGCTTAGAGCATAAAGTAAGCTTCATTTTGATTGCCCGCATGTTGTTTGATAAGGGCATTGACGAATACGTAAACGCAGCCCGCCTGATCAAAGCCCGCTACCCACAGGCAGAGTTCAATTTGCTTGGTTTTCTTGACGTACAAAACCCAGCCGCCATTTCTCGCTCTCAAATGAACCAGTGGGTAAGCGAAGGTGTTATCAACTATTTAGGCACTACTGATGATGTGCGCCCTTACATCAACAGTACAGATTGTGTCGTACTACCCTCATACCGAGAAGGCGTACCCAGATCGCTACTAGAAGCCGCCGCCATCGGGCGCCCCATCATTACCACCAACGCAGTAGGCTGCAAAGAAGTCGTTGATGACGGCGTCAATGGTTTTTTGTGTCGTCCAAGAGATGCTGCTAACCTTGCTAATAAGCTTGAACAAATGTTGTTGCTGAGTGTTGCACAACGAACGGCAATGGGGCTAAGGGGCCGGGAAAAAATTGAACGTGAGTTTGATGAGAGAGCGGTGATAGGGAAGTATTTGGAAAAGATGGCTTTAATCGTAGCCGTTTCTGTTATCGGAAATAAATGAATTTGATGTTTTGTTCAGTAAAACGATGGGAAGTCAATCAAATCATATTAAGCTTGGTTATTACCCAGAAAGATACGACCTTCGAGCAATTGCCTTTTGAGCATTAACAATTCAAAAACTAAATTAATGGACTAAATCATGGGACGTGGAAGCCTCACAATTTCAATAGATCTGGAACTGGCTTGGGGAAATTGGGATAATTTATCTTCCCATCACATATTGAATGTCCAAACTCTTGAGCGAAAGATTAATTTATCCATGGTGTAGGCTATAAATATATTAGAAATACGCTCTGTAACCCAGGGTCTGAGCTCATCGATATTTTCGTGAATGTTCTTGTAGATGGATACCCCCGATGACTTTACGGGGCCAGTCAACCTGGGGAACCCTGGTGAGTTCACGATTCGTGAGTTGGCGGAGAAGATATTGGAAATGACGGGTTCTCGTTCTGAGCTTGTGTTTAAGCCGCTTCCTATCGATGACCCCAGGCAGCGTCAGCCGGATATTACATTGACAAGGGAACGCTTGGGCTGGGAGCCGAAGATTAAACTGGCCGACGGCTTGGTGCAGACCTTTGAATTTTTTGAGTGCCGTTGTATTCGCTGTCATGCCAAATGGTACGCATCGGGTTGCAGTGTGAAGCATTATGATTTCTAATTGCAACCTATTCTTGGAGAATTCAATGACTTCAGCACTTAAAATTTCGGATCAACTGGTGGACTCAGCCCGCCCCTACGCAGTGGCTATGCATCGCTCGGTCACCAAGCAAATCGAGTACTGGGCTCAACTGGGTAAAGCAGCCGAGGACAACCCAGACCTGCCTGTGGGCATGATTCGTGAAATTCTGATCAGTCGGCAGGAGGCTGCTGCGGGCATGCTCAGCGACTACAAGTTCGATTGAATGAAGTTCCTCGTCACCCCGAGGTTCGCTCGGAACATCAAGGGCTTGCATTCGGCAGAGAAGAAAGCATTGGATGAGCAGTTGCGTGCGCTTGTGGAACAGCCCGAAGCCGGGGACATGAAAAGGGGTGATCTCGCTGGCATCAGGGTTGTGAAATACAAGCACAACACGCAGCAGTGGTTGCTGGCTTATGAGGTCACAGAAGAGACAATTGTGCTGCTCGCGCATGGCAGTCACGAGAATTTTTATACAAATCTAAAACGATAAATGCGCATCGCCGGTGTCTCAATAAATAGACCTGCCAGCGATAAGACTCCTTTGCAGGCTCATCTGCCCATGCCGCGACTCTCCGAGCTTGCCACACGAGATATGGTCGATAGTTTGCATGAGGTGACGCGCAACCAGACACCGACGAGCGAGCGCATCGACGCATGGGCGAGAAAAAACAAGTTACCCGTTTTGCCTACCAAGACGTACCAGTATCACCAATAGCGCGCTTTAAGTGGGGAAGGTTTACTGAAAAAATCTAACCTCGGGGAACTCGCCATTCAAGAATCGATGAACAATTTTGCGCTGACGATTACGCCGCGCACGGGTGTCTTTCTGTTCGAGGATCACAAGATCGCCCGTGCCAGCTTCCTGCTACCGGACAACTGTCGCAAGGTCACGACGTGCGCTTTTCTGATTTTTCTCGAACAGCGCGGCTGGAAAGTGTGAACCTGGAAACGGCAGTTGACCGCAGTACCGCTTGAATGCTTTGGCAAACTCGCAGCTACCTCAGCCCCTTGCAGTTTTGCATACAAATATGTAAAATGAGTGCATTGAATGCAATTTGATGAGGTGGTGCTATGGCAATGCTGACAGTACGTAATCTGCCCGACGACGTGCATCGTGCGCTGAGGATGCAGGCAGCTCTTCATGGGCACAGCACCGAGGCCGAGGTCCGCGAGATTCTGGCAACCGCAGTTAAGCCAGAGACGCGCGTTCGCTTGGGCGAAGCGCTCGTGGCATTGAGTCGTAAAATTGGACTTACCAACGAAGATTTTGAGGTCTTCGACCAGGTGAGAAACAAGACGCCGGCCGAGCCGCTGAGGTTTGAATGATCGTCCTCGATACGAACGTCGTTTCCGAGGCGATGAAGCCTGAGCCACACCAAGCCGTGCGAGCTTGGCTGAACGATCAAGCCGCCGAAACGCTGTATTTGTCCAGCGTGACGCTGGCCGAGCTGCTGTTTGGCATCGCGGCGCTCCCGACCGGCAAACGCCGTGACATGCTGGCGCAGGCTCTTGATGGTCTGATGGGACTGTTCAGGGATCGGCTGCTGCCATTCGACACCGATGCGGCACGCCGCTATGCCGAGCTGGCCGTGATGGCCAAGACTAGCGGGCGAGGCTTCCCAACACCTGACGGCCACATCGCCGCGATTGCTGCCTCTCGGGGTTTCATCGTGGCGTCACGCGACACTGCCCCCTTTGATGCGGCCGGCGTCCCCGTCATCAATCCGTGGAGTGCATAGATGTGGCCTTATTGGTTTTTGTTTTTGGTGCCGGCGTGGCTGGCCATGACGCATTTGCGCCCTGCAAGCAGCATGGCCAGCAACGCTGGGCGCTGGCCCGATTGGTAGCGCGTGGTGTTTGTGCTGCTGGTGCTGAAGATTACCTTCGCTTGCGCCAAAGTTCCCTTTCTACCGGGTCAGACTTTCTTGATTTGGTGACTTTCTATGACGATAGAGGCCACAAACAAAAAGGTCTTGAGGTGGCAGAGCGAGGGCTTACTGTCGGTATCGGAAGGCTAAAAGAGTTACGTGACTTTGTGGCCGAACATGCAAAAAATACAGGCAATCGTGAGCGCTACTTGGCTCTTCAGTTCGATCAATCGATTGAGCCGTTATGTCTAGACAGTTACCTGACGTTTTATGAATAATGCACCACTTCTGAGTGGGCGAGCTATGAAATTAAACTGATGTCTGCGTTGCCAAAGGCTTGGCACTTCTGTTAGTGATGCCGCCGCATCACAACTACTGGGCAACTAGCAACGAACGTCGCTTTGCCAAACAACTCGAAAACCTTTACCCAATAACTATTCTAAATTATTACATCACCGCGCTTGGTAAGCTTGAGAAATCAACGCGCAAAATATACGCGCAACAATCTCTGGTCTGCCGGCATTCCAAGATGAGTTGAGCAAAGCGATGCTCAATTGGAATCGTGGCGATGAAAAGTAGTCTAGTGATAAATGGGCTGTGCATCAAAGACCGCTGTGACGGTTCAACTCCAAGCGTCAAAGTTCCACCACAGGTTCTGCGTGTACTGATGCACGATGCCTGCCCCGACTGGCAAGTACCCGAAGAGGGTTGGAAGATCATTGATTCATGCTTCCAGCTTCCTGATCAAAATAATCGGCATGTTTGGCCGTGCGGCACTTGTTGAGTTGATGTCTCGCTACCTAAACGGTCTGCTAGACTCTACCGCCTGCATATCCTTGCGGTTTAATCCATAATATTGTACATTTGTATAACATTTTGAGTTAATTATGTTAAACGCGTACCTCCGCAAATCAGGCGGCTCACTGATCATGACCATCCCAGCATCCTACGCCGAGCAAAACGGCCTAGATGCGGGTTCGTGCGTGTCTGTCGATATCAATGGCATAGAGCTGAAGGTCTTTAACCCTGTGGGGTCTCACAATAGCGGTCTGATTGGTGAAGACACATGGCGTTGGCAGCAGTTTGCAAGCGCTCTTCCTAAAAACAAGCAGTAATCGCGCCCCTCAGGGCGTTGCTCAGCATGATTTCCTCTGCATTGACAACGTCTGCAACGCTTAGGTTAGCTTCGCGGGCATGCCACTTCGGCTCATTTAAAATAATTGATCGCATGATGCCCGGCAAGACCCCTGCACTAAGTGGGGGCGTTAACCATTCTTGCGACCCCTTTGGTTTGATAAACACACTTGACCTGCCACCCTCGGTGACATGGCCTTGTTCATTCACAAAAAGCGCATCAAAACCACCACGCGAAACAGCAAATTTCCATGCTTGATCGTAAATTTTGCGATGGCTGACTTTATGCTCCAATAAAACATTGCCTGAATGCGTGAGCGCTTCTGCAGGGTGGTCAAATAAATCTGTCGCCCAAAATATCTTTACTTTCTCGATCAAAGGCTCAACTGAGGGATCGTTTGAGGGGTTAGCTAATGGTTCAATTATGGCCTCAGTTAAAGTATTAGCCAAGGGCTCAAGCTTAGCCAGTTGATAGCTCAATATGCCATCGGCAGCAAGGTTAAAGCGCAGTCGATACTGCACTTCTTTAGCGCAATCAACACAGGCTTCTTGAATGATGCTTATGGCATCGTCAACGCTAAATGCAATGCCTAATACTATAGCTGAGCTTACTAAACGTTGCAGATGTTTTGTCAAATGTTGTGCGACTGAATGTTTAACAAGAATCGTTTCAAATAAACCGGTCGCACTTGGTAAGGCGGTTAAAAACTCAGCCTTCAAGTTACATTCTTGCCACTCATCATCAACATCAGAACCGTTAGTAATGCCGGCGCCAATACCTAGGGTAAAGGTTGACGTGTGTGTTGATGGATTTTTTTGAAGTTCTACGGTACGTATGGGCACACTGAAGGCAAAATCACCATTAGGGTCTAGCCAACCCAAGGCGCCACAATAGAAGCCACGTTCACTCGACTCGAGCTCTTGAATGATTTCCATGCTTCTTTTTTTAGGGGCGCCGGTTACTGAACCGCATGGAAATACAGCCATCAAGATATCAATTAAGCGAAGACCGCGCTTGGCTGTGGCTTCCACGGTAGAAGTCATTTGCAACACATCGCCGTGTCTAGCAACATTAAATAATTGCGGCACGTTCACGCTGCCAAGTTGCGCCAAGCGACTTAAATCATTTCTAAGTAAGTCAACAATCATGACATTTTCTGCTTGGTTCTTGGGGTCATTAGCCAGTTGATTGGGCGATGAATGCAGGGCGTTGGCCGTACCTTTCATGGGCATGGCTTTTAACGTGTTGCCGCGGCGCTCAATAAAAAGCTCGGGTGATTGAGAAAGAATGTAGTTTGTGCCCTGTTGAATAAAAGCACCGTAGCGACCTGGTTGACGATCACGTAAGCGCATATAAAGTGCCAGGGGCTCACCGTAGGTTTGGCCCGTCACGCGGTAGGTATGATTGATTTGGTAGGCATCGCCGCAGCGAATGTATTTTTGAATGGTTTGAATATCGGTTGCAAATTGTTCGGGGGTGATTGAGCTTTGAATGTTGGTGATGCCAGCAGTTGGGGTGTTGGTTGCTGCGGCTGCGATGGGTGCAGTAACAGAAATGTCTGCAACGCCCGTCATACTTGATCTGCTTGACGAAGCTGCCAACCGACCTAATTCTTGTTTTAAATAAGCGTCAACTTGATCTTTAGAGAGTGCTTCATACTGATCAAAAGACCATGCCAAAATCAGTGGGTGGGGGTTGTGTTCCAAGCCAAAAGCACTAGGTTTAGGCGTGTGCCCTAAGTTAATTGTGAAGTCTTTGGGCGCTATGCCATGCAAATAATGCCCTAACTCATAAGCAAAAGCGGCCACAACATATTGATTTTGAGACAGCGCTATAGAGATTTCATCAAGGCATCGCTCAACAGCCATGAGTGTGGCCGCTTGATTTGGCTGAGGGTTAACGCCCCATGTCTGAATAGGCGCTTGTTTGTATAGGCGACTAGTGGGTTTTGTTGCAGCGCTGTGCACATCATCAAGCAAGATCACGGCAACCAACCCCTAGCCCTTAAAATTCATTGTTTTACTTTGTTTTAGCATGCTAGCGAAGTCGTTGAAACGAGTCAAATTGAGACTGGTGCTAGACGTATTGTCTTTTGATTTCAGTCATTGACTTAAATTGGCATGTAAGGCATTCAAGTAATCAAGTAATCAAGTAATCAAACATTGACAATCTTTGTATTATTGATGATACTGAACCATTAGTATTAATTATGAGACGATCGTTATGCATGTTTCTTTAACTCCTGAACTTGAAACCCGCGTTAAAACCAAAGTTCAAAGCGGTCTCTATAACAATGCCAGCGAAGTCATTCGCGAAGCGCTGCGCTTTATGGACTCTCATGAAGAGTGGGTTAAAGAGATCAAACTGGCTCACCTCAGAGAGCAACTGAGGGTCGGTTTGAATCAACTCGACCAGGGGCTTGGTATTCCGGTTAAATCAAAAGCCGAACTCGACAGGCTATTTGCATGCATACAAAACTCGACAAAAATTTAGTTGAGATCATCAGGGTGTTGCATGCACGCCAAGACCCAGAGCGACATATTCATTTGAGTCTAAAAATCGAAAAGTGATTGCTGGTTATTCGTTATTGGTTGATCAACCCACTTAAAGCCACAAAACTCGCCTGATTATTAAAGAAAAACATACTGCCTCTTATATATTGGCAAAATATGCTCAAAGGCGGTGCTGACTCGCCGAGATTACGACAAAGGGGCTTGGAAATCATGAACGCACGCATTGACTTGAACCACTTGATTCCGGTGTGGGAACTCTTTCGCATGAGTACTGATATTTCGCCTATTCGCGATGAAGCGCATTACGGTCATATGACTGAGATACTTGAGGCATTGCTAGATGAAATCAAAGGCAACGAGCAACACGCTGATATGGGCTTAGTAGACATCGTGGGCGATCTCATTGCAGACTACGAGTCTCAACATCATTTGTTGCCCGATGCCACAGGAGTGCAAGCCTTAAAATTCTTGATTGATCAGCATGGCTTGAAGCAAAGTGAGCTTCCGGAAATTGGTAGCCAAGGTGTCGTTTCTGAAATTTTGACCGGCAAGCGTGAACTTAATATTCGTCAAGTACGGGCTTTGAGCGAACGTTTCGGGGTTTCAGCTGCTACTTTTGTGTAAATCATGATTGCACGTACTCCTTAAATTGACTCAATAAATTAACTTAGTAAATTAATTCATTTAATTAACTCATTAAATCTACTTATCAGTTGTCGTCTATCACCTAAAAGCACCCCCACCATGATTCCCTTTCTAGACCTCAAAGCCCCTTACCTCGAGTTAAAAGAAGAGCTCGATGAAGCGATTCAGCGAGTTGTGAGTTCGGGTTGGTTCATCGGTGGGCCAGAAGTCGATCATTTTGAGGCAGACTACGCGGCCTTCTGCAATGTCGACCATGCGGTGGGTTTGGCAAATGGCTTAGATGCTTTGCATTTAGCATTGCGAGCCATGGATGTGGGCGTGGGTGACGAAGTAATTGTGCCTAGCAATACCTACATTGCGACGTGGTTGGCGGTTGCGCAGTGTGGTGCCACACCCGTGCCGGTTGAACCCGATGAAAAAACATACAACATTGACCCGAGTTTAATTGAAGCGGCCATCACTTCCAAAACCAAAGTCATTTTGCCGGTTCATTTGTATGGCCAGCCCGCTGACCTTGACCCTATTTTAGAGATCGCTCGCAAGCACGGTTTACGCGTATTAGAAGATGGCGCACAAGCCCACGGTGCGCTGTATAAAGGCAAACGTTTAGGCGGCCATGGCGATGCCGTCGCCTGGAGCTTTTACCCAGGTAAAAATTTAGGTGCGATGGGTGATGCCGGTGCGGTTACAACCAACGACGCAGAATTAGCCGATCGCATAAAAGTGTTGCGCAATTATGGCTCACGCGTGAAATATGTGAACGAAGTGCAAGGCTACAACAGCCGCCTTGACCCCTTGCAGGCTGCGATATTGCGCGTCAAACTTGCGTACTTAGATAAGTGGAATGCCCGCCGCAGCGTGATAGCAGCGCAGTATCAAAAGGGTTTAGCAGTAAGTGGCTCAGCATCAAGTGGCTTGATCTTACCTACAGTACCCGAGTGGGCAGACCCGGTTTGGCACTTGTACGTGGTGCGCCACGGCAACCGCGATGGTTTTCAAAAGCATTTAGAAAGCTTGGGCGTGAGCACCTTAATTCACTACCCCATTCCCCCTCACTTGCAGGGTGCGTTTAAAGACATGGGGTATAAAAAAGGCGACTTCCCCATCGCCGAACGCATTCACAATGAAATCGTCAGCTTGCCTATTTCACCAAGCATAACGGCACAAGAAGCTGAACAGGTTGTGAAGAGTTGCTTGGCGTAACGAATAAACCTTAACTTATAGCCTTAAATCACAGCCTTGAATTAACGCCTTAAGTTACAGCATTAAATCGCAGCCTTAAGTTAAATTTTAAGTACTTTCTGGCCCTTGATTTGAAGATCGTAACGGCTAGCTGTTTTTTTCAGAAAGGCAGACCCTAAAGCATGCGTAAATTCTGCATCGGTGTTGCTGGGGTACTTAGCTAGCATTTGCTCTACAACATTCATTTGGTCTTTTCTCGTAAGCGAAAAAGCGCGTTTAATATGGGCTGTTTGATACCCAGCTGTGCAATGTGCTGCAGTAATTGAAGGTCAAAATCGTTTAAGGCGCTCTTATCAAAACGCAAATCTTCTTCTAAGTAAGTGGCGAGCGAGGTGACTGCGTATTCCGCTCAAACTGGACACTGATTCCACGGCAAACTGGTCACCTATTCCACGGCAAACTGATCACTCAAACTCTTTAAAACTGATCTCTTCGGAGCGAAGCGACGCGGGGTTATTTTGTTTATAAACGTAAAGCTTTGTTTCAGTCAATTTGTGATCGTTTTTTTCGTTGTGATTCCCCTGTCAGTTTGATCATATGTGCGTTATGCACGACTCGGTCTAAAATCGCATCGGCTAGCGTGGCCTCGCCCATTGCGTCATGCCAATGCTCTACAGGCAAT
>Ga0209702_10000277_pt1 | contig 104997 bp, 93 predicted proteins | sample FRY01_FD_187210 | JGI IMG/M metagenome (GOLD analysis project Ga0209702, IMG submission 187210) | Freshwater microbial communities from Lake Fryxell liftoff mats and glacier meltwater in Antarctica - FRY-01 (SPAdes) (version 2) | ecosystem: Environmental > Aquatic > Freshwater > Ice > Glacier... | reverse complement strand
AGGTACCAATCAAGGAACCTCTTCAGGAAGTATCGTTAATCAATCGCTTACGCTTAGTTTAAATATGGCTTTCTAATCACTTGATAGGTCATTTTAAGGCTATTTCAACATGCAAGCGTTAACCGGTTTCACACTTTTACTGATCTTTCAGGCGCTTGGTGAGGCACTGGTAAGAGTGTTTAACTTGCCCTTACCAGGCCCCGTTGCAGGTATGGTTTGTTTAATACCCGCTTTATACTGGCCGCGCCTGAGGCATACAGTGGAAGCCGCGGCCAATTTTTTGCTCAATAATTTATCGTTATTGTTTGTGCCGGTTGGGGTGGGGGTGATGACGCACCTTGATTTATTGTCAGAGTTTGGTCTGCGCATTGGCTTTATATTAGTTGTGTCGTCGGTAGTGGGTATTGCCGTGACGGCCTGGCTGTTAGGCCACACCGGTCAATCGAAAGAAGACGAACATGTCTGATTTTGTTGAACTCTGGACATACCTATCAACCACGCCATTATTTGGCTTGGCCTCAACGCTGGCCTTATACCTTGTCACCAGTGCCATTTATAAAAAACTCAATCAGCACCCATTAGCTAACCCAGTGCTCTGGACAGTGATTGTTCTCGCATTATCTTTAACATTGCTTCAAGTGCCTTACCAGACCTATTTTTCAGGTGCACAATTTATTCATTTTTTACTCGGGCCTGCCGTGGTGGCCTTGGCATGGCCGTTATGGCTAAAACGAGTCGAGCTGATGCGTCGTTTGCCACGCTTGTTTATGGCCGCGTTAGTGGGTGGCGTGGTGTCAGCTGTGCTTGCCGTTGCAATGGCTTGGTTGCTTGATCTGCCACAGTACTTGGCCATGTCGTTGGCCCCTAAGTCAGTTACTGCACCCGTTGCCATGGGTTTGGCTGCAACAATGGGTGGGCTACCTGAGCTAGCCGCCATTTTTGCAGTGTTAACGGGTTTAATTGGCGCACTACTTGGTAAATATATTTTTGATTTTATTCACATTGCCCGCGACACCAGTGGCTGGGCACAGCGAGGTTTTGCCCTAGGTACCATTTCACATGGTATTGGTGCAGCCCGGGCTATACAAATAGAACCCACCGCGGGCGCTTTCGCTGGGCTGGCTTTGGGGTTGCAGGTCATACTGGCCTCGCTCTGGATGCCAGTTATGCTTTGGGTGATTTTATGGCTTAACCCGTCGTGGGGTTAACATTTTCTGCCTGAACAAAAGCACGTTTCATGCCAACGAGTTTGTGCCACATACCCCGTTTCAAATTATTTAAGTCGACTGTCAAACCATTGCGCCATCTCTGGGGCTGTCCCATACTTTTTTGGAGTCTTGAGCCATAGCAAAACTACTTGCTTGTGCCAGGGGCCAACCCAACTGAAAGACACGAGTTCTTAATGTGCCACGTAAAATTTCACCGCTTTCAAAGTCTGGGTATTGAACCGACATTAGGCTGACACGACTCGTTGGGCTTCGGCAGGCAATATGCTGTGTACCAAGCTGGTTTGGGTGATTAAGACCTGCTGCACCGACTAACTCGCCTAATGACTTCAGCGTATTACGATGATAATTAGCAACTCTAGGGGCTTTGTCTGTGACCACTAACGCGCGTTGACGACGCTCATCTTGAGTCGCGACACCCGTTGGACACTTACCCGTATGGCATTGCTGTGCTTGAATACAGCCAATTGCAAACATAAAAGCACGTGCACTGTTACACCAGTCTGCGCCCAATGCAAAAACGCGTGCCATATCAAATGCTGAAACAATTTTGCCAGATGCCCCTAGCTTAATTTGATCTCGAATGCCCAAACCCACCAAGGTGTTGTGTACCAAACGGAGTGCTTCACGCAATGGTGTACCCACGTGATCTGCAAATTCAACAGGTGCTGCACCGGTGCCACCTTCTGCGCCGTCGATCACAATAAAATCAGGTTTGATATCGGTTTCGATCATGGCTTTAGCAATCGCGAACCATTCCCAGGGGTGACCTATACAAAGTTTGAACCCTACCGGTTTGCCACCCGATAGGCGGCGTAATTTATCAACAAACATCAACAGGCTAATGGGTGAATCAAAAGCGCTGTGTGATGCTGGCGAATTACAATCTTTGCCTATGGGAACACCACGTGCTGCAGCAATCTCTGCCGTGACTTTGCCACCAGGTAAAATACCACCGTGCCCGGGCTTAGCGCCTTGAGACAGTTTGATTTCAATCATTTTCACTTCTGGACGTGTGGCATTGGCAGCGAAAGCTTGGTCGTTAAAGTGACCTTTTTCGTCGCGACAACCAAAATAGCCTGAACCAATATTCCAAATTAAATTGCCACCGGGCTTCAGATGGTAGGCACTGATGCCCCCTTCACCCGTATCGTGTGCAAAGTGACCGATTTTGGCGCCCTCATTAAGTGCCAAAATCGCATTGGCTGAAAGCGAACCAAAACTCATAGCTGAAATATTTAAAACAGACAAATCAACGGGTAGCTTGCAGGCAAGTCCGCCCACAGTAATTCTAAAATTAGGGTCTTTGATGTGTTGGGGTGCCATAGAGTGGTTGATCCACTCATAGTGATCGTTGTAAACATCTATGTGGGTACCAAACGCGCGTTTATCAATTTGTTGTTTTGCACGTTGATAAACCATGGTGCGGGTGTCACGTGAAAACGGTGTGTCTTGACTGTCGTCTTCAAAAAAATACTGTCTCAGTTCAGGTCTTATTGATTCAAAAAAGTAGCGCAAATTACCGATAATTGGGTAACTGCGCCTTACGGCGTGGTGAGTTTGTTTAAGGTCGTAAAAACCCAACGCGGTAAGGGCTAGAAATACGAGAGTCAAAACTAACCAATCAAGTGAAAGGGTTATAGCCATGGCAAGCGTCACAGCGCTGGCAATGATGGCAATGTAGAGGGCACTGTAGCGACCGACAAAAGGCATATGTATGCTCCGAAGTATCTTACGGTCGTAATGTTAAATAATCGACCCAAGCAACGATACCACTTAAGGTCACCATTGAAATCATGGTTGTTACTAATATCGCTTGGGCGCTGGTTGTGGCGTGGCGCTTATATAAACTGGCTAACATAAAAGGCCCCGTACCTAGGGGTAGGGCGCTAGTCAGTATGGCAACCCAAGCCCACATAGCTGGCATATTAAAGACCCATAATGCCAAAATGGTGACCACTATTGGGTGCACAAATAGTTTCACCACACTGATGTGCTTGACCGCGGGGGTGAGCGCTTGCTTGGGTGTGTGGGCTAAAAAGAGACCAATTGCCACCAAAGCACAGGGTATAGACGCCTCGCCAAGTAAATCTAAAAACCGTGTTGCTGCAGCGGGTTGCCACAAACCCAGCGCAGACCACAATATGCCTAACAAAGGCGAGACTAGAAGCGGGTTACGAATAACCGACGTACCGACTTTTAGCAGGGTAGGTACGATGCCTTTTCCTTGAGCTAATTTGAGCTCTAAGCAAACAATAGTGATACCAAATTGCACGGTAACGGTCATCACAGCGCAAATGATAGAGGGTGCCAACGCCTCGGGCCCGAACACAATCAACATCAAGGGTATGCCCATAAAGCCGGCGTTGCCGTAACCGGCGCTCATACTGTTAATGATGCGATCAATTGGATCAAGAGCGTCGTGTCGGCTTAAAAACCAGTAAGAGGCGGCGGCTGCCCCAACGCCGAGCATATAGGCTGCTATAAAGCCGGGTTGAGCCAATTGATCAATAGGGGTGCGTGCCATAGCTATAAATAGCAAGGCAGGAAGCGCCATATAAATAACGAATTGATTGAGTACGCGGGTTGCCGTTTGATCAAGAATGTTGGCTCGTGCCGCTAACCAGCCAGCAAAAATGAGAGCAAAGACTGGAAAAACAGCTTCAAAGACGGTAATCAAAAGCATGAACCATGCCCATTTAGTCGGTATAGCTAAGGCTATACTAGAGAAAGAGGGTCGAAAACGTGATCTCGACCTAAGACGTGACATGCTCAAATACGATGGTGCCCAGAAGAGGACTCGAACCTCCACACCTTTCGGCACACGGACCTGAACCGTGCGCGTCTACCAATTCCGCCACCTGGGCAAACCTTGTGGTGCAATAGATACATCACACAAGCCCGAAATTATAGACGAGAAACATACTTTGGCAACTCAGCGAACAAAAAGCCCGAAAGCAACTTCAGTAAAAACAGTAGACGTGAATGAGGCGATACCTGATTTTGACCCCGATGTGCCCTCACGAGAAAATATTTTAGAGGCGCTGCGTCAAGCAGCGGTGCCGTTGTTACCAGAAGATCTAGCCCAAGCATTGAATGTTGTTAGAGAAGCGACTCAGGTGGGGTACGACCGACGCATCGCTGCAATGGAGCGTGATGGCCAAATTACGCGTAATCGCAAAGGCCTTCTGTTGCTCACCAACAAGCTTGATTTTATTGCGGGTAAAGTGCAAGGCCATCGTGATGGTTTTGGCTTTTTAATACGCGATACGGGTGGGTCAGATTTATTTTTATCACCCCGTGAAATGCTAAAAGTTTTGCATGGTGATCGAGTATTGGTTAAGCAATCAGGTGAATACCGAGGTAAACCCGAGGCCACTATTGTCGAAGTAATTGAGCGACGCACCAATCGATTAGTTGGCCGATTTTTAAACGAACGGGGTTTAGCGATTGTTGTTCCTGAAGATCAACGCATCAAACACGACGTTCTGATACCCCCCGGTGAGGCCGGTGAGGCTCAGCCTGGTCAAGTTGTTTTGGTTGACATCATTGAACAACCCACCCGTCACACTCAACCCTTAGGGCGTGTTACCGAAGTGTTGGGTGAAGTTGACGACCCCGGTATGGAAATTGAAATAGCCGTTCGCAAGTTTGATGTACCCGTTGAATTTTCGGTTAATACCTTAAAGCAGACCGACAAATTACCTGACGCATTACGCAAAGGCGACTACAAAGATCGCGTTGATTTACGCGATGTTGCATTCATCACAATTGACGGTGAAGACGCCCGCGATTTTGATGACGCGGTGTATTGCGAGCCGATTGAAGTTGACGCAGCCCATCAACAAAATAATTGGCGACTGTTGGTAGCGATTGCAGATGTCAGCCACTATGTTCTACCTGAAGACGCGCTAGACACCGATGCACAGGCGCGCGGAACGAGTGTTTATTTTCCGCGTCGGGTCATTCCGATGTTCCCTGAAAAATTATCAAATGGCCTGTGTTCTCTGAATGCGCATGTTGATCGTGCCGTGTTGGTGTGCGACATGGTGATTGCCGGTCATGGCGAAAAAGCGGGTCAAGTGACCGCTTATCAGTTTTATAATGCAGTGATTCATTCACATGCTCGCACCACCTACAACCAAGTTTGGGAAACCCTGCAACACAGTACGGGTCCTGTTGCAAAATCATTCGCAAATGTATTGCCTCAAATTCAAGATTTGCACACGTTGTTTACCGTCTTACATGCTGCACGCAAAGCCCGTGGCGCGATTGATTTTGATAAAGTTGAAACTAAAATTGTTTGTAACGAGTTGGGTCGCATCGATAAAATCGTGGCGCATGTGCGTAATGACGCGCACCGTTTAATCGAAGAGTGCATGTTGGCTGCTAACACCTGCGCGGCTGACTTCATGCATCGTAGCAAGCACCCCGGTTTATTTCGTGTGCACGAAGGCCCAACGCCTGAGCGGTTGCAAGCGCTCAGGGCATTTTTAAAAACTGTCAGTCTAGATTTAGCGGGCGGCGACGACCCACAAGCTAAAGACTATGCCGCATTGGTTGATCGAGCCCGTGGCCGACCTGATTTTGATTTGTTACAAACGATGTGCTTACGGTCTATGCAACAAGCGATTTATACCCCTGACAATATGGGGCATTTCGGCTTGTCATTCCCGGCTTACACACATTTCACGTCACCCATTCGCCGTTACCCTGATTTAATGACGCATCGTGTCATAAAAAGCCTGTTAGCTGGAAAACGGTATCGGCCCCAGCCACCTGACCATGTTGTCGTTCCCGGCATCAGCGAACAAGAGTTTGAGCACGACACATGGGAAAAAATCGGCATCATCTTATCGGGCTATGAACGCCGTGCAGACGATGCATCACGTGATGTTGAAGCCTGGTTGAAATGTTGGTTTATGAAAGAACGGGTGGGTGAAGTTTTTAGCGGCCGTGTAACAGGGGTAGCAAGCTTTGGTATTTTTGTCACGCTAGATACTTTGCATGTTGAAGGCATGGTTCATGTGTCTGAACTGGGCACAGAGTATTTTCAATACAACGATGCCATGCACGAGCTACGTGGTGAGCGCACGGGTATGCGATACCGTTTGACTGATTCAGTGCAAGTGCAGGTGTCAAGGGTTGATCTTGAAGCGCGTCGCATTGAGTTTAGGTTGGTTGCTGGTGAATCGTTTGCAGCCATTAAGCGTGCCCGTAATCGCGTTGATACCGAATCAGCGATTCATGTTAAAAAAGCAGCCTCACCTAAACCTGCACAATTTAAAGGTCAAACAGCGCGTGAACGACGTTCACAGTTAAAACAAACCGCTAAAGTGCAGGCAACAGCCAAAGCCACCCCTAAAAAGAAACCCACTCGATCGGTTAAATCAACACCAACCGTCATCAAGAAAACCTCTACAGCAGCGCCTCAAAAGAGTGTTGCCAAGAAAAAACGTTAAGCATACAAATATGAGCGAAAAACAAGTTTTACTCGGCTTTCATGCTGTTACCGCAAGGCTGCGTCATGCTGCCTGTTCTGTTATAGACCTATATTTTGATAAACAGCGTCGCGATAAACGCATGACTACACTTATTCAAACGGCACGCGACAATGGGGTTCAAGTCCACCCGGTAGAAAGTGACCGACTTGATGCACTCGGTGGTGACTCGCATCATCAGGGTGTCGTGGCTCTAGCTAGTGCCATGACTTTAGCAGTCGATATTGATGAAGTACTCGAAACCATTAAGGGCCCACCGCTGTTGCTGGTGCTTGATGGTGTGACTGACCCCCATAATTTAGGTGCTTGCCTACGAACGGCTGACGCCGCTGGGGTGCATGCCGTTATTGCGCCACGTGATCGTTCAGCGGGTTTAAGCGCTGTGGTTCGCCGTGTGGCATGTGGGGCAGCCGAAAGCTTGCCCTATATTATGGTTACAAATTTAGCGCGTACCTTGCGTCAACTTAAAGACAGCGGTGTGTGGCTGGTCGGCACCGATGAGACGGGTGAAAAAAACATCAGTCAAGTTGATACGAAAGGGCCTACAGCTTGGGTAATGGGTGCTGAAGGCGACGGTATGCGTCGTTTAACCCGCGAGAGTTGCGATGTATTGGTGCGCATACCCATGATGGGCAGCGTTGAAAGTTTAAACGTTAGCGTGGCAACCGGTGTGTGCTTATATGAAACGGTACGCCAACGTCATTCTAAAAATAGTTGATTAACATTAAAAAAGATCAAAAAAATTAAGACTGATCAAATTAAAATCTAAGATACTTTTAAAAAGAAAGCTTAAGTCATGTCAAATAAAACAGGTTTTACGACCCAAATTTTGCATAGTGATCGATTGTTTGGCACCGAGCATGGTGCCGTACACAAGCCGATTCACACTTCGTCACAATACTGTTACAACGATGCAGCTGATTTGGTCGCTGTTTTTCAAGGAAGACCGGGCTTTTCGTATGCGCGCCAAGGCACACCGACCACTGCAGCGCTTGAAGTTAAGTTAAACCAAATGGAAGAAGGGCGGGCAACATTAACGTTTGCAACCGGCATGGCCGCTTTAGCTGCAGTGTTTACGACGTTGCTTAAAGCGGGCGACCATATTGTTGCCAGTCAATACGTTTTTGGTAACACCAATAGTTTATTGGGCACCCTACAGCGTTTAGGTATTGAGGTGAGCTTGGTTGATGCCACCGATGTCAACGCTGTTGCTAAAGCCATTCGACCCGAAACAAAACTTATTTTTGTTGAAACAGTAGCTAACCCTGGTACGCAAGTGGCTGATCTTGAAGCGATCGGTCAGCTCTGTAAACATCACAAGTTGATCTATTTAGTTGACAACACTTTAACCTCACCTTGGCTGTTTAAGCCCAAAACGGTTGGGGCTTCGTTGGTGATGAATTCACTTTCTAAACACATTGGTGGCCATGCCCATGCCTTGGGTGGCTCGCTAACCGACACGGGTTTGTTTGATTGGTCTGGCTTTGAAAATATCGTTGATGTCTATCGTCATGGTGACCCAGCAGGTTGGGGCTTAACCCAAATTAAGAAAAAAGCGTTGCGTGACATGGGTGCCACGTTAGCAGCTGAACCCGCACACCGCTTGGCTGTTGGGGCAGAGACGCTGTCGTTACGTTTAGACCGTGCGTGTGACAATGCAATGAAGGTTGCCACGTTTTTAGATCAGCACCCATCTGTCGCGCATGTGGCTTACCCAGGCTTGCCGCATCATCCACAACATGAGCGCGCCAAGCATTTATTCAGGGGAAGGTATAGTACTTTAGTAGCCGCAACACTTAAAGATAACATTGACTGCATCGACTTTTTGAATCAATTAAAAGTCGTTATTTTGGCAACACATGTCGGCGACACACGCACTTTAGCCTTGCCCGCTGCTAAAACTATTTATCATGAAATGGGTGCTGCGCTGCGTCAACAAATGGGCATTGGTGAAAATTTAATACGTTTTTCAATTGGTATTGAAGACCCTGAAGACTTAATTCACGATTTGAATCAAGCTTTTGCAACACTATCTTCAAGAGCATGATGCATTAAATTTGTTGTTATTAAAGGCTGTTAATCAATTTATATTTATTTTTTTGCTTGACACATATATGCTTAAAAGGCTAAAAATTGATTTAAGTAAAAATCAGCGTGAAGCACTTGTAACAAGCGTTTCTTATGTTATAAAACCATAACTTAAACTTACAGATTTTCTAGGGGTGTTTCCACATGAACAAAACCGAACTTATTGACCACATGGCAACTAAGGCTGACATTTCAAAGGCTGCCGCTGCACGCGCGCTTGACGCTATGATTGTTGGTGTGAAAGCAACGCTTAAAAAGGGTGGCTCAGTTACCTTGGTTGGCTTTGGTACATTTGCTGTTTCAACACGCGCTGCACGTGTGGGTCGTAACCCACGTACGGGTGAAGCAATCAAAATTAAAAAAGCAAAAGTGCCTAAGTTCCGTCCTGGTAAAGCATTGAAAGAAGCCGTTAACTAAATTTTCGGTTTGCAGTTTTTCAACGACCCGCTATAATGCGGGTCGTTGTTATTAAAACGTAGTGTTTTGATAAGTTTGAATCATTGCTTTCATGCTGTAATGTCGTTGAGGTGTGTGCAGTAATATCGTTTCGATGTCATTGCTTTGACATTTGAAAACGGCCTTAAGTATTTGGTTTGTGACTCATTTAACAACACTTATAATACTAAAGCCCTTATTTTTTGGGCTTCCCAATGAAAATTGGGTGCTTAGCTCAGCTGGTAGAGCGGCGCCTTTACACGGCGTAGGTCGGGGGTTCGAGCCCCTCAGCACCCACCAGTATTTACGCATCAGTCATTCAGCACATGTTGTAGCGTGGCGTAAAATGAAACCATCGATAACCCGGTGGTTTTTTTTTGGTTTTCTCAATGACACAAATAGAGTTTATAAGCACTGACAATATTCGCACATTGTTTTCTCAAGCTATGTCAACCATGTATCAAAAAGAAGTGCCGCAATATGGCACCTTGGTTGACCTGGTGAATGACGTGAACACTGAAGTGTTGAAGGTTAATGTCAGGCTTCACGATCAATTAGAGCAAACTGATCAGTTAGATCGCATTGGGCTCGAACGCCATGGCGCGATTCGTGTTGGCACAGCGTACGAGCTTACTACCCTGCGTCGTTTATTTGCTGTGATGGGTATGCAGCCTGTTGGCTACTACGATTTGTCTATTGCTAATGTGCCCGTTCACTCTACGGCCTTCAGGCCTGTTGAGGGCAGTGCCTTGGCTAAAAACCCGTTTCGCATATTCACATCATTACTGCGTTTAGAGCTCATTGAAAATCAAGCGTTGCGTGCACAATCTCAAGAGATTTTAGGCAGCAGAGAAATCTTTACACCGCTTTGTTTAACTTTAATCGATCAGTTTGAGCAGGCAGGGGGCTTAACCCCAGAGCAAGCCAAACAGTTCGTGAATGAGGCGTTGTTCACCTTTAAATGGCATCACGATGCAACCGTGAACGAGCCAACCTATCAAGCCTTACGACAGGCGCACCCCCTCATTGCTGACGTGGTGTGCTTTAGAGGCCCACACATTAATCATTTAACCCCTCGCACTTTAGACATTGATGCCGTGCAGCAGCAAATGCCTAGCCGTGGCATGGCAGCTAAACTTACCATTGAGGGTCCACCACAACGAAAATGCCCAATTTTGCTTCGCCAAACCAGTTTTATGGCTTTAAGCGAAAAAATAAACTTTAAAGAAAGCGCTTTGGTTGAAGGGTTGCAGGCTTCTGTTGCAAAGGGTGTTCAAGCTTCTGAGGTGACGCAGGCAACCATAGCAGAGGGTACACATACTGCACGTTTTGGGGAAGTAGAACAGCGTGGCATCGCGTTAACCCAAGCAGGTCGAAAACTGTACGACGAGTTACTGGTGCAAGTTAAGATGCAGATGCAAGATGTTCATAAAGACGATTACGCTCAAACCTATTCAAAAGTATTAAAGGAAGTCTTTACACAGTTCCCAGACGACTGGAAAACACTTCAGCAACAGGGGCTAGGGTATTTTTACGCAAGCCCAAATGAAGACTTGTTGTTGCAGAAGCCTTTATCTTGTGAGTTGACATGGCATCAACTGCTTGAACAGGGCTATGTTAATTTTGAACCGATCACGTATGAAGATTTTCTACCCGTGAGTGCTGCTGGTATTTTTCAGTCAAACTTAGGTACTGAAAACAGTGAAAATAACTATCATGCTGCTTCAAATCGACTAAGTTTTCAACAGGCTTTAGGGGGAAAGGTACGGAATGAATTTGAGCTCTATGCCACCCTTGAAAAGGAATCTATTTTGAACACAAAGCAGGTGTTGGGCGTTGCTTGATGCTTAAGCATGTAAGCATGTAAGCCTCAGAGCCTTAGAGCCATAGAGCAAAAATAATTAAGAGCTTAAGTGTCTAAACACTTAAGCTCTTAATTAAATATTAAGCTTAAAACTGAAGCCGAAATTTAAATTCCCCGACCACCCTTAGCGGCAATACGTAGACGCAAAGCATTGAGCTTAATGAAGCCAGCAGCGTCAACTTGATCGTACGCACCGCCATCATCATCAAACGTGGCAATGGTTTGATCAAACAAACTGTCTTTTGAATCGCGTGCAACGGTGCTAACGCTACCTTTATAGAGCTTAAGCTTGACCCAACCATTAACATGGGTTTGGGTAAAGTCAATCAGTGTTTGCAAGGCTCGACGCTCGGGTGACCACCAGTAACCGTTGTAAATTAAGGCGGCGTAGCGGGGCATTAAATCGTCTTTAAGATGAGCCACTTCACGGTCAAGCGTAATCGACTCAATGGCGCGATGGCCTTTGAGCATAATGGTGCCGCCTGGCGTTTCATAGCAACCGCGTGACTTCATACCAACATAACGGTTTTCTACTAAATCAAGACGACCAATACCATTGCGACCGCCAATTTCATTTAAGCGCGCTAACATTTCAGCGGGGCTTAGACGTTCGCCATTGATAGCGACAGGGTCACCGTTTTCGTATTCAAGCTCTATAAATTCTGGCTTATCGGGTGCTTGTTCGGGCGACACTGTCCAGCGCCACATGGTTTCTTCAGCTTCGGCTTTAGGGTCTTCAAGGTGACGGCCTTCAAAGCTGATGTGCAGCAGGTTAGCGTCCATTGAGTAGGGTGCGCCCCCTTGCTTGTGTTTCATATCAACAGGAATGCCTGCGGCTTCTGCATAGGCCAGCAGTTTTTGACGTGAAAGAAGGTCCCATTCGCGCCAAGGGGCAATCACTTTAATGCCTGGTTCTAAGGCGTAGTAGCCCAATTCAAAGCGAACTTGGTCGTTACCTTTTCCCGTTGCGCCGTGTGAGACGGTGTCTGCATTGACTTGGCGTGCAATTTCGATTTGACGCTTGGCAATCAATGGGCGGGCAATGGAAGTACCTAACAAATATTCACCTTCATAAATCGTGTTGCAACGAAACATGGGGAATACAAAATCACGCACAAATTCTTCACGTAGGTCATCAATAAAGATGTTCTCGGCCTTAATGCCCATTTGCAGGGCTTTAGCACGGGCTGGGGCGACTTCTTCACCTTGACCAATGTCTGCAGTGAAGGTCACGACCTCGCAGGCATAGGTGTCTTGTAGCCATTTTAAAATGACTGAGGTATCTAAACCACCTGAATAGGCGAGAACGACTTTGTTAACTGTGCTCATTAGTGACTCGTTAATTAAGTAAAAAGTGTTGATTTTAAGAAAGCGCTTATTCAAAGTAAGCACTTGATTTAAAAAATATTTATTTTAAGAAAGCACTTGTTTTAAGAAAGCGCGTGTGTAAAAAAAGTTTAAGTCTTAAAAGAAAATACTCATATTTGAAAACTTAAACAATACAGAAAATAATTTTAGCGCGCATTGCCAGAATCTGTTTAGCGCTTGAGTAGTTAAAAACTAACCAATTAGAGCGGGCCCTTATAGGGTCTACTTTTCACCTAAAAGTAAATATTCCATTAACGCCTTTTGAACATGCATGCGGTTTTCGGCTTCGTCCCACACCACGCTTTGCGGGCCGTCGATCACCTCGGCAGTCACTTCTTCACCCCGGTGGGCAGGCAAGCAATGCATGAACAGTGCGTCGGGTGCAGCAACTGACATCATGTCAGCATCAACGCACCAGTCTGCAAACGCTTTTTTACGAACTTCATTTTCAGCCTCGTAACCCATGCTTGTCCAGACATCAGTTGTGACCAAATCGGCTTGTTTACAAGCGTCTTTGGGGTTTTCAAAATTCTCAAAGGTGCCGGGGGGTATGTGCGCGAGACGTTTGGCGTCAAGCTGGTAACCTTTGGGTGCCGAAATATTGACTTTAAAGCCGAGTAGGGCGGCGGCTTCGATCCAGGTATAGGCCATATTGTTGGCATCGCCAACCCAAGCGACAGTGCGGTTTTCAATACTTTTGCGGTATTCAATAAATGTAAAAATATCAGCCAAAATTTGACAGGGGTGAAATTCATTGGTTAAGCCGTTAATGACAGGCACCCTAGAATGCGCAGCAAACTGATCAATACGCGTTTGTTCAAAAGTGCGAATCATTATGATGTCAACCATACGAGACACCACCCGCGCAGTGTCTTCAATGGGTTCAGAACGACCTAATTGTGAATCATGTGTGGTCAAGTGAATAACGCCACCACCCAGTTGATACATACCCGCTTCAAACGACACGCGGGTGCGGGTGCTGGCTTTTTCAAAGACCATGGCAAGGGTGCGATCGTGAAGCGAAAGATGCGGCTCGTAGCGCTTGAATTTATCTTTAATGATTTGCGCACGCTTTAAAACATAGGTAATTTCTGCTTGAGAAAAGTCACTAAATTGTAAAAAATGTTTGATCGGTTTAAGTGCTTTTTCTGGCGGGTTCATATTTTAATTCCGATTACTTTGAGCCATCTAGAAACTGCTTAATAAGCGGAACCAGACGATTAACGATTTGATCTGCTTCGTCTTTTGACAAGATCAAAGGGGGTAGAAGCCTAATGACGGTGTCACGGGTGACGTTTATAAGCAACCCGGCTTCAAGCGCTTGTTTTGCCAAAATGCCGCATGGGCGGTCAAGTTCAATGCCCAGCATTAAGCCGCGGCCACGAATATCTTTCACGCCTTGGAGATGACCCAACGCTTGAACCAGCTGTTCTTTTAAGTGGTCGCCTACGATCTGAGCGTTTTCAAGTAAGTTTTCTTTCTCGATGGCATCAAAAACGGCTAAACCGGCAGCGCAAACAAGTGGCCCGCCACCAAATGTGGTGCCGTGCGTGCCAGGGGTAAAAACACCTTTAGCGCGCCCGCCAGCAACCATGGCGCCAATTGGTACGCCACCGGCTAAACCTTTTGCAAGGGTGATGACATCAGGTTTAACATCAACCCAATGGTGTGCCAACCACTTACCAGTTCGGCCAATGCCTGACTGCACTTCATCAATCATTAAAAGCCATTCGTTTTGATCACACAGCGTACGTAAATCTTTTAAATATTGTTCATCAGTGGGGCGAATACCGCCTTCACCTTGTAGCACTTCGAGCAAGACCGCGACGACGCGGGGTTCTTTTGCAGCAGCAGCTTTGACAGCATCAATATCGTTATATTTAACTTGCATGAACCCTTGGGGTAGGGGACCAAAGCCTTGGCGTGCTTTCTCGCTACCTGTAGCCGCTAAGGTGCCGAGTGTGCGGCCTGCCCAAGACGATTCCATTGTGATGATAGTGGGTAAATCATTACCTTTTTTATGGCCGTAGAGGCGTGCAATTTTAATAGCGCCTTCGTTGGCTTCGGCACCGCTATTAGAAAACAGCACTTCATCTAAACCCGTGATGTCAAGAATACGTTGCGCCAATTGAGTTTGTAATGGCACTTCGTAGATGTTTGACGTGTGAATAACCTTAGCCGCTTGTTCGCTAATAGCACGCACCAAACCAGGGTGGGCATGGCCTAGGCAAGACACACCAATACCCGCCAAACCATCAAGGTAGGTGTTGCCTTGGTCATCAAAAAGCCAGACCCCTTTACCGTGGGTAAAGCCTACAGGTAAGCGAGCGTAGGTGTTTGCTAAGGGGCTTGTCATGTCAAAATTCCAATAAACTCAATATTAATTTTGTGAGGGAAACTAAAGTGTAAGGTCAATTTGTTGCAAGGTGAGTAAGCAAGCATGAACGGCATAAGGTTTTAAACGCCCCCGACTTTTATTTTAAAGTCTATTTGAAATAAAAGACTTCGACAGGAGCCATCAGATTGGTGAAAGCTCAATCATATACAATTCATTCGGCATGAATGAAACAGCACAATTTTTCGTACTTCACGGTACCACAATCGATGGTCAACGCTTTCGCCCCAGCGATTGGGCAGAACGTCTAGCCGGTGTGTTAGCGCCTTATCGCCCGCTAGGTAGTCGCACTAATCATCTTACTTATTCGCCTTTCGCTGTGCCAAAAATAATTGATGGTGTGCGCTGCGTTGTGATTGACAACCGTTTGCGGGCCCTTGAGCCCCTTGCCTGGAAGTTTGCGCACGACTTCGCTATTGATAATCAACTAAAAACATCTAGTTGTTAAACAAAAGCTTTAATTGACTGCTGTTAAAAGTGGTTTACCGGCAAAATAAGCTTGCACGTTTTCTAAAACCAATTCAAACATGGCTTGTCGGGTTTCGTGGGTAGCACTTGCTTGATGTGGCATCAGAACCACATGTGGCATGTGCTTAAGCGCGTCTGGCACAATAGGCTCGTGTTCAAACACATCTAGTGCTGCGCCACCTAGCTCGCCTGAGCCTAAAAGCTCAACCATTGCTGCTTCGTCCACCACAGGGCCCCTAGCAATATTAATTAATATACCTTTCGGACCCAGTGCGCGCATGACGTCTGCATTGATGAGGGCTTGGGTTTGTGAACCACCAACGGTAGCGACCATTAAGAAATCAGACCATTTGGCCAAATCAACCAGAGAATCTGCTTTTTCAAACGTGACATCATCACGTTTGTTACGATTGAAATATTGAATATTCATATCGAACCCTGACGCGCGTTTGGCTATCACCATACCAATGCGACCGAGGCCAACAATACCTAAGTTTTTACCACTCACTCGCGTACCCAGTGGTAAGTTTTGTTTATTTTCCCACTGGTTGGCACGAACAAACTGGTCGCCCTGCGCGATACGGCGTGCAGCAGCAATCATTAAGCCCATGGCTTCGTCTGCAACGCAGTCGTTTAAAACTTCAGGTGTATTGGTGACTTTAACGTTTAAGGCCGTGGCAGCCTCAATATCAATTGAGTCGTAACCAACACCCCAGTTACAGATGACTTTTAAGTTGGGTAGGGCGCGCATGACATCAGCTCTGCAACCGATGCCCGCTGAGGTCACAATCATTTCAATATCTTGGGCAGTCTTGAGGAAAGCAGCTTTATCGTCTGCTTGCCAGTAGGCTAAAACAGTATAAGTTTCAGCGAGCAGTGCATCAGCGCCGGGTGTGCCCGAAAGAGGGCCAACTTGAAGAATGCGAGGTTTGTTCATTTAAGGGTGCCTATTAAAAGATACCCCACAGCATATCGGCAAATCAACCTTTTAGGGTGTGATTTGCCGATTCAAAATTAAACTTGGGTAATGCAGATCGAGTTAACGACCGCAACGACCGCAGCGAAATAATTAGGCGATTGCTTTAACTGCAGCAGCCAGGCGACTTTTATGGCGAGCCGCTTTGTTTTTGTGGATAATTTTTTTATCGGCCACAGTGTCAATAACACTAGATGTTTTGATCAGCAATTCGTTAGCTACAACTTTGTCGCCCGATTCAATGACAGCGCGAATACGCTTAATTGCCGTACGTAACATTGAGCGTAAGCTTGAGTTATGTTGGTTTTGTGCAACCGATTGGCGGGCACGTTTGCGAGCTTGGGCAGTATTAGCCATAGTTAATTTACTTGTGTAATTTTGATAGGTTTATGTGCTTGGTTTATTTATGTACTTAATTCACGTACTTAATTTACGTACTTATTTATAAACTTAGTATATATATTTAATATCTTAGCCATAAATCATAACATTTTACTTGCTGTACGTGCAAGTACGAATAGCCAACTAGACTTTAGGTGCCGGTGCACGCTTAAAGTCTTTCAAGCGCTGACCGGTAATAAATAGTGTGAGCAGGTAACAAAACAGCCCTACCAAGATAAAACTACCCAACCAAACGACCCTAAGGCCGATGTTTAAGTCGTCACTTGTCCAGGGTACAAGCGCTCTGACGTAAAAAAGAACGCCCGCCATAACGATGACAGCTAGCAACTGACGTGCAAAAAATGCATACCAACCAGGTTCTGGCTTGTAAACAGCCCGTTTTTTGAGGCCGACAAGTAAGGCTAGGGCGTTAATACATGCCCCAAGCCCAATTGAGAGTGCCAAACCGGCATGCGCTAGCCAGGGCACAAAAATTAAATTTAAAAATTGTGTGGCCACTAAAACGAATATGGCAATCTTGACGGGGGTGCGAATATTTTGTTTGCCGTAAAAGCCAGGCGCTAAAATTTTGACTGCTAGTAAGCCAATTAGACCCACTGAATAGGCCATGACCGCTGTTTGTGTTTGTGCCACATCGTAGGCGGTGAACGCACCATAGTTAAAAAGTGTGGCCACTAATGCGTTTGACAGCATCACCATAATAATGGCAGCAGGTACGCCAAATAAAAAAACGAGCCTCAAGCCCCAGTCGAGCAAGTGGCTGTAATGTGCATCAGCAGACTGGGCATGTGCCTTAGATAAACTGGGTAGTAAGACTGTGCCAAGTGCTACACCAATAAGTGCTGTCGGGAATTCCATTAACCGGTCGGCAAAAGAAAGCCATGTGACACTGCCTGCTGCAAGCCAAGTGGCAATGTTGGTGTTAATGAGTAGCGACAATTGCGCCACTGACACACCAAGTGTTGCCGGCACCATTTGTTTCATCACTCGTTTGACTGTGGCGTCTTGCACACTGGTTTTGACTGACGACGTTAAACGGGGGTGAACGCCTAAACGATACAGGGCAAGCCATTGAGTAACCAGTTGCAACAGACCACCGATAACAACGCCCACCGCCAAAGCATAAATTGGTTGGTTAAAATAAGACCCCAGACCAAAGCTCGCTGCAATCATGCTCAAATTCAATAAAACGGGTGTGAACGCGGGCACTGCAAAACGTTTGTAGGTATTTAATACACCAGATGCCAGCGACACCATCGACATACATATAATGTAGGGGAACATGATTTGTGTCATGACCACTGCTGCATGATATTCATTGGCACGGCTGCTCTCGGTCAAACCGCTTGCCATGGCCATCACCACAAAAGGGGCGCCGATCACGCCCACAATTGTAATGAGGGTCAAAGTAAGGAATAAAAGCACCGCCACCCGGTCAATAACTTGCTGCGTTCGTGTTGCTGACTCAGTGTTTTTGATTTGACTCAAAATCGGCACAAACGCTTGCGAGAAAGCCCCTTCAGCAAATAATCGACGCAGTAAATTAGGTATGCGAAAAGCCACCCAAAATGCGTCGGTTAAAGCGCTGGCACCGAACGTTCGAGCAATCATAATGTCGCGAAGCAGTCCAGTGATACGCGACAGTAAAGTGAACGCGCTAACCGTGACCGCTGCGCGACCTAGACTCATTTAGGGGGCATGCGTATTGCGCCATCAAGACGAATGGTTTCGCCATTGAGCATGTCATTGTCAATAATGTGCAAAACGAGTTTTGCAAAATCTTCAGGGTGGCCTAAGCGTGATGGAAAAGGAATGCTGGCAGCTAAAGCATCTTGCACATTTTGTGGCATGCCAAATATCATGGGTGTGCCAAAAATGCCCGGTGCGATGGTCATGCAGCGAATACCTATTGGGGCTAGATCGCGTGCAATGGGTAAAGTCATACCGACTACAGCTGCTTTAGAGGCCGCGTAAGCCGCTTGACCGATTTGCCCATCGAAAGCCGCAACTGATGCAGTGCTAATTAATACCCCACGCTCGCCCGTTGATTCGGGTGTATTTTTGCTCATGGCTTCAGCCGCTAAGCGAATCATGTTGAAGCTGCCGATCACATTAATTGTGATGACTTTTTGAAACAAATCAAGTGCATGTGCACCGTGCTTACCCACTGTTTTAGCAGCAGGCGCCACACCAGCACAATTAATCAAACCAAAGAGTGGGCCCATTTTAAGGGCAGCCGCCACAACCGCTTGCGCAGGCGCTTCTTGTGTAACATCACAATGCAAGTATTGTTGACCTAATTCTTTAGCAAGCGCTTCACCGGCTTCGTCTTGCACGTCAGCCATCATGACCTTTGCACCATGCTCAACCAACATTCTTGTTGTGCCTGCACCTAAACCTGATGCTGCACCTGTAACGATAAATACTTTATTAGCAATTTTCATTTGTCAAAACCTTTGTATCAGTATCTATTTCAAAGCATTAAAAATCTTTTCTTTTATGGCCTCGACTGACCCGATGCCTTGCACCTTTCGATATTGTGGTGCCTGCGGGTCGCCTGTTTCTGCCCATTTTGCGTAATAATCAACGAGCGGTCGTGTTTGTTCTTTGTAAACGTTGAGGCGGTGGCGTACAGTTGATTCTTTATCGTCGTCACGTTGCACTAAAGGCTCGCCGGTTAAGTCGTCTTGTTCAGCTACTTTGGGCGGGTTAAAGACAGCATGATAACTACGGCCACTTGCGAGGTGAACGCGTCGACCACTCATGCGCGAAATGATGTCTTCTTCGGGCACGTCAATTTCAACCACAAAGTCAAGTTTGACACCTGCTTTTTTAAGCGCATCAGCTTGTGGAATAGTGCGTGGAAAGCCGTCAAATAAATAGCCATTGGCACAATCGTCAAGTGCCAAACGGTCTTTTACTAAGCCGATAATGATTTCATCTGAAACAAGACCACCAGCATCCATGATTTTTTTAGCTTCAATGCCTAAGGGCGTGCCAACCTTAACGGCTGCTCGCAACATGTCGCCCGTTGAAATTTGAACGATTTTGTAGTGCTGGGTAATAAATGAGGCTTGAGTGCCTTTGCCAGCACCGGGTGGGCCAAGCAGAATCAATCGCATGGAGACTCCTAAATCGTCATTATTGTTAAATTTATATTGTTGAGTGACGATTATGCCGTAACGCAACAAAACTAAGTATCGTTTATTCTACGGGTTTACCTTGATCAAATGCGACTGCAATACGCCGTGCATGATCTAAATCAAATGGCGTATCAATTCCAAAACCAGTATGGTTTGTTGTAATCATCACTTTTATACGGTAACCGTACTCAAGCGCTCGCAATTGCTCTAGCGATTCAGATGACTCAAGTGGGCTACGCGGTAACTTAGGGAATTTTTGTAAAAACCCTGCGCGGTAAGCATAAAGCCCAATATGATGAAGGGGTTTTATGGTTTCAAGTTGACTGGTGTTGTGCCAAGGAATGGGCGCACGCGAAAAATAAAGCGCTTCTTGCATTTGATTACATACGACTTTGACCATATTTGGTTGAAGAAAATTGTCGGTATTTGCGAAAGGTTTCGCGCAGGTTGACATGGCAGCTTCAGGGTGTGCAGCCAGTAAATTTGCGACTTGATTAATTAATAATGGGTTTATGAAAGGCTCATCGCCCTGCACGTTGACCACGATATCGTCATGTTCAAGACCCAGTTGTTCAGCCGCCTCAGCTAAACGGTCGGTACCCGATGGGTGGTGCGCTAGTGTCATGAGTACTTCGACCCCATGGTAGGCTGCTGCAGCAGCAATGTCAGCATGGTCAGTGGCGATCATTACACGCGCAGCCTTTGATTTGCGCGCCTGTAACGCGACCCGAATGACCATGGGTATACCTGCAATGTCAGCCAACATTTTTCCGGGCAAGCGCGTCGACGCTAAACGCGCCGGGATGATAGCAACAAATGGTTTCATGTTTACAGTGGTTATTTCGATCGGTTAATTGTAAATTTATGAACCTGTTGGCGTATCAAAGTGTGCAACGTCAGGTTTGTTTAAATTATCAAGATCGATTGTTTCAGCCTGATCAATAAGCATAATGGGTACCCCATCACGCACTGCAAACGCTAGCCTATCGAAACGGCAAATTAAACGTTGGTTTGCCTTATCGTTTTGAAGTTGGCCTTTGCAAAGAGGGCAAACGAGTAGGTCGATTAAATTATGGTTCATGGTGTCATTCTATTTGATTAACATCAGGCGATGTCAGCATTGTTTTAAAACCCACTGACTGAATTGAGCATCAAGCCATTTTAGTTGGGTATGGGCCACCCAAATGCGTTGATCAGATATGTTTTTAAGTTTAATGGCGTCTTTTGCTGTGATGATAATTTCGTCAGCCTTTATTTTATTAAAATCAGCTTCGATCATCAGCGCGTGGTCTGGCAGGGCAATGGTTTGTTCTAAATTTAAGCCTAGGTTTTGAAGTTCTTGAAAAAAACGGTCGGGTAGGCCAATTGCCGCTAAGGCACAAATTTTTCGGCTAGGGTGAGACTGAATCATTTCAATGAACGTTTGGGGCGTCAATTTATTTAAAGGGTTGAGCAGATTTTGAAAATAATCAATTTTGACAGTGAATTGAGTCAGGTAAGGCCGAACGCTGTTAGAGGTATGTGGCACTGATAACGTCGTGGCCCAATTAGGGCTTCTTGTCAAAACGGCATCAACCTGATTTAGACGACCCACGGGCTCTCTGAGCGGCCCTGCGGGAAAGGTTAAGCCATTGCCTTGACCGCGGTGATCTTGAACCAAAATTTCTACGTCTCGGCCCAGCGCTAAGTGCTGCAGGCCATCGTCGCAAATCAAAATGTCAATTTCAGGGTGTGCTTTTACCAGTGACTGGGCAGCCTTCACCCTTTTGGGGTGAACCGCAATCGGAATGCCCGTGAGGTTGGCAATGAGTGTAGGTTCATCGCCAAAGTAATGGCTGCCTAACGTTGCTTGTGTTGTTGAGCTGTGCCCAATACGTGCCGGGCTTGACGTATGAATGTTTACACCGTAACCCCGACTGACAAGCCCTGGTTGTTTGCCTAATTTTAGTAAATCTTGAATCAATGCGATGACGACGGGTGTTTTGCCGGTTCCACCTACAAAAATATTGCCCACTACAATGACGGGCGTAGGCAAATGGGTTGTTTTTAACCAATTCCTTTTGTAAGCTGCGCGTCTGAGTAAAACCAAGGCAGCATAAAGCCAAGATAAAGGCATTAAGCTGTAAAAAAGTAATTGGCGCACCTGCCATTGGTCCATGACCCAATTGCTAATGGGTAAAAAAAACCGTTTCAATCTTTGTCTGCCTGCACGGCGAAACTGACACGCTCAATACCCGCACGTTTGGCGGCCTGCATTGCCATGATGACCCACTGATGGGCGGCTTGCGCATCAGCTCGAATAAGCAGCATGTCTCGGCCTTGTTTGGTGCTTAACGCACGTAAAGCTTGCGCAATCGATTCGGGGGTCGCGACGTCTAAGCGCGTGTTGCCTACTTGTACTTGACCTTCTTTACTGATCATAATCTCAATGGCTGCGATGGGTTGCGCGCTGACCTCAGCTTGAGGCAAACTGATTTGAAAGACATTTTCATACTTGAAGGTGGTGGTTGCGACTAAAAAAATAAGAATGACCAACAACACATCAATTAACGGTATGAAGTTGATTTCTGGTTGGGCGTCGAACCGCGCGTTTCTAAATTGCATCTTGTTTAAGCAACTAATTGGTTTAAAAGTGTGCGGGCAGATTGTTCCATTTCAAACAGTAGGTAATCGACTCGACTGCGAAGGGCGCGATGCGCAATCACAGCGGGTATGGCGATCAAGATACCAAAGCCGGTGTTGTACAAAGCAACCGATATGCCTCGTGCTAAGGCCCCTGGGTCAGTATTGCCAGGTTGAAATGACGCGAATATTTCGATCATACCTACTACGGTGCCAAATAAACCCATTAAAGGTGCAATGGTGGCTATCATGGCTAGCGTTGGTAAATATCGGTTGAGCTTGTATGCCACATCACCAGCAGTTTCTTCTGCTGTTTGACGCAAAATAGCCTCAGATTTGCCTTTTTTGGCGAGCATAGCAGCTAAAATTTCGCCTGACGGTGAGCTTTTAGCAATTTGATTGATGGCTGCCATGTCAATTGAACCCGCACGCAAATGACGTTGTACGTCATGAATTAAAGCGGGGGGAATGTTTAGACGCGATCTTAGCGCTAACATTCGTTCAATAACAATGGCCAGCCCAACAATAGATATAAAAAGTAATGGCCAAATGGGCCAGCCCGCTTCGATGAATATAGCCTGCAAGGTGAATGGCCTTTTAAAAAAGTATTTCAGTAGTTTAGTGCATGAAAAATATATAAATGGCTAGGTCAGTCGAGTCACTTTGTCGCACCGTAAAACTATCCACAGAACCTGTGGATAACTCTGTGCAAAACTTATTTTAAGGCGACCATAGCGTCATTAAGGTTGTTTGATCAAAGAATGATCAATTTTTTTGAGGTTAATATTAAATATATATATAACAATAAGTTAAGAACTATTCTGCAAGTAAATTATATTAATTTAAATGAAATTTAATTACAAACAATCACTTTCGACACAATTCTGTAACATGTGCATACATTTACCCCTGAGCGCCATACCATGCCCCATTTTATGAACGCAAAAGACGTTATTACAAGCAATATGTTGACAGTTGGGCAACTAAACCGCGCTGTATCTGAGCTTTTAAATGACAAGTTCGGGCTGGTCTGGGTAAGAGCCGAGGTATCAAGTTTTACGCTATCAGCGCCAGGCCACGGTTATTTAGTTTTAAAAGACGCCTCAGCTTCAGTCAAAGCCGTAATTTTTAGAGCGCGCTTAATGGCTGCGGGGTTTAACCCAAAAGCAGGCGACCAAGTCGAAATTCAAGCGCGTGTTTCTCTTTATGAGCCACGTGGCGATTATCAACTTCAAATTGAAGTGATGCGGCGTGCCGGTCGTGGGGCGCTATACGAACAGTTTTTAGCGCTTAAAACCAAATTGCAATCTGAGGGTTTGTTTGATGTCAGTGCGAAAAGACCCATTCCAATTCAACCTAAAGTAATCGGTGTTATTACCTCGCCCCAAGCAGCCGCTCTGCACGACGTCTTAACGGCGCTCAAGCGACGCGCACCTCAAGTGCCTGTGGTGATCTACCCTACGCTTGTTCAAGGTAAAGAAGCGCCGTTAGCGATTCGTCGCGCTTTAGCACAGGCGTGTGAGCGGCATGAGGTTGACGTGTTGTTATTTGTGCGAGGTGGGGGCAGTTTAGAAGACTTGTGGGCGTTTAATGATGAATCATTAGCGCGAGATATTGCTGCAAGCCCTATACCTACTGTGGTTGGGGTAGGGCATGAAACCGACTTTTCAATTGCTGATTTTGTGGCAGATTTACGCGCCCCAACACCTACAGCCGCTGCAGAGATGGCTTGCCAACCCCTAGCAGTGTTAGTTGGGCAAGTAGAGGTTGCAGCCCAAAACTTACTGCGTGCACAATATCGCATGCTCGAGCAACGTGCCTTGCGTTTAGATCAGGCCAGCCGCAGGTTGGTCTCACCATCTCAGCGCCTCAAACACAGGGCCGATGCTATGGGTTGGTTGATTAAGCGCTTAAAAAATCAAGCCCCTGACATGAAGCGTTTACAACTGCACTGCGCACAAATTAATTTATCTCTTAAAAATCAGGCTGAAAAGATTTTGACTCGTAAACAACACCGATTTGAAGTGGCACGATCAAAGCTCATAGGCTACGACCCCACGGCGGTGCTAGAGCGTGGCTATGCCATTGTGACCACTCAACAAGGGCAGGTTGTTAGGCAAGCTGAACAAACTCAGCCAGGTCAAGAGCTGAGCATTCGTTTAGGTAAAGGTAGGCTTAAGGCGCACGTGTCGGCGTTACAAAACCCCGACATTTGAACGGTTTGCTGCGTTTTAAAGCGCCGTTTCTATACAATGTATAAACAATTACAGTAATAATTTCGATTTTACTCACCAAGGAATACGACTTATGACACACGTACTGCCTTCATTACCTTACGCAATTGACGCGCTTGCTCCCCATATTTCAAAAGAAACACTCGAGTTTCATTATGGTAAGCACCATCAAACTTATGTAACCAACCTTAACAATTTGATTCCTGGCACTGAATTTGAGTCATCAACTTTAGAAGATATTATTCGTAAATCAAGCGGCGGTATTTTTAATAATGCTGCTCAGGTCTGGAACCACACTTTTTACTGGCATAGCCTTTCACCAAACGCGACCGCACCAAGTGGTGCGTTGGCGGCAGCAATTGATGCAAAATGGGGCAGCCAAACTGCCTTTCAAGAAGCGTTTAATAAATCAGCAGCGGGTAATTTTGGTTCAGGCTGGACATGGCTCGTTAAAAAAGCAGATGGTTCACTTGATATCGTGAATACAAGTAATGCAGCAACGCCGTTAACAACGGGCGACACTGCATTATTGACCTGTGATGTTTGGGAACATGCCTACTACATCGATTATCGCAATGCGCGTCCAAAGTACTTAGAAACATTTTGGAAGCTGGCTAATTGGTCATTTGCAGAAAAGAACTTCAGCGCTTAATTTTTGTTTAGCTGTATTGTTTTTGTTAAAGCTTGAAGGTATTTACAAACATACCTTCAAGTTTTTTTAATGTTGATGTTCATCTGCAAATTGTTTATTCGGTTTGTTCTCGAGCCAATTGTCAAAAGTACATCAAATTGTGCACCAAAAAGTAAGTATTCTCTTAAGGAATACCCTTAATAACCGCGCCGTCGTTAATGCCGCGCGTTGCAAACCAACCTTGGTTCATTTCAAGCACGTAACGCACAGGTTCTTTTGAGCAGTGAGGCGTTTCTGTTTGGGGCGTCATATCAGCCATATTTACAATTTTGCCTTGATCATTAAGAAAAGCAGCCGTAAGTGGTAAAAATGTGTTTTTCATCCAAAAGCATTGCACACCGGGCCTTTCAAAAATAAATAGCATGCCTTTATTGACCGCCATTTCGGTACGATGCATCAAACCATTTGCTCGACTTTCTGTATTTGCAGCAACTTCTGCTTGAACGATGTAGAGACCAATTTGTAAGGGTACGGTTTGAAGCGTTGCTGCGTTGGCGATTGCGCCAACTAAAGTAAATGATGTTGTCAGTAAAGTAAAAACTGATGCGGCAATTAACGCGATCAAAGTTTTTGCATATTTGACGTGTTGGCGTTGCGCGAGGTAATGCGTAAAAATAAATTTTAAAGATAACAAAAAGAGCCCCAACGAAAAATCATTGTGGCTCTTTTTATGATTACTTGTACGGTTAATCTTCAATTTTTATACCTCAAACCCTACTGTGAATCGGGGCTTAAGGCAGCCAAACCTTAACCAGCAGTAATATTAACTGCTTGCTTACCTTTAGGGCCTTGTGTCTCTTGAAATTTAATTTTTTGACCTTCTTTCAAAGTCTTGAAACCGTCCATATTGATTGCTGAGAAATGAACAAACAAGTCTTCGCCACCACCATCGGGCGTAATAAAACCAAAGCCTTTTGCATCGTTAAACCACTTTACAATACCGCCCAATACTGGGCCATTAACTGCGTTTGAATCTGACATCTTTTTACCTTTAAGAAATTTGCTGCAACACATAAAAGTTTGAACGACTTTGCCGATTTTATTGGTTTTTTCTACAGGGTAAATTTAAAATCAGCGTTCAACTTGTGATTTATTAAATTGCCCTCATAATATTAAACATACAATTTAATCATTTGTATATACCCTAAGTAAATTAATTAAATAATATTTAGCTTTATTTATATTTATAACGTACTAGAACTTAAGATAAAGATATGTCAAATAAGTCAGGAAACGGTTCAGGTCTGGTCGTAGAGCGCCAAGCGGTGCGAACGGCAGAACCGCAGTTGTTTCAAGTGATCTTGTTAAATGATGATTACACACCCATGGAATTTGTGGTTGAAGTGCTACAAAATTTTTTTGGTAAATCAACTGACGAAGCCGTAGCCATCATGTTGCAGGTTCATCAAAAAGGGCGCGGTGTGTGCGGCATCTATATACAAGACATTGCGGCTACTCGTGTATCACAAGTTACCCAGCATGCGCGAGATTGGCAACATCCTCTTCAGTGTCTTATGGAACCAGTAGGGAATTAGCAACAATTAGTTGTATGAACACATAGAATAGTATTTATAGTATTTGCACTTAATTTTTATTGTTTTTTGATTCAAAAGACAACGCACAAACGACGGAGGATGCTGTGATTTCTCAGGAACTCGAAGTTAGTCTACATATGGCGTTTGTCGAGGCTCGTTCAGCCAGACATGAGTTCATAACTGTTGAGCATTTATTGCTGTCACTTCTAGATAATGCTGCAGCAGTTGAAGTGCTCAAAGCGTGTGCCGCCAATGTTGACGACTTACGTAAAAATTTACGTAAATTTGTTACAGACAATACACCTATTATTCCCGCTGACTCTGAGGTTGATACCCAACCCACATTGGGTTTTCAGCGCGTCATTCAGCGCGCAATTATGCATGTTTCAGCCGGCGGGGCTTCAAAAAAGCCTGTATCAGGTGCGAACGTTCTGGTTGCTATTTTTGGTGAAAAAGATTCTCACGCGGTTTACTACCTTCAACAGCAAGGCGTTACACGTTTAGATGTTGTTAATTTCCTGTCGCACGGTATTACTAAACATGCCCAACCTGAAAATTCAGGTGCCCAACGTGATGCTCAAACAGCAACAGATGACCAAACAGAACAGCGTCAAACACCCCTTGACTTGTATGCACAAGACTTAAATGAAGCAGCAAGACAAGGCCGAATTGACCCATTAATTGGTCGCGAGCACGAAGTTGAGCGCGTGATTCAAATATTGTGCCGTCGTCGTAAAAACAACCCATTGTTAGTGGGTGAAGCCGGCGTCGGTAAAACCGCTATTGCCGAAGGGTTAGCCTACCGCATTGTGAAAGAAGAAGTGCCTGATATTTTATTTGACGCCCAAGTTTATTCTCTTGATATGGGTTCTTTGTTGGCGGGCACCAAATATCGAGGTGATTTTGAGCAACGCCTAAAAGGTGTTCTAAAACAGTTGCGCAATAACCCTCAAGCGATTTTGTTTATAGACGAAATTCATACGCTTATTGGTGCAGGTTCTGCGTCGGGTGGTACGCTTGATGCCTCGAACTTACTTAAGCCTGCGCTGTCTTCGGGTCAACTTCGTTGCATCGGTGCAACAACCTACACCGAGTATCGCGGTATTTTTGAAAAAGATGCTGCACTTTCGCGTCGTTTCCAAAAAATTGATGTGCCCGAGCCATCAGTTGAGCAAACCATTCAAATTTTGAGGGGTTTAAAACAACGTTTTGAAGCCCATCATCATGTTAAGTACTCGGCGGCAGCATTAACGGCTGCGGCAGAACTGTCGGCACGCCACATTAACGATCGCCATTTACCAGACAAGGCAATTGATGTTATCGATGAGGCGGGTGCCGCTCAGAGATTGTTACCAAAGTCTAAGCAAAAGAAAGTTATTGGTAAGCTTGAAATTGAGCAAATTATTTGCAAGATTGCGCGCATTCCCCCACAAACGGTTTCTACAGACGATCGTAGCCGTCTCGCCACGCTTGAACGTGATTTAAAAACAGTGGTTTTTGGTCAAGAAGTTGCCATTGAAACCTTAGCAGCTGCAATTAAAATGGCGCGTTCAGGTTTGGGTCAACCTGAAAAGCCGATTGGATCGTTCTTATTTTCAGGGCCAACCGGTGTGGGTAAAACTGAGGTTGCACGTCAATTGGCTTTCACCTTGGGTATAGAGTTGGTGCGGTTTGACATGTCTGAATACATGGAACGTCATACCGTGTCTCGCCTGATTGGTGCGCCACCCGGTTATGTGGGCTTTGATCAAGGCGGCCTGTTGACTGAAGCGGTTACAAAACAACCGCATTGTGTGTTGTTATTAGATGAAATTGAAAAAGCACACCCTGATGTGTTTAACATTTTGTTGCAAGTCATGGATCATGGCACCTTAACTGACAATAACGGTCGCAAGGCTGATTTTAGAAACGTTATTTTGGTTATGACAACCAATGCAGGCGCCGAATCAATGAGTAAGCCTGCAATTGGTTTTTCAAACACCCGTATCAAGGGTGATGAAATGGCCGATATTAAAAAGTTGTTTGCACCTGAGTTTAGAAACCGTCTTGATTCTATCGTACCGTTTGCTGCGTTAACAAAAGAAGTCATTTTGCGTGTTGTTGATAAATTTTTAATGCAGCTAGAAGACCAGCTGCATGAAAAACGAGTCGATGCAACATTTACAGAGCGTATGCGTGACTATCTGTGTGAACACGGCTTTGATCCATTGATGGGTGCAAGACCTATGCAGCGCATTATTCAAGACATGATTCGTAGGGCGCTGGCAGATGAATTGCTGTTTGGTCGCTTGGTTAATGGTGGCGATGTGACAGTTGATTTAGACGAAAACGACAAAGTCGTTCTTCACTTTTCTTCAGAGAACAATGCTACGGTTAATAAAAAGGGTTCTGAAGAGTCAACGGAATTAGCGCTTTAATATGCTTTTCAGTTGATCTAAATAGTGCTTGAATGTCATCATTGTGGGTCACGTTTTCGCCAGGTTGAACTTCATCCTGGCGAATGCGCTCGTTGCGATCGTTGTGATTCTGTTCTCGATAGTTACTCAAGCATGAAGCCTAGTCATTGGCTAGCGATTGTTATAAGCAGTTTAATCATTTTTGTTATTGCAAATGCATACCCTATTGCAACGTTAACATTTCAAGGGTTGTCTCAAAGCGCTCGCTTTATTGATGCAGTCATCATAACCATGAAAGATGGTTATTACGAAGTGGCATTTATTACTTTTTTTGTGGCATTCCTGTTACCTTTTGTACACATGCTTTTATTAGTATGGTTATTAGCGCCCATGGCGTTAGGTCGACAAGGTGTGGGCCTTGAACCCGCATTAAAACTATTTAAAATCATTAAACCCTGGAGCATGGTTCCCGTGCTGCTAATGGGTATTATTGTGACCATTGTAAAAATGGCGGGTATGGCAACGCTCATACCAGGTATTGGTTTGGTTGCTACTGCCTTAACTGCTGTTTTGATCACTTTATTATCTCAACTAAACTACCATAGCTTGCATCTCATGCTTAAAGATTATGGCGTGAAATTTAGCGAAAACAGTCACGCCAAGCCGCCGAGTTTAAAGTCAATTAATCGAACATGGGCATTACTAGCGACTGCAGTTATCTTGTATATTCCTGCAAATATACTGCCCATCATGCAAATTACAATGTTTGGTCAAAGTACCGGTCACACAATCATGGGCGGGGTGATTGAGTTGGTGCAATATGGCTCATGGGATTTAGCCGCAATCATTTTTATTGCTAGCATTTTGGTACCTACAGCAAAAATTATAATTTTAGGTACGCTTGTTTGGCTGACTCAAAAACGCTCTACCAGCAACCTAAAACAACGTACAACTTATTATAAATTTGTTGAATTTGTAGGCCAGTGGTCTATGATTGACGTTTTTGTTGTGATCTTGCTTTGCGCTTTAGGGCAGTTTGGTGCATTGCTTTCAATTCAACCCAATGCAGGTGTCATTGCTTTCGCGGGTGTCGTCGTACTAACCATGGTTGCCGCCATGGGGTTTGACCCAAGGCTTGCGTGGCGACGCGCAGGTTATTTTGCAACGTTTAGTACTTCTTTGAAAAAAAATTAATATGACAGATCGTTCACTTCCAAGCCCTGTAATTAAAAGAAAAAAAAACATTAATTTAGCTTGGGTTTGGCTTATACCTATTCTTGCAGCTTTAATTGGTGCGGTGTTAGTTTATAAAAACATCAGTTCGCAAGGCCCCAATATCGTGATTCAATTTGATACGGCTTCTGGAATAGAAGCTGCAAAAACGCAAGTTCGTTACCGCGACGTGGTTGTCGGTACGGTCAGCAGTATTCAACTGAGCCCAGATCGCAAAAGTGTTTTAGTGAAGGTACAACTTACCAAAGATTCTGAAAGTTTAGCCAGCTCTGGTACGACTTTTTGGGTTGTTAAGCCACGTGTAGGCTTGGGTGGGGTTTCAGGCTTGTCTACTATTTTATCGGGTTCATTTATTGAAGCTGATATTAAAGAGGTCGATGGAGCAGGTAATGTAATTGAACAGAAACGACAATTAAACTTTGTCGGTCTCGAGGTGCCACCCCCTATCAACAGTGACAGAGCAGGTCGTCAGTTTGTTATTCGTGCACCTACCTTAGGGTCTTTAGGCCCCGGTGCACCAATTTATTTTCGTCGTGTTCAAGTGGGTGTGGTCACCGACTTCAAGCTTGAGCCAAAAGGTAGTTATGTCGACATTTCTGTTTTTATCTACGCGCCATATTATGAGTTCGTTACTAACAGCACCCGATTTTGGGACGAAAGCGGCATAAATATCACTCTAAACGCATCGGGTGTTGATGTAAAAACGGCCTCACTTTTATCGCTATTAGCCGGGGGCTTAGGGTTTGAACCTTTCGATGATTCAGATAAAACATTAGCTGAAATAGGTACAGTATTCAAACTTTATGGTTCTCGCAACGCGGCAGCTTTAGTACCTATTGGGGTAGCAGTACCTGTGGTTTTACATTTCGAGCAATCAACGCGTGGTTTGGTTAAAGGCGCCCCAATTGACTTCAAAGGGGTTGATATTGGCGTCATTGATGATGTGGTTCTTGAGGCAGACGAAAGACGCAGTAGTTTTTATTCTAAAGTGACTGGCACGATTTACCCTGAACGATTGGGAAGCCTTTACAATCAGTTGCCCCAAGAGTTCCGCAACCTAAAGTTTATTAATGAAAGATTGTTAAGTTTAATAAAACGTGGCATGCGGGCTGAGCTTAAAACAGGTAATTTGTTAACGGGTCAACTCTATATTTCAATGTCATTTATAAAAGACGGGGTTGTACCTAAAGGGTTGACTACGAATTCGCCTCTCCTGATTCCTACTATTGAAACAGAAGGTTTAGATCAAATTCAAAAGCAATTGTCAACATTATTGAGCAAGCTCGATAAAATTCCTTATGAAGATATTGGCAAAGAGTTAAATGAGTCATTAAAAAATATCTCATCGTCAACTAAAGATTTTAATAAAACGCTTGATAACTTAAATTTACTCATTTCGCCTGACAGCCCTTTAACAATGCAGCTTAATCAATCGCTAAAAGAGCTCGATCGAACGATTCGTGCAACACGAGGGTTAATTGATAACTTACGTGATAAACCAAATGCCATCATCTTTGGCGACGGTTCTATTAATTATTCACGCGACAATTTAGGGGCGAAATAGCCATGAAAAGATTGCTTATCGCTAGTTTATTTATTTTGGGGGGGTGCTCTTCGCCTCAAGTTGTCAACTATACGTTGACCCCCGTTTCAGATCAGGTGCCAAGCGTCGTTGCTGCAAGTACTTTAAACGTTCAAAATATAAATAGTCGTTCAAATACTTCAAATTTAAGCGGCTCTGTGCCTTATAGGCTAGACCGTGTCACCGTTCCGCCACAGAGTGATGATTTATCGCTTGTGGTACGTGATGGTAATGATCGACTTTTGGTTTTGACTTATGACCGATGGACGGTCTCTTTGACTGACGAGTTCACACAAGCATTGGCTTTAACGTTGTCTGATGAAATAGGTATGCCGCCAACGCAAGTGTGGTCTTTAGCTGCAACAAATTTACCTCATAACGACCTAAAAGTTGATGTCAGGCGCTTTGAAATGTTGCCAGGTCAATCTGCCAATCTTTCAGTATCTTGGAACATTAAAGCGACGTATTTTGCAAAAGCTAGGCCTAAGTTAGCTGTAAGTTCGGTTTCTAGTTCGGCATCTAACTTGTTACCTGGTTCATCACAAGGTTCGGCATTGAATGCCTCTACAAATGAACCTGTTCGATCAGCACCCGCTGCTACGCTAGAGGTGTTTGAGCTAACTTGTTTTGCCAGTTTCAGTCATGCTGTAGAGCCAGGGGTGTTGCCTCTGGTGCAAGCGCAGCAAAAAAACATTCGCCAACTCAGTCAAAAAATTGCTCAAACCTTGCAAGTAAGGCAAGGTGTTGAGGGTGTTACTTGCCGTTAAGGTCATCACTACGAGTATTTACGTTAAGGCCATCAGAGCGATAGTGAACCGTTGATCTCGCCACGTTGATCTCGTTACGTTCATCTCGTCAGTATGCGAGTTATTTTTATTTGTTTTTTTTATTATTTATTGCATGTCAATGAAGTTTAAGAAAGGCTTAGACTTGTTCTAACTAAAAAAATTATTGCGCACCTGTACTACCAAAACCACCTTGACCCCGAGTTGAGGCATCAAACGATTCAACCACATTAAAGTTTGCTCGTATAACGGGCAAAATAACCAATTGCGCAAGCCGGTCTAGTGGTTGAATCACAAAAGGCTGGTCGCTGCGATTCCAAGCTGACACCATTAGGGGGCCTTGGTAATCTGAATCAATTAAACCGACTAAATTACCGAGTACTATGCCGTGCTTATGGCCTAAACCCGATCTTGGCAAAATGATTGCTGCGTAATGAGGGTCTTGAATGTGTATGGCTAAACCGGTTGAAATTAACAGCGTTTGCCCAGGTCCAAGCGTTAAGGGTTGATCAACACAAGCTCGTAAATCTAAGCCGGCAGAGCCAGTTGTCGCGTACACAGGCAGCAGATCACGCATGCGTTCGTCTAATATTTTCACGTCGATGGTTTGCATGATTTGCTCTTTTATTTTGCTGGAAGGCGTTTACGACGTTCGTGGCTTGGTTCACGTTTGCGAGAAAACGCGTACAGCAAACCCACGCCTACAATGACCGATAAAGCGCCACCGATATACAAAGTTAGGTTGTTAGCATTCTGAGCGGCATCAATACTTCGTGCTGCGAGGTAGCCGGGCAATAACATGACGGGTACCCAAATAATGGCTGAAAGTATATTGGCAACTTCAAAACGCATATGTGACATACCCATCATGCCAGCTACGGTTGGTATCGTGCTTCGAATAGGCCCTAAAAAACGGCCAAAAAAGATTGATAAAAAGCCAAACTTATAAAAAAACAAACGTGCACGTGCAATCGTTGATCGATGTTGTTTGACAAGCTTCCATTTCAGCACTCGTGGGCCAAACCAACGCCCGATTAAATACGATATCGTGTCGCCCACCACGGCACCAGCAATACCCCAAATTAGTACCGGTGCTGGGTCTAAAACACCCGAGCCGACCAAGCCACCTGTAAAAAGTAGAATGGCTGTCGCTGGAATCATAATGCCAAGAACTAGCATTGACTCGCCCATTGTGAGTAAAAACATGATTGGGCCTGACCAAAATTGATGGGTTTGAATAAAAAGACCAATTTGGTCAAAAAACGCTTCCATGACTCGATACTTCCTTTATGTCGAAAAGGGCTTAGACATGCGATCAGCGATAGCATGAATAATCTGATGTGCAACATCTAGTTTAAGGCCAGGTGCTAAAGCCTGCTCGCCCTCATTATCAAACAACGTGACTTGAGTGTGATCTGCATGCATCACGTCTTGGGCTAAATTTGCAATCAACAACGGTATCTTTTTAGCTAAACGTTTCTGCTTTGCATGTTGTGAAAGCAAGTGCGTTTCGGCAGCAAAACCTACGCACCAGGGTGCTTGGGGTAGAGCTGCAACCGTGGCTAGAATGTCAGGGTTTGGTACAAAAGTTAGAGTGGGTGGGTGGCCTTTGCCTTTCTTGATTTTTTCAGCTGAACTTTCAGCCACGCGCCAATCAGCTACAGCTGCAACAGCAATGAAAATATCATATTGTGTAGCGACTGGCACCACTGCATCGTACATATCTTGTGCGGTAATCACGTCAATACGCGTTGCACCAATAGGGCACGCTAAATGTGTAGGTCCTGACACCAAGACAACATGTGCACCGGCTTCAAGCGCTGCTTGGGCAATGGCATAACCTGTTTTACCAGAAGACCTGTTGGTTATGCCACGAACTGGATCAATCGGTTCATAAGTGGGGCCCGCCGTTATCAATACGCGTTTACCGGCCAAACGTTTGATGGCTGAACGCTGAGCTTCTTCAGCTTGGTCGCCTAAAACTTGAACGTTTAAGCTATCTTGGCTGTAAATTTGAAGATTTGGTGATGGGTGAGTCTGTTGAAAGTGCTGAACAATATTAGCTAACAAAGCCAGTGGCTCGCGCATACGACCCAAACCAATCTCACCGCAGGCTTGTTCGCCTGCATCAGGGCCCAGCAGGGTCACCCCATCAGATTGAATGTGTTTGAGATTGCGTTGAGTGGCCTGTGATTCCCACATTTCGCGATTCATGGCAGGTGCTATTAACAAAGGTATATTGCGCGCTAAACATAAAGTTGATAACAAATCGTCTGCTAAGCCATGGGCCAAGCGAGCCATAAAATTTGCTGACGCAGGCGCTACGACAATTAAGTCGGCATCACGGGTAAGATCAATATGTGCCATATTGTTATTGACGCGAGCGTCCCACATGTCAGTAAATACGGGACGACCTGATAAGGCTTGTAAGGTAACAGGAGTAATAAATCTTGTTGCCGATTCAGTCATAATCACGTCAACTCGAGCCCCTAAACCCACAAGACCACGAACCAGTTCAGCGCTTTTATAGCACGCGATACCGCCGCTAAGGCCTAAGACAATTCGTTTTCCTGCTAAGTCAGTCATTTTAAATTCCCGGCGTTAGCTGTTAAGAGGGCGCTTTGATAGCCATTTTAAAACTTCATCTAAAATAATCAGTAAGGCGCCTACTGTGATTGCACTGTCTGCAACATTAAAGGCAGGGTAATACCAGCTGTCATAGTAAAACAATAAGAAATCAACGACGTGGCCCCAAAGTAAACGATCAATCACATTACCGATCGCACCACCTAAAATAAGGGTTAAACCCAGCATAAAACGGGGCTCATGCTGATGCCTACGTAATAACCAACTGATGACCGCGACAGCAAATACCCCAACACCTACAAAGAACCACCGTTGCCAGCCATCATGATTTGCTAGAAAACTAAACGCAGCACCCGTATTAAAGAGCAGAATAAAATCAAAAAAAGGCAATATATTAATACGCTCGCCATATGACAACGTATTTAAAAAGTAGAGCTTGGTAAGCTGATCAATGACAATGATGATCAGCGCATAAACCCAAGCCTTAGCGGTTTTCATGTGCAAGATTACTGCTGCAACGGCCACAAATTTCAGGGTGGTTAGGGTCTACCCCCAAATCTGTTACGTAGTGCCAGCAGCGACCACATTTATGGGCATTTGAAGGGGTTGATTTAATATCAAGTGATTGCCCAAGTGCTAGCCTAGCATTTGACACAATCATCACAAATTTAAGTTGATCGCCTAAGCTCATTAATAAATCATAATCGGCTTGGGGTGCAGTAATAATGATCTCAGCTTGCAACGATGCGCCAATTTTGCCAGCACTTCGCAAATCTTCTAAATCGCGTAAAACAAGCGCCCGAATCTCGCGAATACGCGACCATTTTTCGAGCAACGCGGTTTCATCAATCACTTTAGGTTGAACTTGGTAGCATTGTGTAAAAATTGTTTTTTGTTCAATTGCTGGCAATTTTTTTAACGATGTTAATAATAACGATTGCCAAGCTTCTTCAGCAGTAAACGATAGTATGGGCGCCATGAGTTTGATAAGCGTTTGGGTAATATGCAACAAAGCAGTTTGTGCGCTTCGGCGCATCAAGCCTGATGTAGCCTCGGTATATAAACGATCTTTCAGAATATCAAGGTAAAACGCACCCAAGTCTTCTGAGCAAAAAGATTGAATACGGGTGATGGCAGGTTGAAATTCATACGCATCATAATGCTTGCACACTTCAGCTTGCATTTGCGCAGTCATAATTATTGCATAACGGTCTATTTCAAGCATCTGATTAAAATTAACACTGTCTTTTGCAGCATCAAAATCGGCAATGTTTGACAGTAAAAAACGCATGGTATTGCGAATGCGACGATAACTTTCAACCACGCGTTTTAAAATTTCGTCTGAAATCGACAACTCGCCAGCATAATCAGTATTGGCAACCCACAGCCGTAAAATTTCAGCCCCTAACGTGTCAGAGATTTTTTGGGGCGCCACCACGTTACCCACTGACTTACTCATTTTTCGACCTTGACCATCAACGGCAAAACCATGGGTCAATAGCGATTTGTAGGGCGCACTACCGTACAGCATGCAACCACTTAATAATGAGGAATGAAACCAGCCACGATGTTGGTCAGAGCCCTCGAGGTACATGTCGGCGGGCCAACCTAAACGGTCAGCGTGTGAACCCTTCATGTCGTGGTTTAAGCCACCCATAACGGTTGCGTGTGAGGTTCCCGAATCGAACCACACGTCAAGCGTATCTTTGTTCTTTTCATACTGGGCACTATCAGCCCCTAACAAATCTGATGGCTCAAGTGTTTGCCAAGCTTCAATACCGCCTTGTTCAACTTTTTGCGCCACGGCTTCTAGCAATTTAGCCGTATCAGGGTGAATGGTACCGGTTTCTTTATGTATAAAAAATGCCATGGGAACACCCCATTGACGCTGACGAGACAAGGTCCAGTCTGGTCGATTGGCAATCATGGCGTGTAGGCGAGCACGACCCCATGCCGGATAAAACGCCGTGGCTTCAATCGCTGCTAAAGCGCTTTGACGCAGGGTTGGGCCACCGTCTTTAGGTTCAATATCCATGCCAGCAAACCATTGGCTGGTCGCACGATAAATAATGGGAGTTTTATGACGCCAGCAATGCATGTAGCTGTGATGATGAGGGTGGTCTTTAACGAGTGTGCCGGCTGCCTTGAGCGCTAAAACAATTTTCGGGTTGGCTTTCCAAATGAAATCGCCACCAAATAAAGGTAACGTTGACGCGTAATGCCCGTCGCCCATAACAGGGTTCAACATATCGTCATCAGCTAAGCCGTGGGCTTTACAAGATATAAAGTCTTCAACGCCATATGCTGGTGATGAATGCACAATACCTGTGCCAGTATCAAGTGTGACGTACTCGCCTAAGTAAATAGGCGATACGCGGTCATAGCCTTTATCAAGGCTAGCCAGAGGGTGTTTAAATGTTAAAGCGTTTAGCTGTTGGCCCGCGCAAGTGGCGATCACTTCGCCTGTTAAACCCCATTGTTCTAGGCACGTTTTAACGCGCACAGCCGCTAAAATTAATAGCGAACCGGTTGGTAATGCGGGTTCAACTTTAACCAAAGCATATTGAAATTCAGGGTGTAAATTAAGTGCTTGGTTGGCAGGAATTGTCCAGGGTGTAGTTGTCCAAATCACAATTGCGCCGGCATCAATTTGGTTTAAACCGAAGGCCTTTGCAATGGCTGCGGTATCAGCAAACGGAAATGCCACATCTATGGCTGGATCGGTGCGGTCTGCGTATTCAACTTCAGCTTCAGCCAAAGCCGAGCCACAATCAAAACACCAGTTGACCGGCTTTAAACCACGAAAAACATACCCTTTTTCGTAAATTTTTCCAAGGGCCCGAATTTCATTTGCTTCATTTGTAAAGTTCATCGTGAGGTAGGGGTCGTGCCATTCGCCCAGCACCCCTAAACGTTGAAAATCTTTTTTCTGCCGGGCCACCTGCTCATAGGCAAAAGCGCGGGCTTTTTTTTGCACTTCGGCTACTGGCAAAGCCTTACCGTATTTTTTTTCAATTTGAACTTCAATTGGCATGCCATGGCAGTCCCACCCGGGTACATAGCGGGCATCAAAACCGGCCATGTTACGGGTTTTGACCACAATGTCTTTTAAAATTTTATTAACGGCGTGACCGATGTGTAAATCACCGTTGGCGTAGGGTGGGCCATCATGCAGCAGAAAAGTAGGGCGACCTTTACTGGCTTCTCTTATAGCCTCGTAGACACCATTTTGTTGCCATTGCTCGACCCATTGGGGCTCACGTTGCGGCAAATTACCCCGCATGGGGAATGGTGTGTCGGGTAGGTTCAGTGTGGTTTTATAGTCTATTTTCTGCAAAATATTGTCTCGCATGCAAAGTGTCTTTTTGCATCGCTAATGTAAGGGTTTCAAGGCTAGAAAATTTTTCTTCGCCGCGTAAAAAATGTAAAAAATCAACGCATACAATTTTACCGTATGCATCAATAGTCTTGTCGATTAGGTGAACTTCAAGTAGCAAATGCCCTGTTTCTGTGACAGTAGGGCGCCGACCTAGGCTGGCCACCCCCATCAAGGGTAAATGACCTAAACCTTGAACTCGCACCACGTAGATGCCAATTTTTAAGCTGCACCGGGGTGCAACAGATATGTTTAAAGTGGGAAACCCGAGCGTACGCCCTAGCTTTTGCCCATGTTTCACATGGCCTGAAATGGTGAAGGGGTGACCTAACCGTTTTAATGCTTGCCCCATATCGCCCAGACTCAGTGCCTCGCGAACGCTTGAGCTTGAAATACGTTGGCCCTGGCTGTCGTCAATATCTTTGATCGTTGACAGTTCAAAGTCACCACGACCAGCATAATGTTGTAGCAATTGAATGTCACCACGCCGTTGATGACCAAACTTAAAGTCTTGACCGACCAGCAACCATTTGGTTTTAAGTTGCTGAATTAGTAGTGTCTCGACAAATGTCTGGGGGGCCATGGTTGCGAGGGCTTGGTTGAATTTGAGCAGTGTTATTTGCTCAATACCGAAGTTTGATAGCAAGCGTAAGCGATCTCGCAAACTATTAATTGTCGAGGGCGCGCGTTCGGGCTGATTAGTTAGGTTTGCAAAGTAAATCCGAGGGTGGGGGGTAAAAGTTAGAACGCTTGGGGTTAATTTGCGCGCAGCAGCGGCTTGCACGACCTGCGTGAGCATAGCTTGGTGGCCAAGATGCACCCCGTCAAAGTTACCAATTGACAAGGCACTCGCCAATGGCGAGGGGGTGCTGGGCAGATGACGAATGATGCGTATACGAGGGTTCACGCGTGGCAGTTTACAATTGAAGGCTTGTTTTGATGGTTTTACCCACATTATGCCCCGCTTTGCACCCCCATCTTGTCGTTTTGTTGTGCTTGTTTCAGGCCAAGGCAGTAATTTGCGTGCGCTATATGAATCAATCAACAAAACATTACCGCCTTTGTCAACAACTGACTTACCCAATGATTCAAGTGGCGATGCGTGCGGCGCCTCAGGCGCAGGTTCAGTGGTTGGTTCAAAAATAGGGTCAATTGTTGGGGTAATCAGTAATCGCCCTCAAGCGAACGCGTTAGTTTGGGCCCAAGAGCAAGGCATACCCACGACATTGATCAATCATAATTTGTACGAGTCGAGAGAATCTTTTGATTCTGCCCTAAGTTTGGCAATAGATGCCTTTCGACCTGACTTCATATTGTTGGCGGGTTTTATGCGTATTTTGACGCCCAAATTTGTGAATACTTACTTAGGGCGTTTGATTAATATTCACCCCTCACTGTTGCCTGATTTACCCGGCTTGCATACCCACACCCGAGCAATAGAGTTGGGTTTGTTGCAGCATGGTTGTACCGTTCATTTTGTAACGCCTGAGCTTGATCATGGCCCCACTATTGCGCAAGGGCTCATTAAAATTGGCCCTCAAGACACAGTTCAAAGTTTGACGCAACGCGTTCAAAAACTTGAACACATCGTTTACCCCACTGTAGCCCGTTGGCTTGCCGACGGTTTAGTCTCTTTTACAACAGATCAAACGGTTCACATTAAAAACGTCACCCAGCGATTATTTTTGGAATCATCGCCATGAAGGCAGATAAACCTTTTCAACCTAATTTGCGTATTTTGGCGCGTGTTGAACAAATTACGACTTTGTTGAATGTTATTTTGCTTTTTGAGTCACCTGCCGACATGGTGGTTTCACAATTTTTCAAAGCCTATCCGCAACTAGGTGGTCGTGATCGGGGTGAGGTTGCTACAGCGGTATTTGATGTTTTGCGTCATTTGAAGCGATATCGAATTTACGCACAAAGCGTGAAAGGGTCGGTTCCGCGTCGTTTGTCTCTTTTGGGCTTGAGTACTGCAATTGGTTTAGAAACCCTTTCTCAAGCGCTTACTGACCCTGCTGAGCGCGAATGGCTTGAGCATACTCAGTCTATTGACCAATCTGCTTTGGCTTTTGGTGTGCGTTTTAGCGTACCCGATTGGCTTGCAGATCAAATTAACGCCTTGCCTGAACCAGAAGCTTTGGCGCAGTCGTTGCTAAAACCCGCCCCGTTTGATCTGCGTGTAAATACACTCAAGGCTCGACGTGAAGATGTGATGACTGAAATTATGTCTGATCAGCGTCAGCGGTTTTCGCCAGAAGTCACGCCTTATTCACCTTGGGGAATTCGGCTTTATGGCCACCCCCCCATCAACACGTGGGACTTATTTACTAAAGGTGCAATTGAAGTCCAAGATGAGGGTAGTCAACTTTTGGCGTTACTTGTTGAACCTAAGCGCGGAGAAATGGTGATCGATTTTTGTGCTGGGGCAGGGGGCAAGGCTCTTGCTTTAGCCGCTATGATGAAAACAACGGGTCGTTTATACGCCTTTGATGTGTCTGCAGGTCGTCTAGCCCGTGCTAAGCCACGTTTTGCGCGCAGCGGTTTATCAAACGTACACCCTGTGGTAATTAGAAATGAAAACGATGACCGGGTTAAACGTTTGGCTGGTAAGGCGCATCGTGTCTTGATTGATGCGCCTTGTACGGGCGTCGGTACGTTACGACGCAACCCCGACCTGAAATGGCGCTACCCCGAAAGCGGGCTAACAGAAATTTGTGCCCAACAAAGCCGTATTCTTGATCGCGCCAGCCAGTGCGTGCGACCCGGTGGGCGTCTGGTTTACGCGACCTGCAGTTTTTTGCCGGAAGAAAACGAACTGCAAATTCAGGCATTTTTAGAACGCAACCCTAATTTTGAATTAATTGATGCTGCGGCCATTTTGAAACAACAGGCTAATTTAGAGGTCGACGGCCCAATGGTTCACCTTAGGCCCGATCAGCATCAAACAGATGCATTCTTTGCTGCCGTCATGACCCGTAAAGCTGCGCCACCCGCACCTGATCGAAAAAATAAAATTGAGTCTGAGCTTGAGCCTACCCTTGAGTTGCAAACTGAACGGGTTAAAGAGGTAGATTTTGAGTTGCAAACCGAGCGGGCTGAAGATGTAGAACTTGAATTGCAAACTAAATCGCCGCAAAAAAAACAGATTCAACGCAAGACGGGCCTTAAAACTGCCACAATTTCTAGGAAAAAACCTAAACAGCGATCTGACTAAATGGTCAATTTCCCTTTTTTAGGGGTTTTACTCTATTTTATAGGGTTCGATATTTCGAAAAATAACCTTAATCTATTGATATTGAACAAATTTGTGCTGAAATAGTTGTATCTGTTTGAGGCTAAGTACAGTACAATCACCAGTGTTTAAGCTCAAAGAGATTACCCCATAACTATGGAAACTGTTCTGTCATATTTAGCGCATGGTTTAACCCAAGCTTCAGTTTGGGAAGTGGTTGTTTACACACTAATCGTGACGCACATCACCATTGTGTCAGTCACGATTTTCTTGCATCGTTCGCAAGCCCATCGTGGCCTTGATATTCACCCAGCCTTGGCGCATTTCTTCCGTTTTTGGCTTTGGTTAACCACAGGTATGGTTACCAAAGAATGGGTATCTATTCATCGTAAACATCACGCACGTTGTGAGCGTGAAGGTGACCCCCATTCGCCCATGTTATTTGGTATTGGCCGCGTCATGTTTCGGGGTGCAGAACTTTACCGTGAAGAGTCGCGCAACGCTGAAACCACTGCAAAATTTGGTCACGGTACCCCTAATGACTGGGTTGAGCGCAACATCTACACAAAGCATTCAGCAGCTGGCATTTTAATTATGCTTGGCATAAACCTCATGTTGTTTGGCACATTAGGTCTTGCAGTTTGGGCCATTCAAATGGCCTGGATCCCTTTTTGGGCAGCGGGTGTTGTCAACGGTATTGGGCATTATTGGGGTTATCGCAACTTCGCCAGCCCTGATACCAGTACCAACGTGTCGCCGTGGGGCATCATTATTGGTGGCGAAGAGTTACACAACAATCACCACGCCTATGGTTCTTCAGCCAAGTTTTCTAGTAAGTGGTACGAGTTTGATATCGGCTGGTTCTACATCACCATATGTCGTGGTTTAGGTTTAATCAAAGTACGCAAAATGGCACCCAAGCTCGAACTCGAGCCACATGGTAAAAAAGGTATTGATTTACGTACTTTGCAAGGCGTCATTGCACATCGCTATGAAATTCTAGGTCGTTATACAGGCCTTATGCGTCAAGCTTGTTTCGATGAAATTAAACGCAGTAAACAATCGGGTTCTGTTGTTGCTAACACTGACTCACTCGTTTCTGCTACTCATTGGCTAGGTCGTGGTGATGAAACCTTAGCTCAGGCAGAGCGTGATCGTATTGATCATGCCTTGGCACAAACACCATCATTGTCAACATGGGTGCACATGCGCCACGATTTAAGTCGTATATGGGAAGGGTCAAGCGCTTCAAGCGAGCAGCTTCTTCATGACCTACAAGCTTGGTGTCAACGCGCTCAACAAAGTGGTATTACCAGCCTACAGGAATTCGCCCTGCGATTACACCGCTACGCGGCATGATTGGTCAATTAAATGATCCACAGCGTGCGGCCGTTACAACAGATAACGGTCACGCGCTGGTTTTGGCAGGTGCGGGCAGTGGTAAAACGCGTGTGCTCACCACACGCATTGCATGGCTCATACAAAATGGTTTAACCAGCCCGTTAGGTATATTGGCGGTTACCTTTACTAATAAAGCATCTAAAGAAATGCAAGTTCGCGTTGCGAGCTTGTTACCCATCGACACACGCCGTATGTGGGTGGGTACTTTTCATGGCCTCTGCCATCGTCTACTAAGAGCTCACTTCCGTGATGCAAGTTTGCCCCAAGGGTTTCAAATTCTTGACACGGCAGACCAACTTAGCCTCATCAAAAGGTTGTTAAAAGCCAACCAGATCGACGACGAAAAATTCACACCGCGCGATGTACAACGTTTTATTAATAGTGCTAAAGAAGAAGGGTTACGCTCGCAAGCGGTTCCTGTAGCTGACCCCCACCAACGTCGTATGGTCGAAATTTATACCCTTTACGAAGCGCAGTGCCAACGTGATGGTGTGGTTGACTTTGCTGAATTATTGCTACGTGTGCTCGAGTTGCTTGAGCGTCATGAACCCATTCGTGGGCACTACCAAAGACGTTTTAGGCATATCTTAGTTGATGAATTTCAAGACACTAATGCCCTGCAGTACCGCTGGTTAAAGCTTTTATCAGGGGGAGGTGCAAATATATTTGCAGTGGGTGACGACGACCAATCAATTTATGCTTTTCGTGGTGCAGATGTTGGCAATATGGCTGACTTTGAGCGTGATTATGCGCGGGGTGAAGTCATTCGCCTTGAACAAAACTACCGCTCACAAGGTCATATTCTTGATGCTGCCAACCACCTTATTGCGCATAATAGCCAACGTTTAGGCAAAAACCTCTTTACAGATCAAGGTGAGGGTGAGTTAATACGCGCTGTTGAGCTACCTTCAGACGGTGCTGAATCGCAGTGGTTGGTTGATGAGATCAAAGCCTTGGTAGGTGAGGGCACAAGTCGTTTAGATATTGCAATTTTGTATCGCAGTAACGCTCAATCTCGAGTGATCGAGCATGCCTTATTTTCAGCGGGCATACCGTACCGCGTTTACGGTGGGTTACGTTTTTTCGAGCGCCAAGAAATTAAACACGCCTTGGCTTACCTCAGGTTGGCGATGAACCGTGATGATGACACATCATTTAACAGGGTTGTGAACTTCCCGGCACGGGGCATTGGTGCACGTACGATCGAGTCGTTGGTTGATCAAGCACGAACTTACAACACTTCTTTATCGCAAGCGGTTGCCAGGGTGGCGGGCAAAGGTGGTAGTAGTTTGTCGCAATTTATGACTTTAATTGAAACCATGGCGCAAGAAACCCGTGCGTTGCCTTTATCAGAGGCGGTAGAACACATAATTGAAGCGTCTGGCTTACTGCATCATTATCGTGGTGAAAAAGAAGGTGCAGAACGTATTGAAAACTTAGGCGAATTGGTTAACGCTGCGACTGTGTTTGAAACTGAGCATGACCTGTCGGGCTTGCCCTCGGGTGAACCTGCAAAGGCCCTAATTGAACTCATGCTTGATGATGGTGTTGACGAGTTAGGGCTTAACCCCCCTATTGCGCAAACGCCATTATCTGCATTCTTGGCGCATGCCGCACTTGAATCGGGTGACAACCAAGCTAAGGTTGGTCAAGATGCTGTTCAAATGATGACCGTTCACGCAGCCAAAGGTTTAGAGTTTGATGCTGTGTTTATTACAGGCCTCGAAGACGGCTTATTTCCCCATGAAAATAGCGTTGTTGACCCATCAGGCCTCGAAGAAGAACGTCGTTTAATGTATGTTGCCATAACACGTGCACGTAAACGTCTGTATATGACTATGGCACAAAGTCGAATGCTACATGGCCAAACCCGCTATGCTGTGCGCTCACGTTTTCTAGACGAAGTGCCTGAAAATCATGTGAAGTGGTTAACAGTACGGGGTGTTTCAAACGACGCCTCAACACAATCTTATGCTCGGGCTTTTAGTGCTGCAGGTGCAAACAGCGCTCGTTCAAGTCAACATGCAGGTACCGCGCTTTCAAAAGGCCCGTCTTCTGGCCTACAAATTGGTTCACAATTGTTTCGAGTTGGAAACGGCGTACGCCATGCCCGTTTTGGTGAGGGTACCATTATTGGTTTGTCAGGCTCTGGCCTTGATGCCCAAGCGCAAATTCACTTTGCAGACGTCGGCTCAAAAACGCTTGCATTAGGTATAGCAAAACTCGATATCATTGTTTAAATAGACAACCATCGACATCCGCAACGCTATGAACGACAGGGCTTGTCGCGCATCTCAATTAACTAACAATCAAGGTTGAATGTTAATTAACTGCTTTTAGTCATGGTTAGGTGAAGTCATCACTTAGTCTATAGGGCCATCACTTAACTGCAACGCTTGTATTTACGCCTGTAAAGACAATCATCACTTAACTGACAATGCTTCTAGCTCTTCTTGTAAAGCTAACCATCGCCCTTCTGTTTGCTCTAAAGACTGTTTTAAGGTGCTGTGCAAAAGTGATGAATCGCGTTGTGCTTCTTTGTTTGATTCATTGTAAAAATTAGGTTCGTTCATGCGTAGATTTAACTCAGAAAGGGCCTGCGTTTCTCTTGAAATTACTTGTTCAAGCTGTTTAAGTGACAGTTCAATCGGTTTGCGTTGATCTGACAAGGCCCGACGACGTTGCGCATCTTCACGTTTTTGTTGTTTACGTTCACTGGCATCAAGCGCAATGCCAGGCTTTGAATCAACCCCGTTTTGATCACTGCTTGCGGTTTTAGACGCATCAGCCCATAAACCCGTTGCAACTTTTGGGCTACGCTTTTGTTCAGCGCCTTGGTTTTGCACCACGTAGGTGCGATAGTCTTCAAGGTCGCCATCAAAAGGTTTTGCTTCACCTTTTGAAACTAACCAAAACTCATCGACCGTTGTGCGTAACAAATGCCGATCGTGTGACACCAACAACATACCGCCTTCATATTCAGCAAGCGCTGCAGTTAATGCCTCGCGCGTTTCAACGTCAAGGTGATTACTGGGTTCATCAAGCACCAATAGGTTAGGTTTGTGCCAAACAACTAAAGCAAGAGCCAAACGGGCTTTTTCACCACCTGAAAAAGGTTCGATAACTTCATTGACTCGGTCACCAGAAAAGCCAAAGCGCCCTAAGTAATTTCGTAATAGTTGCTCACGCGTATTCGGTGCAATACGCATCAAGTGTATTAATGGTGTTGATTGAATATCAAGCGTATCAAGTTGGTGCTGTGCAAAATACCCTACAACTAGGCCTTTCGCGTCAACAACGTGACCTTTCACTGGCGTTAACTGGCCCGCAATCGTTTTAATTAAGGTGCTTTTACCCGCGCCATTAATGCCCAGCACACCAATACGCGCACCGGCGGGTATACGTAGGTTGACATCTTCCAAAATAGTAATGTCTTGGCTGCCCGCTACCATTGGGTCTGCAGCGTAACCCATATCAGCATGATCAAGAGCCACCAACGGATCAGGCATATGGGTAGGAGAGGGTATTGAAATATCAATGGCTGATTCAGCCAAAATAGGTGCCAGCTCTTGCATACGGGCTAATGCTTTGACTCGACTTTGAGCTTGTTTTGCTTTTGATGCTGTTGCTTTGAAGCGATCAATAAAATGCTGCATACGTGCTGTTTCACGCGATTGCCGGTCATGCGCTTGGCGAACTTGCTTGAGTCGTTCAGCACGTTGCTGCACGAAGTCGTCATAGCCGCCTTTGTAGCGGGTAATAACAGACTGGTCGATATGTAAAATTGTACGGGCTACAGCGTCAAGAAATTCAGTATCGTGAGAAATCAGTAAGACTGTACCGGTATAGCTCTCGAGCCAGCGCTCAAGCCAAAGCATAGCGTCTAAGTCTAAGTGGTTAGTGGGCTCGTCAAGTAGTAGCAAATCAGAGGGTGCCATTAACGCACGCGCTAAGTTAATGCGCATTTGCCAGCCCCCTGAAAAGGTGCCAACGGGTTGTAACCATTGCTCAGGCGTGAAGCCCAAACCGGCTAATAGTTGTTCTGCGCGCGCTGGCGCGCTCCAAGCATCTGCGTCAATCAAACCGGCTTCAGCCTCAGCAATGCGATGGCCAATTTCATCGGCATTGCCAGCGTGATGTTCAAGCGAGTCAAGCGCCATACGCTTGGCTTCAAGTGCTCTTAATCGTTGGTCACCATCAATGACGTGCTCGCGTGCGGGTTTATGTCGGTCGGGTATTTCTTGTTCAACCCAGGACAAACGCCACGTTTCAGGCAAGTCAATGCCACCCGCATCGGCATCAATTAAGCCTCTAATGAGGGCAAACAAAGATGATTTACCACACCCATTACGACCCACCACACCGACTCTCTCGCCGGGGTGAACCACAAATGAAGCGCGATCTAATAAAACACGCGGACCCCTTCTAAGGGTCAAATCAGTGGTGCGAATCACGATTGCAACTGCGCGGCAGTCAACATCATAATTTGATCTTGCGTTGCGAGGGTGTCGATCCAGACGGGCGAGAGATGACTAAACGCAGCATCAAAATGAGCGCGCTCGTGGCCAATTTCTAAAAATAAAATGCCATCAGGTGTCAGTTTTTTCGCGCATTGATTCAGTAATTCACCGATTAAACGCATACCATCTTGCCCACCCGCTAAGGCCAGTGACGGTTCGTGCATAAATTCAGGGGGTAATGATTGCATAGAAGCATCGTTGACATAGGGCGGGTTACAAATAATCATGTTGTAAAGACGTTGGGCCGGAAGAGGTTCAAGTAAGCTGCCATGGTGCAAGTGCAGTCGCGTGTTTAGGTTGTAATCATCAACGTTGGTTTTTGCAACGCGAAGGGCTTGGGGGCTGATGTCTGTGGCGTCAACGTGAGCATTGGGTAAAACCAAAGCAGCCAAAATAGCTAAACAGCCTGAACCCGTGCAAACATCAAGCACGTTTTCAATAGCTTGGGGTTCAGCCACCCACGTATCAAGCTGCGAAACGATTAATTCAGCAATCGGCGAGCGAGGAATGATGACATCTGGGTTGACGTTGAATCGATAACCTTGCAACCATGCTTCACCCGTTATGTAAGCTGCGGGTAAACGCTCGTTAATGCGTTTAGATAGAACACTTAAAACCTGTAGACGTTCAGCAGGTAATAACCTTGCATCAAGAAAAGGGTCAAGTTGATCAATGGGAAGGCCAAGCGTGTGCAGCATCAAATAGGCGGCTTCGTCATACGCATTGTCAGTACCCTGACCGAAAGCAATTTTGGCATGCGTCATATGCGTGACAGCAAAGCGTATAAAGTCTCTGAGGGTTCGTAAGTGACTGGCAGCTTCGTTAATTTGTTGTGTGTCGATTAATGTTTGATTAGGCATTCGGTAGTAGACGCTCAAGTACGCGACGATAGATATTTTTCAAGGGGTTCAAATCGTTCACAACGATATTTTCATTCACTTGATGAATACTTTCGTTGCAAGGGCCAAACTCGATAACTTGTGGGCAAATGGATGCAATAAATCGGCCATCAGATGTGCCGCCGGTGGTCGAGAGCTCGGTCGTTAGACCGGTTTCATCTTTAATAGCACCCGCTAAGGCTTCACTTAATTCGCCACGTGGTGTTAAAAAAGGCGAACCACTGAGCAGCCATTCAATTCGATAGGGCACGTTATGGGCTTCAAGTATATCAACCACCCTTTGTTTCAATGATTCGGGCGTACTGGCAGTTGAAAAGCGAAAATTGAAATCAATCACTGCTTGACCAGGCACCACATTTGAAGCGCCTGCACCTGAATGATAATTAGAGACCTGCATGGTGGTGGGCGGGAAGTACTCGTTCCCGTTGTCCCACGTTGTTTGGGTTAAGACAGCTAAAGCTGGAGCAAACAAATGTACAGGGTTTTTCGCTAATTGCGGGTAGGCGACATGCCCTTGTTTACCTACAATGGTGAGTTTGGCTGAAAGAGAGCCACGGCGACCATTTTTAATGGTGTCGCCAATTTTTTTTGAAGAAGTTGGTTCCCCCACTATGCAATAGTCAAGCGCTTCATTACGCGCTTTTAAAGCATTACAAACAATGACGGTGCCATGAACAGCAGGGCCTTCTTCGTCAGAAGTGAGCAATAAAGCAATTGAGCCACTGTGGTCGGGGTTTTGTTGAACAAACTCTTCAATGGCGATGGTAAAACCAGCGAGTGAGCTTTTCATATCGGCAGCACCGCGACCGTATAAACGACCTTCACGAATGGCAGGCTCAAAAGGGTTTGACTGCCATTGGTCAAGCGGCCCAGTGGGTACCACGTCTGTATGACCAGCTAAAACGACCAACGGGCGTGCAGCACCACGACGCAACCAAACATTAGTTACACCGCCTTGCTCAAATATTTCGGCTTTAAAACCCAGTGGTGCTAAGCGGTCAATAATTTGTTGCTGGCAGGCTTTATCTTCGGGGGTAACCGATGGGCGAGCAATCAGATTCTTAACTAAATCAAGCATGGCATGATCCGACATCATTAGGCTCGCAATAATTCGTTGATACTGGTTTTAGCGCGGGTCTGTGCATCAACACGTTTAACAATAACGGCGCAAGCTAAACTATGAGAGCCATCAGCTGAGGGCAAACTGCCAGGCACTACCACTGAACCTGAAGGTACACGACCGTAAATAATTTCGCCGGTTTCGCGGTTAAAGATGCGGGTACTTTGTGAAATAAAAACACCCATTGCTAAGACTGAATTTTCTTCAACAATAACGCCTTCAACGACTTCAGATCGTGCGCCGATAAAACAGTTGTCTTCAATAATTGTGGGGTTAGCTTGCAAGGGTTCAAGTACCCCGCCAATGCCAACACCGCCAGATAGGTGAACATTTTTACCAATCTGGGCGCAACTGCCGACTGTTGCCCAGGTATCAACCATGGTGCCCTCATCAACATAAGCCCCAATGTTTACATATGAGGGCATTAACACCACATTACGACCAATAAATGCACCACGACGCGCCACAGCGGGGGGAACCACACGATAACCACCCGTTTGAAAAGCCGTTACACCATAATCTGAAAACTTTAACGGTACTTTGTCAAAAAATTGCAGGGGGTTTTGCCCCATTATGACATTTTCGTTCATACGAAAAGATAACAGCACCGCTTTTTTGATCCATTGGTGGGTGACCCATTGCCCATCGATTTTTTCAGCGACACGCAGGTCACCGTTGTCAAGCCCGTCGAGGGTGTGTTCGACCGCTTCACGAACAGCGGCATCAGTGTTTTGTGGGGTTAGCGTGGTGCGGGCTTCCCAGCCTTGTTCGATGGTGGTCTGTAAATCAAGAGTCATGATGAAGTCTACTTTTTAATGAAAATGAAATATATAAATCGTTATTATTTTAACGGCTTGTTTAGGTGATGCAAGAACTCATAGGGTATTGCTAGGGTTTTATCTTTTTTTCGCGCTATAAACCAAATGATTAAGCTGACAACTTTTGAGCCAAAGCGGCAATACGATGTGCGGCCTCAACACAATCGGTTAGTGGTGCCACTAAAGCAATGCGTATACGGTTGGCTCCTGGGTTGAAACCGTTAATTTTGCGCCCTACATAACTACCAGGCAAGACTCGCACAGACTGCGTATCAAGCAATTTAAAGACGAACTCAGGGTCTGTAATGGGTGTTTTAGCCCAAAGGTAAAACGAGGCATCTGGCCGCTCAACCTCAAGATGAGGTTGCAAAATGGGTAGTACTGCGTCAAATTTAGCGCGATACTGCTTGCGGTTATCAACAACATGGGCTTCGTCTTGCCAAGCGGCTATGCTGGCGTACGACACCACGGGTGACATGGCGCTGCCGTGATAGGTTCGATAGAGTAAAAATTTTTCAATGAGTTTTGCGTCACCCGCAACAAAACCAGAACGTAAACCCGGCAAATTTGAACGTTTAGACAAACTTGCAAAGCAGACCAAGCCGCGGTAGTCTTGACGCCCCAGTGCATGGGCTGCTGCCAACCCGCCAACAGGAGGCGTGTTTTCATCTAAATAAATTTCTGAATAACATTCGTCTGAAGCAATGACAAAACCATACCTATCAGCCAAAGCAAAAATAACGGCCCAGTCGTCAACCCCCATGACGCTACCTGCCGGGTTTCCAGGCGAGCAAACAAAAAGCATTTGGGTTTGTCGCCAAATAGTATCGGGCACGCTTGCCCAGTCACTTAAAAAGTGCCGACTTGGGTCGGCATTGACGTAGTAGGGTTGCGCCCCGCCAAGCAAAGCAGCCCCTTCATATATTTGATAAAAAGGGTTTGGGCATACAACGTAGCCGCCTCGGGTAGGGTCTAGAACGGTCTGAGCAAAAGAAAATATCGCTTCTCTTGACCCTAATGCGGGTAAAACTTGGGTTTGTGCGTTTAGGGGTGGCAAACCATATCGACGACTCACCCATTGGCTGATTGCTTCGCGAAGCGCATCATCACCTTTAGTTGACGGGTATATAGATAACCCCTCGAGGTGATTAGTTATTGCCAACTTTACGCATTCAGGTGCAGCATGTTTAGGTTCACCAATTGATAAATCAATGAGTTTTAGGCCTGTTTGTAAGGGTTTAGCTGAAGCGAGCAGCCCCCTCAATTTTTCAAAAGGGTAAGGTTGTAATAGGTTAAGTTTAGGGTTCATACCACTATTTTACGCAAGACTTCAGCTTAGGGTAAAACCGAGCGATCTACTACGCTACAATATGCGCTGTATGCGAAGGTGGCGAAATTGGTAGACGCACCAGGTTTAGGTCCTGACGCCTGTAAGGGTGTGCGGGTTCGAGTCCCGCCCTTCGCACCATTTATTAACCCATTGTTTCTTTTTTTAAGAAACTTTTTGTAGAGTCAATAGGTAACTTATGCAGCCAGTGGTTGAAACCCTTGCCGGCCTTGAGCGCCGCATCGAATTGTCTGTCGCTTTGGCCGACATTGAAAAAAAAGTTCAAGCCGAACTTAAGCGCGTCGCCCGAACAGCTAAGGTACCTGGCTTTCGTCCAGGCAAGGTTCCCATGTCGATGCTTGAAAAATCGCATGCACCCAGCATTCGCTATGACGCTATCAACCAAACGGTCGGTCAAATGCTTGATGAGCAGTTGGCTCAAACGGGTTTACGGGTTGCGGGCTCACCTTCACTTGAAGCTAAAACTGAAGGCGTTGCAGACGACACCTTGGGTTTCTTTGCAACGTTTGAAGTTTACCCAGAGGTCGCACTACCTGATCTAAAAACATTGTCAGTTAAACGAGCTGTTTGCCCTGTTACTGACGCTGAAGTTACGCGCACGCTTGACGTTTTACGTGAACAACGCGCTGAGTTTGAAATCGTTTCTGATCGTGCTGCGCAAAATAACGATCGTGTCAAGCTTGATTTTATCGGCACCTTAGATGGCACCCCATTTGAGGGCGGTACAGCAACTGACTTTGAATTTGTTTTGGGTAAAGGCCGCATGTTGCCTGAGTTTGAAACAGCAGCAGCCGGTATGAAAGCGGGTGAAAACAAAGTTTTTCCGCTTACATTTCCCGAAGATTACAACGGTAAAGATGTAGCGGGTAAAACGGTTGAATTCAAGATTACCGTTAACTCAGTTGCCAAACCGAACTTGCCCGCAATTGATGCCGATTTCGCTAAAGCACTCGGTCAAGCCGAGGGTGATGTTGAAAAACTCATGGCTGATGTTCGAGGTAATATTGAACGTGAAGTCAGTGGCCGAGTGTTAGCAAAAACCAAGGCCAGCGTTATGGATGCTTTGGTCGCAACTGCTCAGTTTGATATTCCTAAATCATTGCTTGAAAGCGAAACACAAAGTCGTATTAAGTTGGCACGCGAGCAATTAAAAGAACGTGGCATGCCAAATGCCGATACCTTTCCTATTCCTGCCGATGCTTTCACAGAAGAGGCTACACGCCGTGTCAAGCTTGGCTTAATGATTGGTGAATTAATTAAGGTGGCGGGTCTGCAAGCTAAACCCGAACAAGTGCGCACGCGAATTGAAACTTTTGCGCAAGGCTACGAAAACCCGGCTCAAGTCGTCAGCTATTATTTATCTGACCGCCAGCGTCGCGCTGAAATTGAAGCGATTGTGCTTGAAGACAATGTTGTCGACCATATCTTGAGCCAGGCCCAAGTCAGCAACGAAGATGTTAATTTTGAACAAATTATGGGTAATGCCTAATGAATAATTCGCATCGCTTTACAGATTTTTACGCTTCAATGCATGGTGGCGATTCGGTTACGCCCTCAGGCTCAGGTTTTATACCCATGGTGGTTGAACAGTCGGGTAGAGGCGAACGCTCTTACGACATCTACTCTCGCTTATTAAAAGAGCGCGTAATTTTTCTGGTTGGTGGTGTTAATGATTACACGGCCAATCTTATTGTTGCGCAGATGCTTTTCCTTGAGTCTGAAAACCCCGACAAAGACATTTCTTTCTACATTAACTCGCCAGGCGGCTCTGTTTACGCAGGCATGGCCATTTATGACACGATGCATTTTATTAAACCCGATGTGTCAACAATGTGTGTGGGTTTGGCTGCGAGTATGGGCGCTTTGCTTTTATCATCAGGCACGAAGGGTAAGCGCTTTGCTTTACCCAATTCACGCATTATGATTCATCAACCCTCGGGTGGTGCGCAGGGTCAAGCAACTGACATTCAAATACAAGCACGTGAAATTTTAAATTTACGTCAAAGTTTAAATGAAGTGTTAGCAGCAAATACAGGTCAACCTTTAAGCCGTATTGAAATTGACACTGAACGTGACAACTTCATGTCAACACCTGATGCAGTAGCATACGGCTTAATAGACAAAATGTTGTCAAATCGTAGTGATGTAGTCTAAACAGTGAGCTTCAATCGCCATGTCTGACAAAAAAACACCTTCTGTTGCAAAAACCTTGCATTGCTCGTTTTGCAACAAAACCCAAAATGAAGTGCGCAAGCTGATTGCGGGCCCTTCGGTGTTCATTTGTGATGAATGCGTCGAATTATGCAACGATATTATTTTAGAAGAAGCGCAGGCCTCAGCCCGCACTGACATTCGCACCGATTTGCCTACACCTGCCGCGATTAAATCTTTTCTTGACCAGTACGTGATCGGCCAAGACAACACTAAACGCGTGTTGGCAGTTGCCGTGTATAACCACTACAAACGTTTACGCCATGGCGCTATCAAAGGCGACGATGTTGAATTGAGTAAAAGCAATATTTTACTGATTGGGCCAACAGGGTCTGGTAAAACGTTATTGGCTCAAACGCTTGCACGTCAACTTGATGTACCTTTTGTTATGGCCGATGCCACCACGCTAACCGAAGCGGGTTATGTGGGTGAAGACGTTGAAAATATTATTCAAAAGTTGCTACAAAACTGTAACTATGATGTTGAGAAAGCCCAACGTGCCATTGTCTACATTGATGAAATTGACAAAATTTCACGTAAGGCTGATAACCCTTCTATTACCCGCGACGTATCGGGTGAGGGCGTGCAACAAGCCTTGCTTAAATTAATTGAGGGCACCATCGCCTCGGTGCCGCCTCAAGGCGGTCGTAAGCACCCTAATCAAGACTTTGTTCAAGTTGACACCACCAATGTTTTATTTATCGTCGGTGGCGCATTTGATGGTTTAGATAAAGTGATTTTGAACCGTACCGAGCGTTCTGGTATTGGTTTTGGTGCTTCAGTTTCAGCAAAAAGTCAAAAACGGGCAGGCGATACTTTCCGTAGTGTAGAGCCCGAAGACTTAATTAAATTTGGTTTGATTCCTGAGTTAGTGGGTCGCTTGCCTGTTTTGGCTACGCTTGCAGAATTAAACGAAGAAACGTTGGTGAAAGTATTAACTGAGCCTAAAAATTCACTTGTTCGTCAGTTTCAAAAGCTTTTTCAAATGGAAGGTGCCGAGCTCGTTATTACTGATGACGCGCTTCACGCTATTGCACGCAAGGCGATTTTGCGAAAAACCGGTGCACGCGGCTTACGCTCTATTTTAGAAGCTACACTGCTCGATACCATGTATGAGTTGCCTTCTAATGGCAACATCAAGCAAGTCACCTTGAATGCTGCAGTTGTTGATGAAGATGCCCCACCTATACTGGTTTATGGCGATGCAAAGTCAGCACAAGCGCCTGCTGATAACAACTCTGAATCAGCAGAACCCGTTGCCGTTGCACCTCGTAAAAAAGTACGCGATGTAGCGGCCTGATTTTTTTAGAAAACCCTAAGACTTAAATTGAGTCTTTTTGTAGGGTTTTATAGCGTTTCTGAACACCTGCACTTGAAATTTAGGCTATTGTCCCAATACTAATTGAAATACTTTTGTTTGAGTTTCAAACATTTGTTTCTAACGTTTTAAAGGACAATCAGCCATGTCAGGTCAACCCCTACTGCCTTCTGAAGCGATCGACTTACCTTTGCTTCCGCTACGCGACGTGGTCGTGTTTCCACACATGGTCATACCCCTCTTTGTGGGTCGCCCTCGCTCAATTAAAGCGCTAGAGTCAGCGATGGAATCGGGTAAAAACATTATGTTGGCAGCCCAAAAATCTGCCAGCAAAGACGACCCAACACCCGAAGACGTTTACGATATTGGTTCTTTGGCAACAATCTTACAAATGCTCAAGCTGCCTGACGGAACCGTCAAAGTGCTGGTAGAGGGAACCCAACGAGCCCGGGTGATTCGCATTGACGACTTAGACAGTTATTTTGTTAGTCGGGTTATGCCATTACCAGCTGATGACAATAGCGGCTCTGAAATTGAGGCTTTGCGCCGTGCCATTGTGGCTCAATTTGAGGCTTACGTTAAGCTCAATAAAAAAATTCCTCCTGAGATTCTGACTTCATTAACGGGCATTGATGATGCGGGTCGTTTGGCTGACACCGTTGCTGCGCACTTACCTCTAAAGCTTGAGCAAAAACAAAAATTACTCGAAATTTTACCTACTGCTGAACGACTTGAAAGTCTACTTTCTCAGCTTGAAGGTGAAATTGAGATTCTCCAGGTTGAAAAACGTATTCGTGGCCGCGTTAAAAAGCAGATGGAAAAAAGCCAGCGCGATTACTATCTTAATGAACAAGTTAAAGCGATTCAAAAAGAATTAGGTGACGGTGAAGAGGGTGCCGACATTGAGGAACTTGAAAAGCGTATTGAAGCCGCTCAATTGCCTAAAGAAGCCCGCAAAAAGGTTGATGGCGAAGTCAAAAAACTGAAAATGATGTCTCCGATGTCAGCTGAAGCAACTGTCGTTCGTACCTATATTGATACCGTGATTGGTTTGCCATGGCGCAAAAAGAGTAAGGTTAATCATTCAATATCAAATGCTGAAAAGGTGTTAAACGACGACCATTTTGGCCTTGATAAAGTGAAAGAACGTATTTTGGAATATCTCGCTGTGCAACAGCGCGTTGACAAAGTTAAAGCCCCTATTCTCTGTTTGGTAGGCCCCCCCGGTGTGGGTAAAACCTCATTAGGACAGTCTATTGCTAAAGCAACGAATCGCCAATTTACTCGAATGGCCTTGGGTGGTGTCCGTGATGAAGCTGAAATTCGTGGCCATCGTCGAACGTACATTGGTTCGATGCCAGGCAAAATTTTGCAAAATATGAGTAAAATAGGGGTGCGTAACCCACTATTTTTGCTCGATGAAATTGATAAACTCGGTATGGATTATCGGGGCGACCCAGCATCAGGTTTGCTTGAGGTACTTGACCCTGAACAAAACCATACTTTTCAAGATCATTACGTAGAAGTTGATTTTGATTTATCAGATGTTATGTTTGTGGCGACGAGCAACACGTTAAATATTCCTCCCGCATTGCTTGACCGTATGGAAGTGATTCGTTTGTCGGGTTACACCGAAGATGAAAAAATTAATATCGCGCAAGACCATCTTTTGGCTAAACTCATTAAAAATAATGGTCTTAAGCCTGAAGAACTTGAAATAGATACCTCAGCCATTCAAGATATTGTTCGTTATTACACACGCGAAGCAGGTGTGCGTTCACTCGAACGTGAAATTGGCAAAATTTGTCGCAAAGTTGTTAAAAAGCTGTTGATTGAAAACCCAGCTGAAGCAGCGCCTAAACGGGCTCGATCAAAGTCAATGATCGGTGCAACACCCGTTCAAAAAATTGTTGTTAACAGCGAAAATTTAAATGACTATTTGGGAGTCCGCCGTTACGCTTTTGGTAAGGCCGAACAAGACAATCAAATTGGGCAAGTGACAGGTCTAGCTTGGACAGAAGTGGGTGGTGACCTGTTAACGATCGAAGTCGCTGAAATGCCAGGTAAGGGCGGTATTTTACGTACTGGTTCACTTGGCGATGTTATGAAGGAATCAGTTGAGGCCGCACGAAGTGTTGTGCGGGCTGGTGCAAGACGCTTTGGTATTTCTGATACGGTTTTTGAAAAGCGTGACATGCATGTGCACGTGCCTGAAGGGGCTACCCCTAAAGACGGCCCGTCTGCTGGTGCAGCGATCGTGACTGCGATTGTTTCAGCGTTAACACGTATACCGGTTCGGGCTGATGTTGCCATGACAGGTGAAATTACCTTGCGTGGTGAAGTCTTGGCAATTGGTGGCTTGAAAGAAAAGCTGCTGGCTGCTCATCGGGGTGGAATAAAAACGGTACTCATACCTGAAGAAAACGTTAAAGACTTAATTGAAATTCCAGATAATGTAAAAAATCATCTAGAAATTATTCCAGTTAAATGGATTGATCGTGTCTTAGAAGTTGCGCTTGAGCGAGCCCCCACACCGTTGCCAGATGAGGTGGTTGCACCAGTGGCTGTCGTAACACCCACTGATGCCGTTTCGAAGGCTGGCGTGGTTTTAAAGCATTAAAACGTTATGTCTGAAGACCATGCCAGTGTTCGAATTGATAAATGGCTTTGGGCTGCGCGTTTTTTTAAGTCTCGTACTCTAGCGGTAACTGCTGTTGAAATGGGTCGCGTTCATTTGAATAATGAACGCGTCAAACCCGCTAGATTATTAAAGGTGGGCGACAAAGTCGCCATTCAAAAAGATCAAATACGCACTGAGGTTTTTGTACGCTTTTTAGGTGAAGTCAGGCGCTCAGCCCCTTTAGCGAAGTTGATGTATGAAGAAACGATGGAAAGCCTGCTTGCTAGACAAACGGCTACAGAGCGAAAGCGCTTATACGCTGAACCTGCACAAAACAGAGTAGGGCGACCAACCAAACGAGAACGTCGGGCGTTAGCGCGAATAGAACCTCTAATAGAGCCCTAATAGATCTCTAAAAGGGCCTTAATGGGGCCTTAATAAGGCCTTAATAAGACTCTTGATTAATACTGCTTAGTGCAGTGGTTCTGCGCGTATTAAACCCACAGCAATACCTTCAATAGCAAACTGCTGACCCGGCTTAATGGATATGTGCTCAAAGTCAGGGTTTTCAGCCAATAAAATAATTTGACCTTTGTGTTGACTCAGGCGTTTTACTGTAACGTCTTCGTCAATACGGGCCACAACAATTTGACCTGAACGGGCTTCTGGTGTGCGTTTTACTGCAAGTAAATCACCATCAAGTATGCCCGCATCGCGCATGCTGAGGCCGCGAACTTTTAACAAATAATCAGGTGTTTTAGAAAAGAGTGCAGGGTCTAATTGCAACTCGCGCTCAACGTTTTCTGAAGCTAATATCGGTTGGCCTGCGGCAACACGACCAATGATTGGCAATGTTAAACCCAACAGATTAGCGGTGCGACTTAGAGCTGAAGGCGCGTCGTCATGATCAATAGACACTAATCTTATGCCACGTGAGGCGCCGGCTGTGAGCACAATAGCGCCTTTTTTTGCCAGGGCGCGAAGATGCTCTTCAGCTGCGTTGGCTGATTTAAAGCCAAATTCAGACGATATTTCAACCCGTGTGGGTGGAAACCCAGTGGAACTGATTACTTGACGAATAAAATTCAAAATTTGCGTTTGGCGTGGCGTGAGCGTTGTGGCCATAGATAGAACCCCTTAGACTGTATGCATATACAGTCGTATTGTGGGGCAATTTTTAGCTAAATGCAAGTAGTGAACATGTCATTTTTACAAAACTGCAGCAACAGCCTTCGTGACGTAATCAATATTTTGACTATTTAATGCTGCAACGCATATACGACCTGTTGATACGGCGTAAATACCGTGGTCTTTGCGTAAGGCTTCAACTTGTTCATGTGTTAAACCTGAATAAGAAAACATACCTTGTTGGGCCAGAACAAAATCAAAGTTTTGTTTAACCCCCAGAGCAGTCAGTTTGCTGACAAATTGTTGTCGCATATCTTGAATGCGATCACGCATGCCGGCCAGCTCGCTTACCCATAGGTCGTGCAATTCGGCTGTATTGAGCACTTGCGAAACCACCGCACCACCCAAAGTAGGTGGGTTTGAATAGTTTGTGCGCACAACACGTTTAATTTGACTCAAGACGCGTATGGCTTCGTCTTGGCTACCTGCGACCACGGTTAATGCACCGATGCGCTCACCGTAAAGTGAAAACGATTTTGAATATGAGCTACTGATAAACATCATCATGCCCATCTTTGCAAACAAACGAATGGCTTGCGCATCTTCTTCGAGGCCTTGACCAAAGCCTTGGTAGGCATTGTCTAAAAATGGAACCAGTTGACCGGCTTGAACTGTTTCAGCAATAATTTGCCACTGCGCAGGGGTTGGGTCAATGCCAGTTGGGTTGTGGCAGCAGGCATGTAAAACAATAATGGTGCCCGCAGGTAAAGACTTGAGCCCGTTAATCATGCCGTCAAAATCAAGCCCGTGCGTTTGTGCGTTGTAATAGGGGTATTGAACCACTTTAAACCCTGCATTTTCAAATAATGCACGATGATTTTCCCAACTGGGGTTGCTGATAGCAACTTGAGCATTTGGCAACAGTTGTTTTAGAAAGTCTGCACCAATTTTAAGTGCGCCTGTGCCGCCAACTGACTGAACAGTTAGGGCGCGCTTTTCAGCAATAACAGGTGAGTCGGCACCCAAGGCTAAAATCTGTGCCGCTTGATTGAGCATGGCAAACCCGTCTATAGGTAAATAACCGTGTGTGGTGTTTGCTTGAACGCGCGCCATTTCTGCCTGGTGAACCGACTTAAGCAATGGCAGTCTGCCCTGATCGTCTGAGTACACACCAATACCGAGGTTCACTTTAGTGGTGCGTGTATCGGCCCCAAACTGTTCGTTTAGACCCAAAATTGGGTCACGGGGGGCAAGTTCAACGGAATGAAAGAGTGAGCTCATATGCTTGGTTAAGTCGCAGAAGTTTAAGGTGAAAGAAGTTAGGTTTAATAACTAGGCGTAAGAAGTCGGTTTATTGCACTTTATGAATAGACGTCGCTAAATAGACCAGTCATAATACGTAGTTGCCCGAATTGCGGGGTTTCCCTAAGTTAAAGTCTAGCATGTCAGAAACACGCTTTGTGCAGTTTCCCAACAGTCCTTTTAATTTGTTTCAACCTTACCCCCCTGCAGGCGATCAGCCTGCAGCGATCGAGGCATTGTCACAAGGCATTGAAGACGGTTTAATGTTCCAAACATTGTTAGGTGTGACGGGGTCGGGTAAAACATTTACGGCCGCCAATATTATTGCGCGTTTAGGTCGGCCTGCCCTGGTACTCGCTCCCAACAAAACGTTAGCAGCCCAGCTATATTCCGAGATGCGCGAGTTTTTTCCACAAAATGCGGTTGAATATTTTGTGTCGTATTACGACTATTACCAACCCGAAGCGTATGTTGCTGCACGTGATTTATTTATTGAAAAAGATTCTTCTATAAATGAACACATTGAACAAATGCGTTTGTCAGCCACCAAAAGTCTGCTCGAACGACGCGACACGATTATTGTGGGCACTGTGTCGTGCATTTACGGTATTGGTAACCCGGGCGATTACCATGCCATGATTTTAATTTTGCGCCAAGGCGATCGCGTTTCTAGAAGAGAAATTTTGGCGCGATTAGTGGGCATGCAATATGAACGTAACGATACTGAGTTTACGCGAGGCGTATTTCGCGTTCGAGGCGATGTTATTGACGTCTACCCTGCTGAAAGTGCCGAGTTAGCTATACGCATCACTATGTTTGATGATGAAATTGAAGCCCTTGAGTTGTTTGACCCGCTTACAGGTCGAATGCGACAAAAAGTACCGCGTTTCACGGTCTACCCCAGCTCTCATTATGTAACACCCCGTGAAACGGTATTACGTGCGGTTGAGACGATTAAGGAAGAGCTACGAGATCGTTCTAAGTTTTTTATTGACAATGGCAAGCTGGTTGAGGCGGCTCGTATTGAGCAACGCACTCGGTTTGACCTCGAAATGCTGGCAGAGTTGGGTTTTTGTAAAGGTATTGAAAACTATTCACGACATTTATCAGGTGCTAAACCAGGCGATCCACCGCCCACTTTAATTGATTACCTCCCGTCTGACGCCATAATGTTTATTGATGAAAGCCATGTCACCATGGGCCAGTTGAGCGGCATGTATCTGGGTGATCGGTCACGAAAATCGACACTGGTTGAGCACGGTTTTCGTTTGCCCTCAGCGATGGACAACCGACCACTTAAGCTTGAAGAGTTTGAAACGCGCATGCGTCAAACGGTTTTTGTTTCGGCCACACCGGCTAACTACGAGAAAGAGCATGCCGATTCGGTCGTTGAACAAGTGGTGCGACCAACCGGTTTAGTTGACCCTGAAGTGCTGGTTAGACCTGCGCGAACTCAAGTTGATGATCTTTTAAATGAAATTCATTTACGTGTGGCGCTCGGTGAACGTGTTTTAGTGACAACCTTAACCAAGCGTATGTCTGAAGATTTAGCCGATTTTTTGCTTGAAAATGGCGTAAAAGTGCGCTATTTGCATTCAGATATTGATACGGTTGAGCGCGTTGAAATTATTCGTGATCTGCGTTTAGGCGTTTTTGATGTGATAGTAGGCATTAATTTATTGAGAGAAGGTATTGATATACCTGAAGTTTCTTTGGTCGCTATACTTGATGCTGACAAAGAAGGCTTCTTGCGTTCTGAACGCAGTTTAATTCAAACAATTGGTCGTGCTGCCCGTAACCTGAATGGTTTAGCGATTTTGTATGGTGATCGCATCACTGATTCAATGCGCCGTGCCATTGACGAAACCCAAAGGCGGCGAGACAAACAAAAAGCTTTCAACATTTTGCATGGTATTGAAGCCAGAAGCATCATTAAAGCTGTCAAAGAAATGATTGATGGGGTGCTTGTTACCCCTGTGGTTGAAATGATTGATGGTTATGACATTGAAAAAATTGATATTCGAGACGAAAAAGCAGTTTCAAAAGCGCTTAAATCGCTTGAAAAACGTATGCTTGATCACGCTAAAAACTTAGAATTTGAGCAGGCTTCTGGTGTTCGAGATGCATTAAAAGCCTTAAAAAACCGTTTGCTGTAGTGGGTTTAGAAACATCTTCTCGCGTTATTTTTTAACAATAAACAATACAAATATCGTTTATGCATCAACAGTAAATGAATCAATTAATTGATTGAAAATAAATTATTGCTAGTCGTGTTGCTGCGTTGCATCATTTGCGGGTTTCCACAACAAAAAGCTAGACAAGTTACGGGTTTTCCCTCACAATTATAAATATGATGACAAAAGTTCTTTTCGTATGCATGGGTAATACCTGCCGCTCGCCAAGTGCCGAGGGGGTATTCCGTCGCCTGATTAACGAAGCAGGCCTAGCCAATGTTGTGGGTACCGATTCTGCTGGTACACATGGTTTTCACGTGGGTGAACCATCTGATGCGCGTGCAATATCAGCCGCTCGCAAACGTGGCTACGACATATCTGAGCGTGTCGCGCGACAGGTAAGCGCTGAAGATTTTCGCGAGTTTGATCTCATTTTAGTGATGGACTGGGAAAATCTTTCAGCCCTTCAACAGCAATGTCCAAAACCACATCAGCACAAACTCATGTTGCTAATGCGCTTTGCTAATGAGTTTGAAGAAGCCACTGTTCCTGATCCCTATTATGGCGGACCAGAAGGTTTTGCTAAGGTTCTTGATTACATAGAAGATGCATGCCAAGGTGTGCTTGAGTTGGTTCGCAAGCGTGCAACACAGTATCAAGCCGCTTAAATAAACTGCTTAAATAAACTGCAAAATTGAATTTGCTTAATTGAATTTGCCTAACTAAAGGTTCTTCATTGAAGCGCTTTAATTGAAGCCAATTTGTTATTACGACTTAAAAATCAATTTTTAATCAAAGAAATTCATGTAAAAACGCTACAAAACATAACTTAATTAAAGAACTAAAAAATAGCCGCACTTAATGTGCGGTTTTTTTATGACTGATGAGTATACAAAATAGAAATATCAGTATAGAATAGGGTTTACTCGAGTAAATTAGTCGGATATAGTCTATACTTGACTTGTTTAGTCGGGTTTGTTAGTTCAACATCATCAACTCATTAGAGAAAAGGATATTGTTATGCGACTCACTACAAAAGGACGTTTTGCTGTAACTGCCATGATCGATCTCGCTTTGCGTCAGCATAGCGGTCCAATCACTTTATCAGCAATCAGTCAGCGTCAAAGTATTTCACTTTCTTACCTAGAACAACTGTTTGGTAAATTGCGTCGTCATGAACTAGTTGACAGTGTGCGTGGCCCAGGCGGCGGTTATACATTAGCCCGTCTAGCGCGCAACATAACAGTTGCAGACATTATTTTTGCCGTTGACGAGCCACTTGATGCAACCAATTGTGCAGGTAAAACAGACTGCGCAAGTGGCACAGACGGTCGGCCAGGTATTTGCATGACACATGAATTGTGGGCATCTTTGAACCGCACCATGGTTGATTTTCTTGATTCGGTTTCACTTCAAGACTTAGTCGATCAACAACGCATGCGCCAGTTACAAGATGCCAATAACAATGGGCTTGAAAAAGGGCAGTCACGCGTTAATGTGGTCAGCTCTAATGTAGGCGGTCAACCGTCTGGCATTAAGTCAAGCGTTCACGCTTTACTATAAAAGCATTGTTTTTAAATTTAACTTATTCGCTTTAAGCATTCAGGAGCATCAAACATGTTAGTAAGGCCTGTCTATTTAGATTATTCATCAACCACACCTGTTGACCCTCGCGTGGTCGACAAAATGGTGCCTTGGCTTTATGAGCAATTCGGTAACCCTGCTTCGCGTAGTCACGCTTACGGCTGGGACGCTGAAGCAGCTGTTGAGCAAGCACGTGTTGATGTTGCTGCCTTGGTAAACGCAGACCCCCGAGAAATAGTCTGGACGTCTGGCGCAACAGAGTCAAACAACTTGGCCATTAAAGGCGCAGCTGCCTTTTATGCCGAGCGCGGCAAACACGTTATTACCGTGAAGACTGAACATAAAGCAGTGCTTGACCCCTGTCGTGAATTAGAACGTCAAGGGTACGATGTGACTTACCTTAATGTTCAAGAAAACGGTTTGCTTGACCTTGACGTTTTTAAAGCAGCATTGCGTCCCGATACGGTTTTAGTATCGATTATGTTTGTGAATAACGAAATAGGTGTTATTCAAGACATTGAGGCTATTGGCGAAATTTGTCGTGAACGCGGTATTGTGTTTCACGTTGATGCGGCACAAGCAACGGGTAAAGTTGTTATTGATCTTCAGCACTTGAAAGTAGATTTAATGTCATTCTGTGCCCACAAAACCTATGGTCCTAAGGGCATAGGTGCCCTCTACGTTCGCCGCAAACCACGCATTCGTATCGAATCACAAATGCACGGTGGTGGGCATGAGCGCGGTTTTCGTTCAGGTACCTTAGCGACCCACCAGATCGTTGGTATGGGTGAGTGTTTCAAATTGGCTCAAGCAGAAATGGCAACTGACAATGAGCGTGTGCGAATGTTACGTGATCGTATGTGGGCAGGTATGTCTTCTATAGAAGACGTTTACCTAAATGGTGATTTTGATCAACGTGTGCCCCATAACTTAAACATTAGTTTTAATTATGTTGAAGGCGAGTCACTCATTATGGCAGTTAAAGAACTGGCTGTTTCAAGTGGTTCAGCGTGTACTTCTGCAAGCCTTGAGCCTTCATATGTGCTTCGTGCTTTAGGTCGTAACGATGAATTAGCACATAGCTCTATTCGATTTACAATCGGTCGATTTACAACCGAGCAAGATGTCGACTTTGCCATTGAGTTACTTAAAGCCCGCGTTGATAAATTACGTATGATGTCACCGCTTTGGGAAATGGCACAAGACGGTGTTGATTTAAATTCGGTTCAATGGGCCGCACATTAATTTTTTTATATTTTAGTTTTCAGCCAGGAGAATCACATGGCATACAGCGAAAAAGTACTTGATCACTATGAAAACCCCCGTAATGTGGGTTCTTTCGAAAAGGGCGACGACCATATCGGTACCGGCATGGTTGGTGCACCCGCTTGTGGCGACGTCATGAAGTTGCAAATTCGTGTTAACGATGCAGGCATCATTGAAGATGCACGTTTTAAGACTTATGGCTGTGGTTCTGCCATCGCATCAAGCTCTTTGGTTACCGAGTGGGTTAAAGGTAAAACACTTGACCAAGCACTTGATATTAAAAATACGCATATTGCACAAGAGTTAGCCTTACCGCCTGTCAAAATACATTGCTCAATTTTGGCTGAAGACGCTATTAAGGCGGCGGTGCAAGACTATAAAGATAAACACAATCATTGATTCTTCGGAGATCTCGTCATGGGTGTGACATTAACTGCTCAAGCAGCAGACCATATTGAAAAGTACCTGACAAAGCGTGGTAAAGGCTTAGGGTTACGCTTAGGCGTACGCACCACAGGTTGTTCAGGTATGGCGTACAAGCTTGAATACGTTGACGAGCTGGCTACCGAAGACCAAGTGTTTGAAAGCTATGGGGTAAAAGTCGTGATTGACCCTAAAAGTTTGGTTTATCTGCAAGGTACAGAACTTGACTACGCCCGTGAAGGCTTAAATGAGGGCTTTAAGTTTCTGAACCCAAATGAAAAGGCAACCTGCGGTTGCGGTGAGTCATTTACGATATAACCGCTTTGACGATGACTGATTCATTCGATTTATTTGGTCTGCCACGGCAATATAAAGTTGATTTGGTTGGTCTTGAGCAAAAATGGAAAATCATTTCTGCTCAGGTTCACCCTGATCGCTTTGCCTCAGCTTCAGCAGCTGAAAAGCGAGTCGCTGTTGAATGGAGTGCCCGAGTTAACGAAGCCTACCGTACATTAAAAGACCCCATTAGTCGTGCACAACATCTATGTGTGCTTGAGGGTATTAACTTTGATGAACGCACACAATCGTCGATGAATATTGATTTTTTAGAAAATCAAATGGCTTGGCGAGAAGAGCTTGAAGACGCTCGTTTAAGTCAGCATGTTCAAGCATTAAAGCCTCTGCAATCTTCAGTGCTTGAAGCCTCAAATAGATATGAAGCCCAGCTCGGTGATTTACTTGACCAGCATCAGTGGCAAATGGCTAGCGATCGTCTGCGTGAATGGATGTTCATACAAAAGTTTTCTCAAGAAGTGACCCAAGCATTGCGGGCAACAAGAAACCGAGACCGTGACAGCTTAACAAAACTTAATTCTGAGGCTTAATGACTTTTGCACCATTCATTACTCATCATTAATAATCTATAACGATTCATTACTGACGCATCATTTTTTTATACCTGCGTCATTTTTTATTTTTTACTTACACCGTATTTTATTAGGTCAGTATGGCACTGTTACAAATTTCTGAACCCGACGCATCACCGACACCGCATCAGCGCAAGCTGGCTGTGGGTATTGATTTAGGTACAACACACTCGCTGGTTGCAACGGTTCGTCATAGCGTGCCTGAAGTATTGCCTGATGCACAAGGTCGTTTTTTGTTACCTTCTGTTGTACGTTATGTATCAGCGCAAGAAACGCAAGTCGGTTACGACGCTTTAGCCGAACAAGACCAGTTTCCCATCGATACGTTAGTTTCGGTCAAACGCTTGATGGGTAAATCTTTAGCAGACGCTAAAGAAACCCGTATTCCATACACCCTAGACCAGATCGGTCAGAGCGTTTCAATTGTGACTGAGCACGCCACCGTTACGCCCGTTGAAGTGTCCGCGCAAATACTGCGTACATTGCGCGTTCGTGCCGAAGCCACACTGGGTGATACTTTAGTCGGTGCCGTTATTACCGTACCGGCTTATTTTGACGATGCACAACGCCAAGCGACGCGTGACGCTGCTCGTTTAGCGGGCTTAAACGTATTACGCCTACTTAACGAACCAACGGCAGCCGCTGTTGCTTACGGGCTTGATCAAGCACAAGAAGGCCTATTTGCTGTTTATGATTTAGGTGGTGGCACGTTTGATTTTTCAGTACTCAAATTGTCAAAAGGCTTATTTGAAGTGGTTTCAACGGGGGGGGACACCGCCCTCGGCGGTGATGATTTTGATGCTTTAATTGCCCAATATTTCCTCGATCAATCACCCGAAAACCCGCTGTCTGTTGAAAACTACCGCCATTTACTATCCGCCACAAAACGTTTACGTGAAAATCTGACTGATGTTGAACACGCCACACTCAAAACAAACTTGCCTGGCAAATTTGCAACGTTGTCTTTAACGCGTGCTGAGTTTGAGCATATGGCACAGCCTTTAGTTAAACGCACGCTAGATTGTGCATTGCTTGCACTTGATGATGCCAACCTAGAACCCGTTGCTGTGCAAGATGTGGTGCTAGTGGGTGGTGCAACTCGTATGCCTATTATTCAAAGCACCGTTGCACAGTTTTTTAAGCGCACGCCACGTTGCACAATTGACCCTGATGAGGTGGTTGCTATCGGTGCGGCGCTACAAGCAAACTTACTAGCTGGTAACCGTGCACCAGGTGAAGATTGGCTCTTGCTTGATGTCACCCCTTTGTCACTTGGTATTGAAACAATGGGTGGTTTAGTTGAAACCATTATTGCGCGTAACAGTACTATTCCGGTTGCACGCGCTCAAGAGTTTACAACTTACAAAGATGGTCAAACGGCTATTGCTTTACATGTTTTGCAAGGTGAGCGAGATTTAGCGCAAGACTGTCGGTCTTTGGCCCAGTTTGAGTTGCGCGGTATCACACCAATGGTTGCCGGTGCGGCACGCCTCAAAGTAACCTTTCAAGTTGATGCTGATGGCTTGCTCAGCGTCAGTGCTCGTGAAGAGGTCAGTGGCGTTGAAGCCAGTGTGACGGTAAAACCTTCACATGGCTTGACAGACGATGACATTACAAAAATCTTGACTGACAGCATGTCAGAAGCACAACACGACTCAACCATGCGTATGTTGCGCGAGCAGCAAGTTGATTCAACCGCACTGGTTGAGTCAGTATTAGCGGCGCTAGCGAAAGATCATGATCTACTTACAGCTTTAGAATGTGAACATATTGAAACGCAAATTTCGAGAACCCAATTAGCGTTAAAGTCTGACAATGTTGACAACCTTAAAGACGAAACCACACAGCTAAGCCAAATCACTGACGCATTTGCCGCCCGCCGTATGGACCGCAGCATTCGTGCTGCGCTAACGGGCAAAACCCTCGATCAACTTTAAATGACTGTTTAACGTTCATGCCAAAAATTACTGTTTTGCCACACCCCGATGTCTGCCCTCAAGGCGCAGTCATAGACGATGCACCAAGAGGGGTTTCAATTTGTCGTGTTTTGTTAGACCATCATATTGAAATTGAACATGCGTGTGAGTTGTCTTGTGCTTGCACAACCTGCCACGTTGTGGTCAAGTCTGGTTTCAATTCACTTGAAGAAGCAACCGACTCTGAAGAAGACTTATTAGATCGTGCTTGGGGGCTTACCCCCAATTCACGTCTGTCGTGTCAAGCGCTAGTGGCCAATGAAGATTTAACGATTGAAATACCGCGTTACACCATCAACCACGCGAAAGAAAGCCACTAACTATCGCTTTAATCTTCACGGCGCAGATGTGGAAATAAAATCACATCGCGAATGCTGGGGCTGTCGGTTAATAACATCACCAAACGATCAATGCCAATGCCGCAACCGCCTGCAGGGGGCATACCGTATTCAAGCGCACGTATGTAGTCAGCGTCGTAGTACATGGCTTCTTCGTCACCTGCGTCTTTGGCAACCATTTGCGCTTGAAAACGAGCAGCTTGGTCTTCTGGGTCGTTTAGTTCAGAAAAACCATTGGCAATTTCACGGCCCGTCATAAACAATTCAAAGCGTTCGGTTACACCTTCAAGGGTGTCAGACGCGCGAGCTAACGGTGAAACCTCTACGGGGTAGTCAATGATGTAGGTGGGTTCCCATAGCTTTGCTTCGGCGGTTTCTTCGAATAATGCCAATTGCAAACCACCCAAACCAGCGTGTGTAAGAGGCGGACAATTTGCATCTACCCCGAAGCTTCGCAAGGCCTTTTTAATAGCGTCAATATCATTGAGAATAGCATCAGTATATTCGGGTGCATGCGCTTGAATCGCTTGCACAATGGTCATGCGCGCAAAAGGTTTGCTCAAATCTAAGATACGGCCTTGATACGTCACGACAGCGCTACCCGTTGCACGTTCAGCGGCTTGGCGAATCAAGGTTTCAGTGAATGTCATCATCCATTGATAGTCGGTGTAAGCGGCGTAAAACTCAAGCATGGTGAACTCAGGGTTGTGGCGCGGGCTCACCCCTTCGTTTCTGAAGTTACGGTTAATTTCAAATACGCGTTCAAACCCGCCTACCAATAAACGCTTTAAATACAGTTCAGGGGCAATACGCAAAAACATTTGCATGTCGAGCGCGTTGTGATGGGTTTCAAAAGGTTTAGCTGCTGCACCGCCAGGTATAGCCTGCAACATTGGGGTTTCAACTTCCAGAAAACCGGCTTCTGTCATGGTTGACCGAATGGCTGCAATGGCTTGAGAGCGAGTCAAGAATGTGTGGCGTGTTTGCTCTGTAACAATCAAATCAACGTAACGTTGACGGTAGCGCAACTCTTGGTCAGCAATACCGTGAAACTTATCGGGCAGGGGTCTTAAGGCCTTTGCAAGCATGTGCGCTGATACGGCGTGAATAGACAACTCACCTTTATTGGTTTTAAAAACCGTGCCTTCAATGGCAATAATGTCGCCAAGATCCCATTGTTTAAAAGACTCGTAAAGATCTTCGCCTAATGCGCCCCGATCAAGGTAAATTTGAATGCGGCCTGTGGCGTCTTGCAAGGTCGCAAAACTGGCTTTACCCATTACACGCTTGAGCATCATTCTGCCTGCAACACTAACGGGGTGTTTGGCTTCGGCTAAAACCGCTTGTTCGGTTTCACCATACTCAGTATGCATCGGTGCGGCTCGGTGTGAGGGTACAAATCGATTGGGGAAGGCAACCCCCTCTTTACGTATTTGAGCCAGCTTGGCACGACGCTCAGCAATGAGGTGGTTTTCATGGTGAGCGTGATCAACAATGGCCACGTGTTCAGTGGTTGCGTCAGCGCCAGTATTTAAATGGGTATTGTCAGATTGGGTCATCATTAAAACTCGTGTTGCCGAATGTCATCAATGGTTTTTTGACCAAACGAATCGTGTTCGAGGAAGGTTAAAAGTTGTTGCGCAACATCTGCAGGTTTTGCCAAAGCACCTTGCTCATGTATTTGAACAAATTTTTCAAGTACAGGAAATCTTTTAGCGTCTGCACCGCGAATCGTTGCTTGCATGGGGGTATTAATCATGCCTGGTGCGACCGCTGCAATACGTACCCGGTCGCCTTGCTCTAGGCTAACCACCTCAGCATAACGGTCAAGTGCAGCTTTACTGGCGCAGTAAACCCCCCAGCCCGCTATAGCCTGACGACCAGCACCCGATGAAATCAACATCACCCGGCGATCTTTGGTGTGCGAGGTTGACGCTAGAAAATGGTTTGTCAAAAACGTAGGCGTTACTATATTAGTAAGGTAAGCCTGCTCAATTTCTAGAAATGATGCAGGGTTGTCAGCCACCGTAACCGGTGTGACCACACCTGCGTTTTGAATTAAACGAGGTCGCTGGGCAACTTTAACGAGTGTATTTATGACTCGGGCCGCTTGCTCAACCGCTACGCGATCATTGAAATCAACCAAAATTTGTGTCAAAGCCACCTTATGGTCGGCTGCCAATTGATCGAGCTCGTGGACATGGCTACGCGACAGCGTAACCAACGCTACCCCATGGCTTAAACAATGTTCAGCCATCGCACGGCCTAAGCCACGGCTTGCACCTGTGAGAACAACTAAACGATCAACGGCAACTGGGTGTGTGTTCATAATATTATCGATATGCTTGGTACATGAAAAATTTAAACTGCAAAACCTATTACAACCCTTGTTTCAAACTGGCTTGTATGAATGGATCAAGATCACCATCGAGCACTTTTTGGGTGTTAGAGATTTCAACTGATGTTCGTAAATCTTTGATACGGCTTTGATCAAGCACATACGAACGAATTTGATGGCCCCAACCGACATCGGTTTTGGCATCTTCCATCTTTTGCTGCTCGGCCATGCGGTTACGCATTTCAAGTTCGTAGAGCTTAGAACGCAGCATGTCCATCGCTTCTGCGCGGTTTCGGTGCTGTGATCGATCATTTTGGCACTGAACCACAATACCTGAGGGCAGGTGGGTTAAGCGAACGGCTGAGTCTGTTTTATTAATGTGCTGGCCACCCGCGCCGCTGGCGCGGTAAGTGTCAACCCGTAAGTCGGCCGGGTTTATGTCAATTTCTATTGATTCATCAACTTGTGGGTAGACAAATACGCTAGCAAAAGAGGTATGCCGACCACCCGCCGAATCAAAAGGGCTTTTTCGAACAAGCCGGTGCACGCCTGTTTCGGTACGTAAATGGCCGAAGGCATAGTCACCTTCAATTTTAATAGTGGCTGATTTAATACCCGCGACTTCACCGGCTGACTCTTCAAGTATTTCAGCTTTAAAACCCTTGCGCTCTGCGTACCGCAGATATTGACGTAATAAAATTGAGGCCCAATCTTGAGCTTCGGTGCCGCCCGCACCCGACTGAATATCAACAAAGCAATTAAGGGGGTCGGCTGGGTTTGAAAACATACGACGAAATTCAATTTTTACAAGCGTTTGCTCAAACGCATTCGCATCGTCATCAATGGCGAGTAAGGTTTCGTCGTCGTCATCAGAAGCAGCTAAATCAAACAGTTCTTTTGCGTCTTTGATTGAAAGTTGCAAAGCATCAAGCGAAACCACAACGTCTTCAAGTGATTTTTTTTCACGACCGAGGTCTTGTGCGTGTTTAGGATCATTCCAAACGTTGGGGTTTTCTAATTCAGCGTTGACAACGTCAAGACGGTTTTGCTTTTCTTCAAAGTCAAAGATACCCCCTAGCGGCTGACTCACGCTCTAGGTAATCATTCAAACGCGCGGCAATCGCATTGATGCGTTCAGCTTCTAAACTCAAAGTGTTCTCTTTAGTAATTACGTCAATAAATAGGGGTAATAATTTAGTTATTTTAGCTGAACCAACCGCGCCTCTACTAAAGGGTATCAGCATGCTCAATAATCAGCTGTGCAGTCACCATTGAATTCCAGTGATTAGTGGCTAAGCGGTAAACCACCCGTACCCGGCTGCCTAACGTTTCTTGACGACCAAACCAAATCGCTTCAAAGCGCTGTCGATCGCGTGTGAGGGTCAGTTTTAAGTGTTTATCGTTTAGCAAACGTTGTTGATCGACCGTAAATTCATCAACAAATAATGGGGCGGGAAAGCCTGAACCCCAGACTTGTTCTTCAAGCATTTGTGCAACGTGTGCATTAGCATAGCCAGACTCAAGTGTACCGTCGGTCTCAATGACCGCTTCAAAACGGTTTTTTCCGCTAAAGTCAATCACGGCTTGGTTAAAAGCGACGACAAATTTGTCATAGTCGTTTTGCGCAATGCTCAAGCCTGCCGCCATGGCATGGCCACCAAATTTTTTAATTAAACCGGTATGTCGTTTTGATACTAAATCAAGCACATCGCGTAAATGAACGTCAGGAATTGAGCGACCTGAGCCGCGTATTTCGCCTTCATCGCCCGGTGCAAAAGCTAAAGCAGGGCGATAAAACTGTTCTTTTAAGCGCGAGGCCACAATGCCCACTACGCCTTGGTGCCATCTTTCATCAAATACACAAACCGCTGCACTATTGGGTTGGGCATCGATTTCACCAATAGAAGACAGCGCTTGTTCGCGCATGGTTTCTTCAATTTTTCGGCGTTCACGGTTAAAGGTATCAAGTTCACGGGCCAGCACCAAAGCGCGGTCTTCGTCGTCGGTGATCAGGCATTCAATGCCTACACTCATATCAGCCAAACGCCCGGCAGCGTTGATACGTGGCCCCACAATAAAGCCAAAATCTAATGCTACAGCTTGTTGCGGTTGACGCCCCGCCACTGCAAATAGAGCACGTATGCCCGGTTGCATGAGACCGCGACGGAGTCGATCAATACCGCGATTCACCAGCAAACGATTGTTTTGATCGAGTTTGACCACATCAGCCACGGTGCCTAGTGCCACTAGGTCAACCAGCGTGTCAAGCTTAGGCTCTGGTTTTGACACGAAATGCCCGCGTTTACGTAGTTCTGTTCGCAGAGCTAACAGTACGTAAAACATGACCCCAACACCCGCTAAGTTTTTAGAGGGGAAGGTGCAACCGGGTTGGTTGGGGTTCACAATGACTGCGGCCTTAGGCAGCGTGTCGCCCGGTAGATGGTGATCGGTCACTAACACGTTAATGTTGTGTGTATGTGCAGTGGCTACGCCATCAACACTGGCTATGCCGTTGTCAACCGTAATAATTAAATCAGGTTTGCCGCTACGGTGTTGGCAAGCCAACTCAACCACTGCTGGCGACAAGCCATACCCCGTTTCAAAACGGTTGGGTACCAAATAGTCAACATGGGCGCCTAAAGCGCGTAAACCCCTTATGGCCACAGCACAAGCGGTGGCGCCATCGCAATCGTAATCGGCCACGATGAGTAATTTTTTCTTGGCTTCAATGTGATCGGCTAATAACTCAGCGGCCTGTTGGTTTTGCGTGAGTAATTGCGGGTCGAGAAGAGATTTCCAATCGCTTGAAAGGGTGTCTTTTTGTTCAACCCCACGACTGGCGTAGAGCCTTGCCAACAATGGGTGCAGGCCTTGTGCGCTGAGTCTTTGTGTGGCGTCAGGTCGAGTTGATCTTGTTTTTATGACGGGTTGTGCCACCAAGTGCTCCAGTCGTTTTTAGAAAAAGGTTGGGTCAATTTTTTTAGCCAGTTTGGCTGATTTTTATTAGAGGGCGAAAGCGTGACTAAACGGTCATGGCCTGTCAGGGTAAGTTGGGTGGGTGCAGCGCCTTTGATTGAATGTGTTTGCATCTTAATGACAATTGGCAAAACCTCTTTAAGCCACGCCTCTAACCAACCTGACCAATCAGATGTCATCACAAATGGCCTTAAGGTGTTGTTCAGGTCGTAAGACTGAGGCGTCGTTAGTAATGGTTTTTGTACGGGGGGGGGCAGGTTTGAATGCGACTGGTGGTGCGTTTGAGCATGAAACGGCAAATGTGGCTGATTGATAGGGTGCCAACCTTGCGACCCACCGTACAACCAAACCCCATTCACAGCGGGCAAACCGCGCTCTAAACGGGTTTCGTTCACGGGGTGGTTGTGCCACACCATTTGTATTTCGTTCAATATACGGCGCCAAGCCAACCACGCATCACCATCGGGCCACCAGCCGGCAATATTTTGGCCCGCTAAGGCTTCGGGGCTAACGGTGTGCGCAAGCTCGGCTAAAGGGGCGTGTACCCGCCAAGTGGTCGGTGTTAACGCTTCAACCCAAATGGCGTCACCTGGCTGACCAAAACTCGGCATGGCGGCTTCACACAAGCTTTGTGCTTCGTCGGGGCTGAGGTCTAGCAGGCTTAATGGCCTTAAAGACGCCACACTTGTGCCAATTTGGGTGCTACACAACTGCGCTGCCCAGACCGGTGCCGTGCTTTGTGTTACGTCAAGCTGCCAAGAGGCCAAGGCTTGCCCGGGCGTTTTGCTAATATTTTGTGACCAACCGTTCAGGGCTAAAACACGTGCTTCGTAAGGGGTGCAGCCGACCACTTGGGGCGGGCATGTGTTTTGACTGAACTTTAAGGCACTGAGTAATTTGTGCAAGTCAGGCTGCGACTGCTTAAGCGACTGGGCCAACTGGGTGGCTAGCGAGGCGGGGGGTAGGCCCTGTTCAAAAATATATTCCATTCACATATTGTAATGTGGCAGATCAGCTGTCAACCGAGTATTCAAGTTCAAAACCAAAGATAGTGCGATAATTCATGCCTATGAAATCAAGCTTTGAACTTTGGGTAGGAGCGCGCTACGCGGGCATTGTTGGCCGCCGTCGCGGGCGTGATGGCGGCGACCGTTTTGTGTCGTTTGTTGCCATGATGTCGATGGTGGGTATTGCGCTGGGCGTCGCCGCTTTGATTGTGGTGCTGTCTGTCATGAATGGTTTTCAACGCGACGTGCGAGACCGCATGTTGTCGGTATTACCCCACATTGAATTATTTGTGCCAGGGGCCTTGCCTGAAACCGTACTCGAACGTTTTGACGAGTTAGCGCAAGCCGCTCAAAAAAATGACCAGGTTATTGGGGTTGCACCATTTGTGGGTGCACAAGCCATCATCATGCATGGTCGGGTTTTACGCGGTATTCAGGTGCGAGGTATAGACCCCATGCTTGAACCAAAAGTTTCTGACTTAGTCGGGCAAATGGTTGAAGGGCAATTGAACTCGTTGCTGCCTGGTGAGTTTCATGTGGTGTTGGGCGAAGATCTGGCCAACGCGTTGGGCGTTCACATGGGTGATTCAGTCATGTTGTTGGCCCCACAGGGCACCGTTAGCCCAGCGGGTTTAAGCCCACGTATGCGTCAGTTTACGATTAGTGGCATCTTTAAATCAGGGCATTACGAATACGACTCGTCATTAGTGTTTGCAGATACCCGCGATGTGGCCCGTATGTTTCGTGACACAGCAACCGCTGGGGCGCGTGTCAAAATTAAAGACATGTATCAAGCACATCAAGTCTCAAGATCTATTGCACTTGATGCCCCAAGAGGCGTGCTATCTAGCGATTGGTCGCGTAACAATCGCACTTGGTTTGCAGCGGTTCAAACAGAAAAACGCATGATGTTTTTGATCTTGACGCTCATTGTGGCGGTGGCGGCTTTCAATCTTTTATCGTCACAAGTTATGGCTGTTAAAGACAAGCAAGCAGACATTGCGATTTTGCGCACGCTGGGTGCCACACCGGGTGAAATTGCCCGAATATTTTTGGTGCAGGGCGCGTTAATTGGCGTAATTGGTACTTTCTTAGGGGTGGCGGGTGGTTTAGCCATCGCGATGAATATTGACGTTTTGGTGCCACTCATTGAACGCGCACTGGGCATACAATTTTTACCGAAAGAAATTTACTTTATTCAGGCGTTGCCTTCAGACCCTCGTTTAGATGACGTCATCACCATCGCAGTGACTTCACTGGTGATGTCTTTGTTAGCCACCTTATACCCCAGCTGGCGTGCCTCTAAGTTAGAACCTGCGCAGGTGTTACGCCATGACTAATATTTCAAAAGCTCACATACAAGCCGATCACATCCCGACCGATCACGTTGTTACTGACCAAAGCGCAACCGAGTCAGCTGCAACGGCTAGTGTTGTAACTGCTAGTAGTGCAACTGATCACGCTTCAACTGCTCGTTCAATAACCACTGATGCTGCGAACGCTCATGCTTCCGCCCGAAATATTGTGTTGCAAGCAAAAGGTTTAAGTCGTCATTATGACGACGGTCAACGTCGCCTAGATATTTTAAAAGGCGTTGATTTGTCAATTGCTTCGGGCGAAATGGTGGCCATTATCGGTGCTTCAGGTTCCGGTAAAAGTACTTTATTACATTGCCTTGGCTTACTTGATCGGCCTGATGCGGGCGAAGTTTATGTGAATGGCCAAGCAACGAACGGTTTAAACGAGGTTCAACGCAGTCGCTTGCGCAACAAATCGTTAGGCTTTGTATATCAGTTTCACCACTTGTTAGGTGAGTTCACGGCTCTAGATAACGTTGCCATGCCGTTAATTGTGCGTCGTTTGTCGCGCAACGAGGCGCGTACAAAAGCGCATGTGCTGCTTGAACGCGTTGGCTTAGGCGATCGCATGACACATTACCCCAGCCAGTTGTCTGGTGGTGAACGTCAACGGGTTGCCTTGGCACGCGCCATGGTCACCGAACCCTCGTGTGTATTGGCTGACGAACCCACTGGCAATCTAGACCGTGAAACCGCAGAAGACATGTTTAATTGGTTGCGCCAAGCCGTGCAGGCTGGCGGTACCTCTTTAGTGGTGGTAACACACGATTTGGCTTTAGCTGCGCGGGCTGATCGGCAGTTCACCATGACGTCTGGCCTACTGGCTGTTAAGTAATATTTTTATGGCATTTGACACCCACTGCCACCTCGATGCACAAGAGTTTAATCACGACCGTGACGCAGTTATTGCATCGGCTTGTTCAGCAGGGGTCACATGTATTGTGATTCCCGCAGTTGAAATTCAAAACTTTGATACGGTACGCCTATTGGCAAACCGTATGCCAATTGGGGCTTATGCGTTAGGCATTCACCCTTTGTTTGTGGAAAAAGCAAACATAGAAGATCTTGAAGTGTTGCGGCAACACCTAGAACAATATCGTGATGACCCTAAGCTTGTTGCGGTGGGTGAAATCGGTCTTGATTTATTTGAACCGCATTTAAAACAAGCGCCATTATTAGACAAACAAATTGAGTTCTTCAAAGCACAACTTGTCATTGCAAAAACGTTTGATTTGCCAGTTATTTTGCATGTGCGTCGGGCGCAAGACTTGGTGTTGAAGTATTTGCGCCAAGTGGGGGTGTCTGGCGGCATCGCACACGCGTTTAATGGCAGCTTTCAGCAAGCACAACAGTTTATTGACCTAGGGTTCGCTCTGGGCATGGGCGGGGCTTTAACGTATACGCGGGCATTACAAATTAGGCGCTTGGCCACCACCTTAAGTCTTGAACACTTAGTGTTAGAAACTGACTCGCCTGACATTCCACCCGAATGGGTTGACGTCAATTCAGTGACGGGGCAAAGACGCAATTCGCCTGACCAAGTCATGACCATTGCACAGGTTTTAGCCGATCTCAGGCAGTGTGATGTGTTGGAAGTGATCTCTGTTACTGATGAAACGGCGCAACGGGTGCTACCTCGGCTGAAGGCTCTTGACTGAGCGCTTGCCTCATTTACTCAATAGAGTGTTAAAAACGAATACGACAAAAACGTCACGCCGCACTTGATTACATAAGCAACCTCGTTGAGCCTATTGCTTTAGGCTTGATTGCAGGTTGTATTCATGATTATCTGGGCGTGTTTAGGCTGGGTGTTGGGTGTGTGCCTCACTCAAGTTCAAGCGTCATTGCTTTCAAGCTGGCATTTAGCCCTAATACCGAGTTTGGCTACTGTCTTGGGCTTAGCGTGGGGTTTATTGCGGTGCAAGCAACAAACGAATGACTGGGTAGCCACTCAACGCATTTTTTTAGTGATAAGCCTGACGTTACTCGGTTTGAGTTATAGCCAATTTAAGGCACACACTCGCTTAGCTGATCAGTTGGCGCAACATGAAATTAACCTAGTTACACGGGTCACTGTGCAAGTTGTAGGCTTACCGCGCTTAAATGAAAATAGTTTAAGCGTTGAGGTTGTGCAGTGGCCAAATGATTCGCAACATACCGTATCAAACACTAACCAAAAAAACCCTCAAAATGCCAATCAAAATACCAATCAAAGCAATTCCCTAAACATACCTAATCGTATTGCCGTGACATGGCCGCACAACTCTTTGCCTCGAGGTGTCGAAGTGTTGCCGGGTCAAGTGTGGCGTATGGCGTTGCGTTTACGGCCTGTACATGGGCGCATCAACCCGGGTGGTTTTGATCAAGAAGGGCTGATGTTTGCCAAAGGGGTGAGGGCGGTTGGGCAAGTCAGGGGTACACCGCAATTTATAGACTACGCACCGTTGACCTCTTTAGAAGTGATGGCAAATGGTATGCGTCATCGCGTTAGAAAAGTCATGCTCGAAGTGATGGGTGAACGTTCGGCTCGTGCTGTGATCATTGCGCTAGCAATTGGTGATCAACAGGGCGTTAGCCGTGAAGATTGGCAAATATTTAGTCTCACCGGCATAACCCATCTGGTATCAATCAGTGGCTCTCACGTCACCTTAATAGCAGCGCTAGGAGGCTTGCTCGTGAGTATTTTATGGCGAGGCGGTCGCTGGCGTGGCGTCAGGTTATCTGAATGGGTACCCGCTCGAATGGTGTCGATTTGGGCGGCAGTGATCACTGCATTTTTGTATTGCTTGTTGGCAGGTTGGGGGGTGCCGGCACAACGTACGTTTTTTATGGTTTTGATGGCTGCTTTTGGTCTTACCTTTGCACAATCATGGGGCGGTTTTATACTGGTTGCGTTGGCTGCTGCATTACTTACTCTCTTTGACCCTTGGGCTGTGTTATCAACAGGTTTTTGGTTATCGTTTATGGCTGTGACCGTGTTAATTATGTTGAGCCAACGCGTAGATGTCAATTATCAACAACTCGTTAATGATGACTCAACCCCTAGATGCTTGGCCTTTTGCCAAAAACTTTATCGAGGCTTTGCATTAGCCACGCAATTGCAATGGGTCATCACACTGATGATGTTCCCTGTGTTGGCTTGGTTATTTAACCAAGTGTCATGGGTGTCAATGTTTGCCAATGCAGTTGCCATTCCCGTATTAACATTTGTGGTGACCCCTTTTGCGTTAATTTTAGCGTTGGCGGCCGTACTTTTTAGCCCAACTGACAACGTCATATTGACGGCTTTATTATCAACATTAGCGTCTTTAGCACATGCCCCACTTGAGTGGACATTGTGGTGGGTTAAAACCTTGGCAGCGTTACCCGTTGCTGCTTTTGACGTAGCCAGCAGTTCAGTTGTGTGGCTGATTTGGGCCTTGGTAGGCGTCATTTGGGCTGTTTTGCCACCCTTTAGTGGGTCGCGAAACTTCGGTTGGTTTATGCTGTTACCCATTTTAAACCCACCTGTTAGCACGTTAGCGCCCGGTGATTGGTCACTTCATGCATTCGATATTGGGCAGGGGTCAGCCTTACTCGTGCGCACGCAATCACATGATTTGATTTTTGATGTGGGTTGGAAGTTTGAAGATCAAACGGCCATGACTTCAACAATATGGCCGGCACTTCGAGCCCTAGGGTTAAAACCCAAACCGGTAGTGGTCATTTCTCATAATGATCTCGATCATATTGGTGGTTTACAAGAACTCAAAAATTTAATGCCGCTTGGAACCCTTTATGCGTCAGACCTATTAGAGGGATCAAAACGCTGTGAGATAGGGCAGTCTTGGGAATGGAGTGGTGTAGTGTTTGAGTTTCTGCACCCTAACGTCAATATGTGTGGTCAAACTGCAATGACCCCCAAGCGTTTAAAAAACCGTTGCAGTTGTGTGCTTCGAATTAAAGGTCGTCACCATTCCTTGCTGTTAACAGGTGACATTGATCAAACGGCTGAAAAGGCTATAGTTGAAAACCAGCAACTTCAGCATAGCAACGCTTTGCAAACAGATGTGGTGGTGGTGCCGCATCATGGGGCCGCCACATCGTCTAGTTTGGCTTTCATTCAAGCGTTGCGAGCAAAGCATGCCATTGCCCAAATGGGGTATTTGAACCGTTTTTCTCACCCAGCTAAAGAGGTGGTAGACCGTTGGCAAGCTTACCCAACACAATTTTGGCGCACTGACCATGATGGGGCATTGCATGTTCGCTCAGAGCAAGGCAAGCTCACTGTTGAATCATTACGTTTGACCCACCAACGGTATTGGCACCACAAGGGTTCATCGCACTCATCTGGTCAGCCTTAAAAACGAGTTGGCTTCAATTTCTGAACTGAATAGGTTTTAAAGCGAATAAGCTTTTTTACTGATCTTAATGGCCTAAATGAATTTAACAGGTAGGCTTTAGTGCGGCTATTTAAGTTAGCCTCAATTTTTGCTTAACTTGTCAGATCTCTTGTCAATCACTGCAGTTGGGCATAAGCTTAAGTTAAGGCAGTAAGCTTAGACCTAGAAGTAAAGGGGTGTGGTTTTATCTAAATTTCATCAACTGATGATTTAATCTATGAAAATGAATACCTACTCGACTGATGAATGAAAACTAAATGACCGAATCTTTTAAATATATGAATGAATGAATATGACTGAACCAGACTTATCTCAAAACACAGAACACACTTTGCTGGTGAGAAAGAGCGGCTGGGCACCTTTAAGCGCAGATTTGCATTGCCACTCTAGTTTTTCTGATGGTGTGTTAAGCCCTGACGTGTTGGCGGCTCGGGCAGCTGAGCGGGGTGTCGATCTTTGGGCCTTGACTGACCACGATGAAGTGTCAGGCATTGCTGCGGCACAACAAGCGGCCAAGCATCATGGCATGGCTTTTTTGGCTGGTGCTGAAATTTCAGTGACTTGGTTAGGTCGTACCGTACACATTGTGGGTTTAGGGTTAGATGCTCAAGACCCAACTTTGCTAGCAGGCTTGCATCACACACGGTCTGGTCGTGTGAACCGCGCTAAAGGCATGGCAGACGCTTTGGCTAAACTGGGCATGCCAGGCGCCTTCGAAGGCGCGCTGAAATTTGTGAGCAACCCAGAGTTGATTAGCCGCACTCATTTTGCACGTTACTTAGTTGATGCCGGTCATTGCGCCACCATGCAACAAGTGTTCGATCAATACTTGTACGATAATGGCCCGGCTTATGTCGACATACAGTGGGCAAAATTAGAAGAGGCGGTGAGTTGGGTCAAGTCGGCTGGCGGGGTGGCGGTGATTGCACACCCAGGTCGGTATAAGTACTCAAGCCTTGAATTTGACACGTTGTTTAAATCATTTAAAGCGGCAGGGGGTTTAGGTATTGAAGTCAATACCGGTAGCCATCGCCCGCGCGAATATGATGTATACGCACAAGTGGCGCGAGACTATGGCTTTTTAGCTTCAATTGGCTCAGACTTTCATGGGCCAGATGATGGGGTGTTTGACTTGGGCAGCATTAAACCACTCGCAACTGACTTAACGCCAGTCTGGCAAGAGCTAAGCCATAAAATTTTGCACGCTGAATAAGGTGTGAACGTCATTCGCAACACAAGTCATGACATCAAATAGTAGTCATTTTGTTAAAGTGCAGTTTTGTAGCTAAACGGTTTCAATTAATTATTTCGGTGCGTGCCCTATATGAGTAAATGAGGGCGATCAAATTGGCTCTGCGCGTAACTTTACGCCTAGTGCACGCATTACTTTCAGCATTGTGTCGTATCGAGGCTTAGAGCCAGCTCTTAGCGCTTTGTAAAGGCTTTCTCGCCCAAGCCCAGTATCTTTTGCAAGTTGCGCCATACCGCGTGCACGAGCAACGTTCTTAACAGCTAGTAAAAGTAATTCAGGCTCAGGTTCATCTAGCGCAGCATTAAGGTAAGCTGCAATGCTTTCTTCATTGCTAAGGTAGTCAGCAACGTCGAATGGTGTTGTTTTAGTTTTCATATCAATATGCCTTTTTTAAATTCCGCGCTAGTTGTTTAGCATCTTCAATATCTTTATTCTGTGTCGACTTATCGCCACCAGTTAAAAGTAAATAAACGATAGTGCCAATGCGTGTGAAATAAAGCCTATAACCTGGTCCCGAATGAATCTTCATTTCTGAAACACCTTCACCTATAGGCTCGCAGTCGCCAAAATTGCCAAGAATGGCTCTATCGATTCTTATCAATACCTTGGCTTTAACTAATGGGTCTGTAAGTGTTGAAAGCCAAAGATTAAAAGCATCAGTTTTTTTGAAAATATTTATTTATCGTCGCAATGTTATTGTATCTATTTAGATACAAAAGTCAAGATAATTAGTCTTTTAATTTATGAACCACAATAAAAAAGTGCTAAATATTTTTTATTTGGTCTTGTAGATATCAATTTCTAATGTGAATTTGCGATGGTACATAATTATTTTTATAAATCGCTACAGCGATGTCTTTTTTGTCTATCAAGTTCTGATGCCTAACCTTACCCTTTAAGCATCGCGTCATAGCCTATGCGTGCGTTAGGCCAAAGGTGTGTAAAGCCGCTATCAACCAGGCGCTTGCTTGATAGACGTTTGCTACTCATACCTGATGGGGGTGGTCCAATAGGCACGGGTGGTGCACCTAGCTGTTCGGCAATGTGGTTATAAAGGGTGTGCATAGGTAGCGGCAACAGGTCAGTCACCACATAAACTGAATCTGGGTTTGGCAGACTCAAAACATGCTCAATGGCACGGGCCGCATCGTCAATATGTATGCGGTTTGAATAGTGTGGGGGGTCAATTGGGGCGCTAGCCACACCATCTTTTATGCGCTGCACAATTTGGTTTCGCCCAGGGCCATAAATGCCAGACAAACGCAAGGCGACACTGTTTTGATGATGTTGATGTAAGAACTGCTCGGCTTCTAACAAAATTTTGCCGTTAAAACTATCGGGTAAAGTCGGGGTGTTTTCATCAACCCACTCATCGCTTGATGCACCATACACTGCAGTTGAAGACACAAATACCCAACGGCGAATATTGTGCCCAGACTTAACGAAACCTAAGTCATCTGAACCTAAAGCGGCTGTTAAATTTTGCAACCCTTGTACGTACGTTGCACGATATTGTTCGGGTGTACGTTGATCTGGCGTGACGCAGTAAACAACTTGCGTGAAGTCTTGGGCAAGATTACTTAAACTGAATAGGCTTTCGGTATCAAGCAAATCGGCAGCTAACCATTGAAATAAGTCATTCTTGGCTGGGTTTGAAGCCGCTGGGTGTCGTCTCAACCCAATAACAGAAGTGTTGTGACCCATCAAACGTTTTGCCACGTTTAACCCTAAATCACCGCAACCCGCTATTAATGTTGTCATTTCAAAAAACCTCAACATGGTTCATGGCGTGCAAAAGCCGTCAATGTCTTGATAATAAGTGAGTTTAAAATTCACAATAAAGGTGCGAAAAACCGCTCTTTCAAAGCAGGTAAACCCACCCGATCAATTAAATCGTTCAACCTTTTAATCGCTGCGGGTTTAGGTGTGCCTTTACGGCTCGCCACAATCAGTTCGTTTTTCATCGAGTGTTCCCAACCAACTAATTCGGTAACTGTGACTTGATAACCGTGGGCTTCAAGCTGTAAAGATCGCAGGGTGTTGGTCAACTGACTACCAAACTCACGGGTATGAATAGGGTGGCGCCATAGCTCTGAAATAGGGTCATCGTAATCGCTCTGTTTGGTTTGCCTAAGGGCCCGCGCGACTTCAGCCTGGCAACAAGGTACTAAAACCATATACTGCGCTTGATGCGACAAGCCAAAAGCTATGGCATCGTCAGTGGCGGTGTCGCAGGCGTGAAGCGCAGTAACCAAATCAACTTTAGCTGGTAAATCACTGCTTACATTGGCTTCTTTGGCTGACAACGCAAAAAACTGCATTTGTTGGAAACCGGCTTGTTGGGCTAAAACACGGGCAGACTCAACCAGCTCAGCCCGAATATCAACCCCATAAACCTGTGCCAAAGGGGCATGATCTTTTAGGTAATAATCAACCAATAAAAAACCTAAGTACGATTTACCCGCACCGTGGTCAACAATCGTGAGGTTTGGTTTTTCTAAAAGCATAGTATCAAGTAAAGGTTTAATAAACCCAATTAAGTGTTTGACTTGTTTGAGCTTTCTGGCGCCATCTTGGTTTAACTTGCCATCACGCGTGAGTAAGTGCAGCGCTTGTAATAGCGCAGTTGAATGACCGGGTAAGGGTTCAGTTTTTTGCAAAGCAGGGGCGTTTGAGGTCTTCATAAAGACAGTTTACTTGTCATCTTCTGAGCGTTCATGGCATCTGGGGAAGAACGCTGATAAAAAGTTAATTGAATGTGTTTTGCAGTTGAGAATGGCATGACTGAGGCAAGTAATCTTGGCTTAACCCGAACTGCTTGTGCGAGTTTTTATCATTTCGGTAAATCTGGGTTCGCACTTGAAACAGCTTCAACCCGCCAAGGGTCATCTTTTTTACCAGTCAATGTTAGCCAAACGCCATCACCACTACCGACCCATTGGCCGGTTAAATCACCGATCACGACATGGTGTGTGACCATGACATAACGCCCACCTTTTGGCGGTAAATTTACAATAAATTGCCTCAAGTCAACGATTTTTTGCTGAGCTGCAGACCGATTTTGAAAGTAAGAGTTTAAAACAGGTAAAAGAATTACTGGGCCTAGGTCAAGGGCTTTAGCGGTATCGACAGCCCGACACCACTGACTTGTAAAAATATCGTTTGGTTTAAAGCCTAGTTTTTCAAGCTGTTGACCTAACGTTCTCGCTTGGTTAATACCTTCTTGGCTAAGATTACGCTGGGTTGAGCAGTCATTCACATTAAAGTTTGCCGGGTCACCCCCACCAGGCGCTAGAGCATGCCTAATCATTAACACTTGCGTATCAGTATTTACGAGACCATTTTCAATGATCTCAGTTGACAATGACGCTTGTGATTGGGGTGTGGTGTGCGCGCGCATTTGGGCCTGCGCTTGGGGCAACCCCACATAAGTTGTGAAGAAAACGCTAAATATTGTTACCCACATCGAAACATTATTTTTCATTGATTCAACCCTTCATTTCACTTAATTGCATCAGTAACCAACGAGCCAGTTAAAATAGCTTACCTTAAATAATGGTTGTTGCTATGTCTGAAGTCATTGCTTTGATATTCGATTTTGACGACACGCTTGCGCCAGACAGTACCTCTGGCTTTTTAGAGCATATCGGTGTTGATACGCAAAAATTTTGGTTAGAAAAAGTTAATCAACGTCTTACAAACGGGTGGGACCCTGTACCCGCTTATCTTTACGAAATGATTCAACTATCTAAAACGCCAAATCAAAACCCTATCACGCAGGCTGCTTTAAAAAATTGGGGTCAACAACTGCCCCTTCATCATGGGGTTGAGACATTTTTTGACCGTTTACGGGTTCAGGTGCGTGCCCTACACCCTCAAGTGCAGCTTGAGTTTTATTTAATTTCTAGTGGAATCGGTGATGTGGTGCGGCATACATCTATTGCTCATCAATTTACACAAATTTGGGCTTCTGAGTTTTCGTATAACGCTCAAAATGAAATTGAATTCCCTAAACGTATTGTGAGTTTTACCGACAAAACCCGCTACCTCTTTCAAATTCAAAAAGGCATCATTGGGCCAGCTTTCGACAGCAAGCCTTTTGAGGTGAACCGCAAAGTAGCTGAAGACCGCTTACGCATACCCTTTGACCAAATGGTGTTCGTGGGCGATGGTTACACCGACATACCTTGTTTTTCATTGGTAAGACAATCGGGCGGTTTTGCCTTCGGCGTCTGGGACCCTAAACACCGCGACAAGCGCAGCCGTGCTTGGGGCTTTATAGAAGATGGTCGGGTTTCCAACCTTAACCAAGCGCGGTATGACGCTGATGCAGAGCTTTATCAATGGCTGGAAGAGGCTGTCACCAGCCTAGCCGGGCGTATTGCCGTGAAATCACGTATGTATCGCGGTTAAAAACAGATGTCTATTTTGTCTGATGAAGACTACATGCAGCGCGCCATTGCACTTGCCGTTGAAGCACAAAAAAACGGTGAAGTACCCGTTGGCGCGGTGGTGGTCGATGTAAACGGTGATGTGATTGGCGAGGGTGCAAATGCAACCATTTCACGCCACGATGTCACGGCACACGCTGAAATTTTGGCCCTTCGTGCTGCCGGTCAACACATGCGAAATTACCGTTTACCGGGCTGTAGCTTATACGTTACCCTTGAGCCCTGCACCATGTGTTTAGGCGCTATCTTTCATGCACGGCTGTCGCGTGTCATGTTCGCCACAGCCGACCCTAAAACAGGGGCATGTGGTAGCGCGGTAGACTTGGCTAACCATTCAAAATTAAATCACCACACCCAGATTCATCAGGGTGTTTTAAAAGAAGCCTGCTCGCATATGCTGAGTCAATTCTTTAAACAAAAACGTCAAAAGGTTGTCTGAAATGGCTTTAAATCGCCAAAATAATATTTACGTTATATCGCTTTCAAGCGCCATACAAGACTCTAAAACGCTAGCACGGGGCATTGAACGCTTGGCCAAGATGGGTTTTTCCTGCAAAGTCGATCGCCATGCTTTAGCGGTTGACACACGGTTTGCCGGCACTGATGCGCAACGTTTGTCTGCGCTCAACCGATCATTAAAACAGTCGGCACTTACAGTGATGGCGTCGCGGGGTGGTTATGGGGTCACGCGTTTGTTAGACCAAATCGACTGGCGTGCCGTGGCCGATTCAGGTAAACGTTTTGTGGGTCAAAGCGACTTTACGGCGTTTTCACTCGCGTTGCTGAGCCAAACGGGTACAACGAGTTATGTTGGCCCAACGGTTTGTGCAGATTTTGGTGCAAGTAAATTAAATACCCTAACAGCCGAGTTGTTTGGCGAAGTCATGCGTGGTGAGCTCGAAATTTTAAGTTTTGAAAGCCCCAACAGCGATGCTGTTGATTGCCGAGGCGTTTTATGGGGTGGAAATCTGTCAATGATTGCTGCCTTAGTGGGCACACCATATTTACCTAAAATTAAGGGTGGCATTTTATTTATTGAAGATGTTGCTGAACACCCATATCGAGTTGAACGCATGCTAATTCAATTAGCCCAAAGTGGCGTTCTGAACAAACAAAAAGCATTGATTCTTGGCCAATTTACAGACTACACGCTTGCACCACATGACCGTGGTTTTGACCTGTCAAATGTGATCAAGTGGGTGCGCGATAACGTGGGTATACCCGTTGTAACTGGCCTACCTTTTGGGCATACCCCCGTTAAAGCGACCCTACCCATCGGTGCCAAAGTCGGCCTTGCAACTGAAGACGGTATGGCCTACTTGGTTATTGATGAACATACGCACGATTAATAGCCCGTTTACGTGTTAAAAATAGGCAACAAATAGGCCATATTAAGAAGATTTGTTTTTAAGTGGGTTGTTCTTAATGACAAGCCCAGATAACAAAAGCAACCCAATTAAATTTGGGAATGCCATGAGGCCATTAAACACGTCTGACATGGCCCACACCAAATCAAGTGTAATCAGTGTGCCCACCAGCACCATAGCGGTGTATAAAACACGATAGGGTTTAATGACGCGTTCACCCACTAAATACTGGGCACACTTTTCACCATAAAAAGACCAACCTAAAATGGTTGAGTAGGCAAAGAAGATAAGCCCAATCGTCACAACCCAAGTGCCATAACCCGGCAACAATAAATCAAAACTTTGCGCTGTTAAAGCTGCGCCGGTTATACCCGTTTCATATTGACCCGCCATAACCAAAACAATGCCGGTAACTGAGCACACAATGATGGTGTCAAGAAAGGTACCGGTCATTGATATTAAACCTTGCTCAGTGGGCTTTGTAGTGCGTGCTGACGCGGCTGCGATAGGCGCTGTGCCCAGCCCGGCCTCATTTGAAAAAATACCCCTTGCAATGCCATAACGTATGACAGCACCTATGGCACCCCCTGCTACGGCTTGGCCCGTGAATGCATCTTGAACGATCAACGTTAAAGCGGGCAAAACAAGTTCATAGTGATTCACAATAATGAGTAACCCCCCACCCACGTAAAAAATGGCCATGATGGGCACAATAAATGAAACAACTTGCGCAATACGCTTGAGCCCGCCCATGAGCACTAACCCAGTCAGTACGCTGAGCACAGTGCCGGTAACCCAGGGCATCAAACCAAAGCTGTGCTCAACCACTTGTGCAACAGAATTTGATTGAACGGAACAACCCGTACCCAATGCAGCTACCGTGCCACATACTGCAAATAGGGTGGCCAACCATTTCATTTTTAAGCCCCGTTCAATGTAGTACATGGGCCCGCCTGACACTCGGCCTTGATCGTCAACAACACGAAAATAAACGGCTAGATAGGCCTCTGCGTATTTAGTTGCCATACCCAACATGGCTGATAACCACATCCAAAATATAGCGCCTGGGCCACCCATTACCATAGCTGTTGCTACGCCAGCAATATTGCCAGTGCCAATTGTGGCCGCCATAGCTGTCATAAGCGATTGAAATGGGCTTATTTCGCCTGGTTGACCCACGTTGCCTTGCCTTGAAAAAGCGAGTTTTAATGCATGAGGTAGTAAACGAAATTGCATGCCCCCCATACGAACCGTAAAATATAGTCCGGTGCCAACTAGCAACACCAACATGACTGGGCCCCAAACCCAACTACCTATCATTTCAAACCATTCTGTTACATATTTCATAAAATCTCCTTTTTAAGCGACATATTTATTTGTGTTCAATTCGTGCTGAGGCATCTTAAAAAGCAATCAACTAAAAAGGTTGTAAGTAAGTTGTTGGCGCCTATATCTGTAAATATTGCAAGATGTAACCAAGGGCTAGATTATTTAAATTTTTTACTGTCTGTTTTCCTAAAATTTACAAATTGAAATGAACGCTAAAATAGTGACATGATTGTTTTAGGCTTTGAGAGTTCTTGTGATGAAACAGGCGTGGCACTGGTGTGCACAACACGCGGCTTACTTGCGCAGGCACTGCATACGCAAGCCGCGATGCATGCGGCCTATGGCGGGGTAGTGCCTGAGTTAGCTTCTCGTGATCACGTTAGGCGTGTCATTCCCCTGACTCAACAGGTGTTCGCTGAAGCCAACCTCACATTAAAAGATGTAGATTGGGTGGCTTACACGGCAGGCCCAGGTTTAGCCGGCGCTTTGCTTGTTGGTGCGAGCGTAGCGCAATCAATCGCTTGGTCTTGCCAAAAGCCCGCTATGGGCATTCATCATCTTGAAGGGCATTTATTGTCGCCCCGGCTAGCAGACCCCAAGCCAGAATTCCCTTTTATTGCATTATTAGTTTCTGGCGGTCACACACAGTTGATGCAAGTTAATGGGGTAGGTGATTATCAATTATTGGGCGAGACGCTTGACGATGCAGCGGGTGAGGCGTTTGATAAAACAGCTAAACTGCTTGGGTTAGGTTACCCAGGTGGCCCCATGTTGGCGCATTTAGCCGAGCAGGGCGATGGTAGTCAAATAGATTTGCCGCGCCCGATGATACACAGTCAAAATTTAGATTTCAGTTTTAGTGGTTTAAAAACTGCAGTGCTCACACGTATTCAAAAAAATATACCTAACTGGAAATCTGGTCAGCCCGTCACGGGGCAATGGGCGGCTGATTTAGCTGCAGCAACCCAGACCGCTATAGTTGATGTGTTGGTGGCTAAATCTGTGCAAGCACTGAAACAAACGGGTTTAAAGCGTTTAGTGATTGCGGGTGGCGTCGGGGCAAATACACGTTTAAGATCGCAGTTAACCGAACATGCTAAAAAAATGGGCGCCCAAGTGTTTTACCCGCCCGTTCATTTATGTACCGATAATGGTGCCATGATCGCCTACGCGGCAGCAGAACGAATCAATGCAGGTTTAGCACCTAAAGCGCCACGTCAAGGCTTCAACGTTTACCCTCGCTGGCCTCTAATTGAAACTGATCCAAGTCTTGTGAATGAGTCGGTTATGCATGAATAATGCTTCAGCTAAAATAGTGCGTCAGCTAAAGTTGACTTGTCTTTATTAAACGAGTCTCATCATTGAGTGCAGGTTAAAAACGAACCTAGGTCGTTTTTTTTCCGCTGCTAACTCTGGTCTCGGTGCCACGCAAAATGCGCACCATGTTGGCACGGTGACGGTATAGTAAAAAGCCACTCATTACAAGAATGACCCAAAGATAGGGGGTTTGAACAGACCAAACGATATGGTCCCCCAGCGCATAATAAACTGGGGCAAAAACTGCACTCGCTATGGCAGATAACGACGACATTCTAAAAAATAGCAGCACAATTAGCCAAGTACCCAACGTTGCCAACCCCAAACCGGGCGCTAAAGCTAACAAAATACCTAAGGCAGTTGCAACCCCTTTGCCCCCTTTAAAACCAATAAAAATGGGGAATAAATGCCCTACAAATACAGCCAATGCAGCCATAGCTGTCAGGTTAAGCGATGCGTCAAAATATTGGGCTGCCCAAACGACCACCCAACCTTTAAATAAATCACCCGCTAAAGTCAAAACCGCTGCGCCTTTATGACCCGAACGTAAGACATTAGTGGCGCCAGGGTTACCCGAACCATAACTGCGTGGGTCAGCCAAGCCAAACAAACGGCTTGAGACGATCGCAAAGGGTATTGAACCGATTAAATAGGCTACTACAATGGTCAACAATGTTGCAATCATGCTCTGTTTCCGAAAATTAAATCACACCAATCAACACCTGCAGTTTAGCCCGGCTAAGTAGGCAGGGTTACAATCGATAGTATTGATTAACATACTAAAACACAATAAAACACACTTATGAAGATTTTGATTTCTAATGACGATGGTTATAGCGCCCGAGGTATTGAAGCCTTGGTTGACGCCTTAGAGGGGTGCGGCGAGCTTTTGGTGGTCGCACCTGAAGTCAATCACAGCGGCTCATCAAACTCTTTAACTTTGAATCGCCCACTTTCAGTCAGGCATTCGTCTAAGGGCTTTCATATTATTAATGGTACGCCATCAGATTGTGTACATATTGCCTTAACGGGTTTATTAGGTACCAAACCTGATTTGGTGGTGTCGGGCATTAATAATGGCGCCAATATGGGTGACGATACACTTTATTCAGGTACGGTTGCAGCGGCGATTGAAGGGCACCTGTTTGGTATTCCCTCAATTGCTTTTTCTATCACATCTAAAGGGTGGAACAACCTTGACACGGCAGCTCGCCTTGCACGCGAGATTGTGCAGCGTCAAATTGAGCATTCACTTAAGCTTGATCACAAAGGTTCACCGCTGCTCAATGTGAACATTCCTGACCTACCCTATGCGCAAATTAAGGGCATTAAGGTCACACGCCTCGGAAAGCGTCACCCCTCTTTACCGGTTATTCCTGCTCTGAACCCGGCGGGTGAAACGGTCTACTGGATAGGCCCTGTCGGGCCCGTACAAGATGCCACAGAAGGCTCTGATTTTGGTGCGATCGAGCAGGGGTGGGTATCTATGACGCCTCTTCGGTTAGATTTGACACATGAAAATCAGTTAACACATGTAAATGATTGGTTAAATAAACCTTTAAATACTTTAATTAAGGCCAACGCCAGTGCCGGTGCGTAAGCCACTTGACAAAAATATGGCGGGCTTTAAGCCTGCCAACAGCAACACACGTGTCACCATCGCGGGTGTTGACAGCCGCACAGCGCCACAATTTAAACCGATGCAATCACAAAATTTGGGTTTGAATTCGCAACGATCGCGCCAAGCCATGGTTGATCGTTTGCGTCAGCAGGGCATAAGCAATGAAAACGTTTTAAATGCTATGGCTAGTGTGCCGCGTCACATTTTTGTTGATCAAGGTTTAGCAAGCCGTGCTTACGAAGACGCTGCATTGCCAATTGGGCACTCACAAACAATATCGCAACCCTGGGTTGTGGCCCGTATGCTTTCAGTTTTATTTGAAGACAGCCATACCCCCCAAAAGGTACTTGAAATTGGAACGGGCTGTGGTTATCAAGCCGCAGTGATGAACCAACTTTTTAAACAAGTTTTTACGGTTGAACGTATTCGCGCGTTGTACGATGTAAGTCGAGCACATTTACAACGTGAAGGGGGGCGCCTCGTCAGAACGTTATTTGGTGATGGCATGCTAGGCTGGCCTACACATGCCCCTTTTGATGCCATTGTTGTGGCTGCAGCGGGGCTCGCCATTCCGCAAGCGCTATTAGACCAGTTAGCTGTAAGCGGTCGGTTAATCGCACCAGAAGGCTCAAGTAGTCAACACTTAGTACTCATTGAGCGCACCTCGCCCACTCAATGGAAGCGTGAAGTTTTAGAGGCGGTTCGTTTTGTGCCGCTATTATCTGGTGTACAAAGATAATAAATCAGTTTTGGAGTGAATCAATGATGGTGTGTTCGGTTAGAAATAAACCTGTCGAACAATTTAGTTTTATAGGGTCGGCGTATATCGTTTACGCATTAAAAGCTACAGCTTTAATGCTGCTACTACTTGTTCTTGCGGGTTGTGCGGGGTCTGGGCCGGGTGCTCCTATATTTGGGGGTGGTGGTGACTCAAGCGCCAGCGGTGGCGGTGAGTATACCGTTGCGTCTGGCGATACGCTATCAAAAATATCGCGCTCTACGGGTGTAAGCGTGAGTTCTCTCATAAGCTTAAATAATATTTCTGACCCCCGCCAATTGCGAGTTGGGCAACGTCTTCGTTTAGGCACGGCAAGTGCCTCGGGCGGAATGGATCGAGGCGACTCAGACTCAGACTCAACGACACCCGCCAAGCCCACTCGAACTCGTGCTGAAATTAATGCGACAAACGAAAAAACATCAGAAGTGGGCAACCCTAGCCGTGCTGCTAACGCAAGTGCCTTAAATTTACAGTGGCCTGCTAAGGGCAAAGTTATTGAGGGCTTCACGCCTTCAAATAAGGGCATTGATATTGCGGGAACTTTAGGCGAACCTATATTTGCTGCAGCCGACGGAAAAGTTGAATTTGCAGACAATGGTGGAAGGGGCTTAGGCAACCTGGTGATATTAAGCCACGATGATGGGTTTATTACTGCGTATGCACATAATCAAAACCTGATTGTTAAAACGGGGGCTCAGGTTAAAAAGGGTACAAAAATTGCAACAATGGGTCAAACTGAGGCCAGTTCACCCCGTCTGCATTTTGAGTTGCGCCGTAACGGCACAGCCCTTGACCCCCTTCGTTATTTACCACCTCAGTAACCCATACGCATGACACCCACACTCGTCTTTGACCTCGAAACCATACCCGACATTGCTGGCCTTCGTGCTCTTCAAGGTGCAGGGCCTGAAATGTCTGATGAATCGGTTTATGAGTTTGCGGTTACCAAACGGCGCGAAGTCACAGGCAATGATTTTTTGCCATTGCACTTACAACGCATTGCGGTAGTCGGTTGTATATTTCGCGATGACAACGGCTTTCGAGTTAAATGTTTAGGCCAAGCAGACGACCCTGAAGAAAACCTTATTAGTGCTTTTTTTAAAACGATTGACCGTTACACACCTAAATTAGTCAGCTGGAATGGTTCAGGCTTTGATTTGCCCGTGTTGCACTACCGTAGCTTAATTCATGGCCTCGTCGCTCAGCGTTACTGGGACACTGGCGACGACGATCGTGAGTTTCGTTATAGCAATTACATTAGCCGCTACCATAATCGTCATGTTGATTTGATGGATGTTCTAGCAAAATACAATGGCCGTGGCAATGCCCCGCTCGATGAAATCGCAAAGTTGTGTGGTTTTCCAGGCAAACTGGGTATGGACGGCAGTCAAGTCTGGCCTGCCTGGCAAGCCGGTAAGGCAGATGAAATACGGGCTTACTGTGAAACTGATGTCATGAACACATGGCTAGTTTATTGCCGTTTTAGACATCTGCGTGGCGAAATTGATGCCATCGAATATAAACAAGAAATTGAACTCGTTCGCGAGTTCCTCACCCACAACAATGCACCCCATTGGCAGGCCTATCTGGCAGCTTGGCGTTAGGCTATGAACATACCTGAATTATTAAAGATCGAGTCGCTCGATCAAGATGGTCGTGGCGTTGCTCGCCGTGATGCAAAAGTTATATTTGTGCAAGGCGCCTTACCGGGTGAAACGGTTAGCGTCACGACCTTGCGCAGTAAACCCTCTTATGAAGTGGCGCGTACTCAACAGGTATTTAAAGCCTCACCGCTGCGAGTCAGACCTAAATGCCCACATTTTGGGGTCTGTGGTGGCTGTTCAATGCAACATATTGATGCGGCAGCCCAGGTCGCTTTTAAACAAAGAGTCTTAGAAGACGCGTTACATCACATCGGTGGGGTGAAAGCCGCACAAATATTGACACCCATTCATGGCCCTTATTGGGGTTACCGCCACCGAGCTCGATTGAGCGTGAAGTTGGTGAACAAAAAGGGCGGCATTCTGGTTGGTTTTCACGAGAAAAAAAGTGGTTATGTGGCCGACATAAAGCAATGCGAGGTGCTACCGCGGCATATCAGCGATTTATTAATACCAACGCGTCGGTTAATTGAAACGTTAAGCCACCCAAACCGTATTCCACAAATAGAAGTGGCTGTGGGCGACACTCAGACCGCTTTTGTTCTGCGCCACATGGACCCTTTAACCAAGCAAGACGAGCGTTTGCTCAAAGCGTTTGGGCATTTGCATGGCGTAACGTGGTGGTTACAACCCGCTGGGCCTGATTCAGTGCATTTGTTAGAAAAGTCTGAAGCGATTGATTTAAGTGACGAACTTGCTTACGCATTACCTGCTTACGATTTGCGTATGCCGTTTAAGCCGACAGACTTTACGCAAGTGAACCCGCATATTAATCGGGTACTCATTGCTCGGGCGTTAGGTTTGCTAGAACCACAACCCAGCGATCGAATACTTGATTTGTTTTGCGGTTTAGGAAATTTCAGTTTACCGTTGGCCCGACACGCAGCGTTTGTAATGGGCGTTGAAGGCAGTTTAAGTTTGACGCGTCAGGCTCAGCATAATGCACAATTGCAAGGTATTCACCATACTGAGTTTGTGGTGGGTAATTTATTTCAAGGTTTACCTGCTGCGGTAACTGAAGCGCCTGCGTTTGACCGATGGATCATTGACCCGCCACGAGACGGTGCCTTAACGGTGGTTGAAGCGTTAGCTGCCATGCCTTTGAACCAACGTCCTAAACGTATTGTTTATGTGTCGTGTAACCCAGCAACCTTAGCCCGCGATGCCGCAGTGTTGGTGTTGCAAGCGCAATATAAACTTGAGGCGGCAGGGGTCATTAATATGTTCCCCCACACCGCCCATATTGAATCAATGGCTGTTTTTAATCTTATTTCATAACAGATCGTTACGTGTCATTTTATTGGGCTACAACGCAGTAACTTGCATCTTCTTTTAATGACAGCCCTTAATTAAGTGTCATCTCATTAAGCATAACCTGAGCGGCTTCACGCACACGTATGGGTGCGGTGCCGCCCACGTGCGAACGTGCGTTGACCGAGCCTTCTAAGGTTAAGACCTCAAACACATCGGCCTTGATTGACGGTGCGAAAACTTGCAAAGCTTCAAGCGATAAATCAGACAAGTCACAGCCTTGGGTTTCACATGACTTAACCGCATGGGCAACCACCTCGTGCGCATCACGAAAGGGTAGGCCCTGTTTGACCAAGTAATCAGCTAAATCGGTAGCCGTAGCAAACCCTTGTTTGGCAGCGCTACGCATGGCTTCGGGCTTTACACTGACACCACCCATCATGTCAGCAAAAATGGTCAAGGTGTCGCGTACCGTATCAGCCGTATCAAACAAACCTTCTTTGTCTTCTTGGTTGTCTTTGTTGTAGGCTAAAGGTTGACCCTTCATGAGTGTAAGGAGGGCGATTAAGTTGCCGTTTACGCGACCGGTTTTGCCCCTGGCCAGTTCTGGTACGTCAGGGTTTTTCTTTTGTGGCATGATTGAACTGCCGGTACAAAAGCGGTCAGCCAAATCAATGAACCCAAAGCGTGGGCTGATCCAGATTACCAACTCTTCAGACAAGCGCGAAATGTGCGTCATAACCAATGCACTGGCTGCACAAAACTCGATTGCAAAATCGCGATCTGATACAGCATCTAGCGAGTTACGGCATACATCATCAAAACCCAACTCTTTGGCTACAAAATGCCGATCGATGGGGAAGCTAGTACCTGCTAAGGCAGCCGCACCCAAAGGTAAAACGTTAACCCGACCACGGCAGTCTTGCATACGTTGTACATCACGGCGAAACATTTCAGCATAGGCCAACATATGATGGCCAAACGTGACAGGCTGAGCCACTTGAAGGTGTGTAAAGCCGGGCATAATGGTTCCGGCTTGCTCAAGTGCGAGTTTTGCTAAGGCTCGAATTAACGCGTGCAATTGAACATTAATTAAATCAATTTCAGAACGCAACCAAAGCCTAATATCGGTTGCGACTTGATCGTTACGTGAACGCCCGGTATGCAGGCGTTTACCGGCATCACCAATCAATTCAACAAGTCTTTTCTCGATATTCAGATGAACATCTTCAAGATCAATAGACCATGCAAACTGACCTGAATCAATTTCTTGTTGAATTTGACCCAAACCTTTTTGAATGTCGGCTAAGTCTTGCGCTTGAATGACACCAACATGATTTAGCATTTTTGCATGCGCTAGAGAACCTGCAATATCTTGAGATGCTAAACGCTTATCAAAGTCTACTGATGCGGTGTAGCGTTTAACTAGATCTGAAACAGGTTCATTAAAGCGAGCAGACCAAGCTTGCGCTTTTTTATCAAATTGATTGATTGGGGCCGTAGTCGGGTTATTTTTTGATTCGGTGGGGGGGGCGGGCTTTGAGTTCATATCAAATGTTATCAGATTTGCGTGTAAAACCCCGTCGTTCAAAGCAGGGAGGACATCAAAGAACGGTCATTCTACGAATAGACGTGTCATAATTAATTGCGTTTCGCTAAACCCAGAAACCTTGCCATTTTGCTTAACTTTATTGACCCTCACAATATGAAACCTGCAACAAAAGTAGCGCTGGCCCAAATCAACACCACTGTGGGTGATTTTGCGGGTAATTCAAAACTTATTTTGGCAAATGCGCGTCAAGCTGTACAAGGGGGGGCTAAATTGGTGGTAACACCAGAGCTTTCATTGTGTGGCTACCCAGCACAAGACCTCTGGTTGCGACCTGCGTATATTGAAGCCGTAGCGGTAGCGTTTAAGGTACTTGTGGCTGAGCTTGCCCAATTTAATGGGTTGGCGGTGGTGGTGGGGCATGCACACTGGCATGATGGGGCGCTGCGAAACACAGCAAGTGTTGCACTAAATGGCCAAGTTATTGCCCAATACTTTAAACGTGAACTTCCTAATTACGGCGTTTTTGATGAAAAACGCTACTTTGCGGCTGGTACCGAACCCTGTGTGTTTGAACACGACGGCGTAAAGTTTGGCTTAAATATTTGTGAAGATGCGTGGTTTAAATCAGCACCCCTTGCTGCTAAAAAAGCTGGGGCAGAGGTTTTGTTAGTGCTTAATGCATCACCCTTCCATATTGCAAAGCCTACTCAACGCCTTGATATTTTACGACGCTGTGTTGATCGGGCAGGTGTTTCGGTGCTGTCAGTCAACCTTTGTGGTGGTCAAGACGAGTTGGTATTTGATGGCCAGTCGCAGGCGCTTGACCGGGCAGGCCACTGCGTGGGTATGTTGCCTGCCTTTAAACCTGCCTTGGGTTTCTTTGATGTTCATTCAGGCGGTGCTGTGCAAACTGGCCAGGGTGTTATGCCATGGGCTGAAACCACACCTAACGGTGACTTGGCCCACATTTGGGCTGCGCTCACGCTGTGCGTGCACGATTACGTTGAAAAAAATGGCTTCAAATCAGTCATTTTAGGGTTGTCAGGTGGTATTGATTCGGCAGTCGTTCTCGCGATTGCAGTCGACGCTCTTGGTGCTGAATGGGTTAAAACAGTCATGATGCCTTCGTCATACACCGCTGATATGTCAACCGATGACGCAAAAGAGATGGCTAACCGTTTAGGTGTCGTCCATCACAACATACCGATTAAATCAGTCACGCAGGCTTTAGAAGCTGCTTTAGCTCCCTTATTTGTGGGTCAAACGCAAGACACCACTGAAGAAAATCTCCAGTCTCGTGTTCGTGGCACGCTACTCATGGCCTTATCAAATAAATTTGGTCATTTGGTTTTAACCACTGGCAATAAGTCTGAGCTAACAACCGGTTATTGCACGCTTTATGGCGACATGGCGGGGGGGTTTGCCGTATTAAAAGATATACCTAAAACTTTGGTTTATCGTTTGGCTCGATGGCGCAATACGCAATCACAAATTATTCCTGAACGAATCATTACGCGCGCACCCACAGCAGAACTAAGACCCGACCAAACCGACCAAGATAGTTTGCCCGCTTACGAGGTGATCGACACTATTATTGAGGGTTATATTGAACATAACCGACCTTCAAGCTTATTAATTAAATCAGGGCTTGAAGCTGATTCTGTTAACCTAGTGACCCGTTTGTTGCGTATAAATGAGCATAAACGCAGGCAGTCACCGCCAGGTCCCAAAATTACTGTTCGTGCGTTTGGACGTGATTGGCGTTACCCTTTAACCAATAAGTTTAAAGAGTAACTAACATTATTCAAGCTCATGTATTTGATTTAACCTGTTATCTTAAATATAGGTAATTATAATTTTTGTTCAATTCTACTTTGACAGGAAATCTTGTGAAACTTATTACTGCCGTTATTAAACCCTTCAAGCTCGACGAAGTGCGAGAAAGCTTAGCTGATGTAGGTATTACAGGCTTAACTGTGACTGAAGTGAAAGGTTTTGGTCGTCAAAAAGGCCATACTGAGTTGTATCGTGGTGCTGAATACGTGGTTGATTTTCTGCCAAAAATCAAAGTTGAAGTGGCTATTCAAGATGATCAAGTTGATGCCGTGATTGACGCCATTGTTCGCGCTGCTCATACGGGAAAAATTGGTGATGGCAAAATTTTTGTGACGAACCTTGAGCAAGTTTTACGCATAAGAACAGGCGAAACAGGTGATATAGCGCTTTAAGCGGTTGCGATGGGGCGAATAGCAAATTTTTGCCATGCCATCAGTAAAAAAACAACAGCCACCGCCGGGAATACCCAGTAATTTAAAGTTGCCCAACCCGCAACTGAAAGTAATTTCCCGGCTGAGAATGATGATGCCGCCACAGAACCAAAGACTAAAAAGTCGTTCAAAGCTTGTACTTTGTTTCGCTCATTAGGCCGATAGCATGCGGTTACCATTGTGGTTGCCCCAACAAAGCCAAAGTTCCAACCTACGCCGAGCAATACTAAAGCTAACCAGAAGTGGGTTAGCCCTAGACCAGATAAACCCACCACAGCGGCTAGCGCCAATAAAATTAAACCTGCACTGGTAACGATTGAAGTGCCATAACGTTGAATCAACCGACCGGTAAAAAAACTGGGGCCAAACATGGCTAATACATGCCATTGAATACCCAGTGCGGCCTCGCCCACGCTGTGACCAAAACCCACCATCGCAATAGGCGCTGCAGTCATCACGAAACTCATTAAGCTGTAAGTCACCACACCTGAGGTCACTGCAACAATAAACTTGGGTTGTTTAGCAATTTCTTTTAAAGAACGGGGTGGCGGTACTGAAGAGGGTGTTTCATTATTTGAACTTGAACTCATTACGGGTGCTTCTGGCGGTTTTCTTAAAAACCAAATCACGGGTAAGGCCAGCATTGCAAGTATTGACATAGCAATAAAGCTGCCAGCAAAAGGGGCGGTAATAATGGCGTCACGTGTCCAAATAACGGTTTGTGGGCCAATAATAGCGGCACCAAGACCACCCAACATAACCCATGAAATAAGCCTTGCCTTGATGGCGTCTGGCACACCATCGGTGACGGCAAAGCGATAGCTTTGAACATATGATGCGTAAAACCCTGCGATAAGGGTACCTAAACAAAATAAATAAAATATTTCTTTATAAATACCACCCGCAGCCACTAAACCACCCAACGTACCTAAAATAGCCCCAACGGTATAGCCAGCGCGGCGACCATAGCGGCGCATAATATAAGCAGCGGGTAGGGTGCCAATGGCCATACCCAAATTAAAGACGCTAATGGGTAGCGTAGCCAAGGCCGGGTTGGTAGAAAGCTGTTGACCCACTAAGCCACCTAACGACACCACAATGGCGGGGCTTGCACCGCCCAAAGCTTGAGCGGTTGTGAGCACGCGCCCGTTGTGATGAGAAATACGATTCAGGTGGTCGATCATTATTATGAAACCAAGTTAAATTCTAAAGTTTTAAATACTATCTTGTGTATCATCTTAAACCTATGGAAAAAGAACGTATTTCTAAATTAATGGCGCAACGCGGCATGTGCTCAAGGCGCGAGGCCGACGTTTATCTTGAGCGCGGGTGGGTTTTGGTTGATGGTGAAACCGCCGTGGTGGGTGAGCGGGCGTTAGCCACTCAGCAAATTACTTTATTACAATCTGGCCAACAAGAGCAATCAACTCGTGTCACCATACTGATGCACAAGCCCATGGGCATAGTTTCTAGCCAAGCTGAAGACGGTTATCAACCAGCGGTTAGTTTGATCAGCCGTCAAACCCAGTCTGGGGTAGACAAATCTGGTTTAAAGTTTGCTCGAAATCATTTAAACGGCTTGGCCGTTGCAGGGCGGCTTGATATAGACTCAACCGGCTTGCTTGTTCTCACACAAGACGGGCGCATTGCCCGCACTTTAATTGGTGACCAGTCAATTGTTGAAAAAGAATATTTAGTTCGTGTTGACGGTCACCTTAGCGATCAAGATCTAAAACGTTTAAACCACGGTCTTTCTCTTGATGGGCGTGCCCTTAAACCCGCCCACGTTTCTTGGCAAAATCAAGACCAACTCAAGTTTATTTTAAAAGAAGGGCGCAAGCGCCAAATTCGACGAATGTGCGAAATGGTCGGTCTTAGAGTGGTTGGTCTGAAGCGAGTAAGAATCGGCCGTGTGGCTTTGGCTGATCTTGAACCCGGTTATTGGCGCTATTTAAGGGCCGGTGAATCATTTTGATTGGCCGTTAATGCTGTAATTTGCCGCATCATCAACACCCAACGTATCGCGTAGCCAAGGCAAAACCTTTTGCATTGCTACCCGTAACGTATAGGGTGGGTTAAGCACAATAACGCCGCTGCCATACAAACCTAGGCCTTCTTTGGGCGGCTTTGAAATCACAAGATTCATGTCAAGCCAGTTATTGGGGCACACTTTAGACAAATGTTTAGGTAATTGTTGCGCATCTAAGCGTTGCACAATAGGGTACCAAATCATAAAACAACCCGTTGGAAAACGTGCCACAGCATCTTTAACCGTGTGTAAAACGTATCGATAATCTTGCTTATTTTCGTAAGAAGGGTCAATCAGCGTAATGGCGCGGCGCGAAGTAGGCGGCATGAGCGCTTTTAGGGCTAAAAACCCGTCTTCTATTGACACATGCAACTGGCGCGGCCTAAGCGTACCAATCTTAGATAAATTACGCTTTAAGATATCAGCTTCAACAGGCAACATTTCAAATAACTTGACGCGGTCAATAGGCCTAATCAAGCTTAGGGCGACCCAAGGCGAACCCGGGTAAAAATCAAGCGATTCGTTTGGGTTAATCTCTTTTATGAGTTCAATATAACGGTTGACGGGTTCAGGCATATTTTTTGCAGCCATCACACGGGCAATACCACCCAAATATTCTTGTCGAGCATTGGCCCAATTGCCCGTTAAATCGTACACCCCTGCACCGGCGTGGGTGTCAACGTACCAATAAGGGCCTGGTTTATCGTTAAAGTATTCAATAATTTGGCTCAAAACGATATGTTTGAGTACATCGGCATGATTGCCGGCGTGGAATCCGTGGCGGTAACTAAACAAGCAGATACTCCGAGATTAATATGAAAAGGGTTTAGGTGAGTTAACCACCTCTATTTGACTGAGCAAATGGTACACTTTACCGGTTGATTCTAGGGGTTAATACCGCTCATATGTTTGATTTTATTCGCAACCACAAACGTTGGATGCAGTTTGTTCTGCTTCTACTGATCGTACCTTCATTCATGTTTTTTGGTGTTGAAGGTTACTCTAGTTTTATGTCGAGCGAACCTGATATAGCCGAAGTTGACGGTAAACCCATCACGTTAGGTGAGTTTAACAATGCCCGCCGCGACCAACTTGAACAATATCGTCAGATGTTGGGCAGTCAGTTTGACCCCGCTGCTATCGACACCCCAGTTTTTAGGCAAGATCTGCTTAATACATTAATTGACCAACGTGTATTAGGCGCAGCAGCTGCGCGAGGCCGCTATAGCGTGTCAGACGATGCCTTGCGCAACACGATTGCCGCTATTCCAGCCGTTCAAGTTAACGGTCAATTTTCACCCGAGCGTTATCGTCAAGTGCTGGCTTCGCAAGGTCTTACGCCCAATGACTTTGAGTTAGGTTTGAGGCGCGATTTAGTGCTTCGGCAGGTGCTGGGCCCCATTGGTGTGACTGCCTCTGCGCCCCTCGATGTAACCACGAAATTGCTGAATATTGTGTCGCAAACACGAACCATAGCAATACGCGAATTTAAAGCTGAACAGTTTGCTAACACTATAAATATTACCGATGAACAAATAAAGTCATGGTATGACCAAAATGCACAAACCCTAAAAGTGCCTGAATACCTTACCATAGACTATGTGGTTCTTGACGAAGACGCCGCATCAAAAGACATTAAAGTGTCGGCTGCTGAAATTGAACACTACTACGAACAAAATCAAACGCGTTATTCGCAGCCCGAGCGTCGTCGCGTAAGCCATATTTTAATTGAAGTCACGCCCGACGCTGACACAGCCAAGCGGCAAGCCGCTTTAGCCCAGGCAAATGATTTGTTGGTTCAAGCAAAAGCTGACCCAAGCAAATTTGCTCAGCTTGCTCGCGATTTTTCACAAGACCCTGGCTCTGCTCAGCAGGGTGGTGATTTAGGCTGGATATCGAGATCAACATTAATTCCCCAAGTTGAAGACGCTGTTTTTAAGTTAAATAAAGGTGATATCGGTGGTGTCATTGAAAGCCCGTTTGGTGATCATGTTATTTACGTAACAGATATTCAAGCCCCAACGGTTAAACCGCTTGACCAAGTGCGCGGTGATATTGAAAACGAAGTGCGGCGCCAAATGGCTTCAAAGCGGTTTGCTGATTTAGCCACGAAATTAAGTAGTGCCGTTTATGATCAACGTGACAGTTTGGCGCCTATTGCAAAATCACTTGGCTTAACACTTCGCCAAGCGACAGGTCTTTCAAAAGAAGGTGTTTTACGTGCTGATCTTCTACCACCAGGCACCACAGTTGTTGATATCAAACAGCGCGAATTGCTTGATCAAATGAAAGTTCGCCAAGCCGCCTTTTCTAACGAGGTTTTAAAAGATCGCTTAACTTCAGGTGTGATTGAAATTTCGTCTGATACGATGTTGGCCATTCACGTTACTGCCGTTCAACCGCCTGCGGTGCCCCCATTGGCACAAGTAGCGGAAAAAATTCGTATTATTATCAAACAAGAAGCAGCGGTTAAATTAGCTCGAACCCAAGGTGAAAGTGTCTTGGCAGCGCTGCAGTCTGCTAAAAATACAGCAGAGGGTTTTGGTGC
>Ga0209702_10000274_pt1 | contig 105295 bp, 93 predicted proteins | sample FRY01_FD_187210 | JGI IMG/M metagenome (GOLD analysis project Ga0209702, IMG submission 187210) | Freshwater microbial communities from Lake Fryxell liftoff mats and glacier meltwater in Antarctica - FRY-01 (SPAdes) (version 2) | ecosystem: Environmental > Aquatic > Freshwater > Ice > Glacier... | reverse complement strand
CGACGGTCATCGGTTCTTTGATGTAAAGCTCCCTTGCACGCAATATCAGTCGCATGGCCAGTGCGTGATAGATACGCCAGTCCCGATTGTTCAACGCATCCGCCAGCGTAGTGCGGGCAGGCGGGCCCTTCAACCCCAATATGAAACAATTTGGCTTGATTGGACAACAGGCACGCTTCGATGTCGCGCAAGGATTCGCGCCACGACAACTGCGAAAAGACCATCACTCGAAACAAGTCGGCGCAATCCAAGGTGCGCACACCAGAATCGCCATTGCGCCTTTCGATAATGCGTCCGAAGTTCTTCCACGGCACGTACTCCATGACTTGCGCAAACAGTGTTTTGCCCACGTTCATTTGCTACTCCCAGTCTGATAAACCTGAAAGTATCGCAAATGTTTAATCTGGAATTCAAATCGTGGACACCCATGAATCCTTTGAAACCCTTATCAATGGCGGCTCCCTAGTACTTTATCAGCATAACTTTGAAACTTTTCGGGATTTTGTTCGTTCATCGCTACCGCACCTGTTCAGCTGGGACATCACAGCGCCAGCACCGACAACAGATTTTTCAGGTAGAGGACGACATAGAGGCGCTGGAGCGACGGATGCACCAGCGAAGCTGTACTCACCAGCTGTTTCGCATCCGTTGGAAACTATGTTGATATGAGGAAATCAACCGGGTCGTGAGAAAAAAGACCGGAAGCCTGCTTCCAATTGAGAAAAACGTCCGCTAGACTCAGTGCATCGCCGATTTCCGGGTGTTTTTCTCAAATAATTAGATATTCCGGCTGTTTTTCAGATTCCCCGGCCCGTTTTCGGATAACACTCTGACCAGAACAAGACCATGACAAAAACAAGCCTGGGTTACAGTCATCTGATTCAGCACTACAGCCTGCAAGTGCTGCCGCTGGACATTGAGGCCAGTGTGGACCCGGCCATCCGAGGACGCGAGCTGCGTCCGCTAGGCAAGCAACAGCGCCTATTGGCGGAACCCAAATATCAACCAGAGGATACCCTGGCAGGCCATCTCCAGTTTGCCCTGCGTTATGAAGGCGTGAATCTGCAGGTATTGAAATTGCTGTTTGCTCAGGAAGATGCCACACACACCAAACAAACGCAGAGCGCCTTATGCGTATGGCTTCAAGGTAGTCCGGGGTCAATCTACGCACGCAGAGCCTGCTTCCTCTACGAATGGTTGAACCAGTCAGAATTACCCATGAGAGACCCTGTCTCCGACCGCGCAGGTTACGTCGCCTTAATCGACGCCCGCCAACAATTTGCCCGCGAACCGGGTGAAAAGTACGGTCGCTTCCGCATTCTGAACAATTTGCCGGGCACCCCGTCCTTCTGCCCGTTGGTGCGCAAAAGTGAATTTCTGCAAACCATGCTCGCCAAGGATCTGCGCAATGTGACCGGGGATACACTGGCTGGCTATGATGAAGCCGTACTGCGCCGCGCAGCCGCTTGGCTCTATCTCAAGGAAACCCGTTCCAGTTTTGAATTGGAGCGTGAAACCCCCTCGGCCAGCAAAGCGCAGCGCTTCGCGGATCTGCTGCGAGAGGCTGATACAGGCACACCGCTGACAGAGGAAAGATTGCTGGAATTGCAGCATGCTGTACTAGATCCGCGCTTTCATGAGTTTACATGGCGTACACGTCAGAACTGGCTGGGTGATGACCTGGGTTATCGCCAGAAAGTCGATTTTGTCCCTCCACGGCCGGAAGATGTCGCCGATATTATGATCGGCTTACTGGCCATGGCTGAAAACCAGCGCTTAACCAATAGCATGGACCCCGTGGTGGCAGCCGCCTGCATCGCCTTCGGCTTTGTGTTTATACACCCTTTCATGGACGGCAACGGCCGCATTCACCGTTACCTGATCCATGATGTACTGGCCAAGGCTGGCTTTACCCCCAAGGGCATTGTGTTGCCAGTGTCGGCAGTGATTCTGGCGAATCTGAACCAATACACCGATGCACTGGCGCATTTTTCCAGACCTCTTAATCAGCGCAGCTCTTTCTATCCAGACACGCCAGACGTGCCAGCGACGGGCAATGACGCGGTGTATTTCCGTTACCCGGACCTGACACACCAGGCCGAGTTTCTGTACTACGCACTGGAGCGAACAGTGACGGAAGACCTGCGCCATGAAATTGATTTTTTGCTGGGCTTCGACCGCGCCAAGCAAGCGCTGAATGCCTTGCTGGATTGGCCGGATCACCGCGAGGATTTATTCATTCAACTGCTGCACAACACCCAATGGAAATTGTCTGCCAACAAGCGCAAAAGCCATTTTCAGTGGCTGCAGGATAAAGAATTAGAACAGGCTGAGGCGCTGGTGCGCGAGGCCTTCACAACACAGTAACAAACCAGGGAGCCTCTGAATAACTCTATGGTCACTCTGGCCTTCGGGCGGGCGTCTGCGCCGCTTCTGCCGCGTTGTCGTGCTTGCCAGGGGCTACGGCCATTGTCGGCGCACGACGCCTTGCAGCAGCGGGCGCAGTCACCCGCAGAGTAGTCGTAGAGTTATTCAGAGGCTCCCTGGGTATCTGATGCCTGCAACGACGAAAGGAAGCCTTTAATGTCCACCGAAAAATACCGTAACCGGCTGATCACACTGCTCAAGGAGCTGTTCCAGCTCGACCAGCCAGAGCTGGACTTTGGTCTTTACAAAATCATGCATGCCAAGAGTGTGCAGATTAGCCGCTTTCTTGAGAACGACTTGCTGAAGGAAATAGAGCTGGCTTTTGGTAAGGCTGACAGTGACCGTATTGCTCAAGCCAAGGCAAGCTATGATGCCGCGCTGGAACAAGCTAAAAAATTCGGCGCCCCTGAACCCGAAAATACTGACGGCGTGAAGGAAGCCAAGGCGTCCTATGAAAACGCCAAAGACGGCGGCAATGCCGAGGCGGAAATCTACGACCACCTGTACCGTTTCTTCGAACGCTACTACGACAGCGGCGATTCCATGTCACGCCGCTACTATGTATGTACAATGTTCTTCTAAAGCTATCGGGCCTGGGCTATGCTCATTGTGTTGAAACCCCAGTCATAGCAAAAAGGGGTTCCGCCTCTGATGTTTTAAGGAGCAAACAATGGCCAGATTTCCTTCTCTTCCTCAAGTCCCCCATCTCAGTGATGTCTTTCAGAGGTTCGGCCGCGGGATCTGGCAACTTACTGATTTTCACGATGTGGTATTACGCGGTGACTCTGAGTGGAGCGTTGCTGAACGGGAATTGATGGCAGCATATGTGTCCGGACTGAATGCCTGCAGTTTTTGCCATGATTCCCACCAGCTGATCGCAGAAATTCACGGCATTCCAGAGGCTACACTGAAGACTCTGGTTGAGCATCCCGAGGACAGTGGCATAGAGCCGTGCCTGGTGCCGGTATTGGCATATCTTCGCAAACTTACGTTGACGCCTTCCAAAATGATCGATGCCGACTCTCATGCTGTCTTTGCGGCCGGTGTCTCGGAGCAGGCCCTGTATGACGCCGTAACTATCTGTGCCTTGTTCAATTTCATGAATCGTATTGTTGAAGGCTGCGGTGTGCAGACCAGCCAGGCGAATCTGTCGGCTTCGCGCGCTCGTCATCAGCACAGCAGCGACAGCTCCACCCCTTATACTGACTTCGCGCGTAAGATCGGTATCACCCCTCCCTGACTTTAAAGCCTGCGCATAGCCGCTGTAACCATCAACAGGAGTACACCATGACCCACATAGAGACGCTTGAAGCTGCTGGATTCTCTGCTTCTGAACTGACTGACGGCCACCACGCCGTCTATTCTCCTGTCGACGGGGCACTGGTGGCACAGATCGCTACGACTCCGCTGGCGCAGATGCCCACTCTCATCGACCAGGCCCAATCTGCCTTTTCGCAGTGGCGTAATGTTCCGGCTCCGCGCCGGGGCGAACTGGTGCGTTTATTTGGCGAAGAATTAAGAGCAGCCAAAGCGCAGCTGGGTGCCGTGGTTACGCTGGAAGCTGGCAAGGTGACCTCGGAAGGTCTGGGCGAAGTGCAGGAGATGATCGATATCTGCGATTTTGCCGTCGGCCTGTCACGGCAGATTTATGGGCTTACCATCGCATCTGAGCGCCCGGGCCATCGTATGATGGAAACCTGGCATCCGATGGGACCCTGTGCAGTAATTTCCGCATTTAACTTTCCGGTGGCGGTGTGGGCGTGGAATGCAGCACTTGCTCTGGTATGCGGAAATCCGGTGATCTGGAAACCTTCCGAGAAAACGCCACTGAGCGCACTGGCCTCGATGAAAATCATGCAACGGGCACTGGCACGTTTTGGAGATGCACCGGAAGGACTGCTGCAATGTGTGATAGGTGATGCCAGCCACGGCGAGGCGCTGGTCAACAGCAAAAAAGTACCGGTTGTCTCAGCTACCGGGTCAACCCGCATGGGCGCTATAGTGGGACCAAAAGTAGCGGCGCGTTTCGGTCGGGCAATTTTGGAACTGGGCGGCAATAACGCGATGATTGTCGCGCCCTCGGCCGATCTGGACATGGCCGTGCGAGCCATTGTTTTCTCGGCAGTAGGCACGGCCGGTCAGCGCTGCACCTCATTAAGGCGGTTGATTGTTCACCATTCAATTCGCCAGCAACTAACCGCAAAGTTAAGCCAGGCTTATGCCAGTCTTGCCATTGGCGACCCGCGTCTGAACGGGACTTTAGTTGGCCCCCTTATTGATGCCACTGCACGCACAAAGATGCTGGACACTTTGGAACATGCCCGCGCCGAGGGCGGCATTATCCATGGCGGACGGCCGGTAAGCAGCGGTGTCCCGGCGGGCGGCGTTTATGTGGAACCGGCTCTGGTGGAAATGACTGAGCAGACTGAAACCGTGCGTACGGAAACCTTCGCACCCATCCTGTATATACTCGGCTATGAGACTCTGGAAGAAGCTATTGCGATGCAGAACGATGTTCCGCAGGGGCTGTCTTCCTGCATTTTCACGCTCAATCTGCGCGAAGCGGAAACTTTTCTATCGGCTGCTGGATCGGATTGTGGCATTGCCAATGTCAATATCGGACCCTCGGGCGCTGAAATTGGCGGCGCTTTCGGGGGTGAAAAAGAAACCGGCGGCGGCCGCGAAAGCGGGTCGGATGCCTGGCGTGCTTATATGCGCCGTCAAACCAATACCATCAATTACTCCGCGCAGTTGCCACTGGCACAGGGAGTAACGTTCAATTTCTAAAGGATGAGCCATGTTTACTAAAATAGCCGTACTGGGTCTGGGGAAAGTGGGCCACCTGGCCGCAGAATTGCTGCATGAGGCAGGTTTTACAGTGACAGGTCTGGATAACAGGGTAATTGATGCACCGTTCCTTACCCGTATGACCGATATGACTGACATCTCGGGTTTGAAGGCCGCGCTCAGTGGACAGGAAGCTGTACTCTCCTGCCTGCCCTATCACCTGAACATCGCCATCAGCTCCGCAGCGCATGCGCTGGGTCTGCACTATTTTGATCTTACCGAAGATGTACCCACTACCCGCCACATCCGTGATCTGGCAAAAACCTCAAAGGGGTTGATGGCGCCGCAATGCGGTCTTGCACCCGGTTTTGTCGGTATCGTTGCCGCAGATCTCGCCGCTCAGTTTGATACGGTACGCTCTATTAAACTGCGGGTAGGCGCACTGCCCCAGAATCCCACCGGACTGCTCGGTTACGCCTTCAACTGGTCACCGGAAGGGGTGGTTAATGAGTACCTGAATGACTGCGAAGTCATTGAAGAAGGTGTGCTTAAATCCGTGTCTGCGATGGAATGGATCGAAACTATCTATATCGATGGTGTGCATCTGGAGGCCTTCACCACGTCGGGCGGTCTCGGTACCATGTGCGAAACCTATGCCGGCATCATTCAGAATCTCGATTACAAAACCATGCGCTATCCCGGCCATGTCGCGCTGATGAACTTCTTTTTCCACGAACTCCTGATGCGTGAGCGCCGCGCTGAGGCCGGACAGATTCTGACCCATGCCAAGCCACCGGTCGATGAGGATGTGGTGTATGTGCACGTTGCCGCAGAGGGATGGACAGCGGGAGCACTGCAGCGCCGCGAGTTTGTACGGGCGTATTATCCGCTGACCATCAATGGAAAATCCCGCACAGCTATTGCCTGGACTACCTCAGCCTCCGTAGTGTCAGTGATTGAAATGGTGCGCGCTGGCGCTCTGCCAGCTCAGGGCTTTCTCAAACAGGAAGAGATTCCACTGGTCCCTTATCTGGCAACCCGAACGGGTGACTATTTCAGGATCGGGCACCAGGGTCGCTACAAGAATCCGCCATCGACCAACTGAACCAGACGCTTATGCAGGTTATAGTAGATGCTCTTTTAATAGCGCTCATTCCAGGCTTTCAGGAAATCTAATTCTTTTCGTAAAATGTAATAAAAATACAGAATTTAAATGATTAACCTATATTTGTCAGGTATCCTGTAACTTAATTACACAAACCGGATCGGAGGTATTATGAGTCAATTACACTCCCGCGTTGCACAGGTCACTGAGCGAATCATCGAGCGCAGCCAGAGCTTGCGGGGCGACTATCTGGTCCAACTGCGGCACGATCAGCAGCACCGACCCGCCCGCGGTAAATTGAGCTGTGGCAATCAGGCCCATGGCATCGCAGCCTGCAGTGACTCAGACAAGAACAGTCTGAAGCTGATGGAATCGGCCAATATCGCCATCGTCACCGCCTATAACGATATGCTCTCTGCCCACCAGCCCTATGCGCTTTATCCAGACATGATTAAGGCGGCGCTGCGCCAGATGGGTTGTACCGCCCAGGTTGCCGGTGGTGTGCCTGCCATGTGCGACGGCGTCACTCAGGGTCAGGCGGGCATGGAACTGAGTCTGCTGAGCCGTGATCTGATTGCCCAGTGTACAGCCCTGTCCCTGTCTCACCAGATGTTTGACGGCGTACTGGCGCTGGGAATCTGTGACAAGATTGTACCGGGGTTGTTAATGGGCGCACTCAGTTTCGGCTATCTGCCAACGCTGTTTGTGCCGGCAGGTCCCATGCAATCAGGCTTACCCAATCAGGAAAAGCAGCGCATTCGCCAGCTCTATGCCGAAGGCAAAGTCGGGCGCGAGGAATTGCTTCAGGCTGAATCAGCTTCCTACCACAGCGCCGGCACCTGTACCTTTTATGGTACTGCCAACAGCAATCAGGTAGTGCTGGAGGCGCTGGGTCTGCAACTGCCTGGCAGTTCATTTGTTAATCCCGATAATCCCCTGCGGGCACGGTTGACTGATGAAACCTGTTTCCAGATTGCCCGCATTACCGCACTCGGCAGAGATTACCGTCCGGTGGGCGAAATAGTTGACGAGCGCGCCATGGTCAATGCCACGGTGGCACTGCTGGCCACTGGAGGCTCCACCAACCACGCCATACACCTGGTGGCTATTGCGCGCTCTGCCGGTATTTTGATGAACTGGACTGACATTGCTGATTTATCAGCAGCTGTGCCTTTACTGGCCAGGGTCTACCCGAATGGTTCAGCTGATGTGAACCATTTTCATGCCGCTGGCGGCACTGCCTGCCTGTTTCGCCAACTGCTTGGTGGCGGCTTTATGCATGCTGATGCGAAAACTGGCTGGGGCAGCAGTTTTGCTGATTTCACTCAGGAAGCTGTGTTCAATATGGAGGGCAATGGCGAAGGACTGCGCTGGCGTGAGTCACCGCTGCAGCCATTGGATCTCAGTGTACTTACCACGGTGGATCAGGCTTTCTCGGCTGAGGGTGGATTACGTCTGCTTGAGGGCAATCTCGGCCGCAGCATCATCAAAGTATCGGCAGTGGCCGAACAGCACCGTATTGTTGAGGCGCCAGCCATCATCATTGATGATCAGGATTTGCTGGCAGACATGTTCAAAGCGGGCGCACTCAATCGTGATTGTGTGGTGGTAGTGCGTTTTCAGGGACCCAGGGCGCGCGGCATGCCGGAACTGCACAAACTGACGCCCTTCTTAAGCAGTCTGCAGGATAAAGGTTACAAGGTTGCGCTGGTGACAGACGGCCGCATGTCCGGGGCATCGGGCAAAGTGCCAGCGGCCATTCATCTGGTGCCGGAAGCCGCATCAGGTGGACTGCTGAACCGACTCCAGAACGGCGATATCATTCGCGTGGACGCCATGGCTGGAGAACTGCAATTTATCGGGGATCTGGACGAATTGCAGGCGCGCACTCCCGCAGCGCTGCCCAGTGCTGGACAACGCGGTTGCGGTCGCGAACTGTTCGGCATTAATCGTCTCGGGATCAGCAATGCGGAGCAAGGCGCCTCTTATCTGTTTGAAGGCAGCTGATGATCTGGAATCCGATCGCCGACATTGGCGGCACCAACGCCCGTTTTGGCGCTGTACTGGATGGAGAGTTACAAGCCGAATTTGAATTTTGCACCTGCCTGCAACCCATTCCGGTATTTCTGGTCACCCGCAGCAACCTGGGCTTACAGAGTGCTGCGAAATACTTAAAAAGGAGATCCATGTGCGTGTAATGTTGGCAGGTAACCCAATGATTCCTGTGATCACCCTGGATCGAGTCGAGGATGCGATTCCGTTGGCAAGAGCACTGGTGGCCGGTGGTTTAAGGGTGCTGGAAGTTACCCTGAGAACCGAAGCTGCCAGGGAGGGTATACGCCGTATTGTCGCAGAGGTTGAGGGTGCCATCGTCGGCACTGGCACAGTCTGCACGGCGCAGCAGGTTCAGCTCTCCAGCGACCTGGGCTGCCAGTTTATGATCTCCCCTGGCAGCACCAGACAATTATTGGACGCCGCCGCACAGTCAACGCTGAACTTTATGCCCGGTGTATCGACTGTCAGCGAAATGATGCTATGCATGGAATACGGCTACCAGGATTTTAAATTCTTTCCGGCTGAAGCTTCTGGTGGCGCGGCAAAAATCAAGGCGATTGCCGGACCTTTCGCTGATGCACGCTTTTGCCCGACCGGTGGCATTGGTCTGAACAACATCAGGGATTACCTGAGTCTGCCCAATGTCCTGTGCGTAGGCGGCTCATGGGTGGCACCTGGCGCCTTGATTGCCGCGAAACGCTGGGATGATATTGAACGATTGGCCCGCGAGACTGTCGATTTCTGTGCCGGATTGAGAACGGCTATATAGTAATTCTGAACAGCGATGCCCTGAGGTTGATAATGAGTGACACGATTGATCTGGTGATATTTGGAGCGCTTGGCGACCTGTCTAAACGCAAACTGTTTCCTGCGCTGTATCAGCTCGACCGGGCCGGTCTGCTTGACGATAAGGTCCGTATTGCCGCACTGGCCAGAGACGATATCAGCACTGCGGCTTTCGCCGAACAAATGCAACTGGTGCTGAAAAAAGCATTCGACAGCAGCGCCTTCGACGAGTCTTCCTGGCAGCGCTTCTGCAGTCGGCTGAGCTATATCAAGGTCGATTTTGCGCAGCAGGAGCAATTTCTCGCCATCAAACAATGGCTGCTCGAAGACCGTATTACAATCTATTACCTCGCCACACCGCCCAGCCTGTTCGGGTCAATCTGTAAGCACCTCAGCGCGGCCGAATGCGTTGCCAGCGATACCCGTATCGTACTGGAAAAACCCATAGGTCATGACCTGAAAAGCTCACAGAAGGTGAACAGCGCGGTGGCTGATTGTTTCGATGAACGCAATATCTACCGCATTGATCACTACCTCGGTAAAGAGACCGTGCAGAATCTGCTGGCACTGCGCTTTGCTAACCGCATGATCAACTCACAGTGGGATAACAGCTGCATTGATCACGTCCAGATTACCGCGGCAGAAACGGTTGGTATTGAGGGGCGCTGGTCCTACTATGATAAGGTTGGTCAGTTGCGCGATATGATTCAGAATCATGTGTTACAACTGCTCTGCATGGTGGCGATGGAGCCTCCAAACTCTCTGCAGGCCGATGAAATTCGCGCTGAAAAAGTCAAAATTCTGCGGGCTCTGAGTCCAATCACTGTCGATAATGTCGCCAGCCAGGCGGTGCGGGGGCAATACACCGCAGGCTGGGTTGCTGGCAAACCGGTAGTTGGTTATATGGAAGAAGCTGGCAGTGAGCGCGACCGCAGCAATACCGAAACCTTTGTTGCGCTGAAAGCTTATATTGATAACTGGCGCTGGGCCGGCGTGCCGTTTTATTTACGCACCGGCAAGCGCATGCAGAGCAAGGTTACCGAGGTGGTTATCACTTACAAGGATCACCCTCATGCCATTTTTCCTGATAGCCAGGGAGAGGCCAAGAACCGCCTGATAATCCGGCTGCAGCCGAATGAAGGCATTGAGCTGGAGATGGTATCCAAGAAACAGAGTTTGAAAGAGCGCATGAGTCTGGAAAAGCGCCGTCTTAATCTGGATTTTTTCGATTCCTCCGGCGAATCAAGAATAGCTGATGCTTATGAACGGCTGTTTCTGGAAGTCATCAAAGGCGATCAGTGGCTGTTTGTCAGTCGTGAGGAAATAGAAGCCTCCTGGCGCTGGTGCGATACCCTGCTGGATGCCTGGAAACAGACAGGCATCGGCACCGTGGGCTACAGCGCCGGATCGTCCGGACCGTCAAAGGCAGATATGCTGATTGAAAAGGATCAGCGCAGTTGGCATGGCTCATGATTATTGAACGCGTTAATTTTGCTGACACCGAGCAACTGGATATCGCCCTGGTGGCCGAAGTGCTAGCGCTGCTGAATGCGGGTATTGAGCAGAACGGCCACGCCATCCTGGTAGTGTCCGGCGGGCGCACACCGATTGGTTTTTTTCAGCTTTTATCCCGACAGACTCTGGACTGGCAGCAGGTAACGGTGACCCTGGCTGACGAGCGCTGGGTTGATGCTGAGCATACTGACAGTAATGAAAAACTGGTGCGGGAGAACCTGCTGGTAAACCATGCCAGAGCAGCACATTTTGTTGCGCTCAAGAATTCAGCCGCAACGGCTGCAATGGGCCAGGCTCAGGCCAGCCAGGCACTGGCTGAGGCCGGTCAATTCACTGTGGTAATTCTGGGCATGGGTGACGATGGCCATACCGCATCCCTATTTCCCGAAGCTGCAGAACTCGCGCATGGTCTTGATATGAACTCCGGTCTGGTCTGTATCGCGGTGACGCCTGTGCATGCGGCTCATCAGCGCATCAGCCTGACTCTGCCTCGTCTGCTCAACAGCCGCAAGATCATCCTCCATATCAGCGGAGACGCCAAATTAAAGGTTTTGGAGTCAGCTCTCACTGGCGATGATGAGCTGGCTATGCCGGTGCGTGCCATCCTCAAACAACAGCTGACACCGCTGGCGATCTACGCTGCCCCAATGCCGCAATAAAAGTTGCGTCAACGCTCGATAAACCCCATCTGAAAATTGATGACCGATTGCAGTATTGCCGGTTTTTCTTTACATCATGAATTCTTGCCAAGGTTGGCACCGCGACTTTAGTTTTCTTGCGCTGCACCAGGAAAATTTGCCTTGGAAAAGGTAACTACTCGAATCGAGAAAAACCACTATTACCTATTACCGACCACTATTTCTCGACAAGACCGCATGCGACTTCATGAAGTCTGTAACCAGCCTGTTTTTTGCAGCGCTAACGCCATACTCTTTCGCAAGCGCTGGCCACAGGCTAAGCGCTGTTTGTGTTTGCTCAATAATTTGATTGAACCGGGGCTTGGCAAGTTTTGCAGCCTCCCCCAGTTTTAGTAAATGCTCAACACCAGGATTTGACCTTCCCCCATGACCATGGTGCTTTGCTCACCCCTTGGTCCTGATGAGAAGGTCGGGGCGTAGGCGGGCGATACTGTCCATTGCCCTTCAGAATTCATCAGGAAGCTGAAGTTTTTAGCGTGGTCATCACGGTTATGTACCAGCACATTAAACACCGCAAGGCGGTACATTTTTTCCACTTCCCGTATGTCCCGTGTCAGTTGGCTGGTCAGCGCAATCAAGTCTTCATAGTCAAGGGAAGGAGTACGGAAATCTGAATGCAGAATGCCGCAAGCAGTATACATGTGGAAGCGTTTTTGCCCGTCCCTGTCAAAACGCTTGATCGTAAAATATCCTGCGCCATGCGCCGCAGGAAACAGGTGCACATCAGGCACGGTTATACCTGCCTCCTTCGCCATTAAGGCATACACATATTCTATGGCACCCCCATCGGCGCCATCTTGAGCATTTGAAAACTTCACAATCCAAGGCTCATAGCCGTAGGCCAGGTCATGCATACCATGAACAATGTTTTGACGAGTGCTGTCCAGCCCAATCAGGGCTTTAGTTCGTGCGCCTGCTGACGAGCCATTTAAGGCCAGAAGCTCTTGCAGCATGTCATCGGCCGTGCCGTCCAGAATCTCCTGAGCCTGCTCAGCTACTCTATCCAGACTAATGGCAACGCCTGATTTTAACGGCAGGTGAACGGGTGAAATCTCCAGACCGTTTTTGATGAATGCGCCGCCATACTCAAAATAAATTTTGCGCTCATGCATTGCCAAACGGCCAATTGGCAGCACCCCAACGCCAAAATTCAGCCCAACTTTATTTCCATCAAAGAGAGCGATTTCTTCATTTGCGACGACCTCTCCCGCAGCCCCGGCATTACTGCCGACTATTAAAAGCGCGGCGATCGCTGGCGCGTACACGGCTAGAATAAACAGCGGGTGACTTCCACTAAGTTCGCCAAATGTTGCCTCTACCCAATCTGTCCCTAGTATAAAGAGTGCGAAAAGAGACCACGCCAACCCAAAGACGATCAATAGAAAAGGGAAGATTAGCCAGCTATCAAGATCTTTAAGCTGTTCCGATTCGCTGGGCGTGCTGGATATTCGTTTTGTCATCTCGTCATTCCTAAGGAGCCTCTGAATAACTCTATGGTCACTCTGGCCTTCAGCCGATTTCGCTGGCAAGGCGCACTTGCGCTGGCATGCGTCCGCCTGTCAAGCAAGGGCAACGCAGCCAGCGGGATCGGCTGAAGGCCCCTTCGGGCGGGCGTCTGCGCCGCTTCTGCCGCGTTGCCGTGCTTGCCAAGGGCTACGGCCATTGCCAGCGCACGACGCCTTGCAGCAGCGGGCGCAATCACCCGCAGAGTGGTCATAGAGTTATTCAGAGGCTCCCTAAGTAGTTTACTTACCTCTTGGACGCTCAGTCATTGAGCATTTCATTACAACACCATTAAATTATTCAAGTTAATCGGAGCCGGGGCATAAGCGCGAAAACAATCAGCAAGGCGAGATAGACAGAGCCAGAGATTTCATCTCGGCTCGCGATATACTCAGCAAGGGTTTGATCCTGAAGGACAACTGCAAGCCCAAGTTCGGCGCAAACCATTAGGGCAAGCGCAAGGAGACCCACGACCAAAGCTCACCAATGAGACCGCACCTCAGGGTATCGCTTCAATATGTAGCCTGCACAGATGAAGATCACGACAGCCATGATTGGCATTTCTGCAAGCTCCGCCCAACGTTCTCCTATTCTTGAAACAAGCAGTGGCACTCGAAACAGACCGAGCAAGAAACCCGCGCCGAATACGAGCACAAAGTAAACTAATCCTGGACGAACAGTCTTCAGCATTTCGATCATTACCGTATATGCATTATCTGATTGCGTAACCAATATTTTCCATTAATAGTAAACGCCAACGGGTTGGCATCAAGCGTGTCAGCTGGCGCCCCAAGCGCTTGCACATGAATATGCAAATGGGGCTCACCACTGTTCCCTGAATTTCCCGCCAAGCCAAGTAATTGCCCGATCGATACTTGCTGCCCTTCTTCAACCACAACACTTCCTGTAATCATGTGCGCCAATATTACTTCGACATCTTCGCATCGAATCAGTACATGATTGCCTGACATGGCATCTCTATTCATGACAGGCACTTGATTGTCTTCTATATTATTAACTGCGCGCATAACTTCCCCACCGCACGGGGCGATGACTTCTTGTCCATAGATAAAATAGTCAGCTGGATCAGGCGGCATAATCCCGGAACTTCTCAGCCCTGATTTATTAACCCGAACAATATCCAGAGCATAAGACTGACCACGCCAATTTATGAATCGCGGCACACTCTCATCTAAAGTCATAAGGTGACTGTTGATGTTGATAGAATTCCCACCGCTCACAATTAAATAATCCCCAGACTCCAGCGGGAAGCTAAGATCAACAGCAAGCTCAGGGGCCTGCCGGCCGCGGAGAGCCGGAATTAGCTGGGAGAGAACGAACAAAATAAGCACTGTATTCACAAAAAGCTGTAACCACTCCTTTACATCGCGTGGCATCGTTGAGCTAAAGCTCTGGCGCTTAATTCCTTGTAGTAAAACAACGCCAATATATGCGGCGAGATAGAGGTAGGGCAACCACCAAGGTGGCAACACGTAGATGCCTGCAAAAATAAGCGTAATTATTGCAAGACCAACAGACGCTAGCTGAGCGCAATAACCCAGGATGTTTCGGGGACTAAAAAGAATCAGCCACGCAATTAGTAACAACGGCAAAATGGCCTGCATGGAATAGAGCAATAACACTTGAAATCACCCTTTGCTTTTTATTGATCGCTTACAAAGTTTCTAATCAGCTTTCAGGCAACGCCTGCTTGCGAAACTCGGTCGGTGACATTCCCACCAGACGCTTGAAAAATCGATGGAATGCAGACTTACTGTTAAATCCGGACTCCAGCAGAATATCCAGTACAGTTTTATGTTCCATACTTTTATCAGCCAGTAGAATTTTGGCTTCATTGACGCGATAAGAATTAATGTACTCGAAAAAGTTAGTGCCAAAATGCTTATTGATCACTGCAGACACTTCTTTTACCGGCATACCAAGACGTGCCGAAAATTGCTCGATATTTAAATTCTGTTCCAGATAAATCTTTTCAACATCCATGATCTTCTTAACGCGGGCAATCGCCTGCTCAGTCGGCCTGCTGTCACTGCTGTCGCGTGCCGGTTCTGCACGCGTCGTTAACATTTGATGGGCATATACCAGACTGTAGGTAAACAATGCATTGATCAACGCAAAGGTGACGTAATTATCGGCAATGCCCAGGCTGTCAGCGGTTTCTTCGGTGGAGAATTTGGCTATCAGATGCACCATTACGGTCCAAGCCCAGCTAGAAAAAAACCCGAGAGTCAGGACATTCAGCCAGTCGGGTTCAGTTGTGGAAAAATGCGAATACTCGTCTTTGAGCTGAACACGATAACGCTGCACGATAATTACTGAGGCACAGGCATACAGCAGTGGCATGAACTTAGCGAGATCCCACAACGAGGTGACGACCGCTCCGGCCACTGCAGTTTCAACAGGAGCCAGCAGGCGCAGATCGCTGGTATGAACACTGAATATCAACATGGTAATTACAAACAGCACAGAAGGAATAAGGTGCATCAGATGGGAGAGGTGCAACCGGAAGGCATGCTGAGTAATAGACATGACATACAGCAGCAGCACCGGACCTTTCAACATCAGCGAGATCATCAGGAAGTAAGGCAGCAGAAACTCATCGAATGTGGGAGATATTGTGACCTTATCATTCCACAGCACCAAGGTACTGGCTGCGGCAGTGGCGATGGTCAGCAGGAAAACTGTCAGCAGATGACTGTAGAGTCGGTTTTTAACCGGCAGCGCCGCTTGAAACAGCGCCAGCAGAATGCACTCTGCCACAGTCATCAGCAGGATCACATCATGTATATTGAAAATATATTCTTTCATTCCTACACTTTAACAGCCACTCGCGGCGCTGTTTTGATTATTATATTTATCGCGTACAGTTTCTCGAGCATTGCCAGACACATACAACCAGCAAGCAAGGCAGACAGGATACCAAAGAAACCTGATCTATGCTGCCTCTCAAAGCAGACCCACATAAATTGTCCAAAGCAGAGTGTCGCCAACCATTAGAAAGCTAACCGGGACCAGCTATACCAGCTAAAGGCTCCACTTCCGGATTCACTGTGGCGCAGCCCCTGCCGGTTTCCCTGTCTGCAGAGCACTGAAATATTCGCACATAGTTAACCTCAATCTGCTGTGGAAAGGGAGTGTCATCATTCGGGGGCCCGGGCCAGTGACCGCCCACTGCAAGGTTCAGCAGCAGGTGAAATGGCTGGTCAAAGGGTGCTGCGCCGTCACCAATCATCAGCCGCTGACCTTCACCGTTTCGGTACTGAGTAAACCAGCCAGCCTGGGTCTGAGTAGCGAAGTGAGTATCATCAACATACCAGCGGATTTCGCTCTCCTCCCACTCAATGGCATAGGTGTGAGCATACTCCCAGATATTTTTCATCGGCAGATAGCTGCTGCCACTTTGTCTATTCGCAGGCGCCAGACTGCCAAAGTGCAGGGTGCCATGCATCTCGTTGCCGTGGCTGGCATTCAGGTTGATTGCTTCGAAGATATCGATCTCTCCGCTTAATGGCCAGGGGCCATACACGGAGTCGGTGGGTAGCATCCAGATAGCCGGCCAGATGCCCTGCCCCTGGGGCATACGGGCATTGACCTCAACCCGGCCATACCGCCAATCGCCTTTGTTACGAGTGCTCAGACGTGCGGAGGTATAATTTCGAGCAGCGGACATCGCGTCAGCATGGTAATCAGGATGGGTATCAGACAAGGGCGAGCCACGGTAGATTTCCTGTCGCGCAATCAGATACAGGCTGCCATCCTGAACATAGCTGTTTTGCTCACGGGCGGTATAGCACTGCAGTTCCTGATTGCCACCGCCCCAGCAATTTACTTCATGAGTCCATTTGTCGGAATCCAGTTTGTCACCGTCAAATTCGTCACTCCAGACCAATTCCCATGCCCCCGCGCCTGGGCGACTGGGTTCAACCGACACAGAGGTGGAATCCTGAGCTTCGTCATTACAGGCAGTCAGCATCAGCGCCACAGCGATTATCTTCAGATAAAAATCTCTGAGCATTATTGTGGCTCCTGTCTTCTTTTTATAAACCGCTTATTCACAAACAATGTTCGCCTGCGTGTCCGGCTCTATTCTAATATGATGCAGTGCCAGATCCAGTTCACCCGCAGTACTCAGGTAGAAAGGCGCCAGCACCAGGGATAAATCCACTCCCTGCGACGCCAGACAGCTTAAACTCAGTGATAAGGTATGCCAACTGCCCGCCGGGGTGTTAACCACCGCATCCATCAAAGCCTGAGTGATTTCAAATTCGCCGCCGCAGTCCTGGCCACAATCCATACCCATCTGCACACTGCTGGTCGGCGCCCGGTACATAAGCACATCCATGATCAGAGCGCCCTGCTGACTGAGAAAGGCAGATAAATCGGTGCGCTGGCTGGCGTATAGCCCAACACGCCCGGCACTTACTCCGGTCCAGCGCACGCGCCGACTGTCTTCCTGCACAAAACGATCGAGTGACTGGATACTGATACCGGGCAGGCTGGCACTGCTGCCGGTTACCGGTAGTGAACGGCGGCTGTTGTCGCCGATTGTCAGCGCCCAAGGGTCCAGCGAACGATCATTGAATATGGGCACTATGCTGGTGCCATCGTTAGCGCTGATGCCACTTTCTTCCGGTAGCAACGTGTCAGGTAGATCACGTTCCTGGTAAGTCAGCCCAAAGCCATAGGCATACAGCGGCGCATAATCTGCCTGACCTTCATTGAGATGAGATTGCATTGCGGTAGCAGGCCAGGAGAAGGACAGTTTGCCCTTAAAATCATGATTGGTCTCATCCTGCTCATTGCGGAAAATCACATCCGCTACACCAGCTCCTTCAGAGCCGGGTAACCACGCAACTACAAAGGCATCGGAGGCGTTTATTTCGGGATTAACCCAGAGCGGGCGGCCAGTCAGGAAAATTGACACTACCGGAATGCCTTGCCTGCTTAGATTTTGTAACAGCGCCAGATCTGATTCTGGTGCGTAATCCAGATGGCTGATATCACCCTGCATTTCAGCATAGGGGTCTTCTCCAAAGACCACGATAGCGACATCAGGTTTGTCCGAGTAGCTGCCATCTGCGCTCAACTGCACGCTGCCACCCGCACTCTCGACGACTTCGACAATACCTTGATAAATGGAGCTGCCACCAGGGAAGTCATCATTGGTATTGCCAGTGCCCTGCCAGGTCAATGTCCAGCCACCCGATTGTTTGCCGATATTATCAGCGCCATCGCCAGTCACCAGCACCCGGCTGTTGCGTGCAAGTGGCAGCAGACCAGCGCTGTTTTTGAGCAGCACCAGAGACTCGCGCACGGCTTGTCGCGCTATCGAACGGTGCTCGGTGCCACCGATCAATTCAGTACGGCCGGCCAGGGGGCGCTGAGAAGGCAGGCCCTTTTCAAACAAACCAGCACGAAGTTTAACCCGCAGAATTCGCCTCACAGCATCATCAAGCCTTGCTGTGGAGATTTCACCGCTGGTATGTTGAGCTAGAAGATTATGGTACAGAGCCTGCCAGTCGTCCGGAACCATGAAAATGTCTACCCCAGCATTAAAGGCCCGAGCACAGTTGTCCCGCGCGCAGCCGTCGACAAATCCATGACCATTCCAGTCACCTACTACCAACCCATCAAATCCCATCTGCTCCTTGAGCACCTCGGTTAACAGATAATGATGTCCGTGCAGTTTTTCTCCCTGCCAGCTGTTGAACGAGACCATCACCGTTTGTACACCTGCCTCAATCGCGCTGAAATAACCTGGTGTATGAATATCACGCAACTGCTGGGCGCTGATGTCTGCATCGCCACGGTCGACACCATTGCGGGTGGCACCATCACCAAGAAAATGCTTGGCGGTCGCAATCACATGATCCGCAGCCATAAAGTCATCGCCGGCAGTACCCTGAAGCCCTTGCACGGCTTTGCCACCGTAAGCTCTAACCAGTTCCGGATTTTCCGAGTAGGCTTCATAGGTGCGCCCCCAACGATCATCGCGTGCCACAGCCAGGGTAGGAGAGAAATTCCAGTCGATTCCGCTTACCGCCACTTCGCGCGCGGTTGCCGCATTTATCTGGCGAATCAGTTCAGGATTATTGGCTGCACCCAGGCCTATATTGTGTGGGAAGACAGTGGCACCGATAACATTGTTATGACCATGAACTGCGTCAGTTCCCCACATTACCGGGATGGCAATACTGCCGTCGGATGTATCCATCGAAGCTTCATAGAAACTGTCGGCCAGCGCCAGCCAGTCAGCTGCCTGAGCGTACTTATTATCATTCGGCCAGGATCCACCGCCATTCAGGATAGAACCAATATGATATTCACGAATCTGCTCTGGGCTGATATTGCGCAATTCCGGCTGAATCACCTGACCAATCTTCTCCTGCGTGCTCATGCTGGCCAACAGCTCATCAATGCGTTGTTCCATTGCGGGATCTTTGGCAACTGCACTGGTCAGAGCAGGCCATACTGTTGGAGTTTCAGCCATTACCTCGACGCTGGCGATTTTGTCTTCAGCGTCAGTACAACTCAGCAGCATTACTGAGACCGCTGCCAGAATCGGCCATACGGCCAGCTTGATTGTTTTTGTCATACTGCTGCTCTCTTCTTATTTTCAATGAACAGGGTTTTCAATAAACAGAACCCTGAAAAGGGCAAAAGGGTGTGTCGGAGCTTTATGCATATCCGCAGAGGGAAAGCACTGCCCGAAAGTTAAGGCTGCAGCGTGAAGCGGCTGTCGTCACTTTAAGAACGAGGTCACATGGGGCAGGTCGGTTCAACTTAACTTATTCCGAAAGTTGAACCGACTTAAGCTGGTTTTTTACTTTAAAAATTACTCCTAATTCCTAATTTGAATACCGGACCGTGATCCTGTGAGAGGAAAAGCATTTCGGGATGACGAACATGCAACCTTGTTTCCTCATCAGTCACATTCATTGCATCCACGAAAAAAGACACGGTCGGAGAGTACCGGAACTGATAGGAGATATCGTATTGCTGACGTTCGGCAACAAAAACGGGCTGCTCATAGTTGGCAAAGCCCTGTGCAGTTTCGCCGCGATAGTTGAGCGCCAGTCGCACGGTGTGTCGTTCATCCTCGTAGAAAACCGAGAAGTTACCGGAATCACCGAGACCGGGCAGAATGAACTGCTCGCCAACTACTTCTTCCCTTGGCTCAACATCGTCACCGCTTACCTTAGTGAAGTTAAATTGAACTCCGAACGGTGTCCCACTAAACAAGTGCTGCCAGTTCAGCTCGATGCCGTTCACAGTGCCCGAGTTCATGTTGTAAGGTCTGGTAATATCAAACAGCGCGGCCGCGTCCGACGCAGTGCCATCAATATAGCCTGGCTCACAGCGCCACCAGCCGTCAAAATCGCAGACGCCGTAGGGAAACCCGCCCGCAAGGTTAGTACCCCGTGCAAGGGCCAGTGCCACCCATCCCATGTGCTGTTGGTCATTCATCCAGGGTTGTGCCCAAAGTGCCTGCTGTGAAACGCAGTCCCCGGTAGCACCGGGTTCACCAGGGAAGCCTGGACCAGGACGGCCAGCATCAACCCAGCTTTGCACGCAGGCCTGCGCTTGTTGACCGATAGCGCTGCGAAACGGATCGGTCAGGCCATCTATAGCTTGATCATTTGTTGTTCTCGAGCCAATAAAACCTTCGATCTCTTTATGAAAATAACTGATGCCTAAGTAGGATCCCTCTGCATAGTAATTTTCATAGGCCAGATCAAAGTTTTCCGAAAGCAGTGGATTAAGATCGGGATTGCCGCCTTCTGCGGTCAGGTTAAAGAAGTCTCTGTTCCCGATACTGAGCTGTGAAGTCAAATCTCCCAGGCTCGGTCTGGCCATGGATTTACCCCACGATGCCCGCACGACCTGATTCTCGGTAACATCAAGTGCGAAGGCAATGTTAGGCAGAAACTCTCCGCTATCGCCAGTTCTCGGTGTGTCGACAGAGTCCCCGCCCACGCCGATAAGACCGGCGATCATATCCCATCGGATCGTGGTGGGTGCAGGGTAGTAGCTGATCGATTCGGATTCACCTTTCTCATAGCGAAAACCGGCTGTTATACGAAGGGGCATCTCCAAAGCATCGGTATTCATATTGAGCTGAAAGTAAGCAGATTCCAGTTTTTCGTTTACCCGCTCATTAGTATCAAGTCCTCCCGCTGTGCAGCAAAGATTACCATCCTGAGGGGCGGTAATTGAGCTATTATTCGCCGAGAATGCCGCCAGGGCCGCCTTAGGGTTAATACGATAATAATAATTGGTGGCAAGATCAGGATCGAAGGAGTCCATGAAGTCACTGCCAAGCCGTGTTCTTACAAACAGAGAGTCATCGTAATTGGCTACAGAGGGCGACATTGAACTGAATGAAGACGCCATTTCCTGATTCGTGTAGGCGTTGTCCATGGATGAAATACCAAAATTGACCGAAGTGATAAACCCTCCATCCAGATTCGTCCAGGTTCCGTCAATCTGGAACTGTTCGATCTCATTTTCCTGGTAACCTTCACGAAGAAACAAAGAGGTACCCATCATGTTTTCAGGCCCGAACGTTGTATCGTAGGCGAAGGTATTAATTCCCGATTGCCCGCCGCTAAGCGATCTGATGGTAGTTTTGGTATCAGTCGTAAAGCCGGCTTCATTATCAAAAATATTACCGCTCAATTCGGCAATGGATTTGTGATAGTCGAACTCCAGCACCAGCGACTCGCTTACGTCCCAGGCAATATTGAAGCCTGCGGAGTTATTTTCACTTTCCAGGTCCGCCCAGGTCGCGGTGTGGTCATAAGATCGATTACCGACCGCCACATCCGTATAGACACCGTTTTGATTAATAATTGCTTCCAGGGTGTCCCAGCCCCCTAACCATGAGCCGAACAGCATGCCTTCAGACGAAAACTTAACGCCTGAATACGTATAGTCCAGGGTCGCCAGGATATTTTCCGTTGCCTGAAACTGAAATGTCGTTTGGAGATTAGCTCTAGTGCGGTCATTATCTTTGACCAGATAAGCGGACGGCTCCTGGTAAAAGGTGTACCCGTCAGCCCGGGTGTTATTGTTTTCAAACGCGGGATTGGAGGAGTCTACCCGCAGGTAACCTTCACTTTGGGCAAGCACCTCGGGCGTGATCCAGTTAGATTCCCGGGTTCCTGTTTCCCTGTTCGTTCGTTGGTGGTAAGCACCTGAGATAGAAAATCCCCATCGCCCCTGGTTGGTGGAAAAAAGTGTTTCTGCCTCAATTGGGGTATCGCTGGCTGTACTGGTGGTGTCTTCAACGTAGCTCACACCGAAGAAACGTTTGGTACCATCGACGTTCAGGGGTTTAGTGGTCACCATATTCACGGTTGAGCCGATGCCGCCGGACGGCAATGAATTGTTACCTGATTTAAAGATCTCCAGCGCAGCTACGCCGGGAGAGGCTATATCCCCGAAATTGAATGAACGACCACCACCGTATTGTCCCTTCACCGCAGGCATTTGCCGGCCGTTAAGTGTCACCAGATTGAACTCTGGTCCAAATCCTCGCACTGCAATCTTCTGGCCTTCCACATTGCTCCGGTCTATTGCCACACCTGGAGCACGGGCGAGAGACTCCGCAAGATTACCATCGGGAAATTTCCCGAAGTCCTCTGCCGAAATAGCATCCATCACACCCACTGAGTTACGTTTTATCGCTATGGCATCAAGCAGGCTGTTTCTGATGCCAAAAACAACTATCTCCTGTATTACTACTTCCTGCTCTACCTCTACTTCGTTCACCTGGGCTAAAGATGTTCCGTTAAACCCAATGGCGGCTGCTATGCCAAGTGCCAGGCGATTTTTAACCAAAGGAATATGAGCCACTTTATGTGCTGTCGCCAGGCTACTGGAATTAGCGAGCGCATGAGACCCAATTGCTGTAGCGATGATTTTACTTATAAAGCCAGGATTTTTATTCATGATTTGATTACTCTTGTTATCGTTATTGTTCTCGCACGTCAGCACGCACCCGAATAAGGAAGTGTGTTGCGTCTACCTCTATCACGTCTGGACAGAATTCCACTGAGCTTTTATGGTGTCGTCCCACCTTTGCAAAGCGATGCAACATGGGCGGTATCACTTTCATAAACGTAAACCGGGAAACATAAAACAGTCGAAATCGCCGCTACCACCAGGTCGCATAGAGCGCGATCAGAATCAGACAGACCCCGATGGCCAGCATATTAAAACTGCCGGATGTGGAGAAATCGATATCATCCAGAGGTATCGCATTGGGCTGTTCCTTGCTCCCACTGAACAAGGTAATGATTACGGCTATAGCGATGCACAGCAGGAACACAACTCCGACTCGATCCATAAATGGCAGCTCCGGCCAGAACAATTTAAACAGTATCGAAAGTACTGCGGAGGAGATAGCTGCGGCCAGTGCCGAGGTGGCTGTTGCCCTCTTCCAGAAAAAGCCCAACAGGAAGATGGCGACTATGCCCGGGGTAAAGAAACCAGTGAACTCTTGAATGTACTGGAAGGCCTGATCCAGCTGGCCAAGCAGTGGTTCAGCAACAATCATCGCGATGATCATTGCAGTGACGGCGGCCAGACGACCAACCCAGACGGTTCGTTTCTCACTGGCATTTCGATTGATCAACTGACGATAGATATCCATGGTAAAAATAGTGGAGATGCTGTTAGACATGGAACCAAGCGAGGAGGCAATGGCAGCAACCAGTGCCGCAAAACTGATGCCCAGCAAACCCTGAGGAACCAGCTTCATCATCTCCGGATAGGCCTGGTCCGGGCGCTCCAGATCAGGCGCCAGCATCGCAGCAGCAATTCCTGGTAACACCACGATGACTGGCATCAGCAATTTCAGGTAGGCGGCGAAGGCAATACCTTTCTGAGCTTCCGCCAGGTTTTTAGCTGCCAGCGCGCGCTGGGTGATGTACTGATTAAAGCCCCAGTAGGACAGGTTCATTATCCACATCCCGCCAATCAGCACCGATATGCCCGGCAGATCAGCATAATGAGGGCTCGAAGGCTCCAGGATCATCGTAAACTTCTCCGGCATCTCGGCCATCAGTATGGATAAACCCTGCAGCACACCATCGCCTTCGGCTATCTTGTTCAGCGCTATATAGCTGACCATCAAACCGCCAAATACCAGCAACACGACCTGAATGATGTCGGTCAAGGCGATTGCCTTCAGTCCACCGTAGATGGAGTAACTCATCGAGAAAATGGCAAGGAAGAACAGGCCGTAGATCATATCTACACCAGTCAGAGTCTTGATTGCCAGCGCGCCCAGATACAGAACCGCCGTCAGATTGACCAGGGTATAAACACCCAGCCAGAAAATTGCCATGATCGTGCGCACCCGGTGATCATAACGCTGCTCCAGAAATTGAGGCATGGTATAGATGCCTTTTTTCAGGAAGATTGGCAGGAAAAATTTACCAACAATTAAAAGCGTAATGGCTGCCATCCATTCATAAGAGGCAATAGCAAGGCCGATCACAAAACCGGAGCCGGACATACCGATGATTTGCTCTGCGGAGATATTAGCGGCAATCAGCGAAGCGCCGATAGCCCACCAAGGCAGTGATTTACCGGCCAGAAAATAATCTTCGCTGGTTCTCTGGTGGCCGGGCTTTTCCCGGGATACCCACCAGGCAATGCCGATCAACAGGATGCAGTAGATGACAAACGTCGTAATATCGAGGGACGAGAGGGACATAGTGCTTTCTCTTTATAGTTATTAGTATTCAATTGCACCAGCAGCCAGGCTGACAGGGTTTCAATGATTGCATCAGCCACACCGTCTGTCTTCCCACCTTTGTACTTTGCGACAAGGTGGCCTGTCTCACTTTATTCTGCAAAAACTGGGATCATCAGCTGTTGCAATAGTGAACTCGAGGCTGACAGGTTCCCCCTAATAAACAGTGCCGGGCACGTCGCGGGTAAACGGACATTGCCTGATTTATGTAATAAGATTACAAATATTCTCTGAACTTGTTCAGAATATTACAGACATCTAAAAAAGAGCTGTTTTATGAACGTAACAACATTGCTGGAAAAGCTAAGCGGTGCTGAGTCTAATCTCAGTAAATCGGAGCAGAAGGTTGCCGGCATCATCACCAGTCAGCCCTCAGCAGTGATACATTTCTCAATTGCAAAACTGGCTCGCCTGGCCGAAGTCAGCGAACCCACCGTCAGCCGCCTCTGTCACAAGCTTGAATGCGACGGCTATACGGACTTTAAGCTGAAACTGGCACAGCAGATCTCCAGCGCCGGGCAACTGTATGTTGAGCACATGAATGCGTCCGATGATACCCGGACTATCATCAATAAAATCCTTTCCTCGATAGAAACCAGCGTCCACAGCATGCAGCAGTCGATATCGCCGCAATCCATTGAGTCGGCAACAGAACTTCTGGCCAGCAGCCGCAGCATCTACTTTTTTGGCGTGGGAGCCTCCGGGCCGGTAGCACTGGATGCCCAGCATAAGTTCTTCCGATTCGGCATCCCCGTGGTGGCTCAGACCGACTACATCAACCAGCGCATGATGTGCTCCATGCTGGGGCCCGAAGATGCCGCTGTGTTTATCAGCTATACCGGACGTACCACCGCAATAGTCGAAAGTGCAGCTCTCGCTGATGCCCAGGGCGCCCGCACAATTGGACTGACCCGTCTGCGCTCGCCCCTCGCGAAACACTGCCGTGAAGTGTTAAATGCGGTGTCATCCGAGGATACGGATCTCTATACACCGATGACCTCACGGATCATCCATCTGGCACTGATAGACATACTGGCAACCAGTGTTGCGATCAGGCTTGGAGCACAGGTCGAAAAGAACATCACTGCCATCAAAAGAAACCTGCGGGCTACCCGGCAGGAGAACTAAGGCCACGCCGACATAATTGCCGTATACTCGCAGCTATATTATTTTAAGGTTGTGAAGTTATGGACCAAGGCACTACGACAGAGAAAAAATCCCAGGCAGCTGGCGGCTTTCTGGGGAATCTGGCTTTTAATATTGTGATCCCGGTGTTGATCCTGAGTAAGCTCAGTGGCGAAAACAACCTGGGCCCCTCTCTGGCCATCGTGGTTGCGCTTGCATTCCCGATTATTTATGGTCTCTGGGATCTGCGCCAATCCGGTAAAATCAATCCGTTTTCAGTACTCGGCGTGGTCAGCGTGTTTCTGACTGGCGGTATCAGCCTGCTGCAGCTGGATCCGCAATACATAGCTATAAAAGAAGCAGCGATCCCTGCTGCTATCGGCATTGCTGTGTTGATCACCCAGAAAACCCGGTTTCCGCTGGTAAAGACCCTGATCCTGAACGCGCAGCTGGTGAAGGTTGACGCTTTGTATCAAGCGCTGGCTAAGGAAGGAAAAACCGCTCTGTTCGAGCGCCGTCTGGCGCAGGCCTCACTGATTGTGGCCGGCTCGTTCTTTGTCTCTTCAGTACTTAATTATGTGCTGGCAAAAATCATCCTGGTGAGTCCGCCCGGGACTACTGAATTCAGTGAAGAGCTGGGCAGGATGACGGCGCTGAGTTATCCGGTGATCGCCATACCGAGCATGATTATTCTGCTGCTGGCAATCTGGTTTGTGTTTTCTCAGATTAAGAGACTTACTGGCGAAGGGCTGGAGAATTTTCTGATTGAACCGGGCAAGTAGCATATTCGCGAATTGCGCTGAGTTCGACATTTTTCCAACAGACATCAGAACTGGAAATGTCAGCAGATACCCTTGATTCCTGCACACTTGGCTTTGATCTGCATCAAAGTAAGGTTTTCGCATCTGAATACAATCAATCTCGTCTGCGCCGCTTTCTGAGGTGCCCACCATCAACGAGGTTTATTGTTATGAAAATCATACATCTTGCGCCACTGGTCACCGGTCTTCTGTTTGCTTCGCTGACGCATGCAGAATCAATGATTGAAGGCATCTACACCTCACCGGCTGGAGACAACGGCCGCGGGGCCTGTACCCTGGAGGTAAAGAGCATCGGCAAGTCACCAAAATATGGTGATGAGCTTTACAGCCTGCAATCCAGTGGGGAAGGGGCGTGTGAGTGGACGGCTATCGGGCTGGCAAAGAACTTCAAGATTACTGCGGGAATCGTTACCAGTGGTGGCTATACCGGATTTATTGCTGCTAATTGGCCCTTTGGACCGGGCGGCTCACAGCTGACCGTCGCTTCATTTAATCCCGATGGCTCGGCCAGAAATAACGAATCGTTTGCAAAACAGTAATTTTTTAAAGCGTGGGTTTGACTAAACCAGCGTATTCACTGGAAATACCACCAGGTGGTCCATATCCAGCCTGATGCCCAGAGATTCACCCGGTGTATGGGTGTGATGGCTGGGCACCAGGCTTAGTATCTGGGCACCACTGGCCAGAGCAAGAGTGTACAGGTAGCCCGCTCCTCTAAAGGCTTTTTCAACAAGCACTGCTCTGGCATTGCCTGCTTCATCAAAAATGACATCATCCGGTCTGATCAGCACAGATACCAGATTCCCTTCTTCGTAACCATGAGCGCGATCGCTGGTTAAGCAGCCCAGTTCGGTATCTACGGAAACCGCATCTACTACTGTTCCCTGCACAAACATACCCTCGCCCACAAAATCGGCTACATAAACACTGGCAGGTTGATGATACAACTCAAACGCAGTACTCCATTGCAGCAACTGTCCCGAACGCATTACGCCGATTTCATCAGCCATTGCAAAGGCTTCAAATTGATTATGACTGACCAGTATTGCGGTAATGCCATCATGTTTGAGCACCTGACGTATTTCTCTGGCGATGTGCTCGCGTAATTCAACATCCAGACTGGCAAAGGGTTCATCAAGCAGTAACACCCGAGGCCGCGGAGCCATCGCACGGGCAATCGCAACCCGCTGCTGCTGCCCGCCGGACAGTCGGTGCGGGTAAGCATCCAAAAAATCGCCCATATTGAGCATCTCGGCCAGCTCCTGCACGCGTTTATTCTTATCACGCGAACTCATCCCGGACAGACCAAAGACTATGTTTTGAGTGACATTCAAATGCGGAAATAATGCGTAGTCCTGAAACACCATGCCGACCTGACGTTTTTCAACAGCCAGCATAGACGAGCCAGCACTCACACATTGAGAAGCAAGCCAGATTTCTCCGGCGCTGGTGGGTTCAAAGCCAGCTATGGCACGCAATAAAGTGGTTTTACCACAGCCGCTGGGGCCCAGCAGACAACCGATATCACCTACTCGCAGACGCATATCGATATGCTGCACAATAGTATTGCCTGCCAGCGCTACCGAGACATTTTTCAGTTCAAGTGCGTATGTCATTGCCGGGTCTGGATCTCGAAATTGTGTAGCTCAGGATAATAACAGGAATGATACCAGCCAGCACGATCATCAGTGCTGAGCTGGCCGCTTCAGCCAGACGCTCCTGGTTAGCCAGTTCATAGGTGCGGATTGCCAGCGTATTGAAATTGAACGGCCGCAAAATAAGCGTCGCGGGTAACTCTTTAAGAACATCGACGAAAACCAGCAGTGCCGCAGTGAGCAAACTGCCTCGCATGATTGGCGCATGAATTCGCCGTAGTATCGCGAATGACCCCAGCCCCATTGAGCGACCAACATCATCCATGCTCGGCTTAATTTTTCCCATACCCGCATCGACAGTATTCATGGCGACCGGCAGGAAGCGCACAATGTAGGCGAAGACCAGCGCAATCAATGTGCCACTGAACATCAGTCCGGTCGAGATTGAAAAGTTCTCCCGCATCCAGGCATCAATTGTATTGTCGAACCACGCAAAAGGAATCAGCACGCCTACGGCAATAACGGTTCCGGGTATTGCGTAACCCAGACCCAGTATTCTGAATGCGCCGCGCATAAACATATCCGGGCGCAGGCGTCTGCTGTAAACAATAAGCACACCCAGAAACAGTGCAATCAGCGCTGCTGTTGCTGCCAGGCGCAGGCTGTTATAGGCCAGCACTATGAAACCCTGACGATCGACCAGGTCCCAGGTTTCCAGCGTCCACAGACACAACTGCACAAACGGAATCAGGAATCCAGCCAGCACCGGCAGCACACAATAAATCAGTGCTCCAGTCAGTTTCCAACCTCTGAGTTTTATCTTAGGGAGTCGGCTGTATTTATTACTGGTGTGATGATAGCGGGATTGTCTGCGCGACCACTGTTCTGCCAGCACCAGAGTCATAATAAACAACAGCAGCAAGGCGGATAACTGTGCTGCAGCCACGCTGCTGCCAAGTCCGAACCAGGTTCTGAAGATGCCTGTGGTGAACGCAGAAACTCCGAAATACTGGACCGTTCCATAATCTGCCAGTGTCTCCATCAGCACCAGCGATAAACCGGCGATAATGGCTGGACGCGCCAATGGCACCGCTACCCGGAAGAACGCTTTAGTCGGACTTGCACCCAGTGTTCTGGAAACTTCAAGCACACAGATCGACTGCTCCAGAAACGCCATGCGCGAGAGCAGATAGACATAAGGATATAAAACAAGCGAGAGCATCGCGATGGCACCGCCCAGCGAGCGTATCTGTGGGAACCAGTAGTCACCATAACGCAGCTCAAAAGTATCGCGGATCATGACCTGCATGGGTCCGCCAACATCCAGTAAACCCGTGTAAGTATAAGCAATGATGTAGGCGGGGATTGCCAGCGGCAGCACCAGTGCCCACTCCAGAATGCGGCTGCCTGGGAATTTCGTCATCGTTACCAGCCAGGCGGGCAGCACTCCCAGCACGAGTACTGAGACGCCTACCCCCAGCATCAACAGAGCCGAATCCCTCACATAATCGAATAACAAGGTGTCGACCAGATGCTGCCATACACCATCACTGCTGTTGGTAATCGACCAGAACACCGTCAATACCGGTATGCTGAGCAGCAGACACAATGCCGCAATAGCGATTGTTGAAAGGCGCACAGGACTCGTCAAAAAAGACGAAGCCCCTCGCGGGGCCCGGTCAGCAAGCAACTTGTTCATACTGCAGTGTTTCTCATTTCCACCCTGCGCGGTCCATCAACCTGACTGCATCTGCATTGTGAATACCAAGTTGCTCCAGGGGAATGTTGTCGGCTTTAAACTCACCCCATGATTGCAGAATCTCGCTGGCGGCAATACCTGCTCTGACTGGAAACTCATCATTGACATCCGCATACCACTGCTGAGCCTCTTCGCTCACCATAAACTCAAGCAGTTCAATCGCTGCCTCCGTGTTCTTCGCAGATTTAGTGACACCTGCCCCGCTAATGTTGATATGAGCACCACGACCCTGCTGATTTGGCCAGAATACGCCAACACTCTCGGCAGTGCTTTTGTCATTACCAACGGTGGATTTAAGCATACCAGCCAGGTAATAGGTGTTTACCAGCGCTAGTTCACATTGCCCTGCCGCAATAGCATTTATTTGATCACGATCACCGCCCTGTGGGTTCCGGGCAAGATTGGCTACCAGCCCACGTGCCCATTGTTCTGTGACTTCCACTCCATTATGACTGACCATGGCTGCCGTTAATGATTGATTGTAGATATTGGTGGAGGAGCGAACACAGATTTTGCCTTTCCACTTCGGGTCCGCGAGCGCTTCGTAGGTGGAAAGCTGCGCTGGATCTACCCGAGCCTTATCATAAACAATTACCCTGGAACGAAGCGATACGCCGAACCAGTAGCCGTTTGAGTCCCGATACTGAACAGGGATAACATCTTCAAGAATATCGGAATCAACAGGCTGCAGCAGGTCGGCATCTTTGGCACGCAACAGACGTCCCACATCAACGGTAAGCAGCAGGTCGGCCGGAGAGTTAACGCCTTCCAGCTCAAGACGTTTGATCAACTCGTCTGCGCCGCCAGTGACGAGATTAATTTTAGTGCCGGTCTGCGCTGTATAGCGATCCAGGATTGGCTTGATGAGGTTTTCTTCACGTGCCGAATAAATATTAACTTCGGCCGCTGCGGTGATTGACGCTGCTGTAATCAATAAAAGCACAGCGCTGCCGATCAATGAATTTTTTACCAGGTCTTTGGCTACTTTCTTTATCGTAAAACGTGAACTGCCCATAACGAATGCTCCCGAATGCAAAGTTCGTAAATGATAATTGATCTCATTTAGATTTACAATCGGTGCAATGGCTTATTCTTCATCGCTGTAAAATGCAAACCCGCGCCCTGCATTGCGGGCGGAATGCATAGCCATGTCGGCATTTTTGAGCAGCGTGGCACGATCAGATCCATCCTGCGGCGATACCGCAATACCAATACTGATGCCTACCTCCACATCGACGCCATCAACAGTGATCTTGCGCTCCAGAGACTCCAGAATCAGTTCTGCTACTTTACCGCAGGACTTCCTGTCGCCATTGGGCATCAGTACCGCAAATTCATCACCACCGTAGCGCGCGATTACATCAGATTTACGCAGGGAGTCACGCAAGCGCTCGGCCGTGATTTTCAACACCGCATCTCCAACGGTATGACCAAGTTCATCATTTATCTGCACAAAGCCTTCAAGATCCATAAGCATCACGCCAAATGGCGGGACTTTCGTGCTGACTGCCCCTGCAGGACTGCTTAACTTGTTTACTGCCAGTTCAAATACCCGGCGGTTGGCAAGTCCCGTCAACAGGTCAACATGCGCCATGGTATTGAGTGGTCCGACCATACGACGGGTCACCGTATAGATTGCCAGCGCGCTGACCAAAGCGCCGAACAACGCCCAAAACAGCAGGTTGGACCGCAGGCGCAGGAATGGTCGGGTGGCCTGATCGACTGATTTCCCAACCATCGCTACCAGTTCCAGATCTTCAAACAGGCTCAAAGCAAATGGCATCACCAGATATTCTTCGCTGCCCCCTTGCAAAATCTGAGCATCATCAGAATCCAGCGCAAACTGCGGCAGTAACAGGCTTATATCGTCGTTTGAAAAAGTTGACACATGTTCGCGCCACGGCTGGCCTGGCCGGCGTGACAGGAAGGAGTATTGAGTGTTGGCGACGTTATCCAGAGTCTGGGCGAGGCTGTCTGCCAATGTGAATCCTATGGTCAGCCAGGCAACCGGAAGTGATGACGACACCGGCACGGTGATAATCTGGTAGATCATTTCGCTGCCGTTATTGATAAGGGCTACCAATGGTTTTCGCTCACGAGCAGCCTGGGCATATTCAGCTGAGTTAAGTTTCACGTTTTCTGGATTTATGTCTTCGGCATAGCCGGGAATCGAGATAAGCAACTGGTCGCTCATATCTGTCACCAGCATCAGCGCGGTTCCTATTCGGCCTTCGTGGGACATCAGCAGGGCTTTTGCCGTACTCAGGTCGTTGCGCATTAATGCGTCTCGCACCTCTATATCAGCCGCCAGCACCCGCGCAGATTGTTCAAGCTGGCGGTGGCGCAGAGCGAGCAGACGATCAAGGACCTGGGCGCCAGTGGTCAACTCCAGCTCCAGCGTCTCCAGCGCAATAGATTTGCCCTGTTTATTCAGGGCCAGGAATACCCCCGCCTGAATCAGCACAAATACCATAATCAGAACATAGATGATTTTCCATTCGTACGAGCGATAACTCATCGTTTCCCTTCTCTAACTGGCCCCATCAAAGCAACGCAATTACTGTTCCAAAATTCTCAAAATGCCCCAGGCCGATGATTATTACGCGAAAAGACGCTGATTTCCAATCTCAATCAGCCTATTTTGGTTTTTTCCTTAGCGATCAGGCACCGGGCTGAACTTCCTCTGATAACAGTACATCGCTGTGCTCAGCTTCGGTGCGCGGATCAAGCTCCAGCGCCATCGGTGTAACGGTTTCGGCAACCGCTCGAAATGGTTCGCTTACTGCAGGTGCAGCCAACACATGCGTCCGTCGGCGCAACGCAGTTGCCAGCGCGAAAACCAGCAGACACAGCGCTGAGAACCAGAACAAGCCCTCTGGACCTGTCACCGCCATAAAGCGTCCAGCCAAAAATGATCCTAGTGCGGAGAACAGCCCCATGGTCAACAACATCACACTGCCTACCATCACAAAATCTTCAGGGGCCGCGCGATCATTAGCATGTGCCAAACAGATTGCATAGGGCGTCATTACCGCTCCGCCCCACAAGAAAGCCAGCATAAGCAACGACCATGGCGTAATTGTTGGCACCAGAGCCAGCAGCACCGAAAGCATAGCGGCAACAATCGTGACAAAGAACACCACCAGACGACGATCATAGTGATCCGACAACCGCCCCAGAGGCAGTTGAAACACAGCCCCACCCAACACGATGATACTCAGGAACGCGGTCAACTCGAAACCACCAAGACCGATGCGGCCAGCATACAAAGGACCCAGTGACCAGAAAGCGCCAGTCACCAGACCCGTTATTATTGAGCCTCCAACTGCCACGTGAGAGATTCGCCACACCTTGACCACATCCATCCGCACATTGCTGATCGGTGCGGGTGCTGATTGACTGGTCAACGATACCGGAATGATCGCCAGCGAGATTAGAATTGCGGTCAGCGCAAACAAACTGTGGCTTGCAATATCAGTGATGTTAATTAATTGCTGGCCGACGGTAATCATGGTCAGATTGATAATGACATAGAGCGACAGCACCGTGCCGCGAGTCTGTGCAGTAGAGCGCTCGCTCAACCAGCTTTCGATAATCATGTACAGACCGGCGATTGCGACGCCAGCGAAGAACCGAATGAGCAGCCAGGTGAAAAACCAGGGAGCCTCATAGAACATCAGCACCAGAGCCGAGTAACTGGTCGCCAGAACGGCAAAACCGCGAATATGCCCAACTCTGCGCACAATATAGGGGGTGACGATACAGCCGGTGACGAAGCCAGCAAAATAGCTGGACCCGGTCAGGCCAATCTGGGCGGCGGTAAAGCCATTAAGTTCAGCGCTCAGTGGTAACAGCGTCAACTGCAGGCCATGACCAATAAGCAACAAGGCATCTGACAGCAACAGCGCCGCGATGGGAATCAGCATTCTTCTCATGCGGCAAAGGTACCATCAAATACAAGAGTGATTCAAAGTGCGTTGCTGTTCATCTGTTCAGAAACGCAATATATCGATCATTGGGCAGCATCCATTTCAGCCCGGCGCTCTCCAGCAAGAATACCCGGAAGGCCATAGTTGCCCTCGTGGCATGCATACTCGTAAACTCTTCCTTCGGCGGCATTCAGACTCATCTCACCGCGCCAGATCTGGCTGTAATAGACCGGGTCTTCAACCTCAAATTCGTACAATATCTGCCCATCAGACCAGCGACTGAAGCGCTCGGTTACACGCCCCTGCTCAGATAATGCTACTGAGCCGCTCTGGGCCTGTTGAGGATGCAGATTACGGGTTTCCACTACCAGCGTATCGCCGTCCCACCAGCCGATGGAGTCGCCCAGCCATTGCTTGAGTTCAGCAGGACGGTGCTTGCCATTGATCGGGATGATCCGGGCGTCCTGATTCATCTCCACCATGATCATTAGATAATCCGAGGTCTGCACTATCTGATAATGATTGTTATACAACACATTAAGCATGGGAGGTCCACCTGTACCGCCAAAGCCAATCAGACAGCGCTCTCCCAGCGAGCGACCTTCCGGGCCATCGTTGCCACTGAACACGGCCCGGTACTCACCCATCAAACGTCGGCCCTGTTCCGAGTAAGGAATCCGGCCATTATCAGGTTCAACTATCCAGGAAGTGCGGTATTCACCTTTTACCAGACCAAATGACACGCCTGGGTCGATCCAGAATGCATTGTAGCCGCGCCCCATTCCGAGGTCTGAGCCATCAAGCAACTCGCCCGGTTGCAGATTATCGTCAGTAGCCTGGCGGACATTCTGCGGATGCTCTTCAGTGGCTTGCACTACTTCGTCGGAGGAAAGCACCAGATTGGGATAATTACTTGAACGTTGCAGTGAGGTAATGGAGGCATTCGTCCACACACCGTGAAAGTCAGGCTTGCCCTCGGGCGTGCGTGGCGGTTCATAGGGAGCGTCAGCTGCCAGGCTGGGTATAGGCAGTAACATCAGTGACAGAGCAATACAAAATCGGTTCATGACGTCATTCTCTCAGTTTTTTTATTGTGTTAAAGATGATTAAAACTAAACCACATCGTCTCAGGAATCAAGGCGAGTCGGTAGCTGGACCAAATGAACGCCAGGTCCCTTCGAAGCCATTGCGGTGCTGATCGCCGGTCGACCAATCACAAACCCCTTGAGGAAATATCGTTTGCAGACGATGGTCTTGAACTGTTCAGTCTGACAGATGAATGGAGATTGATGAGGACCTGAAATCAATGGTCCGCTGATCAGTCCGCTAAACTCACCCTCCTGGCGCGCAGCCGATGACAGCGGCTGCGATCATCAACAACAGGATCTTTTTCATTATTACTCTCTCATTAGTATCAGCGTTGGTAGCGCCGCAGCAAGACTGTGGCAGTCTCAATAAAGTATCAGAAACGAATCGTCTTTCAGCACAGCTGCTGCGGGAAAGCTGAAATCAGGAATATTAAGCTCCGGTTTTACCACATCAACAACCTCGTTGTCCGCGTCAAACACCTGCAGGTTCAAATCGCCGCCGCGGGTATAGCTGATCGCCTCACCCCATACCACCAGTTTTTCCCGATGACGGTTAATAGCTATCGCCGGGTTCTTCTGTCGCGTCTCAGTCAAGGGCTCGCCTGCCAGCAAGGGAGCATTGGGATTACCAGTGGATTCATGCGGCACGTAATCCATAATAATTCGCGCATGGTTCTCAAACACCAGCCAGCTGCCATGACCCTGTTCTTTAAGCAGTTCATTGGTCGTTACCGGACAGGCGTACAATTCCCATTGATGCAGTGCATGCAGGTCGCGATAGACACCTGTCTGCCCACCGGAGGGCACAGTAAGAAGCTGCATATGTCTGCCGCCATTATTGATTGCAGAGCGGTAGGCCAGCAGTTGATTACCGGCATTATCATAGCTTGTAGTCAATGAGCAGCAGGCACAGGCTCCCAAGGCTGGATCGCCAACCTGCAGCTCTTCACCAAAGTTCTTTCCGCCATCAGAGGAAACACGACTGAACACGGTACGCTCACTTTCCCGCAACAGATCCCCCGCTGCCCAGACGATTGCCACACGCTTACCGTCGGCCGCAATGTCGGCACCCGCATCAAGTCCATGCAGATTCGTTTCTACTATGGAGCGCTGCGGTTCAAAGCCGGTGCGGTCGGCATTCGAGCGTGTGTAGTAATACTCAGCGGCAGGACGGTCCCGATACCAGACCACATGAATGGCACCGTCACCATCAATTGCGAATGCTGCCCGTCCAATCGCGTCCAGATGCGAAAACGACTGTGAGGATACCCGGATAGGAATGGACCAGCTGGAGCTGTCCTGATGGTATTGCCGGTAGTAAAGATCACCTTCCCGGTTGCGTGGATCTTCGATGCGTTTGCGGAAGTACAGCAAGTGCACGCCACCCTCATCATCGTTGAGCAGACGCGGTTGGATACCTCTATCCGGCGTGCTGCTGATGACCATCGCAGGTGCTGCAGCGGCAGTTACCGTCAAGGTTGCAAGTATCAATGAGGCAGACAGCAGGATTAATACGCTGCATTTACGCAATTGCTTATTCAGCATGACAGTCCTCGGTTTTTTTAATGTAGAATACGGCCGATGTCATGGCCAGTAATGGCTATCATACCTGTAAGCTCTGTTAGAGGATATTTTCAAATGCAAGCAACTATACGGACGCTTTGCCTTTCCACTTTGCTGATACTGGCCGCCTGCAGCGAACAGAAGCCTGCGACAGAACCGCAAAGCAATGCAGCACCGAGTCACTACAACACCAGTCTCGACATGCAGGCCCTGATGGCGCTGGTAGTAGAACCTGTAGCTGATACACTCTGGAGCACTGCCGGCTGGGTACTGAGTGATGCCGGCTATGAAGAGCTGTACCCAACCACGGATGAAGGCTGGAATTTTGCTCATACTCAGTCCGCGATGATAGTGGAAATCGGAAATATGCTCGCGCTGCCGGAGCGTGTCGCGGAGCGTGACAACTGGTTGACCTACGCACAGGCGCTCAGCAAAGTCGGCGAAACGGCGATGAAAGCTACTGCAGAACAGAACAATGAAGATTACTTCCAGGCGGGAGCCCAGCTTTACAGCGTCTGCACCGCCTGTCACCAGGCATACAACGCCGATATAGTTTCCCGCTTTGTCGCTGAATAAAAGAGAATCAGTGCTGAAAACTCTACTGCGCTCCTGGTTGCGCCCTTGGGCGCGACTTTGTACGAGCCCACATATATGCCCCCTGACAACAAACTCATGGCTGCGACTGCTCTTTGCAAGCACTCTGCTGGCGGTGCCTGCGCTGGCTGCCGCACACAGCATCGCTGGCAATAATGCCAGTTTTGTACAAGCTGTAGATGGCCCGGCCGTGTTTGCGTTCATGTACCTGGGCGCCAAGCACATGGTCACCGGTTATGATCATCTGCTGTTTCTGGTCGGAGTTATATTTTTTCTTTATAAACCGACCGATGTCATCAAGTACGTTACTTTATTTGCGGTCGGACACAGCATCACGCTGCTGGTTGGCGTACTTGGAAATATTCAGGCCAATGCCTACATAGTGGACGCCATTATTGGGCTATCGATCGTTTATAAAGCGCTTGAAAATATGGGCGCGTTCAAAAATCTGGGCAAATTTCAACCCAATACCAAAGTAGCGGTATTCGTATTCGGGCTGTTTCACGGTTTCGGATTGGCGACAAAGCTGCAGGAATTCACCTTGTCGGACAACGGTCTGATTATTAATATCATCAGTTTCAATGTCGGTGTGGAAATGGGGCAGATATTTGCGCTGTCCTTGATATTTATTGCACTGACCTATTGGCGAGCAAGCAGCAGCTATCTGCGCCACGCCTTCATTACCAATACGCTGCTGCTCACCGGCGGTCTGCTGCTGACCGCATGGCATCTGAGCGCGTGGATACTTTTACCGGTCTGATTTCGGAGATGACATGGATAATTCTGATATTTCCTTGAACGCATCAGCGCGCAGTATCGCGATTGCAACTGGCGTTGCACTGCTGTTGAGCGCCATCATTCTGGTCAGTATCATACTGCCAGCTGAATTTGGGATTGATCCACTTGGCACGGGAGAGGCGATGGGCCTTACTGCGCTGTCGCGCCCTGCCGAAGGTCCGCTGGAAAGACAGCCCGATGCCCATAAGACCGACTACGCCGAATTCGTGCTTGAGCCATTTCAGTCTGTGGAATATAAATATCTGATGGATGTTGATACATCCATGGTGTTCACCTGGGATGCCGATGCGGACTTATACTACGATTTCCACGCTGAACCAGCTGGTCTGGGCGCGGAGTATACAGTGAGTTACGATATCGGTGTCGCGATGAGGGATATGGGCAGTTTTCATGCCCCTTTTACCGGCATCCATGGCTGGTTCTGGGAGAACCGGGGCTTTGAGCCGGTCACAATCCGATTCCACAGTTCCGGGTTTTATATTAATAGTACAGTTTTTCAAGATGGCGGCAGCTTCGAGCGGGAGATACCAACTGTTGTTAGCCAATCTGACTGACCGGTTGTTTCCAGCAGAGTTATCGGTAGGCTTCGTGGCAGCTCTCGCAAGAACTGTACAAATCATTATTCAGCTCTTCAAGGGCACTCAGATTCTTTGCGCGCGCAGCGTTATAGGCTGCTGCCGAGGCATCTCTCAGCAGCTTTGATTCGTTCATCCACTGTAATTGATCCCGCGCATAACCTTGCAGCATTAACAGATTTGCTGACTCGGCAAGCATCAGCACCCGGGCTTCCAGTTGCTCCCAATCCGCATCACTTTGTGGTGGATTCCGTGAAATATAAAAAACCGCATCAGAATTGGGTTGGATTATCTTTAGCATCAATTCATTAATACTGGAGATCGCAATGGGTGCGGGTGCCTCGGCAGCGTAACCGACGCATGTAAGCAACAGTCCTGCAGCCAGCGCTAACCTGGAAAATCGCATCATTCTCGGCACCGATTTATCTATAAAAAGAATTCAAAAAAAACGCCCGCAGAGTCCCAAAAGGATTTTGCGAGCGCTTCTTTATGCAGAACCTGTTAAGGGGTCTGCTTCAGACTTATTGTTCTGCCTGATCGGAACCGTCACGTGGAGCACCAGTACCGGAGGAACCCATGAACAGCTTGCGGCCATCAGGGAAGGTAATGTCGCGGCCGTTACCACGGCAAGCCGGGGTGCAGATGCGATCTTTACTCTGGTAACCAGTAACTACGATTTCGGTGCCAATCTGCAGCGTGTCGCGGGTAATACCACGTCGCAGCAGAGTATTTGGCGTGCCTCCCTCAACCATCCACACCTGCTCGCTGCCATCTTCATTCGTATGCTTCAGGTGAATCCAGGAATGCGGGTTAATCCACTCAATCCGAGTGATCGGGCCGCGGACTGCGATTGGCAGATTCGCGTCAAACTCAGCAGAGAATGCATGGTGAGCATCAGCTGGCTTATCAAAAGCCATAACACCGGCGATAGCTGCTACAGCAGCAATAAGCAATTTACCTTTCATAATTTAACCCCTTCACTTATATAATTTTCAATAACCAGTTTTTGACTTCATCGTTTGAGCATAAATCCACTCAATACATGCTGAAATTCTAATTGTTATCGATAATGATTTTTTACCCACCAATGCCGAGATCCTGAAGATCAGTTTCACGGCCTTTACGGAACCTTCCGTACATCAGTTCTTCCACAAACTCTACACACTTGAACTGAGGCAACTCAAAGCCGGTTTCAAGTCTGCGATATATTGGCATGCTGATCGTCCATGGCTGCTCATAGATATCTGGATCTTCCATTGTTGCTGAATATTCGATCACATTCTCGCTGACCATGTTGTAACGTTCTGTGACTTTCAACTTGTAAGTATGGTAATTACCCGCGCGATCAAACCAGGTTCTATCATCCAGACCGGTAACTTCCACTACGAAAGTGTCGCCGTCCCAGTAACCGTAAGACTGACCCATCCAGGAATCCAGTGGAGCTTCGCCCGGATCTTCAAGATAGACATTTCGCACTGCACCTGCAAAAGAGTAGGCGATAAAAAATGCACTGTTGCTTTGGAATATCTGGAATGGATGCGGTATATAGGTCGCACGCGGCACACCAGGCATATAGCATTTTATTTCCGGATCGCTGCTTAACCAGTTTTCCTGATTCTGAATTTTCTGAGCCAGTGCTTCAGGCTTATAAGGAATATTGCCCCCCTCAACCACGCTGAAACTCGCTGGAACGGCTCCGACAGCGCCCATTGCTACTATTTCTGGTGCCGGAACTGGAACAAAGTCGCCTGGAACCATCTGGAATGCAGCTTTAGCAGGCGCGGACTCCAGATTGTTGTTAGCGGTGCTGAGAGCCTGCCAGATGCCATTAAAATCAGGCTTTCCATCCGGTGTTCTCGGAATGGCGCTTGCAGAAGCAGTTTGTGCCACTGCTGCCGTGCTGGTAGAACTTTCTTCTGTAGTACAAGCGATAAATGATACTGCAACCACGACGGATATTAATTGTAATTTTTTTGCGCCATTAAACATCTGGTAACCTCCCCAATTAGTGAAGCGATATAACCATTAACGTGATTTAGTGTCAAGCCTAAAAAGATGAGTGGAGTCAGCTGCTGACATGAGCTGCAGAATCGTGCAAATGACCGTACTTGCTGGCCTTCTGGCAGAGGACTTTTAAGCAGCGCAGGCATCAGGTATTCTCTCAGCCACCCTGGTACACAAGCAGTTTCGTTAACAAACGTTAATACCGCGCTCTATTTTAATCACTAATAACAAAGGAAGATAATATGCAATTACTCAAATTTTCGGCTATGGCACTACTGAGTTTTACTCTTGCGGCCTGTGCCGCCACTCAATCTGCACCTACGGGTGCGGCACCGACCGTTGCATCATTGTCAAGAAACGGAGCCTATGCCATCCGCTCCTATATCAGCCTTCCAGATGCCTCTGAGTATGGCAATGCAACAATCTACTACCCGCTGGATATTTCCGGCTCTATCGGTGGCGTTGCAATAGTCCCGGGCTTCACCGAGACTCAGCGACATATCAACTGGTGGGGCTCACGACTGGCGTCCCATGGTTACGCAGTACTGGTGATGGATACCAACGACGTGCGCGATCGCCCGGATGTGCGCGGCGAGGCATTGATGGCGGGGGTACGCACCCTGCGTAATGAAAACACCCGACGCGACAGTCCACTGTATCGCAAAATTGACAGCCGTAAGATGAGCGTGATGGGACATTCCATGGGCGGTGGCGGAGCGCTGCATGCCGCCAATTTAGACAGTGCCGATCTTTCAGCAGCGATTCCTTTCACCTCCTGGCAGCCTTCAGGCAACTTCGACGCTATCACTGTTCCAACGCTGGTCATTGCTGGGGAGGCCGACACTATTGCTGCCGTTGCTGATCATGCGTGGTCTCACTACAACAGCATTCCAGCAGGCACGCAAAAGGCATTTCTGGAGATTGCGGATGGTGACCATTTTGTCGCCAACAATTCCGCCGAAGCCTTGCATGGCTTGATTGGCAGCTATGCGATTGCCTGGCTGAAGTTGTATATGGATGGTGATGAACGTTATCGTGACTTTATCTACGGAGATGCTCGCAGCCGCAACGTCGCAGCCTTCTCGCGCTATGAGATGAATCCCTGATCCAGCGATCGGTATCCGCTGATCGATTTAATAAACCAGCGGATACCGGAACGCTTCACGTTTACCCGATCTTTTTACCCGTGAACGTACCACTGCCCATGCCGCCCAGATCGAGCGTGCCTTTTACTGTACCGTCTTCCTGCATAGCTCCCTTGTAAGTAACACTGCCCATCTCACTCGTCATGGTGAATTCAAACTCATTAGCTGCAGCCTTGCCTGTAATCGGAGCTGCTGTGCCTAATTGTCCGGTATAGCTTCCGGTGATATTGCCTTGCGCATCCTGCACCATGGTAACAGTCGGAGTGCCACCGCCCACTCCGGTAATTTCTACTGCAAAAGACCATGTACCGCTGACATCCGCACTGGCCCCAGTGGCCAGAAATAAGAAAGCCATCATCACCAGCAACCCTGAAGTTTTAATTTTGATTTTGCTTAACATTGGAAAACCCTCAATAAAGTTAATGAAATACAACACATCTAATTACTGCGAAACCAGCCAGCTATACTGTAGCGGTCACGTCGCGCAGGCAAAACCTCGTGTGGCACATTCTCGCTTAGAAACACAGCAAGAGTGGCAAAAGCAGGGATAACCATTTCCTGAGGCTCTATGCCCTCAGCGTTATAGATAAGTAATTGACCACCATCATCAGGCAGCCAGCCCGGATTAAAATAGGCTACCACAGATAAACTGCGCTGTGTTTTTGGGCTGAGAGCGTCTGTTTTGAATGCATCCAGATGCTTTTTATAGAAATCGCCGGGGCGGTAATGCGCGAAATGGCTCTCAAAAGAAAACAGCCCAAGAAATAATTGCTGATTGAGAGAATTTCGCAGGCGTTCAGCCCACTGCAACCAGGCACGTTCCGCTTCCGTTTGACCAGAAATCCAGCGAATCGAGTCGCGACGGACAAATTGATTCAAGGTATGCGCATGATCGCGACCGACGCCCGCAGGATTAAACTGAGCGGGGCTGAACGCCTGGATCTGCTGGAACAAAGCGGCACTTAATGAGGGTGGCAAAGCATTAGAAATGACACTGAAGTTCCGTGCAGCCAGATCCTCAGCAATCTGCATAAAAACAGGATCATCTCCACCCAAACAGCCATCTTCAAAGACCGTTAACGCACTCATTTGGAAAGGAGCTGACCTCGTGTTGTAAACAGCCGGAGATAAAATTAAAACGCGCTGATTGTGCTCCCAATTCGTAATTCCGTAAAGCGGATTCCAAGCGCACTCAGCCTGGCAACAAGGTATCAAACTGTCCTGTCTTCCTTTATAATGCGCCCCTTTTTCCCGGCAGCTCTGATCAGCGCTCTGGCAGATATTCCAAATCTCAACTCAGTCCATGTCAGTGCAGGGTTTTGAATCCCTGTAGAGCAACATTTATGCAGCCTACCCACGGGTGTGCTTTTTACCTCAGCTTATAAACGGATCTCATCGTGATTACTGCAGCCAATGTCACCATTCAATTCGGTGCCAAACCTTTATTTGAAAACGTTTCCATGAAATTCGGCAACGGTAACCGCTATGGTCTGATCGGTGCCAATGGCTCCGGAAAATCCACTTTCATGAAAATCCTCAGTCGCGAAATTCAGCCCAGCTCAGGCAATATCAGTGTTGATGCCGATGAACGCATTGGAGTGCTGCGCCAGGATCAGTTCGCCTATGAGGACAATACTGCTATTGATACCGTTATTATGGGGCATGAGCGTTTATGGCAGATCAAGCAGGCCAAGGACCTGATCTACGCATTGCCGGAAATGACTGAAGATCAAGGCATGCAGGTAGCCGAACTGGAAATAGAGTTCTCAGAGCTGGATGGCTATTCGGCCGAGGCCAGTGCAGGTGAGTTGCTGCTGGGTCTGGGCATTCCCCTGGAACAGCATTACGGACCGATGAGCGCTATTGCGCCAGGTTGGAAACTGCGTGTCCTGCTGGCTCAGGCGCTGTTCGCCGATCCCGATATCATGCTGCTGGACGAACCGACCAACAACCTGGACATCAACGCAATCCGCTGGCTCGAGTCCATTCTTAATCAGCGCAGCTGCACCATGATCATTATTTCCCACGACCGCCACTTCCTGAACAGTGTGTGCTCGCATATGGTCGATCTGGATTATGGCTCACTGCGTCTGTATCCGGGCAGCTATGACGATTTCATGCTTGCCTCTACCCAGGCAAGAGAGCGCACTCAATCTGAGAATTCCAAAAAGAAAACCCAGATATCTGATCTGCAAGCGTTCGTAAGCCGCTTCTCTGCCAACGCGTCTAAGGCGCGCCAGGCTACTTCGCGAGCTCGACAGATTGAGAAAATCAAACTGGAAGAGATCAAACCATCAAGCCGGGTGAATCCGTACATTCGTTTCGATCAGGACAAAAAACTGCATCGGCAGGCGCTGGAAATTTCAAAGTTGAAAATTGCCTTTGATGACAAGCCCCTGATTAAAGACTTGAACATGATGATCGAAGTCGGCGAGCGTGTGGCGGTACTTGGGCCCAACGGCATCGGCAAAACGACATTGATGGAAGCACTTACAGGTAATTTCGACTGCGCCACCGGCAAGCTCTCCGGCACAATTAAATGGTCAGAAAATGCGACCATCGGCTATTACGCGCAGGATCATAACGACGAATTTGACAGTGATATTAATCTGTTTGACTGGATGAGTCAGTGGGCAAAACCGACTGATGACGAGCAATCAATTCGCGCCGTTCTTGGACGCCTGTTGTTTTCCAAAGATGACAGTCTCAAGCGCGTTCGGGTTCTTTCCGGCGGCGAAAAAGGCCGCATGCTGTTTGGCAAAATGATGATGCAGAAACCTAATATCCTGGTGATGGATGAACCGACCAACCACCTGGACATGGAATCAATTGAGTCCTTGAATCTGGCTCTGGAAAACTACCCTGGAACCTTGATATTTGTCAGTCACGATCGTGAATTCGTATCATCACTGGCGACCCGTATTGTGGAAATAAACGCAGGACAAATTGACAATTTCAAAGGTGATTATGATGAGTATCTGCATAATCAAGGTATTGAGTGAGTCCGGGCACTTATGAAGCGCGTACATTGCCCGCAGTGCACGCGCCCATTAACTGCTTGTTATTGCCATTTAATTGAGCGCGTGGTTAATGACTGGCCGGTACTTATTCTGCAGCATGCCAGCGAAGCCCGACATGCGCTTGGCACTGCACGCATTGCGGCGCTCAGTCTGGAAAACTGCGCATTAGCAACTGTGAGCAACGGCAATCAAATCAGCAAGCAGACGATGGATCAAATTCTGTCCTGTGCGCCCGTATTGATCTACCCCGGCGCTGAAGCGGCGCCGATCTCCGAGTTACTGGATTGCTCTGCGCGCCCACTGCTCTTTCTCGATGCGACCTGGCGTAAAAGTCGGCGTCTGCTGCACGAAAACCCGGAGTTTACCCATTTGCCACGCTACGCTCTGCATGACATGCCAGCGTCAAGATATCGTATACGCCGATCAAATCAGCTTGATGCCGTGTCGACGATCGAAGCTATCGTCCACACGCTCGAATTGCTGGAAGCAGCCCCTGTTAAATATGCATCACTGCTAAACGCAATGGATTGGATGATAGCGCAGCAGAGCAGTCATATAGGTGCCAGTCGATTACAAAGTAATTATGAGTAGCAGGCGTTAGCGCTGCGCTTAAAGACCTTGAACAATACTAATCAGCGCACCGATGCAACCACCCAGCACAAGTATGGCTGAGGGCAGAATAGTCAACATGAAGCCCAGCGAGCGCGATTTAGGATCGGAGACGTAAGCTCGCAGGTAGATAAAACGACCGATAATGAAGACCACACCAATCGCCGCAGCAACATCCGCACGTACATAAGTCGCGAATAGCAGAATACCCGGAATAAACATCACCAGACTTTCCAGAGTGTTCTGATGGACTCGGTAATATCGCTCGAAAACAGGATGTCCGCTTATTGCAGGTGCATCAACGTGGTACTGCGCACGCGCCCTTCCAACCAGTGCACCAAAAATCGTGTACTGCACAAGCGCTGCCACTACTACAATCGCTACCAGTTCCATAGTCCTTCCCTCGTTGTTCCAGTCAGAGTTCTTCCTGGGTGTTTTTTATAATCTGATCCAGATAGGCCCCCGTTCGGGTCATCTCATAACGTTTGAATTTAACGCGCGGATGCAGTTCGCGCATCCGGGAACTGAGCAGACCATGGGCCGAATGCACCTGGGCATCAGAGATGATGTTATTGATATCGCATCCTTTGGCCAGCTTTAGCAAACGATCAAAGTTAACAATAAAGTTGTCAGTATGGGTGGCGCGAATCTGGGTGCCGTAAAAGAGCGGCTGCATGTCGGTGCCTTTACCGCTGAGGATAAGGAATCTTCTGGAAAATATTTCAAAATCTCCGGTGGCAAACAAATGCCACATCTCCATGAAATCAGCTTCCGAATAGGTATTGTCGCCCTGCGGACCTTTACTTGATTGCAGTAATAGCCCGGAAATACCGCCAAGCTGACGCCTGGTATTATCGGCAATCTTAAAAAAGGTTTCCTGACGCGCATTCTGCTCGGTCGCCGCTATCGCAACCGCCTGTCGTTCGGATACCACATTGCTGTTGCGCAGTTCACGATTATTCTGAGCCAGCACCTTCTGCTGAATAAACAATCCGATAACCAGCCATAAAAACGCGAGGGGAGCAAAGGCGCCTTCGAGGAAGCTGCCCATGTCTTCAATAGGCAATAAGTTAAAATTCGCCCAACCCACAGTATTGCCAATATATATCGAACCAAGCAAAAGCCAGACAATTGTGATAACCAGCCCGAAAAGAATGCGCCAATCGTTCGGATAAAACCTGGTTAGCGTGTGATTAATTATTTGTCGCCGCTTATTCATGCATGATTTATTTCTGGAGATCAGAGGCTGCTAAGGTTACTTCCAGTTATATGACAGGTCAACGGATGATTAAGCGAGTGCGTTGCTATTGTGATGCAGAAACTTGATAATTCGCGCTTGCTAAAAATCATCTGCATTAAGAGGTCAGTGCCGCAATGGCTAAGAAAAAAGACAAGCCCTTCGACTTCGAGGTGTCTCTCGGTCAGCTTGAGGATCTGGTCACTGCAATGGAGGATGGTGACTTAAGTCTGGAGGAATCGCTGCAGGCATTTGAAACCGGTATAAAACTGACCCGCGAATGTCAGGCTGCGCTGCAGCGTGCAGAACAAAAAGTGCAAATACTTATGGACAGCAATGCTGCTCCCGAAGACCTGGATACCGACATTGATGAATAGTTGCCATGTCAGTTGATTTCACCGTGTATCTGCGCAGCTGTCAGCAGCGGGTTCAGGGTCTGTTAAAAGCTGAACTCGAGTCCTTGCCGCCCTATGCTGAGCGACTACGCGATGCGATGATCTATGCCAGTCTGCTGGGCGGCAAGCGCATCCGACCCTTGCTTTGTTACGCCAGTGCAGAGGCTGCCGGCACGACGATGCAATCTGCCGATGGAGTTGCCTGCGCAGTAGAACTTATTCATTGCTACTCGCTGATCCATGATGATCTGCCAGCGATGGATAATGATGATCTGCGCCGTGGCAGGCCCACTGTCCACAAAGCCTTTGATGAGGCTACTGCTATCCTGGCCGGTGATGCCCTGCAGGCACTGGCATTTCGAATAATCGCAAGACTCTCTGCAATAGCGCCGGAAATCCGTCTGCAGATGCTTGAAATTCTGACTGCAGCGGCAGGCTATGAGGGCATGGTATCAGGACAGGCAATCGATTTCGCCGCTACCGGAAAATCACTTAATCTGCAGCAACTGGAGACCATGCACAGCCTGAAGACAGGTGCCCTGATCAGTGCCAGCGTGCAACTCGGTGCGCTGAGTTCTGGTCATACCAATCAGGCAAGGTTTAATTCTTTGCAGCGTTATGCCGACTGCATCGGTCTGTCATTTCAGGTACAGGACGATATTCTCGATGTAATTGGTGATACCGCCACGATTGGCAAGCGCCAAGGCGCTGATCAAGCTCTCAACAAGCCGACCTATATCGCGCTGCTGGGCTTGCAGGGCGCTCAGGACAAGGCGCGCGAACTAACCGGCCAGGCGTTGACTGAACTGGCCGATTTTGGATCGGATGCAGATATGTTGCGCAATATCGCGCGTTACATCGTGGCACGGGATAGTTAAAATTGACGAACGCCCTGAGGTGGATTAACGTAACTGATTGCTTAGTTTCTTATATGACTTCGCGACTCATATTTACAGGATCGGACGTAACAGAACATGCTTGAAGAGATACCCTTAACACGCCCGGATACGCCGCTGCTCGACCTGGTTCAGAATCCCCAGGATCTAAAGCAGATTGAGCCGGGAAAATTTGCGGAACTGGCCCGCGAGATCCGCCAGTTTCTGCTGTACTCCGTCGGCCAGACAGGAGGACACCTGGGCGCCGGACTGGGCGTGGTAGAACTGACCATTGCGCTGCATTATGTATTCGATACCCCGGAGGACCGTCTGGTCTGGGACGTCGGCCACCAGACTTATCCCCACAAAATACTCACTGGACGGCGCGAACGCATGCTGACCATGCGTCAGGCTGGCGGTCTTGCCGCTTTTACCAGCCGCGAAGAAAGCGTTTACGACAGTTTTGGCGTAGGGCACTCCAGCACCTCAATCAGTGCTGCGTTGGGCATGATGGTCGCCGCTCGGGATCAAAACATTGACCGCCGCACCATAGCCATCATTGGTGATGGCGCGATGACTGCCGGTATGGCCTTCGAAGCACTCAATCATGCAGGTCATCTTGATAACAATTTTCTGGTTATCCTGAACGACAACAACATGTCGATCTCCCGCAACGTCGGCGGACTTTCCAGTTATTTTGCCCGCATGTGGGCCAGCAAGCCCTACAATTTTATTCGTGATGGCGGCAAAAAAGTACTGTCACATATTCCCCCTGCTTTCAAAGTTGTCCATCGTGCAGAGGAATACATGAAGGGTATGGTGTCTCCCGGCACCTTGTTCGAAGAAATCGGCTTTAACTATATCGGTCTGGTCGATGGACACGACACCCAGGAGCTGATTGATATACTGCGCAATATCAAAACCCTGCAGGGTCCACAGTTGTTGCATGTCATTACGCAGAAGGGCAAAGGCTACTCAGCCTCTGAACAAGATCCCTTCGGCATGCATGCGATGAACAAGATCGAGCCTGGTCTTAAGCAGACTGCGATTAAAAAAGTCGACACCCCCACCTACTCTGCAATATTCGGCCAGTGGTTGTACGATATGGCAGCACAGGATCCGAAAATGGTGGCAATTACTCCGGCCATGAGCACCGGCTCCGGCATGGATAAGTTTGCTGAACTGCACCCTGAGCGTTTCCATGATGTAGCGATTGCTGAACAGCATGCTGTCACCTTTGCAGCAGGACTCGCCTGTGATGGTATGAAACCAGTGGTAGCAATCTATTCGACCTTTCTGCAGCGCGCCTACGATCAATTGATTCATGATGTAGCGCTGCAGAATCTGGATGTTTTATTTGCGATAGACCGGGCCGGTCTGGTCGGTGAAGACGGCCCTACGCATGCCGGCAGTTTTGATTTAAGTTTTCTACGCTGCATTCCAAATATCATCATCATGGCGCCTTCCAATGAAGATGAATGTCGACAGATGTTGTATACCGGGCATCAGCATAAGGGTCCAGCCGCGGTCCGTTATCCGCGTGGCAAAGGTCCAGGTGTCACCATCAACGAAAACATGGAAGTGCTGCCAATCGGTAAGGGCAGAATCTGCCAGAAAGGCCACACCGTGGTAATTCTCGCCTTTGGCAGCATGGTGCAGACGGCGCTGGAGGTTGGTGGCATTATTGATGCAACCGTTGTTGATATGCGCTTTGTAAAGCCACTTGATGAGGAACTGGTTGGTGAGCTGGCAAAGCGTCATCAGCTAATCGTCACTGTTGAGGAAAATACTGTACTCGGCGGCGCCGGAGCGGCAGTCAATGAGTTCCTGCTGCGCGAGGATTATCATATCCCGGTGCTCAATCTTGGCTTACCGGATCGTTTCCTAAGTCATGGTTCAGTGTCTCAAATGCTGGCTTCAGTGGGCCTGGATCGCGACGGTGTGCTGGCATCAGTAAGAGGCAAATTGAGTAGATGTAAGATTCAATCTCGCGCTATGTAATTGACTTATGCTCCGGCCTGTCACACACTGCGCCGCATCTTTGCTCTGGCTGGCTTTGAATTAAGCTGCAGATAAAGATGCTGATTAGTTGTTCAGGTCCTGTAAACGCCACGCGTTGTCAGGATAATTGGGAAGCTGGTTCGATTCCAGCGCTGCCCCCGCAACGGTAAAAAGTTAAAGATAAGCATCTTGACTTAAGCCCGATACCAGCCTGACGACGAGTAACACCTGTGATGAAGCGGAGGGCTCCATCGGTGGTCGGTTCAGTCGTCTTTCGTCGATTTCTTTACCCGCCGCTTCCCCTCCCTCATGAAATTTTTTCATAGAGGAATCTGTAATGCATAACTTTAATCTCAAAATGCTGGTTGCCAGTATCGCCGTTTCGTCAGTTTTTCCTGCGCTTGCCCAGGAACCTGCGCTGCTCAATGAAATGATTGTAACCTCAAGTCGTATCGCTACACCTTTGCGACAGGTGGGAACCTCTGTGGCAGTAATCACCGCTGAAGACATCCAGGCGCGTGGCAGCCTGTCTTTAGTTGACGTGTTGCGCTCTCTTCCCTCGATTGCTGTGTCCAACAGCGGTGGAGCCGGTAAAACCACTACCTTGCGTATCCGCGGTGAAGAAGGCTTTCGCACCATCACCCTGCTTGACGGGCTGAAACTGTCTGATCCAAGTTCCACTCAGGTGCAACCACAACTTGAACATACCCTGAGTACCGGCGTCGAGCGGGTTGAGGTATTGCGTGGACCACAAGGCTTCAATTATGGCGCTGATGCCGGTGGTGTTATCAATATCAGCACCCAGCCCGGCAGCGCCGGACTGCGCTCACAGATTGATGCCCAGAGCGGGAGTTTTGGTACTCAGCAACTGGCTGCGAACATCAGCGGCGGAAACGAAAAAGCCGATATGTTTATATCAGGTGCCAGGTATACCACTGAGGGTTTTAATAATCAGACTGCCGATAACGTGCTGGCCGATAAAGATGGCTACCAGAACACCAGCTTTCACTCCCGCGTTGGAGTGAACATCACCGATCAACTGCGTGTTGATCTGGTGCACCGAGATGTTACGGGTAAATCTGAATTTGATGGCTGCTTTGATCCTGCAACCTTTGGCACAGCCTATGACTGCGATTCGGACTATGAACAACAGGCCACCCGGCTTTCCGCGCAATACCAGAGCGAGGGCATCGCCCATCAACTGGCCTGGTCAAACACCGGCACCGATCGCGAAAATTTCACGCTTGGCGAGTCGTCATTTACATCCAGCGGTGAGATTGAGCGTCTGGAGTATCTGGGTAATATCTCTCGAATCGCTGGTTTGAACCTGGTCTATGGCGTAGACAGCGAACAGGAAAATAATAATGGCGATACGCGCAGACAAACCGGCTATTACCTGGAGTATCTGAGTGATTTTTCCCAGAATTTCTTTATCACTGCTGGTGTCCGCCAGGATGATAATGATGATTTTGGCACCCATACCAGCTACCGCCTCACCACGGCGTGGATTACTGATCTGCAGCAGCATGGCACAGTAAAACTGCGCGCAAATTACGGGACCGGTTTCCGTGCCCCAAGTCTTTTTGAAGGGGCTTATAACAGCGGACCATGGGCCAGCCCACCGGCCTCATTGACAAGCCTTACCGAGGAGACCAGCAAAGGCTATGAAGCGGCCGCTGAATATTTCAGTGTTCAGGGTCTGCGTGTTGAACTTGTTTATTTCAATCAAACGGTTCGCGATGCAATCTATTTTGATCTGGCGACGTTCAGCGGTTATCTGCAGGATATTGGCGACAGTGAATCCGAAGGCGTTGAACTCTCGGCCTCTCTGCCGCTCAGCGAGCAACTGTCGTTGACTGCAAACTATACCTGGAATGACACCCGTCGCCCTGACGGTCAACAACGTCAACGTCGACCAAAAGATCTGGGCAATATCGGCCTGAGCTATCTGGCTGCAGATGAGCGCTTAGGCCTGCATGCGTTCTATCGTACTTCACGACGCGCCGTGGATCAGCTTGGCAGCACGATCCTTGACCTGGACAATTATCAGGTGATTGACTTGAGTGCCAACTATCGCCTCAACACTAACGTCGAGTTGTATGGCCGCCTCGAAAATGTTGGCGATGTGCGCTTCGAGGAGGTGCTTGGTTACAACAATGCACGGCGTGCCGCGTATATTGGCGTGCGGATAAATCTCTAACGGGTTTGATACTAATCTGATCTAATTGGTCAGATCAGTATCCTGGTGAACAAAAGCTGAATTCAATAATACCTGATTCAAGGAGTATGGATGGAAACCGCAGAACAACGTGCTGCCCGGCACAAGCGCGCCATGCAGCGCAAGAAAGAGCATGTTGACCAGCGCATTGCTGCGGCGACCATCGATAAAGGATTGATGGTCGTTCTCACCGGCAATGGCAAAGGCAAAAGCTCTTCAGCCTTCGGCATGCTGGCACGAAGCGTTGGACACGGGATGCGCGCCGGCGTTGTCCAGTTCATAAAAGGACAATGGGAGTGCGGCGAACACCTGCTGTTCCACAACCATCCACTGGTGGAGTTTCATGTCATGAACACCGGCTTCACCTGGGATACCCAGGACCGCGAAACCGACATTACTGCGGCACGCGCAACCTGGGAGCATGCCCGCAGATTGCTGCGTGATCCTGATTGTCAGGTGGTGATTCTCGATGAACTGACCTATATGCTGACCTATGGTTATCTGGATGCGGAAGATGTGTTCGAGACCTTGAAGCAGCGGCCTGCCGCACAACATGTCATCGTAACCGGGCGCAATGCGAATCAGGGATTGATCGACCTTGCCGATACTGTCAGCGAAGTTACTGATGTTAAACACGCATTCAATAATGGCGTTAAGGTTCAGAAAGGCATCGACTATTGAGTCCTCTGATCCGGGACAAATTGCCGATAAAAACTGGACTGTCGGTATACCTGATACTTGCTTGTCTGTTAATGGCCGACGCAGTAAGCGCTGCGCCTGCAGCTGTTCCGGTCGAAACCGTACCGGTCGAAACAGCAGCTGTCGAAGTCACCGACGATGCCGGTCGGCAGGTGCGCCTCGCTGCACCGGCGCAGCGGATTATCAGCCTGGCACCCTCAATGACTGAACTCCTGTTCAGCATCGGGGCTGGCGAAAGAGTTGTTGGTGTTATCGACTACAGCGATTACCCACCCGAGGCCAGAGTACTGCCGGTAATCGGTCGTCATGATCTGCTGGACATGGAGGCCATCGTTGCACTGCAACCCGATTTGATTGTCGCCTGGCAATCTGGCAACCCGCGCTCCTCTTTACGCAGGCTCGAACAACTGGGCTTTGCAGTGTATATCGCGGAACCCAGTTCCCTGGACAGCATTGCGGAACAGGTCGAGAAATTGTCGCTGCTAAGCGGACTGCCTGAACAGGGTGCCCAGCTTGCGGCACAGTTCAGACACGAACTAAACTCACTGGCCGATGCTCATCGCGGAGTGGCACAGGTATCGGTTTTCTATCAGGTCTGGCATTCTCCATTGATCAGTGTTGGCGGAGCTGAATTGATAAACGACATCATCAATCTTTGCGGCGGCAACAATATTTTTGCTGATTTGGCAGTGGGTCCTAAAGTGAGTATAGAAGGAGTGCTGCAGCATAATCCTGACGTAATCATCGCCAGTGGCATGGACATAGCACGGCCTGAATGGCTGGATGACTGGCTGCGTTGGCCGCACTTAAAAGCGGTGCAGAATCAGCAGCTTTATTTTATACCGCCCGATCTGGTCCAGCGGCATAGTCTGCGGGTACTACAGGGAGTCAGGCAGCTGTGCCAGCACCTTGACACAGCACGGGGATAATACGGGCCGCTGGCTCTCGATGCCTGTATTTTGATTTTTTTTCGCTACTGCTCATGCTTGAACAAGTGACCAAGCTTGCTGCTTTTGACTGCCAGGTAGCTTTCATTGTGCGGGTTCAATCCAGTCTCAATGGGAACACGCTCTATTACGTCGATACCCAGAGCCTGCAGTGCGGCCACTTTTTTCGGATTATTAGTCATCAATCGCACTCGGCTCACCTGAAAATGATCGAGCATCGGTTTGCAGATTCCATAATCCCGTAAGTCGGGCAGGAAGCCCAGTTGCACATTTGCCTCCACCGTATCTGCCCCGCTATCCTGCAAAGAGTAGGCTTTGATCTTATTGAGCAAACCAATTCCTCGACCTTCCTGGCGCAGGTACAGGATTAATCCGCGACCTTCCTTTGCAATATTTTCCATCGCACGCTGAAGTTGAGGACCGCAGTCACAACGCAGACTGAACAAAGCATCACCGGTGAGACATTCGGAATGGATGCGACACAGCACCGAATCCTCGCTGCTCTCGGCATTAAAGTCACCCATCGCAAGAACAACATGTTCCTTGGCCATGACGATGTCTTCAAAACCATGAATAGTGAACTCACCCCATTGCGTAGGCAGTATTGCGCTGGCAACGTGCTTAATTCTCACTCGAATTCCTCTTTATAAACCTGCGGCCTGCCATCATAAAATAACAACAGCAAGCAATTGCATGCATACCAGCGCCATTATCGCGGCCAGAACATCATCAATCATAATACCAAAACCACCTTCAACATTGGCGTCAAGCCAGCGGATTGGCCATGGTTTTACAATGTCGAAAAATCGGAACAGTACAAATCCCAGCACTATCCATAACCAACCGGGAGGTGCCAGTAACATGGTTAACCAATAGCCGACAAATTCATCCCATACAATCCCGCCATGATCGTGCACACCGATATCCCTGGCCGTCCGCTCACACAGCCACACGCCCAGTGCAAATGTCAGCAGCAAAAACACACAGTAAACCAGCACCGACATAGTGGGTAGCAACAGGTATAGAGCTACTGCTGCCAGGGTGCCAAAGGTGCCAGGAGCCACCGGAGCAGCGCCGCTGCCGAATCCAAATGCGGCAAAGTGGATCGGATTGCGCCAGACGCTCCCAGGAGTCAATGCCATTTATTGGTGCCCCCGACCGTATGCGATGCAGGGTAGAGATACTTTACTCAAAATGAACATATCCTTTGGTCCCAACGGTTACCGGCTCACCTGCTTCGTTGCGCCATCGCAGTCCGACATCACTGTTAATTTCCCCAATACGCTTTATCTGCACTCCGTGCTTAGCCAGTTTAGCGGCGGCTTCGGCGTAATTGTGCTCGGCAATAGTGAAACACAGCTCATAATCATCCCCGCCACCGGCTGCCAGCGCAAGCCTTTGTGGCGGTGCAGTAGCCGCGCAAAACGCCGCTGACAAAGGCAGCCAGTCAACGCATATCGACGCACCCACTGCACTGGCATCAAGTATATGTCCCAGATCGGCAACCAGACCGTCAGAAATATCAATGGCAGCAGTGGCCAGACCACGCAGTGACTGCCCTGCCATCAGCAGTGATGGAGGCTGATAAAAAGCCTTCAGCAAGGTTTCTTTATCTGCCACGGTCAGCAGACTTTCATCGACTCGCCCTTCAATCAGCGCCAGCGCCGCGGCAGCATCGCCCAGCGTACCGCTTACGCACACCAGATCGCCTGGCTGTGCACCACTGCGTCGCAATGCTGTGCCCGCAGGTACTGATCCGTGCACTTGGATACAAATGGATAAGGGGCCGCGGGTAGTATCACCGCCAATCAGGGGGCAGGCATTGGCCTGCGCAATTTCGGCAAGCCCGGCAGCAAACCGCTCCAGCCAGTGCTCATCGACCACCGATAGACTCAAGCCGAGCGTAAAGCCTGCCGGGGCAGCACCCATGGCAGCCAGATCGCTCAGATTCACCAGCAGGCATCGCTGCGCCAATAAAAAAGGATCACAGCCTGCCGGAAAATGGACGCCCTCCTGCAACAGATCCATTGAGACAGCCAACTGCATGCCGGCTTCGAGATTTATCAGCGCGCAGTCATCGCCGATACCCAGCGCGATGCTTTGCGAGGCAAAGCTCAAACCGGGTTGATCAAAGTAACGAGCAATAATCTCAAACTCAGCCAAAACCACGCTGTTGTCCTGCGGCATTAAATGGAATTTCAGAGAGGGCGTTGCTCCAGAGCGCGCAGAGTTTTTGCTGCACGATCCAGAATGCCGTTGATGTACTTATGGCTTTCAGTAGCCCCAAACACCTTGGCAAGCTCCACGGTTTCGTTAATCACTACTTTATACGGCACATCAATTCGGTGCTGCAATTCGTACAAACCCATGCGCAGCAGCGACAGCTCGACCGGATCAAGCGATTCAACGGCGCGATCAAGCATCGGGCGCATCATTTCATCCAACTGTTCAACACTGCTGACCACCGCCGGGAACACTTCAATAAAAAATGCCCAGTCAATTTTACCCTGATAGTAGGCACGAAATTCCGCCTGTATCTCGCTGACTGGGGCACGCGCCAGTTGCCACTGATAAAGAGCCTGCAAAATCATCCGACGCGCTTTATGCCGTTCTGAAAGTTTCTTTTTCTTTTCAGCTGGCACAGCACGTTCCGGCATTGGTTTAATCTGGCCTGAACCAGGTGTTTCTGAAACTACCACTCATGCCCCCAGTTTTTTAATAACGCTGACTGTTTCAATTGCGCTGAGCGCTGCTTCTGCACCCTTGTTTCCCGCTTTGGTGCCGGCACGTTCAATGGCCTGTTCTATCGAATCTACGGTCAACACACCGAATGCGACGGGAATTCTGCTGTCCAGGCTTACCTGCGACAAACCCTTCACACATTCACCGGCAACATATTCAAAATGCGGAGTACCACCACGGATAACAGCTCCCAGTGCTATAACGGCATCATAGGAACCTTTATCCACTGCGATTCTGGTGATAAGTGGCAATTCAAAGGCACCTGGCGCCCGGATAATAGTAATATTCTTGTCCGGCACGCCATGTCGGCGCAGCACATCCAACGCACCATCGACCAGTCGCTCTACAATAAAGCTGTTAAATCGGGAAACCACCAGTGCATATCGGCCTGAAGAAACTGATAAAAAGTCGCCTTCTATCGTTGTAATCGTAGTCATGTTATTTCCTGTCCCTTTAACAAACGCATTTAACAAATACTTCAAGAACCATTAAGTTTGTTCAGCGAGTTTTTCGCCTGGCACTTCAAAGCGGACAAACTCCACCACTTCCAGATCAAATCCAGACACCGCATTGTATTTTGCCGGGTAACTCAATAAGCGCATTTTGCCTATGCCCAGATCGCGAAGAATCTGCGAGCCTGTACCGATGGTCAGATCGCTGCCGGCAGTATTGGGCCGGATGGGAGAACGCCGCTGACCGCCAAATGCGGACGCGATAGTCTCCACAATATCTTCCTCATAATCATCACCCGCGAGCAATACGGCTACGCCTTTCCCTTCTTTGGCGATATGAGCCAGAGCGCCGCTGAATGACCAGCTGGCACGTCCCGGCACCAGCACATCACAGACATCGCGCAGCGTATTGCCAATATGAACCCGCACCAGCACTGGCTGTTCCGGGGTAAACTCGCCCAGCGTGAACGCCAGGTGGGTGCTGCCCTGAATAGTATCTTCAAAGGTATGCAGGGTAAACTCGCCGTGCTCGGTCTGTACCTGCCAACTGTCTTTGCGCACCACGGTGCGCTCATTGGCGATACGATAATGAATCAGATCGACAATAGTGCCAATTTTCAGTCCATGCTGCTCAGCAAATACTTCCAGATCAGGACGTCTGGCCATGGTGCCATCTTCGTTCATGATCTCCACAATCGCAGCGGCAGGTGCGAAACCAGCCATCCGAGCCAGATCGCATCCTGCTTCGGTATGACCGGCACGTCGCAGTACACCACCTGGCTGCGCCATAATCGGAAAAATGTGGCCAGGTTGCACAATATCCTGTGGCCCACTATCCCGTGCCACCGCAACCTGAATGGTGCGCGCGCGGTCCGCAGCTGAAATACCGGTAGTTACGCCGTTAGCAGCCTCGATTGATACCGTAAAACTGGTATTGAACTGCGCATTATTGCGGCTGACCATCAAGGGCAACTGCAGATATTCGCAGCGCTCCCGGCTCAGCGTTAGGCACACCAGACCGCGGGCATAACGTGCCATGAAATTAATATCTTCGGCGCGCACACGCTCCGCAGCTATCACCAGATCACCTTCATTTTCACGATCTTCGTCATCCATCAGGATGACCATCTTCCCCTGACGGATATCTTCAATTATTTCTTCAACCGTGTTGAGCTTCATGCATTTCCCCGTTTATTTCGTGTGACCGAAACCATTCTGCAACAGGTATTCCTGCGTCAGTGTGCTGCCAGGGCTGGTATCGGTATATGATTCAGAATTCATGTCTGCGGCTTTATCGCCCAGTATCAATCGCTCCAGGTAACGACTGATCAGATCCACCTCAAGATTTACCTGCTGCCCCTTGCGGTAGGTGTGCATCACGGTCTGGGCCTGAGTATGAGGAATAATATAAACGCTGAAACAGGCTCCATTCACCTCGTTAACAGTGAGGCTGGTGCCATCTATGCAGATTGAGCCTTTCTTTGCGATATAGCGGGCCAACTCAGCAGGAGCCCGGAAGCTCATCTGTATGCTGCCACCGTCCGGTTTTATATTCAGCAGTTCACCAACGCCATCAACATGGCCGCTGACAATATGCCCGCCCAGACGCCCGCCGGCGGTCAATGCTTTTTCGAGATTAACCAGAGACCTTTTACTGAGATTACGCAAAGTAGTCAGCTTCATGGTTTCCGCTGATACATCGGCAGAGAAATCCTGAGCAGCCATGTGCACTACGGTAAGGCAGACGCCATTAACAGCAATGCTGTCGCCAATTTTCACATCACTTAAGTCCAACACTTTGCTGCTGATACGGATCCGCCACTCTGCATTGCGCAGTTGCAGATCGCTGACTGACCCAAGTGCTTCGATTATGCCTGTAAACATCTTTCGCTCAATCCTGAACAATCATTTATTAATAATACGCGCGGTAATCCTGCAGTCGCCGGCAATAGGCAACACATTTACAATTTCCAGCCCGATATGATCTTTCATATAACGCAGGCCTGGCAGATTAAATAAGGGCAGTGCATCACTGCCCAGTAACCTGGCTCCAATATAGATAACAATTTCATCTACCAGACCTGCCTGCAGCATTGCGCCACTCAAGGTAGGTCCGGCTTCCAGCATCACTTCATTACTGTGGAATTCATCCGCCAGGCATTTCATCGCCGCATGCAGGTCTACGCGACCGCCTGGCAGCGTCTCCAGTGCACGAATTTCTGCTTTGCTGCCTGCAAAGCGCTGTTGCTGCTGTGCATGCGGTGTGCCAACAAGAAACAGCACCTCTCCGTCCAAGTGAATAATTTTCGACTCGGGCGGTGTGCGCAAAGAGGAATCAATAACAACCCGTCTTGGCTGCCTGTCGCCGATTACTGCCGCATCTGCCGCATCCAGCTGGTCAGTGCGCACATTCAGACCTGGGTTATCGCTTAACACCGTCGTAACTCCGGTCACGATGGCGCAGGCACCTGCCCGTAAACGCTGCACATCAGCTCGCGCTGCCGGACTGGTAATCCACTGGCTTTCACCGGAGGCCATCGCCGTGCGGCCATCCAGACTCATCGCCATTTTGCAGCGTACATAGGGCAGTCCATGCTGCATGCGCTTGATGAATCCCGCATTCAATGCCTCAGCGTTTACGCTGGAAGACAAATCATGGACCATTATTCCAGCCTGTCGCAGACGCTCAACCCCTTTACCCGCTACCAACGGATTGGGATCAAACATGCCGATGTAAACCTCTGCAACCTCAGCAGCGATCAACGCATCCGTGCAAGGCGGCGTTTTACCGGTATGACAGCAGGGCTCCAGGGACACATAGACAGAAGCGCCGCGAGCCCGATCACCTGCCTGCCGCAGCGCATTTACTTCGGCGTGCCCCTGGCCTGGCTGCTGATGCCAGCCCTCCCCGACCACCTCACCGTTGCGCACAATCACGCAGCCGACGCGCGGATTGGGCGTCGTCGTATACACTTTAGCGGCCAGTACGATGGCTCTCTGCATGAAAGCAACAGCGTCAGCACTCACGAAGGAGTTCTCCTTTACCTGCATCAACCCGCTTACTCGTTTGACAGCCGGTCAATCTCGGCACGAAACTCATTGAGATCCTTGAAACTGCGGTATACCGAAGCGAAGCGCACAAACGCCACCTCATCCAATTGCCGCAGCTCAAGCATTACCTGCTCACCGACAATACGCGAAGCCACTTCTCGCTCACCGGTAGCGCGCAAGGTGTTCTTGATTCGGTTGATTGACTCGTCCACTTTTTCAATGCTGACCGGACGCTTCTCCAGCGCTTTGATCAACCCGGAGCGTAACTTATTCTCATCAAAAGGCTCACGGTTACCATTCTGTTTGATAATACGCGGCATCACCAATTCAGCCGTTTCATAGGTCGTAAAGCGCTCGGCGCAGGTGATACATTCTCGCCTGCGCCTTACCTGATCACCCTCAGCCACCAGGCGTGAATCGATGACTTTAGTATCCAGTGCCCCGCAAAATGGACAATGCATAATGGTTTACTTGTAGACCGGGAAACGTGCACACAAAGCGAGAACCTTGTTCTTCACTTCATCGATCGTTTCATTGTTATTAATGTTATCGAGAATATCGCAAATCCAGCCGGTCAGCTCGGCGACTTCCGCCTCACCAAAACCTCGACGAGTTACTGCCGGGGAACCGATTCGCAGACCGCTGGTCACAAACGGTGGACGCGGGTCATTGGGAACCGCATTTTTATTAACCGTGATATTGGCACGACCAAGAGCCGCATCAGCATCCTTACCAGTAATATTCTGTTTGACCAGACTGAGCAGGAATAAATGATCATCCGTTCCATTGGAAACGATATCGTAACCACGCGCCATGAAACCGGCTGCCATCCTCTGAGCATTCTTGACCACCTGTTGCTGATAGATTTTGAATTCATCGCTCATTGCTTCTTTGAAGCACACCGCTTTCGCAGCAATGACATGCATCAGGGGGCCGCCCTGGCTTTCCGGGAAAACTGCAAAATTCAGTTTTTTCTCAAGCTCTGGATTGGCTCTGGCCAGGATAATACCGCCACGTGGACCGCCGAGAGTTTTGTGGGTAGTTGACGTGGTTACGTCAGCGATATTGACCGGGCTGGGGTAAACACCTGCCGCAACCAGACCGGCTACATGAGCCATATCGACCACAAAGTAAGCACCGACTTTGTCGGCTATGTCACGGAAACGCTGCCAGTCCACCACCCGGGAGTAGGCGGAGAAACCCGCCATAATCATTCTGGGTTTATGCTCCAGCGCCAGTGCCTCAACCTGCTCGTAATCGATTTCACCGGTTTCATTGTTGAGACCGTACTGCACTGCGTTGTAAATACGGCCGGAGAAACTGACACTGGCACCGTGGGTCAGGTGACCGCCATCCGCCAGACTCATGCCCAAAACGGTTTCGCCTGGCTTCATCAGCGCCATATAAACCGCTGCATTAGCCTGTGAGCCGGAATGCGGCTGCACATTGGCGTAATCAGCATTGAACAGCTTTTTAGCCCGCTCTATGGCCAGCATCTCAACGACATCAACATGCTCGCAGCCGCCATAATAGCGCTTGCCCGGGTAACCTTCGGCATATTTGTTGGTGAGTACACTGCCCTGCGCTTCCATGACCAGCGGGCTGGTGTAGTTCTCAGAGGCTATCAACTCAATGTGATGCTCCTGTCTTTGCCGCTCGGCCTCAATGGCCGCACTCAGTTCAGGATCATAGTCCGCAATACGCATTCCGGTGTTAAACATGCAATACCCCGTGTTATCAGTCCTGGAGGGCATCAACAGCCACTCCTGAATTTCAGTGAAGCGGCATTTTACATTAGGCGCCACCTCAGAGCATCCACAAACTGTCCTTTAAGGCAAATTCCCTGCATATTGTCGGCTTTCACGATTTTAACCGCCTCACACTGTGACATACTACGGCCCTCGCTTTAATCCGCAGCCAATCCATCAGACACTGCCTCAAACCGGAGATTCGCACCCCTATGGCCCAGTTCGTTTACACCATGCATCGACTTGGTAAAGTTGTCCCTCCCAAAAAAGAGATTCTCAAGGATATTTCACTGTCCTTCTTTCCCGGTGCGAAAATTGGCGTGCTGGGACTCAACGGCTCGGGTAAGTCAACGCTGCTGCGCATTATGGCCGGTATTGATACGGATTTTATTGGCGAAGCGCGGGCGCAGCCGGACCTGAAGATAGGCTACCTTCCGCAGGAGCCGGTGCTGAATCCTGATAAAGACGTGCGCGGCAATGTGCAGGAAGCTGTTGCTGAAACCATTGCGCTGGTGGATGCCTTCAATGCCATCAGCGACCGCTTTGCGGAGCCGATGAGCGATGAGGAAATGAACGATCTGCTGGAAAAGCAGGGTGAGCTGCAGAACGCGATTGATGCGGCCAATGCCTGGGATATTGAACGCACTCTCGAGATTGCTGCCGATGCACTGCGTCTGCCGCCATGGGATGCCAATGTCAGCACCCTGTCCGGTGGTGAGAAGCGACGGGTCGCGCTATGCCGATTGCTACTGTCCAATCCCGACATGATTCTGTTGGACGAACCAACCAACCACCTGGATGCAGAGAGTGTCGCCTGGCTGGAGCGTTTCCTCAAAGATTTCACCGGCACTGTGGTCGCGATCACGCACGATCGCTACTTCCTGGACAATGCTGCCGGCTGGATTCTGGAGCTCGACCGCGGTCACGGCATTCCCTATGAGGGCAACTATACGGACTGGCTGGAAGCCCGGGAAAAACGTTTTGTGACTGAAGCACGCCAGGAAGCGGCGCGGGACCGCACCATTAAAGCAGAACTGGAGTGGGTTAAAACCAACCCCAAAGGACGTCAGTCCAAAAGCAAGGCCAGGCTGGCCCGCTTTGAGGAACTTAACTCGCAGGAATTCCAGAAACGTAATGAGACCACCGAGCTGTACATTCCACCGGGTCCACGTCTGGGTGATCTGGTGGTGGAGGTAAATAATCTCTGCAAAGGGTTTGGTGATAAAACACTGATCGACAATCTTAGCTTCTCAATCCCTAAAGGCAGCATCGTTGGGATTATCGGCGGCAATGGTGCCGGTAAAACCACTTTCCTGCGCATGCTGGTTGGCGCTGAGCAGCCCGACAGCGGCAGCATTCGCATTGGCGAAACGGTAGATCTCGCTTATGTGGATCAGAACCGCGATGCGCTCACTGGCAATAAAACGGTATGGGAAGAGATTTCCGATGGCCACGACATAATTCAGATTGGTCGCTACGAAGTGCAGTCGCGCTCGTATGCTGGACGCTTCAATTTCAAAGGCGGCGATCAACAGAAGTTCGTCAAGGATTTATCCGGTGGTGAGCGTAACCGCCTGCACCTGGCAAAACTGCTGAAGCGTGGCGCCAATGTGCTGTTGCTGGACGAGCCAACCAACGATCTGGACGTGGAAACCCTGCGCGCGCTGGAAGAAGGACTGCTGAACTTCCCCGGCTGCGCAATTGTCGTGTCGCACGATCGCTGGTTTCTGGACCGCATCTGCACCCATATACTAGCGTTTGAAGGTGATAGCCAGGTGGTCTGGCACGAAGGCAACTACAGCGACTACGAAGCCGATCGCAAAAAGCGCCTGGGCGACAATGCTCAGCCGACGCGGATTAAATACCGCAAGCTGGCCTGATCCTTTCTATCTATCCGCTTTATAGATCCAGCTCCTCACGCAGCAGTGCCATCCGGCGCTGCTGCTCTTCAATGCTCAGCGGCCTGCCGGGATTATTCACCAGTGCAACCAGTGCAGGTTTTTCTAACTCTTCGCCGTGAATTACCCGCTGACAAAAATCCCAGTAATAATGTGCATAGACTGGAAATGATTTTTCTTCGGATTCTGTTGCCAGAAAATACCAGTCGGTCGCACGACCAGCCAGATAAACAGCCTGGTGACTCCAACGATAATCAGCCTTAGGCGCGGGCGCACGACAGGCTTCCATATAGGCATCGCGCGGCGCGGGCAATCCGAACAAGGCAATGCCCTCTTCACAGCCACGAATCACCGCAGAAATTGTGGGCAGATAATCCTGGCTGCGCACCAGTTTGTGCCCTGCAGCAACAATCTGGCGGGGGCTGAATTCGGACAGGCAACCCAGCCAGTACTTCTTGGCTAAAATCAGCCGATCTTCTGTGCTGTAGGCCTTGTAATACTGATTGTGATAAGCCAGTTCAAATTCCGCAAACAGCTGATTGATCGCATCAATCCGATCCGGCTCATCAACGCGGTCAGCACTCCGGGGTTGTGCCGAGCTGTGTTTACTCTGCCCAGCTGCGGTCTGTGAACCTTTGGAAACTCTCTTCAAGGCCTTGCCCGCTTCGTCCAGTAATGGATTTATTTTTTGCATTGCCAATTACATCCTGCAGCCCTTCAAGCCGCTTTGCCCAGTTAAATTTAATATATTGCAGAAATCGCGTATTCCAGGATGCATGGGGCTGACGGGTGTCCCGCCAGTACATCACAAATTCCTTAACCTTTTCGCGAGCATAGTCTTCGTCGATCTCAGCTAGCCGCAGAATATCAAAACAGGCTGAACTGGGCTGCCAGCCTTCGGAGATCGGCCGAGGCAGACCATCATGCTCCAGGGAGGCGCTGTATTTGGTCCACTGGCGCCGAATATGATCGATAAATTTACTGTTCCAGGCGCCCTCAATGACACCGCGCTCACGCCAGTACAGCACGAACTCCGGGACGCAGTCTTCGATAAATGCCTCGTTGACGCCAGCATTGTGCAGGATACCAACAGCATCCGCGCTCGGTCGCCACTGCGCTGACATGGTGGTATCAAGCTGACTGGAGCCACGACGGGTCTGCTCCTGCCGCCATTCCCGCAGCACATGCTTGTAGAAAGCATTTCCCCAGGAAAAGCGTGACTGTCGGCGTTCACGCCAGTACATCACAAAGCCGGGTATCTGCTCGTGAATAAAGTCCTCAGGAATACTCTGTTGTCGACACTGCCGGACACAGTCATCAGCAGGCTGCCAGTTAGAGGGTATGTAGCTGGCACCCTGACTGGTCGTGGTAAATCGTTCAACGCCAGTCGCGGCGGCAGCAGCTTTCGGCGGCACTGGACTTACCGAGGCTGCTGAGGCTGACGATGAGGTTGAAACTGCCGGTGCTCTATAGGATTCCTGTGGCTGCTGAGTCTGGTTGATCGCGTAGCGATACCGGTCAGCACTGCCAGTATTCGGGTCTACCACAATTAAACCAATGTCCTGCAGGTTTTTCTGCACCCGCTTGATATCGATCCATGCCCAGTATGGCATGGCTTTGCACAGCGTATCCTGGTCCAGCTCCAGCCAGTACAGCCCGCCTTTGAAGATGCTCTCGCGCTGTGCCAGCAACTCGGCAAAAACATGCAGCATGACCGCTTCCTCGAGCCCAATGGTGGCAGCAAGAGTGGGTGAAATGATCAGTGGTCGTTCGGGTACCAGGGAGGATTGCATTGCTGAGCCAGTTAAATCGCATGTCATGGATTGAGCGAGGATGCTAACACAGGCCAGCGGGGGGAGAACACGCGGGGAGGCGATAAAAAGTCAGGAATTATGTTGACGCTGGAAACAGAGGCTGGAAATCAGTGCCCTGTGGATTCACCGGTGGCGGTAAGCAGACTTGTATGCAAGGCGGTGGTGGCAGCGGGAATCGCTTTTCCTTCCGCCATCAGCATCGCGATGTGGCGCTCAAGTGGCGGCACAGCCTGGGAATACTCCTGCAGTGCATAGTAGTTGTTGGCAACCATCAATAATGCCGACTCGGTACTGCCAGGCCGCGTCTCCATGGATTCAGTAAGAGCAAGCCAGTCGGTGAGATACAGTATTGATACCTGATAGCCTTCCGCTCTTGCGTATAACTGCCCCAGCGCCATCAGTGAGCGCGCATGCAGATCCGGTCTTAAATCCGGAATCACCAGCAACTGCTCAAACGCCGTCATGGCCTCTGCATTCATACCCAGAGCCAGCAGAGTATTGGTATAGAAGCTCAACAAGGTAGCCTGTTCCAGCGCGTTCAGCTCATCGTAACCTGCATACAGCGTGTTCATCGCATTCAACGCCTGCGGCCACTCTCCGGCCATCTGCAGACTCTGTACTGCATTGATGACATCAAATACCGGCAGACTTAAGGTTGGGGCTGACTCGAGCTCGGTGTCTTCATCAAGGGTGGCGTTTTCATCAAGAGTGCTGCTGTTTTGCGCTGCCTGCTCAGAATTGTCGCGAGTCGCCGATTGCTCCAGGCGGTTGCTGGCGCTGGTGACTGATTCACTTGTTTCAGCGGACAGCGATGACGCAGGAGATTCCCCCACAGCAGCCGTCTGCGTTGGTATCACAGGTAAATCGGAGGAACGCTGTTGCGCAACAGACTGCCGCTCTGTCCCCGCGCCGCTGCCGCGCGAAAAAGCGTCGGAATCAGCTTGTTGTTGCCGATCGCTGAACAGATACCAGCCGAGGCCGGTAATTATCAGCATCAGAGAAATCAGGCTCGCCAGACTCTTCATGGTAAATCTCCGTTGTCAGCACTATCCTTTCACTACAGTACATTACTGTATTTTCAACACTAAGCTTCAGGCAGTTTAATCGCACGGCCATGATTATGCGCCTCAACCAGATCACTGTGAAGCCGCTGGATGGCGGTGGTGTAATCACTCTCCTCCAGGTAAAACTGGATATCTACCTGGCGCATCGACTGATGCAGCGCAAGCACTGGAACCTTTGCATCCGCAAGTGCAGAGACAGTTTTTGCCAGCATGCCGGAAATTTTTATATCGCTGCCAATCGCAGATACGATGCAGACTTTACGCACATTAATTTCAGCGCCAGGAAAGCATTCCTGCAGGCTGCTTTGAATACGCTTGACCGTTTTGATATTGGTCGCCAGAAAATGGGTAATGGTATTGGCATTCAGGTCCTTGTTCACTATCTGCCCTTTGAAACGGGTAATCTGTTCCAGAAAGGCTTTCTCGTAACGAGGCAGGTCTCCCACCATGTCCTGATCAAAAAGCTCAATCGCAAAAACCCCTTTGCGTCCTGCGATAATCTCGACACAGGGTGACTTGCTGACATAATCGCGCGTAATCAAAGTGCCACGATGCTCAGGCTCAAAGGTATTTTTTACGCGTAGATGAATATTATTCTGCCGCAGCCCTTTGGCTGCACGCGGATGTATTGCTTCCATCCCCAGGTTAGCCAACTGATCGGCAACATCATAATTGGTGCGTCCAATTGGCACCGCTTTATCAACCCCGACAACGCGCGGGTCGGCGCTGCTCAGATGGTATTCCTTATGAATGACAGCTTCTTTTGCTCCGGTGAGCACGGCGATGCGGCTGAAGATCATTTCACTGTAACCACGGTCAAAAATTTCCATCAATCCGCCGTCACAATGACTGTAGCCGGTAACGATGGGCAACTGTGTTTCTAAATCGATATTATTGAAAGCTCTTTGTATATGCTCGTCCAGAGGCAGATGGACATCAATCTTCCACCCGGATAAATCTACGAATACGGCATTAATATCCTGTAAACGCAATAACTGAACGGTATTACTGGCACTGTGCATCTCACCGAGACTGGCGAGCATTTCCCGCACCGTCTGCAGATAATCAGCCAACGAAAAGTGGCCGTGACGGCATAAATTCTGCACATCTTTCAGCACGTTTTCTGCGTCATCCAGACGTTGCAGAATAAACGAATCAGCCATCCGTAATTGCTCTGCATCTGCAAACAGGCTTCGGTTTATCTCAGTCATTCTATTTCGCAATGTTACAAAAGCTTCCTGCCAGCTGGCATCCTCTTCTGCATCTGAGAACAGAGAATAGACTCCAGGCTGTGCAGATTTTTTGTGCTCCAGCAACATATTGGTTATACCACTGTATGCAGAAACAACAAATATGCGCTGATAGTACTGACCATTGAGTGCGGGGTTCATGAAAATATTTTTTCTAACGGCTTCGAACTGGCTCATCGACGTACCGCCAATTTTTTCGACGGTATGGGTTGAATTGGAACCGGTGTCATAAATCATATCTGAGGCCTTATTTAATGCATCGCGAGAAGCTTGAAAGGCTTCTTTCATAATTCGATGCAGATCAATTACAGGTGTCATGTCACACATTAATAATGCGGAACATACTCGAAGATAGAAGAAGAAAATATCAGACAAAAACCATCGAGATTTTCTTAAGTCGCAATTATAGCGCAAACCCGCTCAGATATCACATCGCGTGACAAGCGCATAAGTACGCAGTACATTACTACAAAATAACTACCGAGGTTCTCAGCCATGTTTACCCGCACCAGATCCCTGATTTCATACCAGCAGGTGCTCGTTCTGTTGATCATTACGCTAATGACATCTGCATTATCAGCGCAACCTCAAACTGTCGATAAACAGACTGTCATGATTCTGATGCGCGATGGTGTCAATCTCGCGACCAACATTTATCTGCCGCAGGGCGATGGCCCCTGGCCGGTAGTGCTTACGCGCACGCCTTATAATAAAAATGGTGCCGATAGCAGTGCCAGCGTTTACAACGCGCGCGGTTATGCCCTGGTTGCTCAGGATGTCCGCGGCCGCTATGAATCAGAAGGTATCGATCAACCCTTCGAAGTAGATATCAAAGACGGCTATGACACTGTGGAATGGATTGCTGCGCAGGATTTCAGCAATGGCAAAGTCGGCATCTTCGGCACCTCGGCACCAGGCATCACAGCGAATCTGGCGGCAGCAGCAGCGCCGCCTCATCTGACTGCAGCCTATGTGACCGTTGCGCCAGACAGCCTGTTCTATCGCTCGCGCTTTGTGGGCGGGGTATTCAAGGAAAGTCATTCGGGCGGCTGGCTGCGTGGTCAGGGCATCAGCGAGGAGAAGATTGCCGAATATAAAACCCGTGCGGTGCTCGATCAGCGCTGGCGCGACACAGATTTCCTGTTTCACCGGCAAAATGTTCAAATCCCGATCTACAACGTCGGGGGCTGGCACGATATTTATGCCGAGGGTTCACTGTATAACTACTTATACCTGCAGAACGAAGGCCATGAGAACGCGCGTGGTAAACAAAAGCTCTCAATGGGAGCATTCGGGCACGGGGTGTTGCAGGGCGATCTCAGCTATCCTGGCGGCGGCCTGATCAATGGTGACACAGAGCAACAACTGCGCTGGTGGGATTACTGGCTGCAAGACATCGATAACGGCATCATGGACGAGCCACCGATCAGCTACTACATGATGGCCTCTGCCCGCAAAGCAGACCCTTCACCGAAAAATCGTGTGATACAGGCCGATAGCTGGCCACCGCGTCATCAGGCAACTAAATTTTACCTGCAGGCTAATGGCAGTATCAGCACCTCGGTCAGCAACGCCGATGCCGCATCAGTGACCTATCAGTTTGACCCTGCCAATCCTGTTCCGACAACTGGCGGCCAGAATCTTGGCGCTGATGTTGGTCCCAGAGATCAGCGCGATATCGGTGAGCGTCAGGACTATCTGCGCTTTCAAACTGCAGAACTGCAGGAAGACGTCATTGTGGCCGGCCATATCGACATGGAGCTGTACGTCTCAACCGACGCGCTGGACACTGACTTTGTGGTAAAACTGGTCGATATCTATCCCGATGGCTATGAAGCGCTGATTCTGGATTATCCGCTGCGCACCCGTTTTAGAAACGGCCAGAACGCGGAAGACGTGAAGCTGATGACGCCAGGCGCAGTGGAGAAACTTACCATCAATATGTGGAGTTCGGCGCAGACCTTTGAGAAAGGCCACCGCATTGGTGTGCAGATTTCATCGAGCAATTATCCCCGATTTGCCGTCAACCCTAATAACGGTGCCGCGCTGAACGACCTGAGCACACCCGCACGAGTCGCCAATAACACTATCTACTTTGATGCACAGCGCCCGTCAGCCATTATCCTGCCCGTAGTTACCCAAGAACTATAATCGACCTGTGGGAGCAAAACGCTCCCACAGTTTTTTCATTTACGGCGTCATACCATCCATGCGCGCCAGGCGCTGGATCAGCTCCTCTACACGGGTGCTGTAGCCCCATTCATTGTCATACCAGGCGATAACTTTCACCATGCGCTTCTGCATCACCTGAGTCAGCGCGGCATCGAAAATACTTGAATGAGAGTTACCGATAATATCGCTGGAAACGATAGGGTCGGTGCAGTAAGAGAGAATTCCTTTCATCGGTCCTTCGGCGGCTGCCCGCATCGCATCGTTCACCTGTTCGATGGTAACGTCCTGCGCCAGTTCAACGGTCAGATCAACGATGCTGCCGTCCGGAACGGGTACCCGCATTGCCATACCATCAAGCTTACCGGCCAGCTCAGGAATTATTTGCCCAATGGTGCGCGCAGCCCCAGTGGACGTAGGAACAATATTGGTAGCTGCATTACGAGAGCGACGCATGTCGTCGTGAGGGGCATCGATGAGTCGCTGATCCGAGGTATAAGCATGTACTGTGGTCAGTAAACCATGACGAATACCGAAGCTGTCGTGAAGCACTTTGGCGAGTGGCGCCGCGCAGTTTGTTGTGCAACTGGCATTACTGATTATTCTGGTATCAGCGGTCACCACATGGTCATTAACCCCGGCCACCAAAGTGGCATCAAGCGGGTCTTTGGATGGCACGGTCAGGATTACCCGGCGTGCGCCGCTTTCCAAATGTTTACCGACTTTTTCCAAGGTACGAAACTGACCGCTGGACTCAACCACGTAATCCACACCCAGTTCACGCCATGGCAGTTTTGCAGGATCGCGCTCGGAAAGTACTTTGAACGGATCACCATCAATTTTCATGGTATCTCCGTCAACTGATACCTCACCTGGAAAGATACCGTGAATGCTGTCGTACTTGAATGCATAGGCCAGCTGCTCAGCGCTGGCCAGATCATTGACTGCTACGATATCGTAATGACCATGCAGCTTGGCGATCCGCATGATCGTGCGACCGATACGTCCAAAACCATTTACGGCAATTTTAGGGACAGACATATTAAAACCTCTACTGGCTGTTTAACGTGGCTTTAGACTCTGATTGTAAACGTCAATGCTGAAACCCCGGTGCTAACCCCCGAGCTTAAGAAAATTTAAAAACTCACGTCGCGTCTTCGGTCCATAGGTTTGAAAATGCGGCTGTGGATTCTCCATATAGGCAAGCTTGCGCTGCGAAATTTTATCCTTATCAAGCACCGCCGCAATTTCAGCAGCAGAAATCTCATAAGGTTTTGCCGCATTCAAACCAAAGACCTTACGGCGCAATTCCGGAGTAATTGCGGGATAGCCGTAGCGCTCCTGAAACTCCTGAGAAATCTGAAAAGCTCGGAACGCCTGAATCTGATCCTGTGGTGAGCCATACCAGATTGAATCGGTCCCCCAGATAACATTATCTTCCCCAACATATTTGAACAATTTACCCAGCGAGTGCGCGGCATTATCCGGGTCGCGCATCAACAGTCGCCAGGTGCTCCCCAATTCTGCATAAACATTACTGTTCTGTGGGATGTCGTTATCCAGCAAGGACTGGATCAATGTATCGATGCCCATTTTATTGGCGCCGGCAGCAAATTCCTGTTCGGTATTCGAATTATCGTAACCGGAGTGATAAACCAGAAAATTCATATCCGGATACTGCTTTGCCACTATACCAATATCATCGCAACGGCTGTGTTCGATAGAGCGCGGACCAAAGGGTAATCCCTTGTGGATGCAGATATTTTTAACTCCCAGGCTGCGTGCCTTTTCGATCATCGCCAGGCCGGGATCATCGTGCAACCAGAAGCCAATACCACCGGGGCCATATTGCGTGTAAGTTTTAAACGCACAGATATCCCAGTTCTCGGCCAGCTCATCCATCAAGTCGATGTCACCTTCCTGATTCGGATTAACGCGGCCATGGATCATCAGGCGTTTGCTGCCATTGAGCTGATCGACAATACTGCGGGTCTGGTCGGCATCTTCGATGGTGACCGGCTCACTTTCTCGCGTGGAAGGAACGAAACTCAACACCATGATGTCCGTGTCACTGTCGAGAAACACATCTTTAATAAATTGATCCGCAGACAGACAATTGAGATAACTGCGATCACCTGCCGCATTGGCCAACTCACAACTTGCCTGCTCCATGCCGGCAAAGGGCTGTGCAGCCTCAGGCAGCAGCTGCAACCAGGCACCGTTAGGATTTACATAATGACCCTGCACATCAAAAATAAATTCATCACCATCGACCTCGGCCGCAGCCAGGGTCATGTCGACTGCGCTGGCACTGCTGATATCGTAAAAGCCGCCGGTTTTTCCTGCTGAGGCATTGGCTGCATTGAAGGCCAGCAGGGTGCTCGCTGCGCCACAGCTGGACACCAGAAATTCGCGTCGGTTGATACCGCGCCGTTTAGCATTGTCGCTGGCCCAGCTTTGCGCGAGCGCATTGGCTTTGGTGTTGAGTGCTGATAAGGGCATGGGGGCGTATTCCCCATTGGAGGTAGTATCGATTTTGATGGGGAGTCGATTGCCGTTATGGTCTTCGAGTATAGCCATGTAAACCACCTTATTTGCAAAGTTGCGTAGCGGAAAGGCATTTAACTTTATGCCGATTGCTTATCCAAGGCAAACAAAAAACCCGGCAGCTTGCGCATACCGGGCTTTGTTTGTGCAATCAGAACCTGCGTTCCGATATAACTATCAGTGGTCGGCACCAGCAGCCATTGGACCGTGCAGTGACATCGCTGTCAGTTTGCCGCCAGTCTGCAGAACAACATACTGCTCGCCTTTATGCACATAAGTCATCATGCCGTAGCGACTGTTGTCAGGTGCTGCCACTTTGCCCAGTTGACGGCCAGTTGCCTTGTCTACGGCAAACAGATGGGCGCTGCCATCGCTGGCCTGTGAGGCGTAAATCAGCATGGTTTTGGTCACAGTCATCGGTGCATGGGCACCCGTTCCTGTGTTGCCGACATCAATACCCGCCAGGGCAGGATGGTTTTTGATGCGATCAGGCGTCTCACCTACTGGAATCATCCACAGATGCTCACCAGTATTCAGATCAATAGCAGTAATACGGCTATAGGGCGGCTTGAACAAGGGCAGACCCTGGGGACCGCGCGGCGCTCCGCCACCAACACCAACAGCAAAATCTGCGACCGTGACGCCTGTTGTCGTAGTGCCACCGTCAGTCACATAGCGCTTGTCAGCTTCTTCACCACTTACCACTGGACGGGTTGTGCAGCCACTGAGTGACGTCACATACAGAATACCTGTTTCAGGATCCCCTGCTGCCGGGCCACTGATGTTTACGCCACCAACGTCGCCAGGACACCACAGCGCACCCCGGAGTCCCAGATCGTTATCACGATGCAAGGGAGGCTGGAACAAAGGTCCGATATCCCACTCTGCCAAGGCTTCAATCGCCTCCTGACGCAGTTCCGGGGTGTAGTCGATCAGATCATCCTGGGTCAGACCCTGCAGATCGTAGGGTGCCGGCTTGGTCGGGAAAGGTTGAGTTGGAGCCAGTTTTTCACCGGGAATCTTTGATGCCGGCACAGGCCGCTCTTCAATGGGCCACAGCGGTTCACCGGTTTCGCGGTTGAACACATAGGTGAAAGACTGCTTGCTGGTCTGAGCGATAGCAGGAACTGTTCTGCCATTCATGGTGACGTCCAGCAGCACCGGTGCTGTCGGCGTGTCATAGTTCCAGACATCGTGATGAACCAGCTGGAAATGCCATTTGCGCTCACCAGTTTTGACGTCGAGTGCTATCAGGCTGTTGCCGTAAAGTCCGTCACCGCCACGGAAACCACCGTAGAAATCGATGGTTGGACCGTTGGTTGGAATGTAAACCAGACCCAGTTCGGGATCTGCTGCCATCGGTGCCCATGAAGACACCTCGCCAGTCAGCGCACGCGGATTCGGATGATCCCAGGTATCAATACCAAACTCACCGGGCTCAGGGATAACATTGAACTTCCACAGGAACTCACCGGTCTTTGCGTCATAGCCAAGGATATCGCCAGGCACGTTTTCAATCCGCGACTGATTGTAGCCCTGCTCTGCAGAGTTACTCACTACCACTACCCCGTTGACCACGATGGGTGGTGAGGAAGCCGTGATATAGCCGATTTCTTTTGGGATGCCGTAATAAGGGTCAAACTCATGACCCAGGTCAGCGAGCATGTCAACGATACCGGTATCCGGGAAACCCTCGACAGGTACTTGTTTGCCAAAGCCCGGCAGAGGTGCGCCGGTCTCAGCATCAAGAGCAATCAGGAAGAAAGCAGGGGTAGAAATATAAACAACGCCTTTGCCATCAACTTCAGCATAGGCAACGCCTTTGCCATAGTCTGCGCGCATCGAGTATTCATAACGGAAAGTATTTGGCTCGCGATAGGACCAGATGGTCTCACCGGATTCCGGATCGATTGCAACAACGTGTCTGCGAGCACCGGCGACGGTGAATAATTTACCACCGACATAGCTGGGTGTGGAGCGTCCGCTGGAAGCATTGAAGCTTGCACCGTCCCATACCCACGCTTCTTTAAGCTCACTGAAGTTATCCGCATTAATATTGGCTGCAGGTGAGTAGCGGGTATGATCCGCATCACCGCCAAGGTGGACCCACTCTACTGTTTCCTGGGCATTGAGAGAACCGGCAGTCACGGCAGTAAAGCCCAGTGCCAGCATTCCCGCCAATCGGCGCCCATGCTTTCTTATCATTATACTTCTCCTCGTTGAGTCGAATTTTGGTTCTGACATTGTCCTGTTGTTACAAAGTACGCAACCGCCCTCTGCTGTTACGCCTTAAATCCATTCACCCCTTGAGCATGAAATAGAACGACGGAGAATAACCCAGCTCTGTATTCAAGTCCATAAAACAGAGTGTGCCAGAAGTCGGACAGAGGTTTAATCACAGCGCGCAATAAAGCGTGACACAGTGCTACAGAGTGTCACGTTTATCGGTGTTTCAGCTTGATTTGAATCATCTGATTGCCGCACAAAAAGGGCAGTAGTCAGGGCCGTAGAGAGGTCAGTAGCAGGTCAGTAGCAGGTCAGTAGTCAGCTCAGTAGTCAGCTCAGCAAACAGGGAGACAACGCAAAGCGTGCCTCCCTGTTTGAGCAATCGGTACCAGCGTTCCGATTCAACTATCTGCTATCAGTGTCCACCAGACGCAGCCATTGGACCGTGCAGTGACATCGTTGTCAGTTTGCCACCGGTCTGCAGAAGAATATACTGCTCGCCTTTGTGCACATAAGTCATCATGCCATAACGACTGATTTCCGGGGCAGTGACTTTACCAATCTGCTTTCCTGTCGCTTTATCAATCGCAAACAGAGAAGGCGTGCCGTCACTGCTGTCAGCCGCATAAATCAGCATGGTTGCAGTGACCAGCATGGGTGCCTGCGCACCAGTGCCCGTGTTACCGATATCGATTCCTGCCAGCGCAGGATTATTGCGGATACGGTCCGGTGTCTCGCCAATCGGGATCATCCACAGATGCTCACCGTGCCAGCGCAGGATTATTGCGGATACGGTCCGGTGTCTCGCCAATCGGGATCATCCACAGATGCTCACCGGTGTTCATGTCCACCGCCGTGATTCGGCTGTAGGGTGGTTTCCACAGCGGCAACCCTGAAGGATGACGCGGTGAACCGGCACCCGAGCCATTCGCGTATCTGGCCAGGGTCACACCGGTAGTGGTGGTGCCACCATCAGTTCGGTAGCGCATATCAGCTTCTTCACCGGGGACCAGTTGCACGGCGCTGCAGGCACTCTGCGAACTCAGATAGATAATGCCACTGACCGGATCGGCGACCGCCGGAGAGGTGATGTTCGAACCACCGCCACCACCCGGACACCAGAAAGCACCGCGCTTGCCGATATCGTTATCACGATGCAAAGGCGGGTTATACAGCGGCCCGATCTGCCAGTCGGCAAGCACATCAAGTGCCTGTTGACGCAGCTCAGGTGTGAAGTTAATCAGGTCATTTTCGGTTAAACCGTTGAGATCGTAAGCAGCCGGTTTAGTCGGAAAAGGCTGAGTAGGCGATAACTTTTCACCGGGTACCAGTGACTGCGGCACCGGCTTTTCTTCTATCGGCCATAAAGGCTCGCCGGTAGCACGGTTAAACGCAAATAACAGTGTCTGTTTGGTCGCCTGCACAACTGCAGGTATTTTCTTGCCATCTACGGTGACATCCAGCAGCACAGGAGCGGTGGGCGTGTCGTAGTTCCACACGTCATGGTGAACAAGCTGAAAATGCCAGCGCCGCTCACCGGTTTCAACGTCCAGCGCAATCAGGCTGGTCCCGAAAAGATTGTCGCCCGGACTAAAGCCGCCGTAATAATCAACGGTCGGTGGATTGGTGGGGATGTAAACCAGACCCAGCTCAGCATCCGCCGACAAAGGTGCCCAGGGGGATACATCACCAGTCAACTGGCGCGGGTTATCGATACCTTCCCAGGTATCCATGCCGAATTCTCCGGCTTCAGGGATAACATTGAATTTCCACTTGAAGGCACCGGTTTTGGCATCATAGCCCAGCACATCACCTGGAATATTTTCAATCCGCGACTGGTTATAGCCTTGCTCGGCAGAGTTACCGACCACCACAACACCATTCACCACAATGGGTGGCGATGATGAAGTCACGTAACCGATCTCTTTGGGGATACCGTAGTAGGGGTCGTATTCATGCCCCAGATCCGCGAGCATATCGACAACACCGGTTTCTGGAAAGCCGTCAATCGGCACCGGCTTACCAAAGCCTGGCAAAGGTGCGCCGGTATCAGCCTCCAGTGCCGTCAGAAAAAATGCCGGGCTGATGATATAAACCACGCCGCGTCCATCCACTTCAGCATAGGCAACGCCCTTGCCATAGTCTTTACGCATGGAGTATTCATGACGGTAGGTATTGGGTTCACGGTAGGACCAGATGGTTTCACCGCTTTCGGGATCAATCGCAACAACGTGTCTGCGCGCTCCGGCGACGGTGAACAATTTACCACCCACATAGCTTGGTGTTGAGCGACCGCTGGAAGCATTAAAGCTGGCGCCATCCCACACCCAGGCCTGCTGAAGCTGACCGAAGTTATCCTGATTGATCTGGTCTGCCGGTGAGTAACGGGTATGGTCTGCGTCGCCGCCAAGATGACGCCATTCCACAGTTTCCTGCGCCAGTGCTGATCCGGATAAACCCATCAACAGAGTGGCTGGAACGGCCATAATCAAGGCGCGGGCTTTTTGAAAATTGCTTTGAAACTTCTCTGGAATCCTGCTTTGCAAACAATGCGGACCAGCCTTGGCCTGGACTTGCTTATTCATGATCACACTCCATCTGTTATTTTTATTTTGCATCAGTCATGAAGGAACTCACTTTGGAACTCACTTTGGAGCTCTCCAGGAAACTCTCTATGGAGCTCACTGCGCTGCGGCCCTGTGAGCTTCAGCCCACTGAGGTTAACGCAGGCCTAAAAACAAGTCCAGCTTCATCTGACGCACATTATTTTCAGCTTAATCTGTTGACCCGAAACTCACACGACGGTCCCATCAACTCTAGCAGACTCTGCATGCTGAGCTGCATTTGCTGGTCCAGTTGCCAAGGGGTATTAATGATAAACATACCCGAACCGTGCATTCCGCTGTCATTTGCCTGGGCCTCGACTTGCAGCTCAATACTGAGCAGATCAACAAATTTCTTCTGAGAGAATCTATCTCGAAGCCAGCTGCTGCGGTCTTTGTCTTTACCCAGCAAGGGATACCAGACCGCAATAATGCCCTGCGGCCAGCGCTTGGAGAGTTTCACGCAGGTATCCAGCACCTGTTCATAATCGGTTTTTACTTCATAGGAGGGATCAATCAACACCAGACCGCGGCGCGGAACCGGCGGGGTTAATGCCAGCACACCCTCGAAACCATCACGATGATGAACACTGATGCGCTTATCGTGCTGGAAATTCGCCCGCAATAATTCAATTTCATTATTGTGCAACTCCATCAAAATCATCCGGTCATCTTCGCGCAGCAGCGACTGCGCAATCGCCGGAGAACCCGGATAACGGCGCAGGCGTGACCCGGGGTTGAACGTCTTTAACAGTTGAAGATACGCAGCAACGCCGGCATCGCTGCTTTGTTGCTGCCAGATGCGTGCGGCTCCCTGCTCCGCCTCGCCGGTTTTGCGGGCCTCATTGCTCTGCAGATCGTAGAGGCCAGAGCCACTGTGAGTATCGATGCAGACAAAAGGTTTCTCTTTGCTGCGCAGCTTTCCCAGCAGCGCAATAAGCGTCAGGTGCTTCAAAATATCGGCATGATTTCCGGCGTGATAACTGTGGCGATAACTCAACATGGAGCAGAAAACCTCTGGAAAACGCTGTGCTCACTCTGATCACAGACACTCAGGTAAAAGACACTCTGGTCACAGAAAGAGCAGGAAATACCGGCCTCGCATTGTCCCCGTCTGCACACAGACAAGCAATCCCTGAAGATTCGTATTATTATTGCCGCCTCGCGAATTCTGACGGTTCCTCTGGCCTGCTCACTGCCAGACAGATGTCGCTTCGCCGCCGACTTTTATGGAAAACCCTCATGCACTACAGCTTTTTTGCCACTTGTTCCAAAGGTCTCGAATCATTGCTGGAACAGGAACTGCTCAGCTTCCAGTCCAGCAATGTTAAGCAGACAGTCGCTGGTGTATTTTTTTCCGGCACTTTGACCAATGCCTACCGGGCCATCATGTTCTCGCGGCTGGCCAACCGTATTATCCTGATTTTGCGCCAGGCGCCAGTGCTCGACCAGGATGATCTGTATCGCATTGCTGGAGACGTGTGCTGGACAGACCACCTGCAGTCAGACATGAGCTTCGCTATCACGGCCGTGGGCAGCACCGAGAAACTCAATCACACCCAGTTTATCGCCCAGAAAATTAAGGATGCCGTGGTGGATCAATTCCGCGCCAAGGATCTGTTGCGTCCCAATGTGTCGCGAACAGAGCCCGATGTATTGATTCACGCGGTGATAAAACAGGACAAGCTGACTCTGGGAATCGATCTGGCCGGGCACAGCCTGCACCGCAGAAACTACCGTAAAGAACAGGGTGAAGCGCCCCTGAAGGAAACCCTTGCTGCAGCACTGTTGATGCGTGCCGGCTGGCCAGCACTGGCAACTCAGCCACAGGCCATGCTGTACGACCCGATGTGCGGTTCAGGAACTCTGTTGATAGAAGGGCTGTTGATGGCACTGGATATTGCGCCAGGTCTGCTGCGTGGGACTACCTTGTCTGCCTGGCTGTTGCATGACCAGGCCGCCATGAATGCCGTCATCAAAGAAGCACAGAGCCGTCAGGCTGCTGCCGCCAGTTGGAGCGGACGTGCCTGTGGCAGTGATATTGATGCGCCTTCAATCGGGATGGCGATCCGCAATGCTGAGCGTGCAGGTGTCGCCAGCTCTGTGGAATTCCGCGTGCAGGCGCTGGCTGAGGCTGCGCCGCCGCAAACGCCAACGCTGGTAATCTGCAATCCACCCTATGCAGAGCGTCTCGGCGATGAGCCGGAAGTAGCTATGCTCTATACCGAGCTGGGTAATCTCCTGCGCACCCATGCCTTTGGTTCTCAGGCCGCTATTTTTACTGCGAAGCCAGAGTTCGGCAGAATGCTGGGCATTCACAGCCACAAGCAGTACGCCTTGTTCAACGGGGCACTGCCGGCAAAACTGCTGTTGTTTGATATCACTGTTGAACGCATCTATCAGAAGAAAACTGTGGAGGTTTCCACTGACAGCATCTGGAAAAAATCAACCCGAAGTGCGGCTGAAGATTCCCAGACTTCTTCGCTGGCCCCTTCTGCCAGGTCTTCCGAAACTCCTTCTGAAACGGCTCCAGCAAGCTCTTCTGCTACTGCGTCGGCAGGCAGTCCGGCAACCACTCCCTCCGTGCCGGTAATTGAACTCGACGCCGGCGCCCAGATGTTCGCCAATCGTCTGCGCAAAAATTTAAAAACCCTCGGTAAATGGGCTCAGCAACAGGGGCTGCAATGCTATCGTCTGTATGACGCGGATATGCCGGAATATGCCTTTGCCATTGATGTGTATGGCAATCATGTCCATATGCAGGAATACAAGGCGCCTGCCTCAGTCAGTGATGAGGATGCCGCACTGCGTCGTCGACAGGCTTATCAGGCAGTCACCCAGGTGCTGCAGTTACCACCAAAACAGATCAGCCTGAAAGTACGCGAACGTCAGCGTGGAGCAGAACAGTATCGACCTGCGCCTGTCCAGGGCGAAGATTTTGTAGTGCAGGAAGGTCCGGCAAAATATCTGGTTAATCTGGAACGTTACCTGGACACGGGCCTGTTTCTGGATCACCGGCCTATCCGCAAGTACATTTATGAACATGCCAGGAATACCCACTTTCTGAACCTGTTCTGCTATACCGGCAGCGTTACGGTGCAGGCGGCGCTAGGCGGAGCGCGACGTTCAATCAGTGTGGATATGTCGAAAACCTATCTGAGCTGGGCTGAACGCAATTTTGAATTAAATGGCATCAGCACAACCCAGCATGAACTGGTACCTATGGACTGCCTGCGGTTTTTGAAGCAGTGTCGTCAAAAATTTGACCTGATCTTCCTTGATCCGCCAACCTTTTCAAATTCAAAAAGCACCGATAATGTGCTGGATATTCAGCGCGACCATAAAGAGCTGATCGATCTGTGCATGCAGAGTCTGTCATCGCAGGGACTGCTGATTTTTTCCACCAATCATCGCCGTTTCAAACTTGATGAATCATTGACTGAAAGCTATCAGCTGGAAGATTACTCGAAGCAGACCATCGACAAGGACTTTGCGCGCAATGTCCGCATTCATCGCGTCTGGCTTATCCGCCATCCGGCTGAAGCGGCAATCAAGCGATCACAATAAATCCAACAAACGCAATTCCAGCCGCGATCAACGCATAAGGAATCTGGGTGATCGCATGGCTCATCAGATCACAGCCTGCACCCTGCGCGGCCAGTACGGTCGAGTCGCTGTAAAAGCAGGCCTGACTGCCGAATGAACTGGCTGAGAGCAAGGCGCCGATCACCATCGGGATATTGGCCTCCACTGCAAAGGCCAGCGGCATTACGATAGGAATTGAGACCGCGAAGATTCCCCACGAGGAACCGGTCGCGAACGCCAGGATAGCCATACTGAGAAACACCAGCGCCGGCAGCATCTGTGCAGACATATAAGGTGCCAGATTCTCTATTACATACAAGGGCAGTCCCAGCAGGTCGCATACGTCTTTGAAAACGAATGCGGCTATTACGGTGCTGATGGCAGGCAACATGGTTTTGAAGCCAGTGATCATCACATCCATCATTTCGCCAATCGACATCAGCCGTTGCCACAGATACATCGGCAGTGTGACGGCGAAAGTCATCAACAGTCCCTGCCAGATATCTGCGTCGAAATAAATTGTAAATGCGACCAGCATAATCATCGGCAGTAAGAAATTGTGCAGACTACCGCGTCGATCAGCATCTTCAAATTCTTCTTCAAATGCATGCACGGCATATTCGTCAGCGGAATGTCCAAAATCAACTGGAACGTCCTGAGTCTCTTCAAGGCGCAGGCGCGCAGCCGCTTCGGCTTTTCGCATCGGACCGAATACCGGCACGATACCTGCTGACACCAGAAACACCATCAAAACCGCCAGCCAGGCATAGAGCATATAGGGGATAGCGCTGATATAAACGCTGAGCCCCTCACCGACGGCAGCAACATCATTGGACTCCAGCAGGCCACTGAAAAAGACTGACCAGGTGGATAAGGGAATTAAGACACAAATGGGTGCCGCAGTGGAGTCCACCACATAGGCCAACATCTCTCGGGACACTTTGAACCGATCAGTGACGCGCTTCATGGTCTCGCCTACCGTCAGCGCATTCAAATAGTCATCAACAAAAATAACCACGCCCAGGGAAAAGGTCATCAGCAGTGAGGATCTGCGGGTTTTGGCCAGAGTCAGAGCTTTGCGTCCGAAAGCGAAGGCGCCGCCAGTATGAACCAGCAGGCCGATCAACGCGCCGAAGCCGGCACAGACCAGAATCAACCAGCCGATGGTCTCATCCTGCATCACGACCAGGGTGGTGTCGGCAAAATTGCTGAGCACGTCAACGGGCGAATACAGCAGCAATCCGGCTAGACTGCCGACCACCAGCGCCAGAATAGGTCTGCGCAGCCAGATGGCAAAAATCAGCACAACAACGGGGGGGATAAGACTGATTGCACTGGGCGACGCAACCGTTGCCGCAAGAGCAGTTACTGCATCCACATCAACTTCTGATGCCATTATTTTGTTCTCTTGAGCAGGCTGGCGGTCCCAGAGGGGCTGTTTTGAAGCAGCCGCAATAATAGCAAAATTATTTTTTTGCACAAATTATTTAAGCTGACCGCCCGTCGATCTCTACTCAAGCACGACGGCTGTTCCATAAGCCAGTATTTCCGCGGCTCCCGTCATAATATAACTGGTTGAAAATCGCACATCAGTGACGGCATTGGCCCCAAGACGGCGAGCCTCCTCCATCATTCTATCCAACGATTGCTCGCGCGACTCAGCCATCATTTTGGTGTAATCCTCTATTTCGCCACCAATCAGCATTTTAATACTAGCCATAATATCCCTGCCCACATGCCGGGCGCGAATAGTGTTACCTCGCACGATGCCCAGCGTTGTTGATATTGTTTTACCCGCTACCGTGGAAGAAGTCGTCATCATCATCGTTGGATATCCTTGTATCGCTCGTTTTTATGAAGGAAAAGTTTTTCTCTGATTACTGACACAAACAGAATAATGGTTCCCGCGGCCAGGGATAGACCGGCAAGCCGAACCCATAAGGGGATGTGAGGATCAGTAATCCATTCCCTGGCAAACTCCCAGGCGCCAAACAACAGCAATGCTATTGCACCCACAGAGAACAATATCCAACCAAGACCGCGTTCAATACGGGTATACACACCCGTCCAGTAATTTTCCCAGACCGCCGGCGGCGGAGCTTCAGGTTTATTTTTCATGGTTAACTCCTTGAGTGCTTTCAATTCATCAAACTCCTGCCGCAGCGCAGGTTCTGCATTCAGCAAAGCCTGCAGTTGCGACTCCTGTTGCGCGTTTGTCTCACCATCAATCGATGCCATCATCAGTTGATGGGCGGTTTTATGCCCACTTTCCTCATTAAACGCATTATTGGTCATAAGCGGTTTCCTGCAACAATTTTCTGAAACGGGCACGTGCGGTATACAGTCGCGACATCACCGTACCTGTCGGAATAGCCAGGATGATTGCTATGTCTTTGTACGCATAACCCTGCACATCTTTGAGACTGATAATTTCCCGGTCATCCACAGTCAGCTTCGCCATTACACGATTTATTACAGCCGCAGTTCGATCGGCCTGACGAGCCTCTTCCATGTCGGCATGATTCAGAGGTTCTTCCCATTCAAGCCCATCTGCCGGCACTTCATGTCGTCGCCCTCTGGTCCTTAGGGCAGTCAACGCCAGCCGTTTCAGGATGGTGTAATACCAGGGATAAAAAGGCCGCGAACTATCAAAACTGCGCATCGACTGCCATGTCTTCACAAAAGCCTCCTGCGAAATATCAAGAGCATCATCATGGTTACCAAGCAAAGCCAGGGCCTGATAATAGGCGGGCTCTTTTAATTGCTCGACCAGAACGCGAAAAGCACGACTATCGCCTTTGCGGCAAAGCTCGAGCACACTGCTATCTATATGAATTTCGCCGCCCATGGCTGATTTTCTTATCTCTTTGGAATTACATTGCCAGCTCAAAGCTGCCGATACCGTTCTTATAGGAATAGTACACCGGCAGGCTGGAGTTTATTCGAAGGGAATTTTGAAAGAAGGGTAAGGTAGCAGCATCTCGCCACGAATCGACAGATAGAATTGTGCGCTTTAAGCAGAGCAGACTGATCGTCAGAACTGAATTTCAGAACTGAATTTCAGTACTGACGAACAGAGCCTGCCCGATTTACTTTGACCCGTGTTCAGTACACGTCTGAATGCCGTCAGTAAATCAGCGTCGATCAATCCAGAAGTTAGAGACCACGCCATCCTTCATTTCGATGGACAGGGTTTCGGCATCCTCTCTTTCAACGTTTACATTGAATAACAGGAACAGCCCGACTCTGGATTCACTTTCACTCACATTCTCATAACGCCATATCTGACTGCCATCCGCGTAGGTGGATTCTCGCTGCGGTGAACCGAAAGTCCTGGTGACCCAGTCTGCATCAGTCTGACCAATCTGGATACGATCCACATCAGCGCTGTGCCACTGCGAATAACCGGTCTTTTGTTTTGAATCCACGGTAAACAGGCAACCGGTCATGGTGAGGCATAAAGCAAGAGTAACTATTTTGAGCATTATCAAGTCTCCATCAGCAAATTGTTTTTTTAATTCTGCCTCTGCCTCACCTTGCTGTTCCGGTATGGCAGATTTGGGAACTATTACAAAACCCGGATGAATGGAAGCTGAACACCAACCTTATTGATCACGCTCCGCAACCCGACCGCCAGCAAGGATTCCCGGCAGCGCATAATTGCCTTCATGGCAGGCATACTCAAACATCCGATCTTCGGTCGCACTAAAAGGGAACTCGCCTTTCCACGGCTGGGTATAGTACTGCGGGTCCTCAACCGTGAATTCATAATGAATCTGCTCATCACTGATGCGGGTAAAGCGTTCGGTAACCACCGACTGAGTGCCGACATACAGGCGGTGCGCAGTGGCAACGCGATAAGTTTCATACGGGTTGAAATTGGTGGTGCGCACCACCAGGGTATCGCCATCGTAGTAGCCCGTTGAATCTCCCAGCCAGCGTTTGAAATCGCTGTCGAAAGGTTCTGCCTTAATGCGAATAATGCGGGCATCGTTGTTCATTTCCACAAGGATCATTACATAACCTGGCACCTGAACAATCTGGTACATATTGTTATACAGCACTGGCAGCATGGGTGGCCCGCCGGTAGAACCGAATCCGACCAGACAGCGCTCATTAACCGGACGCTGCTCCGGGTGATCAAAGCGACTGCGACTGTCCATCGCCGCTGCTATGGCCGATCTCGCGGCTTCGGTATAGGGTATCTGACCCGCAGCCGGCTCGATAACAAGAGAAGTTCGGTACTCGCCATTGACCAGCGCCAGCTGGCTGCCCGGATCCATCCAGAAGCGATTATAACCCCCTACGTCGGCACCTGCTGTCGGCGCTCCTGCATTCGGATCGCTGGGTTGACTGGCGCGATCAACCATGTCCGCAGCGCGCTGCTCCAACGCCACCGCTTCTGCTTCGGTATAGAAGCGTTTTTCACCCAGCGCAGCAGTGCGTTCCAGATTAGTAATCGTGGCATTAGTCCAGATACCCTGAAGATCGGGAGCACCAAAAGCGGTGCGCGGAGTTGTCCACTGAGAATCTGCCGCCAGCGCGATACCGGAACAGAACACTAAACAGGCGGTGAGGTGCACCCTGAGGGCAGCAAGAGCAAGGGTTGCAATAGAACGATGAGGCTGGATTTTCTGCGAAGCTGTCATTGACGGTTCTCCTGTCGCTGCTTTATTCCAGAAGTGCTGAAAGAATTTAACATTCAACAATTAACGAGAATAATGCAGCAATAGAAGCTTTACAACAGCCGCACTGCTGATAAACGGCGCCCTGCGTTGCGGCGCCTTTATCAGATTCTGATCTCAGGCTTTAATGCGGGATTTGTATTCGCCGGTGCGGGTATCGATCTCTACAAAGTCGCCGATTTCACAGAATGCAGAAACCTGCATTTCATGGCCGCTGTTCAAACGCGCTGGCTTCATGACTTTGCCCGAGGTGTCGCCGCGTGCGGATGGTTCCGTGTAAGCAATTTCGCGCTTGATAGAGGTGGGCAGATCAATGGAGATGACCTTACCGTTATAGAACACCGCGGCGCAGACATCGTCCATGCCATCTTCGATATAATCCAGCACGTTTTCCAGATCGTCTTTTTCGATCTCAATCTGCTCATAATCGGTATCCACAAACACATACATAGGATCCGCAAAATACGAGTAAGTCACCTCTTTCTGTTCAAGGATAACCACTTCAAACTTATCATCCGCCTTATAGACGGTTTCAGTAGCAACTCCCGTCAGCAGGTTTTTCAGCTTCATCTTGACGACGGCTGAGTTACGGCCGGATTTGTTAAATTCCGCTTTTTGGATTTTCCAGGGTGAGCCATTGATGCTGATTACCTGACCAGCACGAACTTCTTGCGCAGTTTTCATGACGTTTACTCATTCTCAGGGTTAAAACAAATGATCCGCATTTCGCAAAAAGCGGCCACTAAAATTGGCGACACTATAACCTGTTTTTATAAAAATTCATCAAGTTTGATGCGATATCACCTGTCGGCAGAATTTTTCCCCGCCATTTCAGCGAATGTCGTTTCAGCTCAGTTAAGGCTTCGCAAAACTGTGCCCAGCTTTGCGTGCAATCCGCACCGGAATTCCAGTCCAGCCAGAATCTCTGCACGGCCTGTCGAAGTGTGTCATTGGTGTCGAGAGTGTCATTGGTGTCGAGAGTGTCATTGGTGTCGAGAGTGCCGGGAGTGTCGTGGGTATAGAGAGCCAGAAAGGCCCCAAGTTTGTTCAGATGCGCATCCTGCTGCTGCGGATAAATATGCCAGAGCAAGGGTTTTGCCGCCCACTGCGCGCGCACAAAGGAGTCTTCACCACGCACCAGATTCAAATCACAAACTGATAACAGATGATCGTATTCATGCTGGCTCTGAAACGGAATCACCTGCAGCACCAGATTGCCCAGCATTGCCCGGTCGCCAGGCTGCGGATGCTCTGAAGGCGCAAGGGCGTTTTTACTCGACCAGTTGAACAGACCTCCTGCCGCCGTGTTACGCGCCAGGCTGTTGAGCACCCGTCCTTGCGGGACAAGGCACAGTACCGGGGCATGACGATGCTGCAATGCACTAAGCCAGCTTGCCAGTGCGTCGGTTTCATAAGTAAAAATGGATATCAGCAGGCTGCCTGGCTGCGACAGCCTGGCCACATCGGCATTGGCCACTCCGATAGACGCCAGCAACTGCTGCCGCTCCTGCTGCTCATTGCTCTGCCAGAGATCATGCTGATGCAGCAGATCGTGCTCGCGCAGCAGGCCTCCGGTTCCCTCGACAAAGCCCGGAAAAAAGAAGATTTTTCGCATTCCGTTGAGCGGATTTATCGACACCAGACCATGACATTCCCCCACCCACTCCTCGGCGCTCAGGTATTCCAGGTTAAACCACAAGGGCGGCTTTTCCTGCTGCAATAAGCGCCGCTGAAACGCCTCGGGCAACTCACAGGCAAAGGCCTCAATCAGTATATCGATCGACTTCTCTGCTGCTGCCAGCTTCCTATCAAGTGCCAACTCCGGTAAGACCTGTTGTGAGAGCTCTGATAAGACCTCCTGCGGCCAGGACCTGAGCAGCACTCCGGCGATGCGTCTGTCGGTAATTCCACTGAAGTCCGCACTTTGTGTGCCTGAACCCGCAGACAACAAGGTCTGCAAGGCGGTCAAATCATCCAGCCAGAGGGTTACATCAACTGCGTGTTCCGCGTACAGCTGCCGGGCCAGCCGCCAGCAAACGCCAATATCCCCATAGTTATCAATAACCTTGCAGAATATATGGCATACGGGAACGGCTTGATTTTTTGCTACAGGTTCTATCACTAAGCTGATGGATCCATACACGAGATCGGGACGTTCAGCATAACGACAGCTCGCCTTACATAACAAGGAAATATCATGCGCACCTCCTCCACTCTGGATTTTGAAGACCACATGTTTTATCCTTCCGCCCCTCTCCAGGATGCGCTCCTAAAGGATGCTCCGCCACTATCAAGTACCGATAAAGAATCAGGGAACATGAAAAAAACTAAAAACATTCCAGCTACGCCTAACGCATCTACAGCTTCGCAATTTGTGTTCAACTTTGGTCGTAAAACCGATGGCAACGCAAGCATGCGCGAACTGCTGGGCGGCAAAGGCGCCAATCTGGCAGAGATGGCAGCCATTGGCCTGCCAGTGCCGCCGGGGTTCACTATCAGCACAGAAGTCTGCACCTGGTTCTATGCCAATAATCGCCAGTACCCAAAAGCACTGGCTGCTAATGTGAAAGATGCAATCGCCAACTTGGAAGGCCAGCTCAACAAACAGTTCGGCGGACGTCACAATCCCCTGCTGGTGTCGGTTCGCTCCGGCGCCCGCGATTCAATGCCTGGCATGATGGACACGATTCTCAACCTGGGCCTGAATGACCAGACTGTGGAAGGACTGGCTCTGATTTCCGGCAACCCGCGCTTTGCCTGGGACTGCTACCGCCGTTTTATTCAGATGTATGGCGACGTGGTCATGGGCGTTCAGGCGGTTGACGACGAATCGGAAGATCCATTCCATGCACTGCTGGATGACCTGAAGCGCAGCCTGGGCAAGATTTATGACAATGAACTGACTGCCGACGAACTGCAACAACTGGTTGGCCGCTACAAGCTGCTGATCAACAAGCACACTGGCAAGAACTTCCCGCAGGACGTTTACGAGCAGCTGTGGGGCGCCACGGGGGCGGTGTTTGGGTCGTGGAAAAACTCGCGGGCCATTCTTTACCGCCAGCAGTATGGTATTCCTGCCGAGTGGGGCACAGCAGTCACCGTGCAGGCCATGGTGTTCGGCAACGCCGGTGATGACAGCGCAACCGGGGTGGCATTTACCCGCGACCCGGCGACCGGCGAGAAAGCCTTTTATGGTGAATACCTGGTTAATGCTCAGGGCGAAGATGTGGTTGCCGGTCTGCGCACTCCCAAACCAATTGCGGCAATGAGCAAAGAGATGCCTGCCAGCTTCGAGGATCTGGAAAAAGTCCGCAGCAAACTGGAACGGCACTTCAAAGATATGCAGGATTTCGAATTTACCATCGAAAACGGTCGACTGTTTATTCTGCAGACTCGCAATGGCAAGCGCACCGGGCTGGCGGCAATCCGCATCGCGGTGGAAATGAACCGTGAAAAAATCATGGACCAGCGCACGGCCCTGTTAAAAATCCCTGCGGAATCCGTAGACAGCCTGCTGGTCCCGGTGTTCGATGTGCGCGCACAGAAAGAAGCCAAAGTAATCTGCAAGGGTCTGCCAGCCGGACCCGGCGCTGCCACTGGACGCATTGCGTTCACCGCCGCTCAGGCAGAAGTAGAATCGCGCAAAGGTAACAAGGTAATCCTGTGCCGTTCGGAAACCTCGCCAGACGATCTTAAAGGGATGCTCTATTCCCAGGGCATTCTTACCACCCGCGGCGGCGTTTCCTCGCATGCGGCACTGGTAGCCCGCCAACTGGGCAAAGTCTGTATCTGTGGTGCCGGCGATATATCCATTAACTATGAACGAAAGACCCTGACAGCGAACGGCATTGTGCTGCGCGAAGGCGATTACATCTCCATCAATGGCAGCACCGGCATCGTCTATGCCGGCCTGATCGAAAGTGCCGACTCAGAAGTTAAACGCGTTCTTGAAGGCACTCTTAAGCCGGAAAAAAGCTACACCTACGAATTGTTCAATACCGTGATGGAATGGTCAGATAAATACCGCAAGCTGCGCATTCGCACCAATGCCGACACCCCGGCAATGGCACAGCAGGCTGTTGCCTATGGCGCTGAAGGAATCGGCTTATGCCGCACTGAGCACATGTTCTTTGAAGGCAACCGCATTGATGATATGCGTCAGATGATCCTGGCTGTCGACAGCGTGCAGCGTCGCGAAGCCTTGAAGAAACTGCTGCCCTTCCAACGCAAAGATTTCGTCGGCCTGTTCAAGGCCATGGCCGGCCGTCCGGTAACTATCCGTCTGCTCGATCCCCCCTTGCATGAATTCCTGCCTCAGGATGACGCGGTGCGTCGCCAACTGGCTGACAAACTCGGGCTGCCGCTGGACTTTGTGATCGACCGAATCAAAGCCCTGCATGAAGAAAACCCGATGCTTGGCTGCCGCGGCTGCCGACTTGGTATTCTCTACCCGGAGATTACTGAGATGCAGGTGCGCGCAATTTTTGAAGCAGCGGCGCAGTTGATGACCGGCAAAGATGCCATCGAAGTGAATCCGGAAATCATGATTCCGCTGGTGGGCTTTAAAGCTGAGTTGGCGGACCAGCTCGATATTGTGCACCGGGTAGCCGCTGAAGTAATGGCAAAGCGCCAGATCACCATCAAATACCTGGTCGGCACCATGATTGAAGTGCCACGTGCCGCTATTACTGCAGATGAGATTGCAGAACTGGCCGAGTTCTTCAGTTTTGGCACCAACGATCTTACCCAGACCACCCTGGGGCTGAGCCGCGATGATATGGGTTCGTTCTACGATGTCTATCAGAGCAAAGAGATCTACAACAAAAATCCCTTTGCCAGCCTGGATAAATCCGGTGTTGGTAAACTGATGCAGTTTGCTGTGGAAAATGGCAAAAAGACCCGCAAAGATTTGAAGCTGGGCATTTGCGGCGAGCATGCCGGCGATCCTGACTCGATCGATTTTTGCCACAAGCTCGGATTGCAGTATGTCAGCTGCTCACCACCACGCGTGCCCATTGCGCGGCTGGCGGCAGCACAGGCCGCACTGCGGGATCAGAAGTAAAATCTGCTGATAAGGCTGGCAGTACGGACTGATTACAGGTCTGACGCAGAAGCTAGCCCTGCAGTTCATTTGCAGGGCAGGCTTCTGCAAATTCAGGGTCCGCCAGCTTTTTCTGCTGCAGCTCGTACATGTGGCGGTACAAACCATCCTTCTGCATCAATTGCTGATGACTGCCCTGCTGCATTATCTCGCCCTGATGCAGCACAATTATCTGATCCGCCCGGGTGATGGTGCTGAGCCGATGCGCGATAGCGATAATCGTGGTGCGCCCGTGCAATGCTATTAATGCCTGTTGAATAATCGCCTCGGTATGGCTGTCCACGCTGGCAGTGGCTTCATCAAGAATCAGAATGGCCGGTTCGTGCGCCAGGGTGCGCGCCAATGATAAAAGCTGTCGCTGACCGGTGGAGAAATTGCCACCACGCTCACCCAGTTGCGTGTCATAGCCCTGCGGCAGACTCATCACAAAATCGTGCAACTGGGCCTGTTTCGCGGCCGCTATCACGGTTGCCTCGGCCATCTCCCGACCCAGCGTAATATTATCCCGCACCGAGCCTACGGTGATGAAGGCATCCTGCAACACCACCCCGACACGATTACGCAGGTTTTCCCGGTCGATACTTTCCAGCGGCTTGTCATCGAGCAGAATCTGGCCCTGCTGCGCGCTGTAAAAGCGCAGCAGCAGGCTCATCAAAGTGCTTTTGCCACTGCCGGTATGCCCGACAACCGCAAAGAACTGCCCGGCTTCGACATTGAAACTGATGTCCTTCAGCACCGGTGTGCGCTGGTCATAACTGAAGTTGATCCGATCAAACCTCACTTTACCGCGGCTGATCAACTGGTCAGATTTAACTTGCAGATCCTCATCTGCGTCAATCAAATTGAATACGCGTTCACCTGCCACCAGCGCCTGCTGCAACATGCTCAGCCGCTGGGTCATTTCTGTTATTGGCTGAGTAATCCGCGACAGGTAACTGATGAATGCATACATCACCCCCACTTCCAGCGGTGAATCCATTGACAGCACACCGAAGTACAGCAGCAGGCCCGCCAGGGTAAGCATACGCAGCAAATCGGGCATCGGCCGCAGCATCATGGCATCCAGCTTCAGATTGCTCATTCGCGCCCTGAAGTAGCCCTGGCTGGTTTCCGTGAAGCGGCCTGCGAAGCGCCGCTGCTGATTCATAATCTGAATAACACGCATGCCGCTGACCGCTTCGCTCAACGAGGCATTGATCTGGCTGAGAATACTGCGGGCGCGGTGATAGCGTGGGGCACTGAGACGCTGATAAACCAACATCACAATGATGACCGTGGGCAGAATGAAGCTGCAGACCAGCATCAGCCTGATATCCAGCACCGCCATCGCAATAAAGATAGCGATGATCAGGGTGATATTCTGCACGAAGGCAGACAGCACCTGCACATACAGGTCTTTGATCGCTTCGGTATCATTGGTAATACCGGAAACCAGCTTGCCGGTCGGGCGATGATCGAACCATGCCAGCGGTTTGCGGATGACTGAGGCAAATACCTGGGTGCGGATCGAGCGCACCACAGAAAAGGCCACCCGATTAAGCCGCATCGCCTGCAGATAACCGGCCCAGGCCGAACTCAGATACAGCAGCACGAACGTGGCGCCCAGCAGCATCAGAGTGTCAGCGGGATAATAGCCAGGCACCACATGATTATCGATAAACACCTTGATCACGATCGGGCTGAGCACCTGGCCGAGTGTTGCAATCAGCAGCAAACCAGCCGCCTGCCACAGCAACCTGGGATAGGCCAGGGTGTAGCGCAGCAGGCGCCGCAGCGAACCACTTCGTGATTTCGGGAAAATGTTATCGTCCGGATTCAACGGCCTGCTCCAGCTTCTGATAATCAATCATGCGCGTATACCAGCCCTGCAGGTCAAGCAACTGCTGATGCGTACCCTGTTCAATCAATTCACCATGGCTGAGCACGATAATCTGGTTGGCATCCTCGACAGCAGACAGGCGATGACAGAGCACCAGGGTGGTTTTACCGGCACGCACGGCATTGAGATGGCTGAGAATATTTTTTTCAGTATTGGCATCAACTGCGGACAGCGCATCGTCCAGAATAAGTATCGGCGCATCAATCAGCAGCGCACGGGCGATAGCGATGCGCTGTTTCTGCCCGCCGGACAGAGTAATGCCCCGCTCACCCACCAGGGTATCGTAGCCATCGGGAAAGCGCAGGATGTCATGATCCACTGCGGCCAGACGTGCCACTGCCTGGATTTGATCAAAACTTGCATCAGGTCTGCCCATCGCAATATTTTCAGCAATGGTCGCGGTAAACAGAAAGGGATCCTGAGGGACCACGGCAACCAGTGAGCGCAAAAATTCCAGCGTGAAGTCCTGCACCGGTGTGCCACCAATCTTCACATCGCAGGACGGATGATCGTAATAACGCAGCAACAGATTCGCCAGGGTGCTTTTACCCGCACCCGTGGCGCCCACGATGCCAAGCATCTCTCCGGCTGGCAGAACTATATGTACATCTTTTAGTACCGCAGCAGCGCCTGTTAGTACCGCAGCAGCGCTGTTAATCACCGGCGTATTGCCTTGCTGCAGCGCCGTGCTGCTGCCAGCGTCAGGGTAGGTAAAATTGCCGACATGCAGTTCAACATCGTAGTTCAGGCACTCAGTCTGCAGGCCGGAGTCGACCACAGGCGAGGGAGTTTGCAGCAGCTGATTGATGCGTGCATACGCAGCTTTTCCTCGCTCAACTATGTTCAACAGCCAGCCATAGGCAAACATTGGCCAGACCAGAAAGCCCAGGTACATGGTGAAACTGGTCAACTGCCCCAGCGTCAGATCGCCCTGCTGAACCAGCCAGGCACCCATGCTCATGGACAGTAGAAAGGAGGCACCAACAGTCAGCAGAATGGCTGGATCATAGAGGGAGTCAGTCGCCGCCACGACCATATTGGCCTCAGCAGCCTCATCCGCAATTTTCAGAAAATCGCTGTCTTCATGCTGCTCGCGGCCGAACGCGCGGATCATCCGAATACCGGATATGCTCTCCTGCACCCGGTCATTAAGATCTGAGAAACGCTCCTGAGCTGAAATAAACCCGTCATGCAGTCGATCGCCAATGATAAAAAAGAACCAGGCCATCACTGGGAATGGCAACAGCGCCACCAGGGTCAGCTGCCAGTTGATTGCCAGCATCATCACAGCCACTACCAGTACGCCGGTGACCAGGCCATCGACGCCCGACAGCACGCCCTCGCCTGCGGTCATCTCGACCGCAGAAATATCATTAGTGGCCCGCGCCATCAGATCGCCGGTGCGATGCCGTTGAAAAAACTCCGGCGACATCATGGTCAGGTGGCGGTAAATTCGCTGCCGCATCAACTCGGCCAGCTGAAACGAGGAGCTGAACAGGAAATAGCGCCAGAAAAACCGCAGCACGTAAATGACCAGTGCAAGTGCAACGATGATGGCGACATAGCGCAGCAACAGTTCGCGCACCAGAGTCTGCTCAATGATCTGATCAATCAGTCGGCCGGTCAGCCAGGGAATTATTATTTCGAGCACGTCGACACTGAGCAGCATCAGCACTGCTCCGGTGTATCGGCGCCATTGGGCTTTAAAGTACCAGCCCAGATCCAGAAATATCTTCATTCCATGCCCGCAAGAGAGACCATCAAATTACCGGTTGATAAAATCCGGGGCGGGGATTATCGCTGATTCCGCTGCGCAGATCAGCACTATCTGCTTAATCGTTACCATTGAGTTCATATCTAAAAACAATGTTTGTCCATCCGTGTGCGTTTGCTACAATGGCGCCCGATCATCCTGGCACCGTCGCACGGCGCCAGACTTCTTAGAGACCTGCCTGAATACGACCTCGCGCGGAGGAGACTAATTCGCCAATGAACACTGAAACCATTGAAGTGGAACACTTTTATACCCGGGAAACCTTCGATCGCTTGAAGGCGCTTGCCGACACCAAGGAAACGCCTTTTGTTGTTATTGATCTAAAAACTATCGGTAAAGCCTACGACACCCTGGTAGGTCACTTCCCGTATGCCAGTGTTTATTATGCGATAAAAGCCAATCCTGCTATCGAAATCCTCACCCTGCTGCGAGACAGAGGCGCAAATTTCGACGTGGCCTCTATTTACGAACTTGATAAAGTGCTGGCGCTGGATATTGCGGCTGAGCGTTGCAGTTACGGCAATACCATCAAGAAAAGCAGGGATATCCGCTACTTCTATGAGAAGGGTGTGCGCATGTTCGCCACTGACTCAGAAGCGGATCTGCGAAATATTGCCAAAGCAGCACCGGGTTCACGGATTTATGTGCGCATCCTGACGGAAGGAAGCCACACTGCCGATTGGCCTTTATCAAGAAAATTTGGCTGCCAGACTGACATGGCAATCGACCTGCTGATTCTCGCCCGCGAACTGGGTCTTGATCCGTTCGGAATTTCTTTCCATGTCGGTTCCCAGCAGCGCGATATCGGTTGCTGGGATGCGGCTATTGCGAAAGTAAAGGTTATCTTCGAGCGTCTGCGTGAAGAGGATAATATCACTCTGCAGATGATCAATCTGGGTGGCGGTTTTCCGGCCAATTACATCACCCGGACCAATACGCTGGAAGTGTATGCTGAAGAGATCACCCGGTTTATTCAGGAAGATTTCGGCGATGATTTTCCGCAGATTATTCTGGAACCCGGCCGCTCATTAATCTCTAACGCCGGCATTCTGGTATCGGAAGTGGTGCTGATTGCGCGTAAATCACATACCGCTCTGCACCGCTGGATCTACACGGACGTGGGTAAATTCTCCGGCCTGATTGAAACCCTGGATGAAAGCATCAAGTATCCTATTTATGTAGAAAAAACCGGTGAACTGGAAGAAGTGGTGATTGCAGGGCCGACCTGTGACAGCGCCGATATCATGTACGAACAGTACAAATATGGCCTGCCTCTGAATCTGGCCATAGGTGATCGCATGTACTGGTTCTCAACCGGCGCCTATACCACCAGCTACAGCGCGATTGAATTTAACGGCTTTCCGCCTTTGAAGTCTTATTTCGTTTGATGCTTTGATGGCCATGTTCTGAGGAGCATGGCCAGCTACACCCCGCTCACAACCCTGAGGCGACCATCACACCGTCGCTGTCCATCACATCAACTTCGACCTCGATACCACTGCGCACACTCTGCGTGACCACACAAAAATCTTCAAACTGAGCCAGCACGCTGGACAGCTTCTGTAACTGCGTTTGCGGCACGCCAAGATGCAGTTGCACATTCAGTTTAGTAACCCGCCAGAATTTCTCTACCCGGCTGACAGTGCCAGTCACAGTGGCATGCACGTCACCGGCATCCTCTTTATGCTTACGAATAGCAAACAGCAGACTGGCGGCCAGACAGTTAGCCACAGAAGCTGCCAGCAACGCGGAGGGACCCGGCCCTTCACCGTCGCCCAGCGGGGGCGGTTCATCGGTCATGAACTTACCGAATTCACCGAAATCAATCTCAAAAAGATATTTTTCAAGCAATTTCAGTTTAACGCTGAAGGTTTTCTCTTCCATCTTTGTCACCTGCTGTTTTGGTGGAACGGTTTTCAGGGCTTCAGACTAAAAGTTCAGGCTTTCTTCAAGATGCAGGGTTCAGGTTCAGGGCTTCAGGGCTTCAGGCCTCAGGTTCAGGGCTTCAGGGTTCAGGTTCAGGGCTTCAGGCCTCAGGTTCAGGGCTTCAGGCCTCCTGATCCGCGGGCAGATCATCCAGCAGAATCCCCAGCGTGTCGGATTTGAATTCTCTGCGGTAAAGCACCGCAATCACCAACAGGCAAAGCGCCATAAATATCCACGCGTTCACGAACCAGCCCAGTACAGCCATGCTGAAATAGTAGGTGCGCAAGCCAATATTAAAATTGCCCGCCGCTTTAGAAGCCATTTTTGAAATCGAATCAACATGGCGGTTAGTCTCTTCGGCACTGGCATTGTCGGCAAGCTCTGGTGCTCCTCCTATCATCACGGACACCAGTCCAAACTGCCGCAGACTCCAGGTGAACTTAAAGAAGGCATACACAAACAGACAGATCAGCAGCAGAATCTTAATCTCCCACTCACCGCGCGTGTTCTGATCCGAAAAGGGAATATCCGACAGCATCATGATCACCGCATCGGAAGATCCCAACACCGTCATCAAACCCGCCAGAATCAGGATTGATGTCGATGCAAAGAACGATACGCTGCGCTCAAGATTCGCGATGATATTGGTATCGGTTATCCGGTTCTCACGCCGCAGAGCTGTGCGGATCCACTGCTTGCGAAATAAATGCATGGCCCGTGCCAGCGTTAGCACCTTTACGCTTCTGGAGGCGGTGTAGCGGATATAGCCCTGGAAACAGACCAAAAACCACAGCAAAGCGAACATATTAATCTTGTTCTGCAGCAGGTACTCCCAAAACATTGTTGCTGACATGTGAAGATCCCTGATCAGTTTCTGATGTGATAGCCGGTTTTGAAAATCAACCAGATAACTGTCAGACAGGCCGCCAGAAACAGGAAGATCATACCCAGGCTGACCAGCACGCTGACATCTGCAATCTCGTAAAAGCTCCAGCGAAAACCGCTGATCAGATACAGCACCGGGTTAAACATGGTCACTGTCTGCCAGACCGGTGGCAGCATGCTCACTGAATAAAAACTGCCGCCCAGAAACACCAAAGGCGTAACCACCAGCAAGGGAATCAGCTGCAGTTTTTCAAAATTATCCGCCCAGATGCCGATGATAAAACCGAACAGACTGAAGGAGACGGCCGTCAGGATCAAAAACAACAGCATCAAAAACGGGTGTGCTATCTGTAGCGGCACAAACAGCCCGGCGGTAGCCAGAATGATGATGCCCAGCAACAGCGACTTGGTTGCCGCTGCACCCGCATAGGCCAGCACAATCTCCCACATGGTAATCGGCGCAGACAGCAGTTCGTAAATAGTACCGCTGAACTTGGGAAAATAAATCCCAAAAGACGCGTTGGAAATACTGTGCGTAAGCAGTGACAGCATAATCAGGCCGGGCACAATAAACGCGCCATAGGCCACACCATCTACCTGTTGAATACGACTGCCGATAGCCGCACCAAACACCACAAAATACAGCGAGGTTGAAATCACCGGCGCTACAATACTCTGAACCAGCGTGCGTTTGGTGCGAGCCATTTCGAAGCCGTAAATGGCTCGAACGCCATGAATATTCATTGTGACTCCTTCACCAGCTTAACGAAAATATCTTCCAGTGAACTTTGCGTAGTCACCAGATCTTTGAACTCGATACCAGCCTCGCGCAGATCGTTCAACAGCTGTGCAATACCGGTGCGGTCCCCCTGGGCGTCGTAGGTATAAGTTAATCGCGAACCTTCCTCGCTCAGCACCAGAAGGAAGGCAGACAGACTTTCCGGCAGCACTTCCAGCGGCCGCTGGAGCTCGAGAACCAGCTGTTTCTTGCCAAGTTTGTGCATCAATACTGACTTGTCTTCCACCAGCACCAGCTCGCCATTGTTGATAATACCAATGCGATCAGCTATCTCTTCAGCTTCCTCAATGTAGTGAGTCGTCAAGATAATGGTCACGCCTGACTCGCGCAAGGACGCCACCAGCTTCCACATATCCTTGCGCAGCTCAACATCCACGCCCGCGGTCGGCTCATCCAGGAACAGAATACTCGGTTCATGTGACAAAGCCTTTGCAATCAACAGCCGTCGCTTCATGCCCCCGGAAAGCGTAATAATTTTGTTGTCCTTTTTCTCCCACAGCGAAACGCTTTTCAGCACCTTTTCAATATAGGCGGGGTCTTTGGCTTTACCGAATAATCCGCGGCTGAAGCTGACTGTGGACCAGACCGTCTCGAAGGAGTCAGTGGTTAGTTCCTGGGGTACCAGCCCGATTAATGCGCGGGTGGCGCGAAAATCTTTAACGATGTCCTTGCCATCGACATGTACGCTACCCGAGCTGGGATTGACGATGCCGCAGATGGCCGAAATGAGTGTGGTTTTGCCTGCACCATTAGGACCCAGCAGCGCGATGATCTCACCGCGACGGATTTCAAGATTTATATTATTGAGGGCTTTGAAACCACCGGCGTAGGTTTTGGACAGATTTTTAATCGATACTACTGATTCCATAAGAGGGTCGCGTAGGTCTGCTGCAGGATTGAATCAATTGATTATGAAGCAGCGCCACACTGAAACACAAGGCGCAATTCCACGCATTACAAGGCATCAAGTGCCTGTGAAATTTTGCTCACAGCAATGATTTCCAAACCCTCAATGCGATGTTTGGGCATATTGGCCTTGGGCACAATCGCACGTTTGAAGCCATGCTTGGCGGCTTCACTGAGCCGCTCCTGACCGCCCGGCACAGGCCGTATTTCACCCGCGAGCCCGACTTCTCCAAACACCACCAGGTCATGAGGCAGCGCTTTATCGCGGAAACTGGACACGATGGCCAGAATCACCGCCAGGTCGGCACTGGTTTCAGTCACCTTCACACCGCCGACCACATTCACATACACATCCTGATCCGCCATGAACACACCGCCATGACGGTGCAGCACCGCCAGCAGCATGCCCAGACGGTTCTGGTCCAGACCCACCGCCAGCCGGCGCGGATTGCCCATTTGGCTGCCATCCACCAGCGCCTGTATTTCCACCAATAAGGGTCGGGTGCCTTCCCATAGCACCATCACCAGCGAACCAGCGCTTTCTTCTTCAGCGCGGGCCAGGAAAATAGCCGAAGGATTCTTTACTTCCTTCAAGCCTTTTTCAGTCATTGCAAACACGCCTAGCTCATTGACTGCGCCAAAGCGGTTCTTCTGCCCGCGCAGAATCCGGTATCTGGTATCACTGCCCCCTTCGAGCATAATGAAGCAATCAATCATATGCTCCAGCACTTTGGGGCCAGCCAAGTTGCCGTCTTTGGTGACATGTCCCACCAGAAACAAAACGGTGCCGGTCTGCTTGGCATATTGAATAAGATAAGCGGCACATTCGCGCACCTGGGACACGCTGCCGGGGGCAGACGGAACATCATTGCTGTGCATCACCTGAATGGAATCCACCACCAGCAGCCGCGGTTTAATCTGTTCAGCAACCTCGCAGATTTTTTCCACATTGGTTTCAGCAAACAGTTTCAGATTCTGCTCAGGCAATCCCAGTCGTTTAGCGCGCATGCCAACCTGCTGCAGGGATTCCTCACCGGTAACATAGAGCGCGTCCATGGTTTGTGCCAGCAGACACATCACCTGCAGCAGCAAGGTGCTTTTGCCGGCGCCGGGATTACCCCCTATCAGCACCACTGAGCCTGGCACCAGACCGCCCCCCAGCACGCGGTCAAGCTCGCCTATCGTGGTGGAGAAACGTGGCAGCGCATTCAGATCGAGATCGGAAAGATTCTGCACGCCTGAGGTCTGACCGGCGTAGCCCTGTTTACGGAAATCTGCTTTTACCGCAGGTGAGGTCGCGACACTGTTGCCAAGACTTATCCGGGACAGCGTGTTCCACTCTTTGCACGAGGCGCACTGCCCCTGCCATTGACCATGTTCAGTGCCGCAATCCGTACAGACATAGGCGGTTTTAACTTTGGCCAATTCAATGCTCCCATTCAATGCGCACTTTCAGGTGCCGGATTACTGGTAAACGAAATGCACGCGCGCAGTTATCCGGCAGAACAATTCATAGGAAATGGTATCGCATTGCCGCGCTACTTCATCAGCGGGCAAACCCTCGCCCCATAAAATTACTTCATCACCGATACTGGCTTCTTTAATATCGCTCAAATCAATAGTGATCATGTCCATCGACACCCGTCCGATGATGCGTGTCATGCGCGGTTTGCCAATGATACTTGCCGCGCAGTTCAACAGTACCGGTGTGCCGTTGGGCGCAGCGCGCGGATAGCCATCCCCATAGCCAATCGACACGACTCCCATGCGTTTTTTGCCCGGGCAGATATAGGTAGCGCCATAACCGATAGCGCCCCCCGCTTCCACGTCTTTTATTGCAATCAATCGTGAGCGCAGTGTCATCACCGGCTTCAGGCCTCGCTCAACAGCATTTTCCTTGTGTATCGCTGAGCCGCCGTACAACATGATGCCAGGCCTTGCCCACTGGAAATGTGTCTGCGGCCAAGCCAGGATGCCCGCCGACGCGGCGACACTCAATTCGCAGCTGTCACCGGCCGACATATTGAGTTTGTTTATCGTTTTATTAAATAAGGTGAGCTGGCGCTGTGTTGCAGGGCTGACCAGATCATCAGCGCAGGCAAGATGCGTCATCAGCACCACTTTCCCAACCGCTGGCAGTCTTTTGATCCACGCATACGCACTGGCAAAATGCTCGCCGCTGAAACCCAGCCGGTGCATGCCGGTGTCGAGCTTGAGCCAGACGGTCAAAGAACCTGTCGGCAGATCTGGATGTCTGGCGACATACGCCTCCAGCCCTTCCAACTGATACGCCGAGTGAATCAGCAGATGAAATCCGGCCGCTATCGCAAAGGCCAGCTCCTCGGCATTCAACACGCCTTCGAGCAACAGTATCGCGCGGCCGCTGTTAAGCCGATGCAGAGCTACCGCTTCCTCAAGTGTAGCGACGCCAAAACAATCCCGCTCGCCCATCACCTGGTGCAGCGCACTGGCCACCGCGAGCATGCCATGCCCATAGGCATTGGCCTTGATCACGGCCACCATGGCACTGCCGGGATTATGGGTTTGTGCTACTGCGAAATTGTGTTGCAGAGCCTGCAGGTCAACTGTTGCCCAGGCGCGAAACTGTGCTGATCCATTCACGTAGATGCATCCTCTGCTGTCATCGGGCGATTAGCCGAACTGCGTATAGCTGTCGTCATATTCAGGAATAGACAGATTATCAAAGCGGGTGTACTGGCCCTGGAACGCCAGCTTTATTGTACCGATCGGGCCATTACGCTGTTTGCCAATGATAATTTCGGCAATGCCTTTGTCGGCGGTATCCGGATTATAAACTTCATCGCGATACACGAAGGCGATGATATCGGCATCCTGCTCAATAGCACCGGATTCACGCAGGTCTGACATCAACGGGCGCTTATTCGGCCGCTGCTCCAGACCCCGGTTAAGCTGAGATAGAGCAACCACGGGGCAGTTAAATTCACGGGCTATGGTTTTCAAAGAGCGCGAGATTTCAGATATTTCACCCACGCGGTTTTCGCCATAACCTTTAATCTGCATCAACTGCAGATAATCCACCACGATCAGTCCCAGCGCGCCGTGTTCACGGGCGATGCGGCGCGAGCGCGAGCGCATCTCCATCGGGCTCAGACCCGGCGTATCATCCACAAACAGCGGACGATCCTTAAGCTTGCCGACTGCAGCGGTCAGGCGCGGCCAATCATCTTCTTCCAATCGACCAGCCCGCAAACGGGTCTGATCAATGCGCCCTATTGAGCTGATCATTCGAAACACCAGACTCTCCGCTGGCATCTCCAGACTGAATACCAGCACCGGCTGATCACTGTGCATCACGGCATGCTCAACCAGGTTCATCGCGAACGAGGTTTTTCCCATTGAAGGTCGACCAGCGACAATGATCAGATCCGATTTTTGCAGCCCTGAGGTCTTCGCATCCAGATCCTTGTAGCCCGTGCTCAGCCCGGTAATTGCGCCTTTAGTTTTGAACAGTTCATCAATGCGCTCCACGGTGCCTTTAAGCAACGGGTTGATGGCACGGGGCCCGTCATCGGTGGAGCGGCCATCGGCAATCTGAAATACTTTTTGTTCGGCCAAATCGACCAGATCCGCGGCTTCGCGCCCGACTGGATTGAAGGAGTCATCGGCTATTTCATTGGCAACACGGATCAGCTTACGCAGCGTAGCGCGCTCGCGGATGATATCGGTGTAGGCTTCGATATTGACGGTGCCGCGCGCATTGCTGGCGAGATCACCCAGGTATTCCAGGCCGCCGGCATTATCGAGTTCATTGAGACTGTCCAGCGCTTCTACCAGAGTGACCACATCAAGCGGGCGGCCGGCTTCGGAATGCTTGAACATAACGCGGTAAATCAGCTGATGCTCGTGGCGGTAGAAATCCTCTTCCAGCAGTTTGTCTGCAATCCGGTCCCAGGCAGCGTTGTCCAGCATCAGACCACCCAGCACTGCCTGCTCAGCTTCAACGGAATGCGGCGGCACTTTGAGCATGCTTAGACCGGAATCAAGGCTCTTTCGGGCTTTTCCCGTGATTTTTCCGCTGACTTTTCCCGTGAATTCGGACATGAGGGGTGCTTTCCGTCTCTTGTTGTTCTTAAAAAATACCGGCATAAAAAAAGCACTGCTACCAGAAAGTAGCAGTGCCTCATTCTCCCACTATGCCAGGAATTCAACAACTCCTGTGCACGGGGTCTTACAGATACTTTTGTCAGGCCGCTTGATTAAGCGGGTACGACCGCAACTGTAATCATTTCTTCAACGTCGTGTCCCAGGTCGATGGTGATTGAATACTCACCAACTTCACGGATAACGCCAGTGGGCAGACGGACTTCTGATTTGTCGATTTCCGCACCCGTAGCCGTCACTGCATCAGCAATGTCGCGGGTTCCAACAGAACCGAACAGTTTGCCTTCTTCACCGGCATTCACTGCGATAGCAATACGCAGATTTTTCAGCTTCACTGCGCGCTGCTGAGAAACCGCAACTTTCGCATTATGGGCTGCCATCAGTTCTGCTCTGCGAGCTTCGAAATCGACCAGATTAGTTTTAGTGGCAGGGATAGCCTTGCCGAACGGAAACAGGAAGTTGCGGGCATAGCCGGCTTTTACAGACGCGGTATCACCAACATTGCCCAGTCTGCCTATTTTTTCCAGGAGAATTACGTTCATTTTTCATTCCTCATTTTACGAACCCGGCTTAGCCTGGATTCCTGCAGTTTATTCGTTTACCTGCTGACTTACACCGCAGGTTTTATTCTGCCTCTGAAGTTATACCAACTGTCTATCAGAGCAGCTATCGTCAAAATCTGTGCGGTCAGCGGATTCATCAAGACCACATAAAACACAATCACCCAAGGCCGGGAAATCTTCCTCAAAGCTGCAATCCCGTGCACCAGTGCCAGCCCAGCGAAAAACAAGGGCAGCATAAAGTACATCATCCAACCCTGCAGCAGCGGCGCGCCGAAGTTCGCCAGCACAAACAAAAACATCAAGCCAGCCGCTATCCGGTAGTCCAAACGCAGCTGCCGAAACTCTTCTCCAAATCCGCCTGGATTGTAGAGCAGCGACTGCCACCAGCGCGCCAGTATCAGCAGACAGATGGCCAGGAACATGCTCATTACGCCGAACAAGGTCCCCAGGAATGCCCGCATATCTTCAGGCGTAGTCAGCGGAGCAGTCTCACTGCTGCTGGCCAGCAATACTTCCAGCTGTTGCTGGAGCATCTCCACAAACTGCGGGTTAACCACCAGCACCAGCTCGGCAGCAACGCCAACCAGAATCGCCGCCAGCAAAGCGATCTGCCAGGAACCGGTTCTGTGTAATATTACTGCCAGAGCAGAAACTCCGACAAGCACCACCAAGTGGGTCATGTCGCCGACCACAGCCCAGCCAACGGCAGGCAATAATGCCCAGACCAGTACTTTTGCACCTTCCTGCCAACCGTGGCGCAAAATCACCAAAGCTACCAGCGCGGGGCTGAGCACCGTATTAATAAACGGTATCAACCCGGTGATAAAAGTTGCCAGGATCGCCTGTCGGCGCCCTCTCATCGCGTATTCAGCCAGACCACGCATAATGCTACCGTGCCCGCAGGCTTTGCTGCTGCCGATTAAACCGACAGCAGTTTACAATCAAGCTGTATGGCTATCCGTGTAAGGAATCAATGCCAGATGACGTGCTCTTTTAACGGCTGTTGCCAACTGACGCTGGTAACGTGCCTTGGTGCCAGTAATACGGCTGGGCACAATTTTACCGGTTTCAGAGATGTACGCCTTCAGCGTCTCCAGGTCTTTGTAATCTATTTCTTTGGTGCCTTCAGCAGTAAATTTACAAAATTTACGCCTGCGGAAAAATCGAGACATAATCACTTTCCTTCAAATTCTGTTACGTTAAGTTGCGAGTCGCGAATCAGTCTTTAGAATCAGAATCGTCATCATCGTCGTCGGAATCATTGAGACCGTCGAGTGACTGTTCGTCAAAATCTTCGTCTGCGCCGTCACTGTCCGCGGCATCGCTGGAAGCACTTTCTCTGGCTGCCTGGCGTTCAGCGGCATCTTCTTCCAGCTTACGCTTCTGTTCAGCACGTACACGACGCTCACGGCTTTCGCGCTCGCCTTTCAGAATCAGTGATTCTTCAGTTACGGCTTCGTCCTGTTTGATAACAAGGTTACGCAGAATGGCGTCGTTGTAACGGAACAGAGTGGTGATCTCTGCAAGTACATCACTGCCAACCTCTACGTTCATGAGGATGTAGTGAGCTTTGTGGATTTTGTTGATTGGGTAAGCGAGTTGACGGCGGCCCCAGTCTTCCATGCGGTGAATAGCACCACCACTTTCGGTAATCATCTGGGTGTAACGTTCTACCATGGCGGGCACTTGATCACTTTGATCGGGGTGCACCAAAAATACTACTTCGTAGTGTCTCATAGAGACTCCTTCCGGGTTAAGTCTTCCGTCGGGCAGCGTGGTTGAGGGCCTCGGTGCGCGGTAAGACAAGGAGTTAAGGGGGAGTTCCCC